>WBZN01000903.1_pt1 | contig 19309 bp, 20 predicted proteins | sample 5204281 | NCBI WGS metagenome assembly WBZN01 (sample SAMN12344347, study PRJNA552823) | activated sludge metagenome | biome: Activated sludge suspended growth; feature: Nitrification reactor; material: Wastewater; isolation source: activated sludge from nitrification reactor of wastewater...
GGGCCGGTCCGCGCCGCGGCGCCCGCGGCCCCGCGGGTGGCGGTCTAGGTGCGGCGCTCGGCGAGCATGGCGTCGCCGTAGGAGTAGAAGCGGTAGCCCGCGCGCACGGCCTCCGCGTAAGCCGCCAGCACGCGCTCGCGCCCGGCGAACGCCGAGACCAGCATCAGCAGGGTGGAGCAGGGCAGGTGGAAGTTCGTGAACAGCACGTCGACGACGCGGAACGGATAGCCCGGAGTGATGAAGAGCTCCGTGCGGCCGCTGCCCGGCGTGATCGAGCCGGTCGCGCGCGCCGCGGACTCGAGAGTGCGCACCACGGTCGTGCCGATCGCGACCACCCGGCCGCCGGCGGAGCGCGCGGCGACGATCGCTTCGGCAGTCGCGTGCGGGATCTCCCACCGTTCGCTCTCCATGCGGTGTTCGTGCACCAGCTCCGCCGTCACCGGCTTGAAGGTGCCGATGCCGACGTGCAGGGTGACTTCGGCGACACCGATGCCGCGCGCGCCTAGCGCCGCGAGGATGGCCGGCGTGAAGTGCAGTCCGGCCGTGGGCGCCGCGATGGCGCCCGGTTCGCGGGAGAACACCGTCTGATAGCGCTCGCGATCGGTGGCGTCGTCCGGGCGCTTGATGTAGGGCGGCAATGGAATGTGCCCGAGGCGCTCCAGGTGCGGCTCGATCGGCTCCGAGAAGCGCACGCGGTGGCGACCGTCGTCGGACTTGGCGAGGATCTCGACCGTGAGCGCCGGCGCGGTCGGCTCGGCTGGCGTCGCCGGATCGAGCAGCGCGAAACGATCGCCCGGCCGAGCCCGCTTGCCGGGCTTGGCGAGCGCGTCCCACTCGCGCTCGCTCTGTCGTTCGACGAGCAGGAGCTCGAGGGTGGCGCCGCTCGGGCGGCGCGCGAAGAGGCGCGCCGGCAGCACGCGGGTGTTGTTGACGACCACCAGGTCACCGGGGCGGAGCAGGCTCGGCAGATCGGCGACGTGCCGGTGGCGCGCGGCACCCTCGGCGTCGAGCACCAGCAGGCGGCTGGTTCCACGGGGCGACGCCTGCTGCGCGATGCTGGCCTCGGGCAGCTCGAAGTCGAAATCGCGGGTGAGCATCAGGTGCGCATCAGAGATCGGCGCCGGCCGCGGCCGGGTCGTCGGATCGCCGGTCCGCGGCGTCGCGCAGGCCGTCGGCCAACAGGTTGCAGGCGATGACCGAAACCGCGAGCGCGGCGCCGGGAAAGACGATGGCCCACCAGGCCCCGGGCAGGGCGTCGCGGGTCTCCGCGATCATCGCGCCCCAGCTCGGCGTCGGCGGCTGCACGCCGAGTCCAAGGAAGGAGAGCGTTGCTTCCGCGAGCACCAAGTCGCCGACGAGCAGGGCCGCGGCGACCGCGGCCTGTGTCCAGGCGTTGGGTAGCAGGTGGGCGAGCAGGATGCGCAGGCGGCCCTCGCCGATGGCGCGCGCCGCGGTCACGAAGTCGCGCGCCGCGAGCGAGGTCATCTCGGCGCGCACCAGCCGGGCGATCGGCATCCAGCAGGTGGCGCCCAGCACCGCGATGACGAGCCACAGACTGGGTCCGAAGAGCGCGGCGAGCGCCAACACCAGCACCAACTGCGGGAAGCAGAGCAGCGCGTCGACGGCGCGCATCAGCAGCGCGTCGACCCAGCCACCGAAGCCCGCCGCGAGGCCGCCCACCAGCAACCCCAGGAGCAGCCCGATGGCGATTCCGAGCAGCCCGACGAGGAGCGACGTGCGCGCCCCCAGGAGGAGGCGGGCGAGCAGGTCGCGTCCCAACCGGTCGGTGCCGAGGGGGAAGCGAGCGCGATCGGCCACGCCCGAGTCGGTGAGATTGAGCACCTCCGCGGCGGCGAGCTCCGAGCTGCCGCCCAATCGTTCCACCCGCAGCCCGCTCGCGGTGCGCGTCACGCGGTCGGCCAAGAGGGCGCCGCCATCGCGCAAGTGGACCTCGGCGAACTCGCTGCCCGGCGGCTGCCAGCGCGCGACCGCGGAATCGAGCTGGACGTTCGGGTCGGCGCGATAGAACCACGGACCGGCCAGCGCCGCGAGCGCGACTCCCGCCAGCAGGATGCCGCCGGCGAGCGTCAGCCCACGGGGTCGCGGCGAACCGGTCCGAGGCTCACGCATGGCGGATCCGTGGGTCGGCGGCGGCGTGCAGCGCGTCGGCGAGCAGGACGCCGAGCAGGACGATCACGGCATTGCAGCATGCCCACCCGAGGACCAAGGGATAGTCGCGCTGTGAGAGCGCGTCGTAGGCGAGGCGACCCATGCCCGGCCACGCGAAGACGACCTCGATGGTGAAGGTGCCGGCGAGCAGCGCCGGGAGCTGGGTTCCGAAGCCCTGGAGCAGGGGCGGCAGGGCGTTGCGCAGGGCGTGCCGCCGCAGCACCTGGCGCTCGCTCAGTCCGCGGGCGCGGGCGGCGCGGACGTATTCCTGCCCGAGCTGGTCGAGAAGACCGTTGCGCACGAAGCGGCCGATGCCGCCGGCGTTGGCGAGCGCGAGAACTCCCGCCGGCAAGGCGAGATGGCGGAGCAGGTCGAGCACCCGGGCGAGAACGGGCAGCGACGCGGCGTCCGTACTTCGCATCTGGCCGGCGGGCAGCCAGGCCCAGTGCAGCGCGAACACGAGGATGCCGAGTAATCCGAGCCAGTAGATGGGCAGCGAATACAACGTGAGCGAGCCGATTCTCAACAGGTGGTCGAGCGGGCCGCCCGCTCGGCGCGCCGCGGCGATACCCATCCACAGGCCCAGCCCGTACTGCAGCGGCAGGGCCGCCGCGGCGAGCAGGGCGCTGGCGGGCAGCGCCTCGGACAGGATCTCGACCACCGGCCGCCGGTACACGAACGACGAGCCGAGATCGCCATGCAGGAGCGCGCGATCGAGGAAGGCGACGTACTGCTCGAGCAGTGGGCGGTCGAGTCCGAAGGCCCGTCGCACTTGTTCGCGCTGTGCCGCGGGCAAGCGCGGATCCTCCAGCGCCACGATGTCCCCGGGCAGTGCGTGCACGAGGACGAACACGAGGCTGAGCACCAACCAGAGCAGCAAGGCGGCCGCGCCGAGTCGTCGTGGCAGGACGCGCAGGAGCCAGCGGGTCATTGGATATCGGGGATATGGGGGATATGTGGGCTACGGACTCGGTGGCGGGCGGCGTGCGGGTCGGTCATCGCCGCGGGGAGCGGACGTCGTCGGAGAGCCGCGGCCGGGCGCCACGCGCCTTAGTCCTGAACCCACCAGGAGCGGATGTTGAACCAGGGCGAGACCGCGTTCGGCTCGACGTCGCGCAGTCGCGCGCTGACGACGTCCAGGCGGCGCGGCTCCCACAGGAACGTGACGGGCTGATCGCGATAGAGGATCTGCTGTACCCGCACCAGCATCGCCTTGACGCGGACGGGGTCGGTCTGCGCGCGCACGTCCGTCACCAGCCGGTCGACTTCCGGATTGGAGTACGACGTCCAGTTGTTGCCGTCCTTGATCGCTTGCGTGGTGAAGGCGTAGGAGAGATCGAGCGAGGTATCGATCGCGAAGCCCTGGATCATGGCGTCGAAGTCGTGCTTGCCGGCGTTTTCCAGCATCGTGTTGAGCTCGAGCTGGCGGGGCTGCGCGTCGACGCCGATGCGCTTCAACTGCTCCTGGATCATCACCGCGGCATCGGCGCGCAGCGAGTTGCCGGTGTTGGTGAGCAGCTCGAAGCGCAGCGGGCGCCCGTGGCGCTCACGAATGCCGTCGCCGTCGTGGTCGATCCAACCCTTGGCCGTGAGCAGCGCGCGCGCCTGCTCGGGGTCGTAGGGCAGAGGAGCCAGGGAATCGTCGTGCGCCCAGATGCCGCCGATGATGGGTGACGACGAGGTCCGCGCGTAGCCGCGCCACAGGGTATCGATCAGCCTTTGGCGATCGATGCCCAGGGTGAGCGCGCGCCGCACGTCGGCGTCGGCGAATTGCGGCCGGCGAGAGTTCCAGCAGACGAAGGTGTACTGGCGGTTGGGGTAGTCGATCAAGCGGGCGCGCGGCGATTGCTGCACACGCGCGATCTGCGCCGGAGTGATCTGCTGCACGTAGTCGAGTTGGCCGGCGAGCAGCTGCTCGAGCACGCCGCCCTGGTCGGGCACCACTCGCAGCACGACCCGGTCGAGGCGGGGAAGGCCGGGCTCGAAGTACTTCGGGTTGCGGGCGAAGACGATCTCCTGGCGGGGCGTCCACGAGGCGACGGTGAACGGGCCATCCACGACCAGGTTCTGGCGGAACCAATCGGCGTTGTCGCGCCACTTGGCGAACGGCAGCTTCTCCCAAGCGTGCTTGGGCAGGATCACGCCCTCGTTGGCGTCGCCGAGTTGGGAAAAGTAGGCGCGCGCGAAATGCAGCCGCGCCGTGCTCGCGTCGACCACCTCGACGTCGCGGATCGCTTCCTTGAGGTAGGCGCTGTCCCAGGCGATGTTCGGATCCGTCTGCGCCTGCCACGTGAAGCGCACGTCGGCCGCGGTCACCGGCTCGCCGTCGCTCCAGAGCACCCCGTGGCGCAGGTGCACCGTGAGCGTCAGGTGATCGGCGGACCATTCGTACGACTCGGCCAAGCGGGGTCCGAACGTGGGCGGATGTTGCTGGTAGTCCGGCTGCTCCTCGAACAGGCGCAGGAACAGCAGCCGCTGCGCGACGTCGGAGGAGAGGATCGTGCCGCCCGCGAGGACCTCGTTGACGCTGACCAGGTCCTCGGAGATGGCAAGCACCGCCGTGCCGCCGCTCTTCGGTGTCGTCGCGGCTGCGGCGCTCGACTGCGGCGCCGGCTTCCGGTCGCGGCACCCGAGGCCGACCGCGGCTACGACCAGGGTGAGAACCAGGGCGAAGCGGCGGCGGGCCGAGCGGCGAAGGATCGTCATGGCGGGCTTGCGAGCATGGTAGCCAAGCCGCCGCAGAAACAAAAGGCCCCGCGACGTTCGCGGGGCCTTGGAATGGGCTGACTGCCGCGCGCCGAAGACGCGGGGCCGCTTACTTGATCTCGATCTTGCGCGGCTTCGCCTCGTCCACCTTGGGCAGCGAGATGGTCAGCACGCCGTCCTTGAAGCTCGCCTCGACCTTCTCGGTCTTGACGTTCGCGGGCAGCGTGAACGAGCGGGTGAACGTGCCGTACGAGCGCTCGATGCGGTGGTAGTTCTCTTCCTTGGTGTCCTTCTCGAACTTGCGCTCACCGGCGATGGTCAGCACGTTGTTCTCGACCGTGATCTGCACGTCCTCTCGGTTGAGGCCGGGCAACTCCGCGGCCAAGGTGAGCACGTCGCCGGTCTCGCGAATATCGACGGCCGGCAGGAAACGACGACTCGAAACCTCTTCGGCGGCCGCCGGGGTCAGGAACTCGTTGAAGGCCTGGTTGAAGAAGCGGTCCAGGGGCGAGCGAAACACGTCATTGGCAGGCGTCCAGCGGGTGATGGCTGTCATTTTGCGTTCTCCTCTCGGTAATTCGTGCCAGTTTGGCCCTTCTTAGGGCCTGTTCATGACTCGATAACACTGAGATCGCGCCGATAATTCCCGCGCAGCGGCACTGATCTTAGTTAACGAAGCTAAGGTTTGTGCCCGCGCTTCGTCTAGAAGGCGCCGTTGCGCCCGAGGCCGGACCTGGTGGCTTCCTTGCAGTGTAATCTTCGCCTATGGTGCGCGCCCGCGGCTCGCGCTTCTCCCGCCGGCTTCTGGCCGGCTTTCTGGTGTTCGGCATCTTCGTGCTGTGCGATCTGGCCCTGTTCGGCTGGCTGATCGTGCGTTCGCTCTCGCAACGCGAGCTCGAAAAGGTGCTGCTCGAGACGCGCCACGAGGCCGAGGGGCTGGCGACGCGCATTGCCGGACGCGCCCGCGGCTCCGGCAAGGACCTCTACACCGCGGTGGCCCTCGAGCGCGAGACCCAGACCTACATCGACAACGTCCTGCGACAGCGCGACATCGTGCAGACGGTCGAGGTGCACGACCGCGAGGGCAAGCTGGTGCTGCGCAGCAGCAAGGAGGCCACGGTCCGGCCGACCGGCCCCGAGACGCCGCCGGCGATCGGCCCCCGCGAGACCGTGGCGCCGCCCCGGGTCGAGCAGAAGACCTACGAGAACCGCTCGAGCTACGACGTGGCCGTGCCGATCGCCGACCTCGGCACGCTGTACATCGGCATCAGTCGCATCGAGCTCGAACAGCGCATCGCGATGCTGCGCGGGGACCTCACGCGCCAGGCGACGTGGATCGGCGGCATGACCTGCGCGCTACTGCTGTCCGCGTACCTGGCGGTGTGGGCGCTGTGGCGGCGCGGACGCCGCCTGGAGGAGCAGGCGAAGGAGGCCGAGCGCCTGGCCTACATCGGGACGCTGGCGTCGGGCCTGGCGCACGAGATCCGCAACCCGCTGAACTCGCTCAGCCTCAACATGCAGTTGCTCGAGGAGGACCTCGCCGAACGGTCGGCGGGACGCGACGGCAACAGCCGCAAGCTGCTGCAGATCACGCGCGGCGAGCTCGGCCGCCTCGAGCACCTGGTCACGGACTTCCTCTCGTATGCGCGCCCCCGCGCCCTCGAGCTCGAGGACGTGCAGGCGGTGCGCCTGCTCGAGCACACCCTCGAGGTGCTGGCGGCCGAGCTCCAGTCGCGCGGCGTGCGAGTCGAGATCAACGACCGCAGTGGCGGCGCCTGGGTGCGCGTGGATCGCGCGCAGATGGGACAGTTGCTGCTCAATCTCGCGCACAACGCGTTGCAGGCGATGGACGCGCGGCGCCCGGCGCTGCTGCGCATGGAGGCGCGCCTCGAATTGCCCGGCGCCGGCCGTCCGACGCACCGCGTCGTACTGGAGGTGACGGACACCGGCAACGGCATTCCTGCCGACGTGCTGCCGCACATCTTCGACCTTTTCTTTTCGACCAAGAAGGGCGGCACCGGGCTCGGCCTGGCGATCGTCGATCGCATCGCTCGCGCGCACGACGGCTTGATCGGCGTCCAGAGCGTGCCGGGACAGGGCACGACCATCGGCGTGTCGTTGCCGGCCGTCGACCCGCCGGCTCCGGAGCGCGCCGTCGAACGCGTCGCGACGGGCGCGTTTCCCGGTGGGGTCGCCGGTCAGTCGGCGGTGTCGGGCCGCCCGGCCTGAGCGCTGCGCATGCGATCGATCATCCGATCGATTTCGACCGGCCATCGCAGCAGCAGTCCGCTGTCGTCCTGCAGCACCTGCACCGTGCGACCGCGCGCCAGCAGCGTGGGCTGCGGGCCGGCGCGCTCGATGAGGTAGTCGAAGGCGATCGCGCGGCGTGGTTCCTCGGCCACGCGTACGGCGATGGCCACGGTGTCGCCGAAGCGCGCCGGCTGGCGAAACTCGAGATGGCATTCGAGCATGGGGGCGCGGATGCCGCGGCGCTGCCAGTCCGCGATGTCGAAGCCGAAGGCCGCGGCATACCGGTGGCGAGCCGTTTCCATCCAGTCGAAATAGTGGCCGTGCCAGACGATGCCGTAGGCGTCGACCTCACGGAAGCGCACTTCGAGCTCGAGGCGGTGGTGGACCGTCAAGCGTGGTCGTCGGTCGGATCGCCCTGCAGCGCGTCAAACTCGTCCGCGCTCGAGAACTGCTCGGGATCCTCGTTGCCGCACGCCATGCAGATCGGATCCTTGACCTCGTTGTCGTCCCACTCGAAGGTGTAGCACGGGGTTTCGCATTCGAGGCAGATCAGGTACTCCGGGGCGGGCATGTGGATCCTCCTTCGAGACGGTTCGTGCCGGGACTCGGCGATCACGAGGCGTGCGCCGACTCGGCGGCGACGGGGCGCGCCGAGCCGGGGAACCGCACTCGGAAGTCCCGCAATGCGGCCAGGGTCGGCCGCACCTGCTCCCAGTGCGCCACGTGCCCGCATTCGGGCAGCAGGTAGAACTCGCCTTGCGGCAAGGCGCGCGCCATGGCGCGGCCGGCCGCGGCCGAGAAGATGCCGTCGTGCTCGCCCCAGATGAGCGCCGTCGGCACCGCGATCCGGGCGAGGTCGTCGTCGTCGAAGACGTGGCTTGCGGTCGTCGAGGCGAGCACGCTGCGCACGGCTTCCGAGGTGTACGTGCGGTAGAACGACCAGCGGGAGAGACGGAGCAGCGCCGGCGGGCGCCGGAACAGCGCGAGGTAGAGGTCGTCGACGTCCTGTGGCCGGTTCACGGTCATCACGCGCGCGATCTGCTCCCAGTCCTGGTCGCGATAGCCGCCCGGATCGATCAGGACCAGCCGCTCCACGAGGTCCGGCCGTTCGAGCGCCAGGAGGATCGCCATCCAACCGCCGAGGCTGGTGCCGGCCAGGGTGACGGCGCGCCCCGGGAATTCCCGCTCGATGAGCCGTGCCATCAGCCGAGCGCCCTGCCGAGCGTTGAGGCCGGCGCTCGGTGCGGTCGTGCCGCCGATCTCGGAGAGCTCGGGCAGAAGCAAGCGGCAGTCCCGGCGCAGAGTGGACAGCAGCGGCATCCAGCTGCCCGCGGTCGATCCCAGCCCATGCAGCAAAATCCAGGGCTCGCCCCGCTCGGGCCCCAGGCGGTGCAAGAGCAGGTCCGTGTCGCCGAGTGCCACGCGCGCCCGCGCCGCCCCGATCACGCGGAGCGCGGCGCCGGACCAGAACCCCTGCGCGTGCATGGACACGAAATCAGGATAGCAGGCGGCACGGTGGAGCGCGTGCGACGCGCCGTCGGTCGTCGGCGGCTCCGGCGGTCGGTGCATGGCGGCCGGGTTGACCCATCGAGGTCGCCGTGCTATTTTTCCCCTTCACGCCCGGGCGTGGCTTATGAAGGAGTGTGTCTCATGTATGCAGTGATCGAAACCGGCGGGAAGCAGTACCGCGTGCAGCGCGGCGACGTCCTGGACGTCGAGACGCAGGCCCGCCCGGAAGGCAAGTCGGACAAGGTGCGCTTCGACCGCGTGCTGATGGTCGCGGGTGAGGGTGGCGTCAAGATGGGCAGCCCGGTTTTGACCGGCGCGGCCGTGGACGCCGTGGTGGTGCGCGAGACGCGGGGCCCGAAGGTGCTGGTCTTCAAGAAGAAGAAGCGCAAGGGCTATCAGCGCAACGCCGGCCATCGCCAGAACTACCTCCGTGTGCGCATCCAGGACATTTCGCTTTAACTGCCGCTTCAACTCCAAGGCTCTGAGCATTCGAGGTAGCTAGTCATGGCACATAAAAAAGGGCAAGGCTCGACGCGCAACGGTCGCGACTCCAACGCGCAGCGCCTCGGCGTCAAGGCGTTCGGCGGTCAAACGGTGACCGGCGGCTCGATCATCGTGCGCCAGCGCGGCACCAAGTTCTTCCCCGGCGAGAACGTCGGCCAGGGCAAGGACGACACCCTGTTCGCCAAGATCGACGGTGTGGTGAAGTTCCAGGACAAGGGCCGCCACGGCAAGTTCGTCCACATTCAGCCCGCAGCGGCTGAGTAGCTCTGCGATCGGTGGACGGCGCGCCGCTCGGCGCCGCCGCTTCCTCCGCTCGGATCATCCAGTTCCAAGGGGCTGCCTGGGTCTCGGGCGGCCCCTTTCGGTTTTTCGCGCTGTCGTCTTGCGCTTTGGGGTCGCGGTTCCAGCATGACCACCTTCATCGATCAAACGCTCCTGCACGTGCGCGCCGGCGACGGCGGCAACGGCTGCATGGCGTTCCGGCGCGAGAAGTTCGTGCCGCACGGCGGACCTTCGGGCGGCGACGGCGGCGACGGCGGCTCGGTGCACATCGTGGGCGACGCCAGCCTGAACACGCTCTACCATCTCCGCTTTCAGAACCTCTACGCGGCCGAACGCGGCGCGCACGGCAAGGGCGCCAACCGCACCGGACGCACCGGCAACGATCTGGACGTTGCCGTGCCCCTCGGCACGCAGGTCTTCGCCGAGGACACCGGCGCGCTGCTCGGCGAGGTGATCGAGCCCGGGCAGCGCCTGCTGGTCGCCTCCGGCGGGCGCGGTGGTCGCGGCAACGCGCGCTTTGCCACGTCCACCAATCAGGCGCCGCGGCGGCACGACCCGGGCACCGAAGGCGAGGAGCGGCGCCTGCGGTTGGAGCTCAAGCTGCTCGCTGACGTCGGTGTGGTGGGTTTGCCCAACGCGGGCAAGTCGACCCTGATCAGCGTGGTTTCCGCCGCGCGGCCGAAGATCGCCGACTATCCCTTCACCACGCTCGTGCCGCAGCTCGGTGTGGCTGTGCTCGACCGCTACAGCGACCCGTTCGTGATCGCCGACCTCCCGGGCCTGATCGAAGGCGCCGCGCACGGCGCGGGCCTCGGAATCCAGTTCCTGCGCCACGTGGAGCGCTGCCGCGTGCTGCTGCATCTCGTCGATCTCTCCTCGGAAGGTGACGCCAAAGTGGACTTCGCGACCGTCGATCGCGAGCTCGGCGAGTACAACGCCGCGCTGCTCGAGCGGCCCCGGCTGGTGATCGGCAGCAAGCTCGACGCGGCGCGCCCGGAGCGGCAGGCGGAGCTGCGCGCCGCCGCCGCCGAGCGTGGATTGCCCTATCTCGAGCTCAGCTCGGCGACCCACGAGGGCGTGCGCGAGCTGGTGTCCGAGCTCACGCGCCGGCTCAAGCGGCCCGAGCCGGCGGCCCTCTGAGCAGCCGGATGAAGATCGGTCTCTTCGGCGGCAGCTTCGACCCCATTCATCGCGGGCATGTCGAGCCGGTGCAACGCGCGGTCGGCCAATTGGGGCTGGAGCGCGTCCTGTATCTGCCGACCGCCGTGCCGCCGCACAAGCGCGGCCGGGAGTTCGCACCCGCGCTGGCGCGCTATGCGATGACCGAGCTCGCGCTGCTCGACGAGGCGCGGCTCGAGGTGTCGGCGCACGAGCTCACGCTCGGGCGCCCGGCGTACACCGCCGACACGGTCGAACACTTCGCCGCCCGCATGCCCGGCGCCGCTTTGCACCTGCTGCTCGGCGCCGACTCCTTTCGCGATTTCGGAACCTGGGTGCGCTGGCTCGACATGCTCCGGCACGTCCGCCTGGTGGTCCTGGCCCGTCCCGGCACCACGCTCGGGGAGGCGATTCCGGCGCTCCCGCCGCAGTTGCAGGCGTTGGCGGAGCGCGGCGAGATCGACTGGGTGACCGACCGCCTGGTGGCGCTATCGTCGACCGAGATTCGCGACGCGGTGCGCTCCTCCGGCGAGCCACCCGCGGGCGCCCTGGCCCCGCCGGTGGTACAGTACATTCGCAAATACGGCCTGTATCGATGACCGAAACCTCCACCACTGCTTCCGCCCCCGCCAGCAAGACCGTCGACATCCCTGCCCGCGTCCGCCTCGCCGTCGAGGCGGCGGACGGCCGCAAGGCGATCGATCTGCGTGTGCTGCATCTTGGCGCGGTGACCTCCTTCACCGACTACTTCATCCTCGCCACCGGCAGCTCGGAACGGCAGGTCGAGGCCATCGCCGACGCCATCGACGAGAGCCTGCGCGCGACCGGCGTGCGCCCGCTGAGCGCCGAAGGCTACGGCCGCGGCCATTGGGTGCTGCTCGACTACGGCGACTTTCTGGTGCACGTGTTCACGGCCGAGCGCCGCGGCTTCTATGGCCTGGAGAAGCTCTGGTCGGACGCCCCGGACGTCACCGCCGAATTCCTCCCCGAACCCGGGCCGGCGCCCGGACAGCTGACTCCTCAAGGAGGCTGAAACGCCTCTGCTGCCGCTCCTGCCGGGCTTCGAGCGCGCGGCGGCGAGCGACGCGCCCGTGTTGCTGCTCGGTGAACCGGGCAGCGGCCGGTCCGCGCTGGCGCGAGCTCTGCACGCGCGGAGCCCGCGCGCCGCGGGTCCGCTGGTGGAGATCGATCCCGGCGCGTTTCCGAGCGGCCTGCTCGAGAGCGAGCTCTTCGGACATCGCGCCGGCGCTTTCACCGGCGCGAGCTCGACCCAGCTCGGCCGGGTGGCGCGCGCCGAGGGCGGCACGCTGCTCTTCGATCATGTCGAGGACCTGCCGGTCTCGGCGCAGCCCAAGCTCCTGCGCCTGCTGGCGGAACGCCGCTATGCGCCGCTCGGCGGGCGCGAGCTCTCGGCCGATGTCCGTTTCCTGGCCATCGCGGGCGAAGATCTGCCGCAGCGCATGGCGCGCGGCGCTTTCCGTCGCGATCTCTTCCATCGCCTGGAAGTGCTGTCGTTCCGCATCCCGCCGCTGCGCGAGCGCGGCGAGGAGCTGCCGCGCCTCTTCGACGAGCTGCTGGCCGACCTCGCGGAGCGCTTCTCCCGCCCCGGACTGGAGCTTGTGCCGGGCGCGCTCGCCTGGATGCTCGAATACTCCTGGCCAGGCAATCTGCGCGAGCTGCGCAACACGTTGGAGCGCGCGGCGGTCATCGCGCCGACGTCGAGGCTCGATCCGCCCCGCCCCGAGGGTCTAGCCGCCGGCCGCCCGCGCCCGCTGCAGGAGGTGGAGCAGGAGGAGATCCGGCGCGCTCTTGCCTACACTCGCGGCCGCCAGACCCAGGCAGCGGCGCTGCTCGGGATCAGTCGCAAGGCGCTGTGGGAGAAGAGAAAGCGTCTGGGGCTGCCGTGAAGCGGATCGACAGCGACGCCGGATCCGCTCCGTTCTGGTCTCGCCATTCGTGCTCCCGGTGACCGGCGTCGTCACTTCCCCAGCCCACGAAAGCTCAGCCGGCGCTAGATTCTCGTGGGTATTCGGAAGCCGGTGGGGTGCGCCCAGCACGCGCCGGCATCCGCGGAGGGTCGCCATGCACGACACCGATCCCGCCACCGTCCTCGCGCCGGCCATGCGCTGCGCTCTGCTCGCGTGCACCCTGGTGGCGTCCGCGGCACTCGCCGGCACCCCCCGCTGGGTCGCGTTCGGACCCGGCTACGGCAGCTCGAAGGTGGTCGAAGGCGCGGCCGACGCCCTGTTCGCGGAAGCCGGTCACCGGCTCTATGGCAGCAGCGACCGCGGTGTCTCGTGGCAGCCGGTCGGTCCGCTGCCGGAGGCGTTGCTGGGTTCTCTCGGCGGCTCTTTCGCCCTTTTCAGTGGCGGCGAGAGCGGCCTCTTCCGCAGCGCCGACGGCGGCCGGAATTGGACCCGGGTCTTCGACCGGCTGGTGCACAGCGCCACGTTCGGCACCGAGATTGGCTACCTCAGCGACTACACCAGTCTCTACCGCTCGACCGACGGCGGGTGGACGTGGCGGCAGGTTCTGCAGACGCGCGTCTACACCTCGGGAGCGGTGATCGATCCCCGGAACGGTGAGCAGGTGGCCTATGCCGCGAGCGGCGAGCTGGTGCTGAAGAGCGTCGATGGCGGCTCGACCTGGGTGCCGGTGCTCGACGCCCACGGCACCGGAGCGCTGCAGGTGGCGATATCGCCCTCGGCTCCCGACACCGTCTACGCCACCGACGGCGGCGGCCTCTACCGTACGGAGGATGGCGGCGCGACCTGGAGTCGCCGGCCTCCCTTGATCCCGGAGCGGCTGGTCGTCGATCCGTTCGACCCCGGCCGCCTGTACGCCATCCTGGGTGGCGGCGGGATCGAGACCAGCCCCGACGGCGGTCTCACCTGGAAGCCGGTCCCTGGCCTGCCGCCGCTCGAGTCGGGTCCCTCTCTGGACGTGACGGCTACGACGCCACCGGGCCTTTGGCTGAGCGACGGCCGGCTCTTTCACAGCCTCGACGGCGGCCTGACCTGGGAGCGGCCGCTCGCGCGTGGCCTCCCGGCGCCCTTTCGCGCCATGGGCTTCGGCTCCGGCCGGCCCGCGCCGATCTACCTCGCCACCGTCGGAGTGTTCCGGAGCGACGACGGCGGCCAGACCTGGACGGAGCTCTCTGCCGCCCTCGGGACCCTCCACGTCGAGGATCTGGAGACCGGGCCGGGAGCCGGCCGGGTCTTCGCGCTTGCCGCCCAGAAGCTATCGATCAGCGGCGACTCCGGACGCACGTGGAAGCGGCTCGCCGCCCGCGGCGGCACCGCCCTCGCCGTGATCGGAGCAAAGACGTTGGTGATCGCCGGCGACGGCATCGCGACCAGCAGCGACGGCGGTCGGACCTGGGCCGAGACGTTGCACGGCGTGGTCTACGACGACGGCAACGATCGCGCGCTGCGGATCGTCGACGGCCTCGTCCGGCCGGGGGGGGTGGAGGGCACGATCTACGCTCTTTCTCGCGTGATCCCGAACCGCGCCGCCAGCTGGCACGAGCTGCACTGCAGCACCGACCGCGGCGCCCACTGGCGGCGGATTGCCCGCGGCAACGCGGGGAGCTTCGCCGTCGCCGCCGGCGCGGACGGCGCCCTGTACCTGGCGCGGCAGATGTTCGAGGGCGAGGGGACGCAACTGCTCCGCAGCGGCGACAGCGGGCGCCGCTGGGTGGAGATCCACCGTTTCGAGCACGGGATCGCCGACCTCGCGGGTGATCCGGTCGATCCCCGGCGCCTCTACGCTGCCACGCCCGACGGGGTCCTCGCCAGCGAGGATCGCGGCGAAGAGTGGCGGCCGCTTTCGCCGGCAAGCCTGGTGCGCGCGGCGGCGCTCGACGTGCGGCACGTCCGCGTCAGCCCGGACGGCCGCATCGTCTACGCCTCCGGCTTCGCGGGCGGCGTCTTCGCCCTTGCGGTGCCCAGGTCCTAGGTTGACCGCCGCCAGCCACCGATTGCCGTAGGACCACTAAACCCTGCGCGGTGACCGCCGTCTAATACGGCGGGGAGGGACGGATGGAGGATGCGGCGGTCGACAGGGCGCGGCGGGGAGATCCCGAAGCATTCCGCGAATTGGTGGATGAGCACGGCCGGGCGCTGTATCGGCTGGCCTTCCGCATGACCGGCGACGCGTCCACCGCCGAAGACGTCGTGCAGGAGGCGTTCATGAAAGCACATCGCAATCTGGCCGCATTCGACGGCCGAGCCCAAGTGGGCACGTGGCTGCACCGCATCGCCACGAACTGCGCTCTCGACGCCCTGCGGCGCCGGCAGCGTATGGCCCCGGAACGCTTCGCCGAGCCGATCGGCGGCCTCGAGACCGAGAACGAACCGCCGGCGGGCGCCCCCGGACCGGACCGCCTGGCGGCGAGCGCCGAGATCTCGGCCGCCGTGCGCCGAGCGATGTCGGGCTTGAGCCCGCTCGAACGGGCCGCCTTCACGCTGCGCCATTTCGAAGGCCGTTCCTCGGTCGAGATCGCGGAGGCACTGGGCCTGCGCGTCGAAGGCGCCAAGCACGCCGTCTTTCGGGCCGTGCAGAAGCTCCGGCTGGCGCTGGGGCCGTTGGTGGCGGCGGCACCGTCCGCCGCCGCGCAGGGAGGACTCGAATGAACACCCAACAGAACGCCGGCTGGCTGCCGTCGGATGCCGATCTCGTCGACTACTACTACGGTGAGAGCGACCGCGCCGCGGAGATCGAGCAAGCGCTCGCCGACTCGCGGCCACTGAGCGAGCGCTATGCCGGGCTCGAAGCGCTGCTCGGCGCGGTGCGTCCACCGGTTGTGCCCGAGGTCGCCGTGGATTGGGAGGCGGACCTTTGGCACCGGCTCGAACCCGCGCTGCGGAGCGCGCCGAGCACAGCCGCGCGCGGCTGGTTGCGCAGCGCGGGCCTGTCGGCGGCGGCAGCGTCGCTGTTGATCGCGGCCTTTCTGGTCGGCCGCACCCACGGGCGCGAGGAGACCCGGGCCGCCAACGGCACCATGGCGCAGGAGATGGCGCAGGGGCTTTCCCAGGAATCGCGTGACCGCCTCCTGCTCGCAGCGGCGATCGATCACTTGGACCGCTCGGAGGTCTTTCTGGTGAACGTGAAGAACGAGCCGGGCACCGAGCCCCGCGCTGCTTTCGCCGAGGAGCGAACGCGAGCGGCGGAGCTGGTGGTCTCGAACCGCCTGCTGCGACGCTCGCTTTCCGAGGACCGCGCCGCACCGCGAAGCGCCGATGCGGGCGGACCGCCGGCCAGTCGCGCCGGCCTCGCGGCCGTCCTCGAAGATCTCGAGCCGGTCTTGCTCGAGATCGCGCACGCGCCGGACACGCTGTCTTCTTCCGACCTCGACTTGCTGCGTGCCCGCCTGCGGGAACGCGGCACGCTGATCAAGCTCCGCGCGGTGCAGGGACGCCTGCAGCGTGAGCAGACGCCGGCGGCACCCCGGGCGGGGTCGCGGGCGTGACACCCGCGAGCGCAGAGCAGCGCGTCGCCGGGCAACCGATCGCTTCATGCATCGAACGAGGAGCATCACGATGAACATCGACACGAAATGGATCTGGTGCGTTGCCGGCCTGCTGGCGACGAGCACCGGCCTGCAGGCCGCCGCCTACCCGCCTTCCGCATACGCCGTGCAGTCCGTCGACGGACCCTCGGCAGGCGGAGCCAGCGTGAGCGGTTCGTACGCCGAGGGGCAGAAGGCTCTCGACGCGCGGGACTGGACGCGTGCCGCCGAGCAGTTCAAGCAGGCCGCGGCGCAAGGTGGTGATCAGGCGGATGCGGCGCTCTACTGGCAAGCGTACGCCGAGCGGCGCGCCGGGCGGCGCGCCGAGGCCCTCGCCACCTTGCAGCGTCTGCGGTCGCAGCATCCGAAGAGCCGCTGGTTGGACGACGCGCGGGCCCTCGAGCTCGAGCTCGGCAAGGCCGCCGAGGCGACCCAGACGGGCGAGGACGAGGAGCTGAAGCTGTATGCACTGCAGAGCCTGCTCAACGAGGAGCCGGCGCGCGCGGTGGCCACGATCGAGAAGTTCCTCGCCGGCGAGCACTCGCCGCGGCTCGAGGAACAGGCCCTGTTCGTGCTCTCGCAGAGCGACGCGCCGCGAGCCAAGCAGGTGCTCGCCGACATCGCGCTCGGTAAGCAGCACCCCGGACTGCGCGCCAAGGCGATTCAGGCCCTCGGCGTCGCCGGCGACGACGAGAGCGCCCGCGTGCTTGCCGACCTCTATACCCGTAGCGCCGACGCCGAAGTGCGCAGCGCCGTGCTGGATGCCTTCCTGGTGCAGGGCGATGAGCAGCGGCTGCTCGCCGCCGCCAAGAGCGAGAAGGACGCCGCGCTGCGCCACAAGGCGATCCAGCTCCTCGGCGCCAGCGGCGCCGCGGAGGCATTGCGCGAGATGGTGCGCACCGAGACCGACCCAGGCGTGCGTCGCGCCGCGGTGCAGGCGCTGGTGGCCGCGGGCGGCGAGAAGGAGCTGGCGGACATCGCGCGTACCGAAAAGGACGCGGGCTTGCGCCGGGATGCCGTGCAGGCGCTCGGCGCGACCGGCGCGGAGAACGAGTTGGGCGCGATGTACGCCAACGAGGCGTCGGCCGACGTGCGGCGGGAGATCCTGCAGGGTCTGGTGGCGGCGGGCGGCGAGAAGACGCTGGCCAAGGTCGTGCGCGACGAGAAGGACCCGGAGCTGCGCGCGGCGGCCGTGCGGGCCCTCGGCGCCGCCGGTGGCGAGGCCGAGCTCGCGGAGATGTATCGCACCGAGGCGACCCCGGCACTGCGGCGCGAGATCCTGCGCTCGCTGGTCGCCACCGGTGGCACGGCGGCCCTGGCGGAAGCGGCGCGGCACGAAAGCGACGCGGAGCTACGCAAGGAGGCGATCCGCGACCTCGGCGCCGCCGGTGGCGACGGCGAGCTGGCGTCGCTGTATCGCGCCGAAACCTCGCCGGACGAGCGCCGCGCCATCCTGCAGGGATTGATCGCCGCCGGCGGCGCGAAGGAGCTGGCGGAGCTCGCGCGCGGCGAGAGCGACGTCGATCTGCGTTGCGAAGCGATTCGCGCCCTCGGCGCCGCGGGCGGCAAGGAGTTCGGCGAGCCGCTGCAGGAGATGTATCGCAGCGCGGCCGACGAGCGCGTGAAGAAGGCGGTGATCGAGGCGCTCTTCGTGCAGGAGGACGCGCGTTCGCTGATCGCGCTGGCGCGCTCGGAGAAGGACCGCGCGGTGCGACGCGAGATGCTGCAGAAGCTGTCCCAGATGGATTCGCCCGACGCGCTCGAGTTCCTGCGCAAGCAACTGGAGGACTAGTCATGCGCCGACAGATGCTCGCAACCGGTCGGTGCTTGGTGCTTGCGGTCGTGACCTGCATCGCCGCGCTGTCTGCTGCGCCGGCGAGCGCGGTGCAGCCGCGGCTGGTCAACGCCAAGGTCGAAGCGGCGACGCTCGGCAGTCGCAGCCTCGAACAGTTGGTGTCGAGCTTGACCGGCGCGGATCCTGTGCTGGTGGGATGGAGCGTCGCAAAGCAGCCGGGACAGGGAGACGTCTGCTGCTACTCCAACCGGAGCCGCGGCTGCCGCCTGGACGGCGACACTCGCAACCTGACCGCATCGGGCGGCGACGCGCGAACGGTCTCTCTGATCGACGACGGACGGTTGCTCGTCTTCCTCCAGGTCCGCGATGGCCGCGTGGAGAGAGTCACCGCCCTCAGCGAGGACTGCGTGGGCGAGGCCGGCGGCGAGCGCACGGTTTGGCTGGATGAAGTGCCTGCGCCGCGCAGCGTCGCCCTGCTGCGCGCCATCGCGGAGAACGGTGGCGACCGCGGGAAGCGCTCTCCGGACGATCAGGCCTTGGCGGCGCTGGCGATGCACGCCGACGGCTCGGCGGAGGTGGCGCTGGAGGAGCTGGCGGCGCGGCCGGGGGCGGCGCGCCAGAACGCGATCTTCTGGCTCGGCGAGAGCCGCGGCGAGGCCGGCCTGGCCGCGCTCGGAAAGATGCGCCGCACCCGACCGGACGCGGCAGCGCTCGAACAGATCGCGTTCGCGTTATCGCAGAGTCACGCGTCCGGCGCGCTGGCCGAGCTGCGCGACATGGCGCGAGCCGAACCCGCGGCGGCGGCCCGCGGCAAGGCGCTGTTCTGGCTGGGTCAGCGCGGCGGAGCGGAGGCCGAGCAGGCCATCGTCGCCGCCGTGCGGGGCGACGCCGACCTCCAGGTGCGACGCGATGCGGTCTTCGCTCTGTCGCAGCTGCCCGACCGGCGCGGCACCGATCTGCTTCTGCAGACGCTCCACGAGTCTCGCGACCGGGAGGTGCGGCAGCAGGCGCTCTTCTGGCTCGGGCAGTCGGAGGACCCGCGAGCGCAGGACGCGCTGGAGGCCATCCTGCTCAAGTAGGAAAATGGGAAAATGGGGACAGGCACCGAATTGTCGACCGGTGCCTGTCCCCATTTTTCCCGCCCTTGTTCCAGGGCGCGGTGGTCAGACCAAACTGGCCATCGTCGCGATGGCGTGGTCGCACTCTTGCTCGGTGTTGTAGAAGTGCGGCGACAGGCGCACGCCGCCGTTGGGGCGGTAGTCGCAGATGATCTCGCGCGCGATGAGCTCACGGCACAGCCGCTCGGCCTCCGGGTGCCAGACCGAGACCGTGCCGCCGCGGCGGGCATGGTCACGCGGCGTGCGCACCTCGAAGCCCGCGTCCTCGGCGCGCGCAAGAAGGTGATCGGTGAGCGCGAGCGAGCGCTC
>WBZN01000909.1_pt1 | contig 19243 bp, 18 predicted proteins | sample 5204281 | NCBI WGS metagenome assembly WBZN01 (sample SAMN12344347, study PRJNA552823) | activated sludge metagenome | biome: Activated sludge suspended growth; feature: Nitrification reactor; material: Wastewater; isolation source: activated sludge from nitrification reactor of wastewater...
AGAGTGACATAATTGTTTCTCCTCATGTCCCACTTGCAACGCTTGCCGAGTGCAAGCATATAACGAGCGAATATGATCAGCAAGGTCATCTTCAATAAATGCCCACCGTTTACCTAATTTTGCACCCGGAATAATTCCTGCTTTAGCGCGACGGCGCACTTCTTCAGGGTGCAACTTCAAGAATTGGGCAGCTTCACTTAAATTTAATGTTCTCATGCGCCATTCCATTGCATTGTTAAAAAAGATTGGCTATAACAAAATCAAAAATATGGTTACAACTGAAACCAAGATTAAGGCTGATGCCAGTAAATTGATGATGGCCGCTTGCCTGGAAATTCTGACTAGATCATAAATTTCCTGATCCACCCCGCTTTTAATCCTTTCATCGATCAGCTGAATGCAGCTTTCCAGGAATTGGTCTCGTGTTAATTGCGCGTTACTCATGGATGCACTGATAATGGCATTGGATTTTTTTGTTGAATATTCACACCACCGATTAAAGTTTTCTTCCAATGTCGCCTGGTAATTTCTTAACAGCTCAGCATGGGCTTTTTCATTTTGTTCCAGCAATACTTCATTGAGCGTATGCATCATCAATACAGGATCATCCTGTGACAGAACAATGCCATGCTCTGATGCTACTCGCTCAATCAATGCATCTAATTTGTCACTATTCATGTTAAAACCGCAGCCACATTTTCAATGTTGGTGAAGAGCTGCCTGCGGATAATCGTTAACCTTTGGCGTACCATCACCGGCAAAGAACTATTTCTAAGCGCTTCATCGAAGGTAAATTTTGATTGCAGAATTTCACTTAAATCTTTGCCAAAAGTCTCAGGCTTGTAGTGCGGAATTCGGATAATGGCAGATACTCTGGCTTTGTTATCCACATACGCTTTCATTTCCTCAAACTGCTTGCCATTCATGCTGATTTCTCCCCAGTAAGGATTTAACCAGACAACAAACAGTGCTTCTTTCGGAAACTGTTTAATCAGATGTACAAAACCATTGAGCGTATCGAGCAAAGCCTGACTACCTGTGATGACAGTATGTACAACCAGTTCATGCCCCATATCCAGAAGTAAGGCGGGTATCTGGTTGCTGATGAGATAATGTGACATCGGTACAAAGGTGCTGGCACCATTATCAATAATGACGTCATTGTCAGCTTTGGCGATCAATTCAATTAAGTCATCAAACTTTCTCGGATCAATCTCATCATTGTTCATCACATTAATCTGCTTAACATTGAGTTTTTTAAAGCCATAAAAAGTGGCGTTCACCGGATCTGTGTCAATGCATAATGGATTGCCGCCTTTGGCAAACTTATGTTGTGCTAGCGTGGATGATATGAACGACTTCCCTACTCCGCCCTTTCCTTGCAAAATCATATGTATTTTAGCCATCAGACCAACTCCTCTTTTTCAGTTGCAGAATTAAAACGAAATCCTTCTTGACCATTTCCAGCTGACTTTCCTTGATCAATGCGTGAATGCTGCTTTCTGTCCTCACCAATATGTCGATTGACCAAAGTCCTGAACCATTGATAAGAGCATTTGATTTTTTCTTCCTGGTGCAAAATGTTCCAGATCTGGCGAATCGTCCAACCATCCTTAAGTGCCTGCTCAATATCAGGCTTCAACGCGATGAATGCCGGTAAAAATTGCTTACCGGTACTTTTGTTTCTATCCGCATAAAGTGCGATTCGATCTGATAAGGATTTAGTCATCACACAATTTCCAAAAATATTTATCTTGGCGTCCAAACAGTTCTTGAATTACTTTTGCTTTATTTTTTGTTGCTTTTAGTTTCTTTTAATTGCTTATGCTTTCTTTTCGTTTCCAAGTGACTGTTATTTTGTTGAATAAAGCTTCTTTCAAGTATTTTTATATTGTTTGAAATTATGATATAACGAAAATAAACTATTTGCAAACATCGATTATAGTGTTAGTATATTTCTTGAAACTCACAGAACCGGGCAAGATATGTGGAGATGGCCATCTCCACCCCAACTTATTCGCACTTTGTGCTCAACGTTGATCTTGCTCTTCGAGGAAAACTGAAATGATTGACAAAAAGAACCCCCAGACAATCAAAAAAGAAAGAAGAGATAAGAAGCTCAGGGTTCCTGTTTTGCCAATAGAGGAAGCTGAAATAAAGAGTAAAGCAACAGATGCCGGATTAACCGTTGCCGAGTACCTGCGCAATCTGGGCCTGGGTTATCAAGTACCCAGTGTTATAGATAACCGGAAAGTGGATGCTTTGTTAAAAATAAACGCAGACCTTGGTAGGTTGGGTGGATTGATAAAACTTTGGCTCACCAACGACAAACGCACAAAATTAATTGGCAAGTCACAGTTGCATATGACCTTGGACAGTATCCGAAATACCCAAGGCATGATGCTGGATGTCATTATGAAGCTAAAAAAATAACTTTCGGAATAGTCATTTTTTACTTAAGCAGCTTAAATACGATGATCGCTAAAATCATACCCATCAAATCAGTGCGCAAAAGCAACTTCTCTGCACTGATACAGTATCTGACCGACCCTCAAGACAAGAGTGAACGTATTGGTCAGATCAAGGTTTCGAACTGTTATTCAGACGATATGACAGCAGCACTGATAGAAATACAAAACACACAGGAAATGAACACGCGCGCCAAATCGGATAAAACCTGCCATTTGGTGCTAAGTTTCCCTGAAGGAGAGCGTTTATCCTTTGCTGATCTGAATGCCATTGAAGAGCGGTTTTGTGATGTGCTTGGTTTCACTGGTCATCAACGCATCAGCGTAGTCCACGATGATACCAATAACCTGCACATCCATATCGCAATCAACAAGATTCACCCCAAGAACCTCACAATTCACAATCCTTACTATGATTTTATTAAAGTAGCGAAGCTTTGTGAGCAGATCGAACAGGAATATGGTTTAACACAAGTTAATCATGAAACTTTAAAGGATCAAGCCTCCAGAGTAGCGCAGGAAATTGAAACCAGAACAGGCGTGGAGAGTTTGTTGGGCTGGATCAAGCGCGAGGCACTCACTGAAATCAAGCACGCGGACAACTGGCAGGACTTGCATCAGGCTCTAGCTAGACATGCCCTTGAAATCAAGGAACGTGGCAATGGGTTTGTATTGGTTGCCAACAATGGTGTGGCCGTTAAAGCCAGTTCAGTTGATCGGTCTCTATCCAAAGGGATTTTAACTCAAAGACTGGGTGCATTTGTACAGAATGATCATTCTGAACAGCCTTCACGTTCAAACACCAAACAATATCAACCAAAACCATTGCAAAACCGGATGGGTACTTCAAAGCTTTATGCGCGATACCAGCAAGAGCAAGCGGATAGCGCCAGACAGCGCACAAACCAATGGATCATGCTGCGCAAAAGCAGAGATCAATTAATAGACCGTGCCAAACGGGAAGTAAACCTTAAGCGCAACCTCATAAAAAGCATCAAAGCTGGGAGATTGGCTAAAAAAGCGCTCTATGCAACTGCACATCAGCAATTCAAAACAACGATAGCAGTTATTCAAAGCGATTACCAAAAAGCCTATCAACATTCTAAAACCAGTCATTCCAGGATGGGGTGGCTGGATTGGCTAGCATTTGAGGCCAAGCTTGGTAATGCTGAAGCATTGGCCGTTTTGCGATCCAGAAGAATCGGTCAATTTAAGGGCAACCAAGTGTCGGCTAAACAAAGCCAAGATGGCCCCAACGCTAATAGTCACTTTAAGGATGGCTTGGTGGAATCGATCAGCAAAATCGGCACAGTCACTTATAAAGCAGGATCAACCACCATCCGAGATGACGGCAAGCGATTAATCGTGCTGCCGGATACATCGCGCGAAGCCTTGAGAGATGTTTTGCAAGTCGCCATGAGGAAGTATGGCAACCACCTGGCGATCAATGGAACAGAATCGTTTCGACTTGAGATCGCTGAAGTGGCTGCACAAAACCAAATGCTCGTGACATTTGATGACAAGCGGCTTGAACAATACCGTCAGCAGTTGATGAAACAGCACAAAGTATCCAAAGCGCAATCGGTAGGTGGGATACGATCCACAACCTCAACTCCCAGAAGGAGCCTCTAATGAATAACAATAATCTGAGTTCTAGAGATTACAGAAATGTTAAGAAAGACACGCTCATCGTTCGATTATTATCCGTTGCGTGTCTTGTTGGCGGATTCCAAGTCGCTACCCAGTATTTTGCCCACCAATTCAACTATCAGCCGCAATTAGGCGCGCACTTTTTTAACATCTATGAACCCTGGGCAATTCTGCTATGGGCAAAGAAATGGTATGACCAGTATTCAGGCATATTCGATCTTGCGGCAGGTTTTGGTATTTTATTTTCCAGTATCGGTTTGATACTGGTGCTGGTCATTAAAATGGTACTGGCCAATTCATCCCGAACCAATCAGGGATTGCATGGTTCTGCCAGATGGGCAGATAAAAAGGACATTGTAGCCGCAGGACTACTGGCAACAGGCAAGGATAGCAAAAGTAACCAGAGCGACGCCGTTTATGTCGGTGGCTGGCGGGATAATTCCGGCAAAACCCACTATCTGAAACACAGCGGCCCGGAACACGTGCTGTGTTATGCCCCGACTCGTTCTGGCAAGGGCGTGAGTCTGGTAATACCTACCCTGCTTTCCTGGACTCAGAGCGCGGTCATTACTGACCTCAAAGGTGAGTTATGGGCACTCACTTCCGGTTGGAGAAAGCATCATGCCAAAAACAAGGTGCTGCGCTTTGACCCGGCATCAACAAGTAGCGCGCATTGGAATCCGCTGGATGAAATCCAGATTGGCAGCGGCATAGAAGTCGCTGACGTTCAAAACCTGACCACCTTAATCGTTGATCCGGATGGTAAGGGATTACAAACCCATTGGCAGAAGACCAGCCAGGCATTGCTGGTGGGTGTCATTTTGCATGTTCTGTACAAATCAGAGCGAGAAGGAACTCTCGCCACCTTATCGACTGTCGACGCAATGCTATCTGATCCTGATCGCGATATCAGGGAGCTTTGGATGGAAATGGCCATGCAGGATTATCTCGATGGCAAGAGTCATCCAGTGATTGCAGCCAGTGCGCGCGATATGCTGGATCGCCCTGAAGAAGAAGCAGGTTCCGTGTTGTCAACCGCAAAATCCTATCTATCTTTGTACCGCGATCCGATCGTGGCCAACAATATCAGTAATTCCGATTTTACAATCCGTGACCTCATGCACCACGAAAGCTCCGTCAGCTTATACATAGTGTCGCACCCCAATGACAAATCGCGACTGCGTCCTTTAATCCGCATTCTGATCAATATGATCATCCGAAAACTGGCCGATAGAATTACGTTTAAAGACGGTCAACCAGCCGCGCATTACAAACACAAGCTGCTATTGATGCTGGATGAATTCCCAAGCTTAGGAAAACTTGAAATCTTTCAGGAATCCCTCGCGTTTATCGCAGGCTATGGCATGAAAGCCTATCTGATCTGCCAGGACTTGAATCAGCTCAAAAGCCGTGAAACCGGCTACGGGCATGATGAAGCGATTACTTCCAACTGTCACATTCAGACCGCGTTCGCACCCAACCGGATTGAAACTGCGGAGCACTTATCCAAGCTGACCGGGCAAACCACGGTCATCAAAGAGCAGATTACCACCAGTGGCCGCCGGTCATCGATGATGCATGGGCATGTCACCCGTACCCTACAGGAAACGCAGCGCGCGTTATTAACGCCGGATGAATGTATGCGACTGCCTGGTCCCATGAAAGATGCTGAAGGCAGAATCACCAAACCAGGCGACATGATCATCTATGTGGCCGGTTTCCCGGCCATTTATGGCACGCAGCCTTTGTATTTCCAGGATGAAACCTTTACGGCAAGGGCACAAGTCAATCCCCCAAGCTTCAGCGACAAATTAACCGGATTGTGAAAGACCTAGCACGCATGAGAGTCAACTTCATGAAAAAACCCATCAGAATCCTGGCTGTTTCTGTTCTGGCAGTGAGCGTTAGCTTATTTGTACTGAGTATTGGTGCACGAATCAGCGGGATTTATATCAACACCACGCCAAGTTTGCCGGTGGGTTTTTACAGAATCGTTGATGAACCGATTGTAAACGGTGCTTATGTCGCTTTCTGCCCGCCACAGAATGCGGTTTTTGATATGGCTATGAATCGATCCTACATCAACCGAGGAGATTGTCCGGGCGGTTACGGTTTGTTGCTGAAACGTGTGTTTGCACAATCCGGAGATACGGTTTTCATCGATCAGGCTGGCATCTATGTGAATGGTAAACATTTGCCCAATAGCGCTCAGCTAACAGCCGATGCAGATGGCCATGCGTTGCCGCAATACCAGCTTCAAGCGGTACTGGATGATGGTGAGTCCCTGCTGCTATCCGATTTAAACCCGCAATCCTTTGATGCACGCTATTTCGGATTGATTGTGCGCGATCAGATTAAGCAGGTTGTCCGTCCGATCTTTACCTGGAGTCATTAATCAAAAATTAACAGGAGTAAACGCCATGAATAGACCACCGATTGATGTTGAAACCGATAATCCTGACATAACAGAAATCATTCAGGAAAAGCTACTCGATGCAGAAATACCGGGCTTCCAGGCTGAATTCGATCCCTTAGAAGCTGAAAGGTTGGGTGCATTCAAAGAAGATGCTTTGAGTGAACAAGATGCGCTGGATAGCACGATCGATCATACAGCGGAGGATGAACAATGAAAGATTCTAAAAAAGCTTTTCATGAACAAGTCGCCGAAAATCTGATTGAGCAACTTAAAAAAGGTGTTGCGCCCTGGCAAAAGCCCTGGAAACCCGGTGATCTGCTGGCCGTATTACCGGTCAATCCCACAACGGGTAAGCGCTATCGGGGAATTAATAGCCTGAACCTGATGACTCGTGCGTATACGGATCCGCGTTGGTTAACGTACAAGCAAGCGATAAGCCTGGGAGCACAGGTGCGTAAAGGCGAAAAAAGCACTCTGGTGCAATACTGGAAATTTACTGATGAGCGCATCAAAAAGGATAATTACGGTAATCCTGTTTTAAATAGTGAAGGCAATCCCATTAAAGAACAGATAAGGCTTGAGCGCCCCAGGGTGTTCTACGCATCCGTATTTAATGCTGAACAAGTGGATAACTTGCCAGAACTTGACATTAAGGCCCCCGACTGGGACCCGCTGGAGCGGGCTGAACATATATTACAGGCATCCAATGCCGTGATTCGCCATGGTGAAACAGACAATGCATTTTATCGGCCATCAACCGATAGTATCCACTTGCCACACAAGCACCAGTTTTCGACACCGGATCGCTATTACGCAACCGCACTGCATGAACTGGGCCACTGGACAGGCCATGAATTGCGCTTAAACCGAGATCTCTCGCATCCATTCGGTAGCGAAGGCTATGCCAAAGAAGAGCTGCGCGCTGAAATTGCCAGCATGCTACTCAGCGGTGAATTGGGTATTGGTCATGATCCGGGGCAGCATGTGGCTTATGTGAGTTCATGGATCAAAGCGCTACAGGAAGATCCGACAGAAATATTTCGTGCCGCTGCTGATGCTGAAAAAATCCAGGATTATGTACTGGCATTCTCACAACAACAGGAAATTGGAAAAGAAATTGATACGCAGGAGGCAATCAGAATGGATCAAATCAAGCAAAACACCACAGCTTATTTACTGAATCTCTCACCTGATCTGGCCACCATCGCATCCCGCAATATCAAACGGTTTAATGATCTGACAAAAGCTATGTCAAAAAAGGATCAGGATGCCATCATTCTGGTTGCCGATGCACTCAAATTTGTAGGAAATGGGAGTATTGATACTTTGGAGTTTGAAGAGGTCGCAGAGGACAAACTGGGTTTTAGCATTCCTGCTAACTGGAATGGACAGTTGCAGATTCAGGGTAACGTCATTCAAACCGATGAAAATGGTATTGAGTCTATAGTATCCGCTGATTCAATAAACACGGAGCCACAATTCTGGGGCATGACTATGCAGCGTGATGATCAGACTTTCCAATGGGTGAAAGACTGTGAGTCTAAACAGGAAGCGCAAGATTTAACCAATTTGCTTGCACTCATTGATGTCGCTGCTGAAAAGAATGAACATGAAAAAGCCACTAAGCTTGCCAACATCCATCAAAATCGCATTCGAAATGATTCAAATACCACTGATGTATCGATATCAGGAGCGAAGACCGAGCAAAACGATGACAATGCTCGTCAATATTTGATTGTTCCGTATGTAGAGAAGGATTTGGCAAAGGCCGCTGGGGCTCGTTGGGACAAAAAGGCCCGTGCCTGGTATGTAGGATCAGAAGCAGATATTCAGACATTACAACGTTGGCTACCGGAGAATGTTTCCAGTCAGCAGGAACCGGCTATCGATCCTCATAGTGAATTTGCTGACTTGCTGCGTGCTCAAGGTTGCCGGGTTGATGGCAATCATCCGGTAATGGATGGCAGCAAACACAGAATCAAAGTGGAAGGTGACAAGTCCGGCGAGAAATCAGGTTTTTATGTGGCGCATTTGGATGGCCATCCTGCCGGGTATTTCAAGAATAATCGAACCGGTATCGAAACACGCTGGAAGGCTAAGGGGTATTCGTTAACGAATGAGCAAAAAGCAGAACTTGTAATGCAGGCCGCTATCAAGCAGCAAAACAGAAAAGCCGAGCAACACGCGCGGCAAATTAAAGTTGCTGATGCAATTCAAGAATTGCTAACGATCGCACCGGCTGCCGATTCCGAGCATCCTTATCTGAAAGACAAGCATGCCCGGTCAGGCGATTTGAGAATCGTGCCGCAGAATGCGGATGATTTACCCCATGACTCAGTCATCAAAATTGGTCAGAACTGGCAGGAGGTCAGGGTACTACGCGAGGAACACCCTGATAGTATCGTGCTGACAGCCGGTGATTTGTTGCTGGCCGCACAAGATGTTCATGGAAAGATCTGGAGTGTGCAAACGATACAGTCGAGTGGCGCAAAGCTTTTTGTAGCGGGTAGTAGAAAGGAGAATAACTTTCATATCGTTGGTGGCGAGAGCCAGGGACTTACAGCACTGGATGCTGCGCCTGCCATTGTGATTGCTGAAGGTTATGCCACCGCTGACACGCTATCCCAGGCGCTGGGTTATCCTGTCACAGCCGCATTTGATTCTGGTAACTTGCCCAAAGTCGCTCAGGATTTGCATGAAAAGTATCCGCATAAGCCCATCATTATTGCGGGGGATGACGATCATCACCTGGAATCTACGCTTAGAAAAAACCCAGGCAAGGAAAAAGCATTGGAAGCAGCGGCATTAGTGAATGGGTTTGCGGTATTTCCGGTTTTTGCACCGGGTGAGCAGGACTCAAAGAAATTAAATGATTTTAATGATCTGGCCAATAAAAGCTCACTTGGTATTGAAGCCGTCAAACGACAAGTTGGATCGGTTGTTGAAAAAGTATCGCAGCAGGCTACGCAGGACAGCTTATTGAAGCTACAAGCTCCAATTGAACTTAAGCAGCAGAAAATCAAGCAAAAACGGGCATTGGTCAGGTAATTTGATAAGGAGGCCGCAAGATGCGCGATAATATGCTGAAGATTCCAGGAGCCCCATCCAATCCTGATGAAGGTGATCTTTATGAAAACATTGAGACTCGTCCCGGTACTACCGAAAAGCAAAAAGAAGCAGGTCGATGCGCCTATACAGAACTGCTCGAATCTCATGCTCGATGGGCAGGTGGCACCTTATTGGGTTGTGATTTCCCGAAAGACTTCCGAGAAAAAGGTGGAACTACCTTCCTGAATCAGCGCATTAAGTCAGGCCATGATCTGGCAATAATGGCGCAAATACTGCGTGATCCGCGTTATGAAACGCTGCGAATCTTCTATACCCGTATGAATCACATCGTTCATCATACGGCTGTGAGTTCCAGATTGCCGGGTGCAGTCTATTTGGAGAAGATTGGACATGCCAAACATGATCTGGGTGTTTTGGTAGAAAAAACTAGGCGACATGTTAAAGCAGATGGTTACTGGTTATTACACAACCATCCATCGGGTAATGCTACGCCATCGAGTCAGGATGTCAGGCTCACAGAAATACTGGCATCAACTGCTCCGAGTTTCAAAGGCCATGTCGTTATCAATACCAGTCAATATAGTGTCATTGATAAAGACGGTCATGTCGATTTTGTGGATTGGATGGGCGATCAGGCAGGAGGCTATCAGAATAATCATTATAAAAGTCATGAACTGCTCCTGGAGAAAATAGCCTCACCGGAGGATCTTGCGAAGATAGGCCATGCTTTAAAAAAGCGAGATCAGTTTTTTAACTTGATAGGTATCAGTGCAACAGGTTTTGTATTGTCGTTAAGTGAGTTACCTCTATCTGTACTGAATCGTCCTCAAAATCTGCTACTGGCACGACTACAAAATTTTGCACGAAATTCCGGCGTCAATACGGTATTTGCCATCACGAATGCCAATGATTACAGGCACCCGGTATTATCTAAAGCCTGTGAAGTTGGCATACTAAAAGATGTGCTAACCGTAAAGGGCTCTGATTATCGTTCATTGCGAGAAGAAGGGTTATTTGCGTCAATGCCCGGTGAAATAAGCGCCATTTTTAGGAAACCCAGAACATTTGTGAAGGAAGATGGCGGATTGGGTAAACGCAGAAGTCATACACGCTGACAGTTATTCGGTATTTAATCTGCATATAGTATACTATGATGATCTTTATATCATTGCATGTATGCTGTAGTATTCATTATGTCTGTCAGATCATTTCGTGTTGAGCAAGTCCTAAAGAAACTTGGTGGTGACATCCGTGACGCAAGAAAGCGCCGGGGAATTACTGTGCAATTGATGGCCGAGCGCATGGGCGTTACACGGGTAACAGTTGCAAAAATTGAACGTGGTGAGCCTAATACCAGTATGGGCAATTACGCGATGGCGTTATACATCCTTGGTAAAGCCGATGAACTTGAAATGCTGATGGATCGCACTCATGATTCCCTCGGTTTGGATATGATGGATGAGAAACTACCCAAGCGAGTCAGGGTTTCTAAATGAGTGATACGCACCTGCTTGTCTCATTGGATTGGCAAGGACAATTGCATCGCATCGGTCACCTGGAAATTCATAAAAGCCGTGGCAGAGAAAACTACCGCTTTATCTATGAACGCACTTGGATCAAACACCCCAATCGCTTTGCCATTGATCTGGAACTCCCTTTACTGGTTGATATGCCGTATTTGAACAACCGCTTATGGGGTGCCTTCCAGGATATTTCACCAGATCGTTGGGGCAGACTGATTCAGGCACGCGCAACCGGTATCTTTTTAAGTGACAGTGACTATATGTTGGGTGTTAGTGATTACATGCGCATGGGTGGACTTCGTTTAAGTCACAGTCATGCGCCAGACGTGTTTCTTGCAGGGCATACAAATATCCCAAAGCTGATTCATATGCGACAACTTGAAACCGCAGCCAGGCATTTTGAGAGCGGTACTGAGACTGCCGCTGATCTTGCCATGCTTGCACAGCCTGGTTCATCGCTTGGCGGAGCGCGACCTAAAGCGGCGATTGAAGATGCCGGTGAACTTTGGATTGCCAAGTTTTCTTCACAGAACGATACCGAACGAGTCAGTCTATGGGAAGCCGTTATGCTGGATCTTGCACAACAAGCCGGAATTGAGGTAACAGCATTTAGGGTTTTAAATGCAAAAAGTGATTCGCCGGTTTTACTGGTCAAACGATTTGACCGTGAGAAAACACTGCGTACCCCTTTTATGTCTGTCATGACACTATTAGGACGCAATGAAGATACCAAGGAGGGGGCGAGTTATCTGGAAATAGCTGATGCCATTAATCGTGAATCTGCTCAGCCTGCACAAGATCGCCTGGAATTATGGCGGCGTATGACATTCAACGTTATGACCGGCAATATTGATGATCATCTACGCAATCATGGTTTTCTGCGTGTTTCCCAGGGATGGCGGCTGGCACCTGCCTATGATTTAAACCCGACAACCCAACCTTTTACCCAACGAGTGCATCAACTGGCGTTTAACCAAAGCGTTAAACCATCATTAGATACCTGTCTGGAGCTGGCAGAGTACTTTGCATTAAATCAATCAGTAACAGACCAGGTATTACAAAAGATCGGGAAAAGTCTGGGTAATTGGCAACTGACCGCAAAACGTCATCAACTCCGCAGCGATGAGATCAAGCGTATGGCACCATCCTTTGAGCACGAAGATAGTCAACGGCTAATTTCAATGGCCGCACAAACAGCTTCGCGCTTACGCGGCAGCTAATGGCCGACTTATTATGTGCGGCGGAATTGAATATCAGGGTGAAAAGATATATTTCCCGCAACCGAGTGCGCGGTTGCCGGTGCGTTTGCAAGATGGCAGAGTAACTTGGATAGCGTGGGGCAGGCGCAAGGATGAAGCCACGGGTAAATTTCCGAATGGCGGTTGGGCACGACTGAATTCCATTAAAAGCGGAAAATGGAAACCCTGGCACCCCAGACCGATTTTAATCGCTGCTGACCAGTTTATGGAAAAAGATCATGACAAACAATCTCACTGGGTACCTTTGGATACAAGAATGGCGATTCAAGGATTATTGGCAGAAAGAGATGATGAAATGCGGGTTTATGTGGTGACTATCAACACGCCGCCTGAATATGCTTGGATACATGATCGCTGGCCAAGATTGGTTCGATTGATGGGTCAATAATTTGTAAATGCTTGGATTAAATCTGCCGTCTTCAAAAATAGAATTGAATAAGGACTGACAATAAGTATCATTGAAATGACCGTTTTCGGTCAACTTGAAGCGGTTTGTCATGATCGTTAGCGCTAGAACTACCTTGATGGAGATTGTTTTAATTCACAAATCTTTGCCAAGTGGTTACCTTTATTAAAATACCAGCTAGAATGCAGAACAAATGGTTTTTGAAATTGCAATAATTTGAGGAATATGGAGAAGTTATGGCTTCTGGTGCACTGCTTAGACAACTGATCAAATCAGGTTCGGAGGGCGACTCAGAGTCGTTTCGTCGTGTTTCGGAAAAAATTATTCAGGAAGAGCGCGATAAGCAACACCATCTTCTGGCCAATGACTTGGAAAAAATTCTTTATGGCCGACGCAGTTCTTCTGAGCAAACAAAGCGTTTTGTATTTTCAAAATTGCCTGAAGATAAAGAACGCGGTCTGGCTCTATTGCAGATAAAGGAGCCCTTACGCAGAATTGATGATGTGATTTTGTCTGATGAAAACCGTTCTCTGCTTGACGAAATCCTAGAAGAGCACCATCGTGTAGAAATTCTTAAATCACATGGTTTATTTCCTGCTGACAGACTACTTTTCTGCGGCCCACCTGGATGCGGGAAAACGCTATCGGCAGAAATTGTTGCTGGCGAATTAGGCTTGCCTTTGGCAATTGTCCGGATTGATAGTGTTGTATCCTCCTATCTAGGAGAAACGGCGGCAAACCTGCGTAAAGTATTCGATTTTATAACAGCCATCCCTATGGTGGTGTTATTCGACGAATTTGATGCCTTGGCAAAAGACCGTGCCGACAGTGCTGAGCATGGTGAATTAAAACGCGTCGTTAATGCTTTTTTGCAAATGTTGGATGCTTATGAAGGTAAGAGTTTGTTAATCGCAGCCACTAATCATGAAGGTATTTTGGATTCCGCGATTTGGCGACGTTTTGATGAAGTGTTAGTGTTTGAAGCGCCTAATTCAGAACAGATGAAGCGCTTACTTACTATCAAGCTTAGAGGTGTGCGTAGAGAATTCGAAATCGACAACAGCAAAATTTCTAGCTTATTCAAAGGAATGTCTCACGCCGATGTTGAACGTGTTTTGCGCCGGGCAATTAAAGAAAAGGTTTTATCAGGTAAAGAGTTTTTGACCGAACGGCACATTCAGTCTGCTATTCGCCGGGAAGATGCAAGAAGGAATCGGGTTTCTAAACAGCAATAGATCTTCATGACATCTAATTATCCACATTTACCACTGCAACGTGAGGAACCAATCACCGAGAAGAGATCAAGTACATTTCCACCACCCAAAGTACCATCCGACCCAGCAGCGCATGCTAAAGCCCTGGGTTTGCGATTGCAAGAAACTGTTCAACAAACGGATATGGATATTGGCGGTTTTGATGACCGCAGATTGTTTCGTTTCAAAGTAAGTAAAGGCTTCAATCCCGACGACTTAAGAAAAATATCTGGTGAAATCGAATTCGTCAGTCAAGAGGCAGACGAAGTTGTGGTCGCTTTTGTTAGCCAATCAGCGTTGCAATCGTTCGAGGCAAGACTGGCGTCAATAGCCCAAGGGGAAAGCGTTACCAACAAACAAGTCTATTATGCATTACAAGGCATGACTGGATGGACTCCGGACGATAGAACCGGTTGGTCGTTAAAACAGGAAAGTTTTCCTCAAACGGATACATTCTATCTCGATCTTGAACTGTGGCCCATTGAAGACAACACCAGAGAGCGTCAACTACTTTGTAGTAAGTTCGAAGCATGGCTTAAAGAAAATGGCATTGAGTCTTCTGATAGCGTCAAACAATCCGGGCTAACCATTTATCGCGTTCGTTGTACTCGCACGCAAGCCGAACAGCTATTGCACCACCGTGATATACGCATTGTTGATCTACCGCCACGTTTTGGCCTAAATGTAAAACATCTCGGCCTAGATATTCAGCAATTCCCAATACCTCCTTCACCATTACCCAATGCACCTGGTGTTGTGGTTTTGGATAGCGGAATTGCAACCGGACATCCTTTGCTGAGTAGTTCCGTGGGCGATTCACAAAGCTTCCTGCCTGGTCATATCGAAGCAGATGAGAGTGGACATGGCACGCATGTCGCTGGTATCGCCCTGTATGGCGACTTGGAAAAATCAATAGATGCCGGTTCATTTATTCCGGAATTGCGTCTTTTTAGCGGGCGAATCCTAAATAGAGATAATGAAAATGATGGACTGGTTGAAAACCATATTGATGCTGCCGTTCGCTATTTTGTTGACGAATACAATTGTCGTGTTTTCAATCTTTCTTTCGGTGATAGCCGTAAACCTTATTTAGGCGGACATGTACGCGGCTTGGCATATACCTTGGACAGACTGTCGCGTGAATTAAGCGTTTTATTCATTGTTTCAGCCGGTAATGTTCTGCCTAGTCACTTGGATGGGTTAGCTTGGCGACAGGATTATCCCCAATATTTATTAAATGATGAATGGGCGATTATCGATCCGGCCACAGCCCTTAATGTACTAACAGTCGGTAGTTTAGCGCGATGGGAAGCCAATCGGAATGCTCAGCGATTTACCCATGATCCTGCCGAATTGCCCATAGCCAAAACAGAACAACCATCTCCTTTTACTCGTCATGGACCGACAGTTGGTGGTGCCATAAAGCCAGAATTGGTGGCCTTCGGAGGGAACTGGGCTTTGAATGCTCGTGGCGGAGCCAATAACATTAACGATGATGGATTGGGTGAACTATCGACAAATCTCGACTTTGTTCAAGGTAGGTTACTGGGTGTCAAATGCGGCACTAGCTTTGCTGCTCCTCATATCACGCATTTAGCCGGGAAAATCTTATCCGAGCATCCTGAAGCCAGCGTCAATTTAATAAGGGCTTTGTTGGTGGCTCATGCCACAATACCAACTTCCTCAACGGATATTTTTGATAATGAAGACTCAGTTAGAAAGGTATTGGGGTATGGTCGTGTCGATGTAAGGGCATTGCTCAAGTCATTGGAAAATGAAGTGACATTGATAGCGGATGGTCAAATTGAAAACAAGCGTCATCATTTTTACGAATTATTGGTACCAGACGATTTTATTTCACCAGGTAAAAGAGTTCGCGAAATATCCATCAGCCTAGCCCATGCGCCACCAGTGCGATCGACGCGCATAACCTATAAGGCAACACGATTGGACTACCGATTAATATCAGCTCCTGACCTTGATCATGCAGCCAAAATGTTCAACAAGGCAACTCTTAAGGAAAACTTCGAGAATATTCCAGAATTATCAGGTGCAAGCATTAGCAGGATCCTTAGAAGTAAAGGTACGGTTCAATCTGCAATATGGCAATTCAGACAGCTCACTCGTAATTCCAAATTAATAACTGACAAGTTATTTATCGTTGTCACAAGAAATGATTATCCATGGGGCGAGGCAGATACCAAAACATTAGAAGAATACTCACTGGTGGTCTGTTTACGTGATCGTGAGAATCAGCAAGCTAAGCTATACACTCAAATTCAAAATCGGCTGCAGCAACGTCAGCGAGCTAGAACTAAGATATAACTTAGAATTTATAACGTAAAAACAATCACTTGTTTTGTTAAAATCAATGATGTCTGGTATATAATTAACTGATCGAATTATTTCTCTTTTTCAGTCTGTTTAGCAGGCCGTTGAAAAACTATCTGCGTTGCCGCTACGGTGTTAAAAACAGGCTCAAAATGCTCATTTATTACGCATAAACTGCGCTTTTTCGCCTGTTTTTGCCTTGCATCGGCTGCCTCGAAAACGTTTTTCAACGGCCTGTTAGCCCCTGCTGATTTAGCTGTATTGGTTTATTTTACACAAGCTGCAGCATCAGATAGAGCTTTACCTGGCTTGAATTTAACGACCTTTTTGGCAGGAATTGTCATGGTCACACCAGTCGCTGGATTGCGGCCTTCACGACTTGCACGTTCTGTCACCGAGAAAGTACCAAAACCCACTGACTGAACATCGTTGCCGCTTGCCATGGTTTCTTGAATAACTTCAAGCAATTCGTTCAGCATGGCAGTTGTTTGGGTTTTTGTGGTTTGGGAGCGAGTAGCGACGGCTTCAATCAGTTCAGTTTTGTTCATGGGGACGCTCTATTAGTGGTTTAAGTGTAAGAAAACTCAGGGTTGTTTACAGAGAGGTTGATTAAAATAAGCGTTGAGTATTTCATAAGGGGTAGCATGATTCAAACTCTTATGGGGCTTTACGGTATTGTAGAAGTTAATGAAACGGGAAAGCTGAATGCGCCGATCGGCACAGTTTTTAAAGCAAGTTTGGCTGTGCCACATATCCATCAGGGTGCGGATGACTCGTTCGGCTTTGCCGTTGGTTTGTGGACGATTGATGCGGGTAAACTTCTGCCCGATACCGTGTTGCCTGCAAGCTTTGCCGAAAGCATGGTTGTCAGTTCCTTTAAATTCCGTACCGTTATCGGAATAAGCGCAGTCGATCTGATACGGACATTGGGCAATGACAGTGTCTATGAGAAAGCTAGCTGCGCTGTGCTGAGTTTTATCGGGAAAAATATCGGCATACAACTCCCTGGAAAAGTCATCGATGGCCACAAACAGATATTCACGAGGTTCATTGGCGGATTGCCCTTTCAACAAGGAAAGCCGCTTGGTATCGAAGTGAACAAGCTCGCCTGGGTAAGACTTGTTATAGCGCTTGGCTTCACGCTTGAGCCGTTCCTGAATGGCTTGCTCGACCTTGGCCAGACGTTTAAGACCATACTGCAACGTCTTGAATCGCTGGTTGGTACTGTCACGCGGAGTAAATTCCTGGAGTCTCGCGCGTTTCAGTACATCATAAATCGTTGGCCGGCTGACATGGAAGCGTTCCGCCAAATGCGCTACCTTCCACAACCGGCTTTGATATAGCCGCCAGATTTCCTGGCGATCCAGTAAAGTTAATCGGGTGCGTTTATGTATGTTCATTTACAGTATTCTCCCAAATACTGTAAACAACGCTAGAAATTCTTACAGTTTTTAAGAAGTTAATGGTAATCTAGCATTACTTATGAAGATATGTATGTTGCAAGCTTCAGGTAGGCAATACAAACACAAGTTACTGGAATTTGATCCAGTTGGTTAATTTAAATGACGACTATTCTACGATCTTTCCGAGATTAGGATCATATCTATAATTCACAATTGACCCATCTCTGATTTTCTCAATTGATTCATCAATAATAAACAGAGGAACTAAGAACCATTCGCGCGGCACTACAGGATTTCCAAACCTATCCTTTATTTCAATGTTGAGTTTTGCTGGTTCAAAAAACCTGTGAATCAGGTTCTCCAGTCTAGTGCGATTGATGTTCGAAAGTTCATAGGTAGCCACAATCTCAACGTCAGCCATGAGGAAAGTGGGATCTAGCTTGGCATTGCTGATTCGTCTTTCAATATTGCCGTTGGTTACGCCGATTTTATGAATAACATCGCGGTGTTCCTTAATTAAAGGATGATCAGATTTGCTGCGGAGCACATAAATTGTGCCAGCTTCCATATCTCCTTCTTCAATTTCATCGGAAAATAGCGGGCCAGGAGAAGGATCGGTAATCCTGCGGCTGGCTTCATCTTTGTTTAGTGCCCGTTGCAGTGATCTCATTAAAATATCGCTTTCGGTACCATTGTCGTATATCACACGCAGCCTACGGTCTGACCGCCCATACTCTGCAATGAATTCAACACCTATTTCTGCAACATAGACTTTCTGGCCGCCAAGGATAAAGAAATCTCCTTGTCTGATCTGTGCATCATCTTTGAATTTACGGGTTAGGCGAATACCGGATGCCAATTCTTCCTGCACCTTGACAAATAATGGCTTGAATTTATCAAAGTCCAGGCATGGATTACGTTTGGCGATCTCTTCAGCAGCTTTGATTTCTGCGCGGGATTTTACATACGTTAACTTAGTGATGTCATTTTCATCCGTATCCAAAACACCTAACTCAGACAGCAACGCATCATCGTCCAGATTATCCAAATCACTTACAACAGCGGTCGGTTCAACGGTAAGGAGACCATGTTTATCTTTATCCGCTAGAAGGGCCCGGCATTCTTCGGAAGCGCGGATTTTATCGAGTCTTACCGCATAGAGCCGTTCGAATATATCGCGATCCTCGCCGTGTGCAGGGGCACGTCCATGCTCTTCATAGAACCGTTCAATATCTTCAAAACCGGCAATGACGCGTTCTTCGCGTGGCGTGTGGCTCCCCGTATTTTTAACCTCCACCGCAACACCAAGCTCAGCGAGAAGCGCATCATCTTCATCAGTAAAACTTGCTTTAGCCATTTGCAGCCTCAGCTTTCATTCGCGCCAGAAAAGCAACACCCTCGGCCATTCGTTTCTCCCAAGGATCTTGTGATGTCAGCGATGGAAGTCTTCCGCGCTCTTGCTTGA
>WBZN01000910.1_pt1 | contig 19216 bp, 18 predicted proteins | sample 5204281 | NCBI WGS metagenome assembly WBZN01 (sample SAMN12344347, study PRJNA552823) | activated sludge metagenome | biome: Activated sludge suspended growth; feature: Nitrification reactor; material: Wastewater; isolation source: activated sludge from nitrification reactor of wastewater...
CCCATTGATCGTCGCGCAGCGCGTCGACATCGCGAATCGTCAAGGCTGACCTCCAAAAATCAGCCTTGAATCATGGAAAACCGCCGAGGAGAATCCCTCTCAGATCAAAATCGTCACTACGGCCTAGGTTTCGACCTGCCCGCGGGGCTCAGGAAATTCGACCCCGACCAGCCGCGCGACGAACGCGGGCGCTGGACCTCAGGGGGCGGCGGCTCCTCCCTCTCCTATGCCGGCGACGCCGATGCGGCGGCGCGGACATCCGCCGCCATCGCTGTGGGCGTCGCAGCGACGGAAGGCACCATCCTCGGGCCGCTCAGCGCGGCGGCGGAGGAGGCCCTCGCCAGCGTCGCCGCCAGCGTTGCAGCTGGCGTCGCCGGGGCGGCTGCCGCGATGGGGCTCATTTTCATTCCCTCGCCGAACGATAGCGTCGTCTCAAGCGGCGCCGTTCCGGGTGAAGCCGGCCTCAATTACAGCATCAACCATGACGAAGGCTCGCTGCGCATAACGCGCATGGGCGCGGCGGGAGAGGAAGTCGTCGCGACGGCTCATCTCGGCGCGGACGGACGTTTCCTCGACGAAACAGGCGCGCCGATCGCCCGCGCCGCCGGAGGCTCGGTCGTCGTCGATCCCGACGCCATCCGCGCCGCGGCGAAGGCGAAAGACGGCGTGGCGGATGGCGCACGGGCCGGCGCCGAAGCGCAGACGGAGGAGAGTCGGGAAGAGCCGAAGCTCTGCCCCGCGCAAGGACCGGAGAGTATCAAGGGCCGCAAGCTATTCGACGTCCAGTACCAGCAGTTCGTGCGCGATCTCGTCAATCCGCAGCGCCGGCCGCAATTGCCGCCGGAGCTGACGTTCGGACTCCACGACCCGGTCACCGGCGAGCTCGTCAAATTCGACGACTGCCGCGAGTCGGACGGCGCCATGATCGAGGCGAAGGGACATTATGAGGAGATGATGCGTCCGGACTGGGCGCAAGGATCAGAGATTCTTGCCGACAAATGGACGAAGCAGGCAAGGCGCCAGGTCGAGGCTAGCGGCGAACGGCCGGTCGAATGGTATTTCCACGAAGAGGCGGCGGCTAAATTCGCGCGCGAGGTGTTCAAAGATAGTGTCCTGTCCCGGCAAATCAGGATCATCGTCGCACCGCATCCGGCCGGCGTCCCCAACCCGAATCCGAGGATCAAATGAGCGTGACGCCATACGAGGTGACCACTGTTAGCTCCGCCGCCTATTCGGTCCGCGCCGTTTGGGGTCCGCGCGCCGAAACGCCGGAGGCCATCGCCGCGCGCTTTCTCGCCTGCGCCGACCGCCTCAAGGACATCCATCCCGCCTTTGCCGAATGGAGGCTGCTCCTCGGACATAAGTCGAAGACGCTCGATGCGCTGCGGGATGATTTCGCTACAATCGTGGCTGCCAACGTTGATCGCGCGGAGAGTGGCAAGCCGACGCCGATCAGGGGCTATTGGGTGACCTTGGTCAATATCACGAAGCGCGACGCCCCCTCCCTTTTCGTTTCGCTCGGCGCATGCGCCGGCTCATGGGCACATGTGCCTTATTGGGCGAATTTCGTCCAAATCAAAACCGCCCATGGCGTGACGCCCGATCCTTCGATCATCGCCTATCCCGTCTTCAAACTGGCGCTGCTCGCGCTCGCCGAAAGCTTCGAGGCGACCGCCTGCTTGGCGCGTCCGCAGCTGTTGCTGAACTTCGGCGATGAGGCAAGCCGCCTCGGCCTCGGCTGGATGCATTATGTGTCGCCGCGTTTCGCGCCGCTGATCACGCCGCCGCCATCGGCTATCGTCGAGCGGACCGCGCGCGGCGCGCTGTTCATGGCGGCGACAGAAGAGACATTCCGGGTCGACAACCCCGCTCACCTCGCCGCCGCCGAAGACATCCTCGCCGCGCTCGCGCCCTTCGAGGCGCTCCCCTGGCCGCCAGACCAGACCCCGGAGTGACGCGCCGCATCCGGCCCCGAAGCCTTGGAGCGCCCGAGCTTGGCCGAACAACGCTAAGGCTGATGCGAGAGCGGCTCGAGGCGCAGATCCTTGCGCAAAATTTTGCCGACCGGCGTTTTCGGCAGCTCGTTGCGAAAGGCGACATATTTCGGCGTCTTATAGGCCGCAAGCCGCGTCTTGCAGAAGGCGCGCACGGCGTCGGCTTCGAGCGTTTCGTCAGCGCGGACGATAAACGCCTTCACCGCTTCGCCGCTGGCGGCGTCGGGAACGCCGATCACCGCGCATTCCTTGACGCCGGAAAGCTCGGAGAGCGCGGCTTCGACCTCATTCGGATAGACGTTGAAGCCGGAGACGAGGATCATATCCTTGCGGCGGTCGACGAGGGTGAAATAGCCCTCCTCGTCCATCATTGCGATGTCGCCCGTATAGAGCCAGCCGTCGCGAAGCGCGAGCTTCGTCTCCTCGGGCTGGCGCCAATAGCCGGTCATGATCTGCGGTCCGCGCGCGATCAACTCGCCATGCTCGCCGGGCGCGACCTCGCGGCCGGCCTCATCGACGCATTTGATCTCGGTCCAAGGCATCGGCACGCCGATCGTGCCTCGCTTCGCGCGCAGCGTCGGATTGAAGGTCAGGACCGGCGAGGCCTCGCTGAGGCCATAGCCTTCGATGAGCGGCGTCTTCGTCGCCTCTTCCCACCGGTGCGCGACGCTCTCATGCAGCGCCATGCCGCCAGCGACCGACAGGCGCAGGGCCGAGGGCGGATTCTTGTGGAACCAGGGCTCGTTGAGAAGGCCATTGAACAGCGTGTTGACGCCGGTGATGAAAGTGATGGGCGTCGTCGCCAAGGCGTGCCGCAGATTGCTCAAGGGGCGCGGGCTGGGGATCAGCACATTATGAGCGCCGCGGAAGAAGAAGCCCAGCATGTTCACGGTGAAGGCGAAGCAGTGATAGAGAGGCAGCGCCGTCAGCACGTGATCGTCTTGCCTGATGGCGCTTCCGACGAACGCCAGAAATTGCATGACGTTGATGATGAGGTTGCGATGCGTCAGCATCGCCGCCTTGCTGACGCCGGTCGTGCCGCCCGTATATTGCAGGCAGGCGATCGTTTCAGGACCAAGCCCCTTGACATAGGCGCCGACGTCGGCGCCGGCGGCGATGCTACGTCGCCCCATCGCGAGCGCGCGCGCGAAGGACGTCGCCGCAAAGCCCGGCTTCGGAATCTCCTTACGGACATATTTCTGGACGAAGCCGATGACGTGCCGCGAGCGCGCCGGAAACAGGCTCGCCGCGCTCGTCAGCACCACATGGCGGACCGGGTGGGCGGCGAGCGCCGCACCGAGCTTTTCGGCGAACATGTCGATCGCGACGACGGCGTCGATGCTCGCATCCTTGAAAATATGGATCATTTCGGCGGCTGTATAGAGCGGATTGACGTTGACGAGCACGCAGCCGGCCCTGAACACGCCAAAGGCGACGATTGGATAGGCGAGCCCGTTCGGCGTCTGGATCGCCACGCGCGCGCCTTGTTCCAGCCTCAGGCACTTACGAAGATAGGCGGCGAAAGCGCCGGACAACCGATCGACGTCGCGATAGCTGAGGCTTCCCTGCATGCCGTTCGGCATGATCGTCGTGAAGGCCGGAGCCGCGCCGCGGCGCGCCGCGAGGTTGGCCGCCGCCTCGCCGAGCAGGCCGTATGGCGCCTCGACAATCGTTTGAGGAACCCCGGCGGGATAGGCGGAGAACCAGGGCCGATCTGCGGCGCAAGGCGGATGCGGGCCTGCTGCCTCTTTTCCCATCGCGCCTCACCTTCTTCCGGCGTGTTCCGGCACGCTCTTGTCTGTCGTCCCTCGGTCTGCGTCATCCGCCTCGGCCGTGTGCGCCGTCCCGAATGCTTGCCCCCTGCGCCGCTATGATATAGTGGCGGAGGAAATTTGCCTATCCGCCTCACGCCCGGACGTCGGGCGGGCGCGAATGACGGCGCAACGGAGACCCCGCGACTTGGCTGAGAAACCGGCTCAAACCCAGACCCCGCTCACGGGCGCGGCTGAGCAGAAGCCCATCAACTGGCTTCACCTTTCGACCCTGATCGCGGTCGCCGTGCTCGTTGGCACCGAAATGGTCGGCGCCTCATGGGCGGCGGGATGGGCGCTCGGCGGCCTGTTGCAGCTCGATCCGGCGATCAGCCGCTTCATCGAGCTAGCCTTCGCCCTTTGCGGCTTCGTTCTGCTCTATTATTTCATGCGCATCGCGATCAGGCACGAGCCCTACCGCGGCTGAGGCCCTAAGTTCCCCTCCCTTGTCAACGCCCTGACGACGCCATGAGCGCGCCCGCCAGCATGAAGGAAGCCGCATGACCGAAGCCTTTGACCGGAGATCGGTGCTGAAGGCAGCCGCCGCCATGGGTTTCGCCGCTGTCGGCTTCAGCGAGGCGGAAGCCGAGGAGAATCTCAGGCTCGGACCGCCGCGGCCGTTTTCCTTCGACCTGCTGAAGGAGACGGCGAAGCGCATGGCCGGCGAGCCCTATGCCGGGCCGCCGCGGCCTGCGCCCGAAATCGTGAGCAAGATCACCTACGAGGCCTGGGGCAAGATCGCCTTCAACATGGATCATGCGCTCTTCGCCAATGGGCCGGGGCGCTATCCCGTCAGTTTCTTCCACCTCGGCATGTTCTTTCAGAAGGCAGTCGAGATGAATGTCGTCGAGGGCGGCTCGGCGCGGGAAATCATCTACGATCAAAGCTATTTCGACATGCCGGCGGATTCGATCGCGTGCAAGCTGCCGAAAGGCGCGGGCTTCGCCGGCCTGCGCATTCAGGAGCCGAGAGGCGGGGCGCTCGACTGGCGCAAGAACGACTGGGTCGCTTTTCTCGGCGCCGCCTACTTCCGGGCGATCGGGGGCCTGCGTCAATATGGCCTCTCCGCCCGCGCTGTCGCGCTCGACGTTGCGGTGGCTGGCAAGCCGGAGGAATTTCCCGATTTCACGAAATTCTATATCGACAGCGCCGACGGCGGCGATTCGCTGACGATCTACGCTCTGCTCGACGGACCGTCGATCGCGGGCGCCTGCCGCTTCGTGATGACCCGCGGCAAGGGCGTCGTCATGGACATTGAGCAGGCTCTTTATCTGCGCGCCGACGTCGCCCGCTTCGGTCTCGCGCCGTTGACCTCGATGTACTGGTTCTCGGAAACCAAAAAGGAGACCGGCGTCGACTGGCGTCCGGAGGTACATGATTCAGATGGGCTCGCGATCTGGACCGGCGGGGGCGAGCGAATCTGGCGCCCGCTCAACAATCCCCCGCGCATCATGGTCTCCTCTTTCGGCGACGGCAATCCGCGCGGCTTCGGCCTTTTGCAGCGCGACCGCAATTTCGACCATTATCTCGACGGCGTCTATTACGACCGCCGTCCGAGCCTTTGGGTCGAGCCGAAATCGCAATGGGACAGAGGCGCCATCCAGCTTTGCGAAATTCCGACCAACGATGAAATCCACGACAATATCGTCGCCATGTGGGTTCCGGACAAACCGGCCGCCGCCGGCTCGGAAGCCTCGCTCGCCTTTCGCCTCTATTGGGATGTGGACGAGCCTTTCCCGACCGATCTCGCGCGCTGCGTCGCGACTCGCCTCGGCAACGGCGGCCAGCCCGGCCAGCCGCGCCCCAAGGGGGTGCGCAAGTTCATGGTCGAATTCGCCGGGCCGGCGCTCGCCGATCTCCCTTTCGGCGTCAAGCCCGAGGCGGTGCTCTGGGCCTCCCGCGGCGTGTTCTCTTACGTTTTTACGGAAGCCGTTCCCGACGATTCGCCGGGGCACTGGCGGGCCCAGTTCGACTTCACGGTCGAACCGGGGCCAGATCCGGCCGAGATGCGCCTGTTCCTCCGCCTCGGCGAGAAGATCCTGAGCGAAACCTGGATGTTCCAGTATCATCCGTTCTAGCGGCGCGCGCCGCTCGCAGCCTTGGGACCTCGCATCGCTCCCTTAAGCGGCGGGACCAGATCAGCTTGAAAATTCCGGATCCTCTGCGCCGGTCCGAAGACCAGATTGCGAGGACTCATGCTGAGGTTTCATTCGACGGTCGAGAAGGGCGAGATCAAGGTCGATCTCGAGGCGCCGTCCTTGCCTGCGTCCGTCAACTGGATCGACGCCTTCCGCCCCGACGCCCTGGAGATCGGCTTTCTCCGGCGTATCCTCGGGGTCGCCGTGCCGACCCTCGATCAGCTCTCGGAAATCGAGACCTCGAGCCGGCTCTACCGCGACAAGGAGCATCTCTTTATGAGCATGCCCATGATCGTGCGGTCGGCGAGCGGCGCGGCGCAGACATCGCCGCTCGGCTTCGTGATGACGAAGGACTATGTATTGACGGTGCGCTACAAGCAGATCAAGGCTTGCGAGGATCTGCACTACGTCGACATTGTCGAGAACGGGCGCGCCGCAAATGGCCCTGGCGGCTTCGTCACCTTGCTCGAAGCGATCATCGATCGCACCGCCGATGAGCTCGAGAGGATCAACGCCGATCTCGACATGCTGTCCCAGATGATTTTCGCGACCGGAGGCTCCTCACGCCGCGGTCCGAGCCAGAACAACAGGGATTTGCGCAAGGCGCTGACCCAAATCGGGCGGCACGGCGATCTCGCCTCGAAACTGAGCGACGTCCTGCTCGGCACGTCGCGCATTCTCCCTTTCGTGACGAGCGAGGCGGCCGCCTATCTCTCGGCGGAAGAGAAGTCGAAGGTCAAGAGCCTTGGCCGCGACGTCGCCTCGCTCAATGAGTATGCGACGCGCCAGACCGACAAGATCCAGTTCCTGCTCGACGCCACGCTCGGCCTCACCAACATCGAGCAGAACAATATCTTCCGGGTTCTGACCGTCGTCTCGGTGATCGGAATTCCGCCAACTCTCTTCGCCGGCATCTATGGGATGAACTTCAAGAATATGCCCGAGCTCGAGTGGCCTTACGGCTATGCCTTCGGTCTTGGCGTGATCTTCATCAGCGCGCTGATTCCATTCGTCTGGTTCAAGCGGCGCGGATGGTGGTGATCTCGCCCGAACGCGCGAGCCTCGGTCTCACCGAGGCCGATCTTCTGGCGCGCCTTCTCTATCGCGACGCCTTGATGCTGGTGATCGACAAGCCGGCCGGCATCGCCGTTCACAGGGGGCCGAAAGGCGGCGAAAGCCTCGAGGATTCCTTTCATCATCTGCGCTTCGGCCTGCCGCGCAGTCCGGCGTTGGCGCATCGGCTCGATCGCGACACCTCCGGCTGCCTGGTTCTCGGGCGTCACCACAAAGCGCTCGAAAAGCTCGGGCTTCTGTTCAGGCAGGGCCGCACGGCCAAGACTTACTGGGCGATCGTCGAAGGGCGACCGGAAAGTGAGGAGGGGCTGATCGACTTGCCGCTCGGGCGTCTCGACGCAAGCCGCGGCTGGTGGATGAAGGTCGATCGGAACGGGCAGCCGGCGCGAACCCTGTGGCGCGTGCTGGAGCAAGGCGCGGATCACACGCTGCTGGCCCTCATGCCGCAGACCGGGCGCACGCATCAGCTTCGGGTCCATTGCGCGGCGATGGGCTGGCCGATTTTTGGCGACGCGATCTACGGGCGCGGCGGCCCCACGCCGCTGCAGCTCCATGCGCGGGCCATCGAGGTTCCACTCTACCCGAAGAAGGAGCCGGCCCGCGTCGAGGCGCCGCTCCCGGGCCACATGCGCGCCGCGCTCGAAGCCTTGGGGCTCGCCGTCCCGGGCTAGCGGTGTGCGCTTTCGCCCGCCCCTCACGGCCAGAGAAAATCGGCCGGCAGCCGCGAGATCGGGACGTCGTTTCAGCGGCCGATGTATTGTCGGACGGCGGCCTGCACGGCGCTCCTTTGCTCCGGCGTGAGCTTGGCGAGCTCGCCGTCGAGCCAGGGGTCCGGCACGCCCGCGGCGCGCGCCAGAATATGCCATTTCATCGCCTCGACCGGATCTTTCGGCAGGCCGCGCCCGGCCGCGAGAATGCGCGCGACGCGATTCTGCCCGACGGGATTGTCGCGCGCCGCCGCCTTGAGGAACCATTTCCCGGCCGCCGTTTCGTCCTTCGGGACGCCGATCCCATTGAACAGCATGATGGCGTATTCGACTTCGGCCGGAACATTATTGTTCCTCGCCGCTCGGCCGACCCACTCCGCCGCTTGCGCGTCGCTCTTCTCGACTCCCTCGCCATTGCGATAGAGGAGGCCGAGCGCATAGGCCGCGTCCGAATCGCCGAGATCCGCCGCCTGCTCGAAGAGCTTGGCCGCTTTGGCGAAGTCCGGGACGACGCCATTGTTCTCGATCGCCATGACGCCGAGATTGTAGAGCGCGCCGGGATGGCCTTCGGCGGCCGCTTTTTCAAAAAGTGTCTTGGCGCCGGCGCGATCTTTCTCCGCGCCGTCGCCGACGAGCTCGGCGACGGCGAGGCGGAATGTCGCCTGGCGATCCCCGCGCGCGCTCGCAAGCTTGTACCAGCGGACCGCCTCAGCCTGATCGCGGCGAACGCCGAGGCCCTGGGAATAGAGTTCGCCGACGAGGGTCATGGCGGGGCCGTCGCCGGGATCGGCCGAGATCCGCTTCATCGCCTCGGCGAGAGCGGTCGAGTAATAGCCGCGCTGATAGGCGCCGAAGGCGAGGTCGGGAGCGTCCTCGCTGGTGGAGGGCGGCTTGTTTTGCAGCTTCTGACCCGCCCGCGCCGGCTCCTCACGCGCGGATTCTTCCGCCGCAAAGGGCCGAGCGACGCCCACCGTGGCGAGCGCGGCCAGGGCGACGAAAACCAGAAGGGCGGATCGGTTCAAGGCGCGGGTCACTCGGCTTTCTCGCGCGCCGTCGTCAGGGTGGCGGCGACCTCGGCCAAAGCGGCCGCCGCGCCGCGAGGGTCCTCGAAAACGGCGTCGCCGAGGGCGATGAAATCGGCCCCCGCCTCGGCGAGGCCGCGTGCCTCCCCGAGCCTGCGCGCATAGGCGACGCAGGGGACGTTGAAGATCTCGGCCCACCAGGCGACGCGTTCGATCACGCTCGCAAGCGGCTCGGCGCTGTCCGGGCCGCCAAACATCAAATAGTCGACTCCGGCCTCGCCCGCCGTCATGGCGTCGTCGCGGCTCGTCAGCGGTCCGGCGCCGACGATAGCATCGGGGTGCAGGGCGGCGAGCGCCCGCTCGAGCGCTTCTCCGGCGTCCCTGACATGGCAACCGTCGGCCTTGACCCGCCGGGCGAATTGCGGGTCGTCCTCGACGAGCACGGCGACGTCGCGCGCCTGAGCCAGCGGAGTGAGCGCCAGTACGATCTTCTTGTTTTCCCCCTGGTCCCGTCCCGCCGCCCGGATCAGCACGCAGGCGACGTCGCAAGCCTTGAGGGCTTCCTCGAGCCGCGCGGCGAAGGCCGCGCCGTCCGCGACCGGCGGCGTAATCAGGAACAGGCGCGGTGGATCGGCAGGCAAAGAGGCGCAACTCGCGTTCGAAACGGTTATCCGCTTCTGTTAGACGATTTCTGCAGCCCGTGGGATATGCTTTGGCGGCAGTCCCCTCAAATTAAGCGGAGGGGCGGGACCGCAGCAGGAGACTTCAGGCGCTTGTCCCGGCCTTCCTTCCGTGCTACCCGCAGCCGCGGAGAAAATTGCTATGACAAATGGAAACGGAACTGGCGCAGAGGCTAACGCCAATACGGCGCCCGCAATCAATGCGATGGTGCAATATACGAAGGATTTCTCCTTCGAGAATCCGAATGCGCCGCGATCGCTCGGTCCTCAGGAAAACCCGCCGAACATCCAGATCCAGGTGAACGTCAACGCGAAGCAGATCGCCGAGGCTGATTTCGAGGTCAATATCCTTCTCGAAGGGTCGGCGATGGCGCAGACTGACGTTCTGTTCAAGTTCGAGCTCGATTACGCAGGGCTGTTCCGTCTCATCAACATTCCCGAAAACGACAAGCATCCGATCGTTATGATCGAATGCCCGCGGCTCCTGTTCCCCTTCGCGCGGCAGATCATCGCCGACGCCGTGCGCGGCGGCGGCTTCCCGCCCCTTTATATCGATCCGATCGATTTCGCGGCGCTCTATCGCCAGCGCATGAGCCAGGTCGCCGCCCAGGCGCAGGCGCCGGCGAACGCCTGAGGCTATTCAGAAAGCTCGGCCGGGCGAAGTCAGCTTCCTTAAGGCCGGTTCCTATGGAGAGCGCCCAGAGGCGCGGGCTCAGTGCAGCCTCGCTTCGGGCGCCCTCGCGCTACGAGGGGCGCGCTTAGGCTCGGCGGTCTCGCTGAACAGCTCGGCGAGCTTTTCCGTCATAACGCCGCCGAGCTCCTCGGCGTCGACGATAGTCACCGCGCGGCGGTAATAGCGCGTCACGTCGTGGCCGATGCCGATCGCGATGAGCTCGACCGGCGAGCGCGTCTCGATCGTCTCGATGACATGGCGCAGATGCTTTTCGAGATAAGTGCCGGGATTGACGGAAAGCGTCGAATCGTCGACCGGCGCGCCGTCTGAAATCATCATCAGGATGCGCCGCTGCTCGGATCGCCCGAGGAGGCGCCGGTAGGCCCAATCGAGCGCCTCGCCGTCGATGTTCTCCTTCAGCAGCCCTTCGCGCATCATGAGGCCAAGATGCTTGCGCGAGCGCCGCCATGGCGCGTCTGCCGCCTTGTAGATGATGTGGCGCAGGTCGTTGAGGCGGCCGGGGTTTGCGGGCTTGTTCGCCTGCAGCCAGGCCTCGCGCGACTGGCCGCCCTTCCAGGCGCGGGTCGTAAAGCCCAAAATCTCCACTTTCACGCCGCAGCGCTCGAGCGTGCGGGCGAGAATGTCGGCGCAGGTTGCGGCTACGGTGATCGGGCGCCCGCGCATCGACCCCGAATTGTCGATGAGCAGGGTCACCACCGTGTCGCGGAAATCGGCGTCCTTCTCGCGTTTGAAGGAGAGCGGCTGATGCGGATCGATAATGACTCGCGACAGGCGCGCCGGATCGAGCATGCCTTCCTCGAGGTCGAACTCCCAGGAGCGGTTTTGCTGCGCCATCAGGCGGCGTTGCAGCCGATTGGCGAGCCGGGCGACGACAGAGGATAAATTCTGCAGCTGCTTGTCGAGATGGGAGCGCAGCCGTTGGAGTTCCTCCTCGTCGCAGAGATCCTCCGCCGCAATGACCTCGTCGAATCGCTTGGTGAAGGCCCTGTAGTCTGCGCCGCGCTGGTCAGGGCGGCCCGGCGCCGGCGGACGGCGCGGATCGGCCGCCTGCTCCGAATCGGAAAAATCGGCCTCCTCCTCGAACTCGCCGGTCGGCGCGTCGGCGGATTCCGCCTCGCTCTCCTCCATCGCCTCGGCGGCGGAGTCTGATTTTTCAATCTCCCGCATTTCGCCGGCCGGATTTTCCTCGTCCTCCTCGCCTTCGACGTCGGCGTCGCCCTCATCCGCTTCGTCGGTCGAGTCTTCCTCGTCCTCGGGGCTGTCGTCGAAATTGCTTTCTTCGAGAATTTCGAGCGACGACAAAAGCCTGTGAACCCACTGCCCGAACGCGCGCTGATCCTCGATCGTGGCTGCGAGCCTGTCCAGGCTGGAGCCCGCCCGCTCCTCGACGATAGGGCGCCAGAGTTCGACGATGCGCTCCGCATTCTTCGGCGGCTTGAGGCCGGTCAGGCGCTCGCGCACGATCATGGCGAGCGCGTCCTCGATCGGCGCGTCGGCGCGTGTTGCGACCTCGGCATAGCGAGCGCGCTGGAAGCGATCGTCGAGCATGGCGTCGAGATTGGCGGCAACGCCCTGCATCCGGCGCGATCCGATCGCTTCGACCCGGGCCTGCTCGACGGCGTCGAAGACCGCACGCGCGGCGGGAATTTGCGGCGACAGGCGCCGATGCACGTCATTGTTGTGGCAGGCGATGCGCAGAGCCATGGAATCGGCGTGGCCGCGCAGGATCGCCGCCTCGCGCGCGCTCAGCTTGCGCGGTGGTTCGGGCAGGCACGCCTTGGCGGCGGCTCCGGTCTGGATCAGGCTCGGGCGCTCCGGGGCATAGACGACGTCGAGAGCGGGCGTCTTCGCCATCGCCCGCATGCAGCTCGCGACCGCCCGCTTGAACGGCTCCCGCGGGCTGTCCGATTTCGACGGCGGCTTCTGGTTCGAGGCGGTCAAAAAGGCTCCGTTCGGGCTTTGCCAGAGCGATCGCTCGCGGGGCGGCCGCGAGCGACGGATCAGGTCATGACGACATTGGTCGCGCTTTCCGGCAGCTCCTTGCCGAAGCAGCGCTGGTAGAATTCGGCGACGAGCGAGCGCTCCAGCTCGTCGCATTTATTGAGGAAGGTGATGCGGAAAGCGAAGCCGACGTCGCCGAAGATCTCCGCGTTTTCGGCCCAGGTGATGACGGTGCGCGGGCTCATCACGGTCGACAGATCGCCGGCGACGAAGGCGTTGCGGGTCAGATCCGCGACGCGCACCATCTTGCCGATCTGATCGCGGCTTTCTTTGGTCTCCTTGAACCGCTTGACCTTGGCGAGGACGATGTCGACCTCCTTGTCATGCGGCAGATAGTTCAGCGTGGCGACGATCGACCAGCGGTCCATCTGTCCCTGATTGATCTGCTGAGTTCCATGATAGAGCCCGGAGGTGTCGCCGAGCCCGATCGTGTTCGTCGTCGAGAACAGCCGGAACGCCGGATGCGGGCGGATGACCCGGCTCTGGTCGAGCAGCGTCAGGCGGCCTGACACTTCGAGGACGCGCTGAATGACGAACATGACGTCCGGGCGGCCGGCGTCATATTCGTCGAAGCAGAGCGCGACGTTATGCTGCAGCGCCCATGGCAGGATGCCGTCGCGGAATTCGGTGACCTGCTGACCGTCCTTGATGACGATGGCGTCCTTGCCGACGAGATCGACGCGCGACACATGGCTGTCGAGATTGATGCGCACGCACGGCCAGTTGAGCCGCGCGGCGACCTGCTCGATATGCGTCGATTTGCCGGTGCCATGATAGCCCGTGACCATCACCCGCCGGTTGCGGGAGAAGCCGGCCAGAATGGCGAGGGTGGTGTCGCGATCGAAGAGATAGTCGGGATCAAGGTCCGGCACATGCGGATCGCTCTCGGAATAGGCGGGCGCCTCCATCTCGGTGTCGATGCCAAAGACCTGGCGCACCGAAATCTTCATATCGGGTAGTCTGGCGACGGCGCTCTCATCGTTAGCTGCGCTTTGCATTCTCACTCCATTTCGATGGCCCTCTTGCCGCTTGAGGCACGCCGACTGTGCGCCGGGCGCCGGCTCTAGCGTTAGGCTCAGGAGGACCGAACCGACTTCAAATAATTGTAGGCGCGGATGATCTCGCGCAATTTGTCTTCGTTTGACCGATCGCCGCTGTTGGCGTCGGGATGCAGGCGTTTCACCAGGTTCTTATAGCGGGCTTTGATCGCCGCGGCGTCCGCCGTGTCGTCGAGGCCGAGTTGATCGAGAGCGCGCAATGCGGCGACCCCGTAGCGCGGCCGCGCCGGTTCGACGCGGGCGGCGCGGCGGTAGGGGCCGTGAGCCGTGGGATCGGCAGCGGACGCGCCATCGCCGCCCTCCTCGCGAAAGCCCTTTTCACCGCGGTGCGAGCCCATCGACCAGGTCGGGCGATGGCCGACCAGGGCGTCGCGCTGGTAGGAGGCGACGTCCTCCGCGCTCATGCCGCTGAAATAATTATAGGCAGCATTGTATTCGCGAACATGCTCGAGGCAGAAGGAAAAATATTGGCCCTCGCGCAGGCGGCCCATCGGCGCGCGATGTCCGCCTGCTTCGGTGCAGCCCGGGAAGTCACAGCGCGGCCGGTCGGCGCGAATGGCTTCCTTGGCTTCTCGCTTGACCCGGATGCGATCGAAGATGCGGGAGTTCAGATCCATGATGTCGGCATTATGAATGTCTTTGGAGTAGCCGCAAGCGCACGGGCGCGCTAAAAATAGTCAGTTCAGATCTTGACAAGACGCCGCGGCCGCGCCCGGCGCAGGAGAGCGCCATGAGCGGTCATGCGGACGCAGGTCACCTGGGCGACGCGCCCGTCGCCCACGCCATTACGGCTAAGCTTAAGGCGGCTTTTTCGCCGACATCACTCGAAGTGGTCGATGAGTCCCATAAGCATGCGGGGCATGCTCACGCCGTTTCCCATCGGCCGGGGCGGGCGGAGGGCGCAGGCGAGACGCATTTCAAAGTGAAGGTGGTCTCTGGGGCCTTCGAAGGCAAGAGTCGCGTCGAACGGCACCGGGCGATCAACGCCGCTTTGGCGCAGGAGCTTGGCGCGGGGGTGCACGCCCTCGCCATCGACGCCAAGGCGCCGGGCGAGTAGGCCTGAGCTGCGCGCACATCGGCTGAAAGCGCCCTTCACTGCGGAAAGGCATGAGCGGGCTTTTGCCCGCTCTGAATTCCACGCCCGGCGTCCGCCGGCGAGGGGAGATGGCGAGCGGGGCGCCGCGCAGCCTATTCGAGATAGCCGTATTTCGAATAGTACTTCCGGTAGTAATGATTGCCGTGATAGCGCTCGTAGCGGCTTTGGGCGGACATATCGACCTTGTTCAGAACGACGCCGAGCAGGCGGTCATAGACGCCCTGCGCTTCCGAAAGGCCGCGCTCGACGACGTCGATCTTCGTCTGGCCCCATTCGATCACATAGACATAGGCGTCGATGACATGGCCGGTCGTGCGGACGTCGACGATCGGGGCGACAGGCGACAGATCAACGATGATGTAGTCATATTTGGCGCGCAGATTGTCGATCAGGTTTTTCATCGCCGCGGAGGCGAGGATCTCGTTGGTGTGCGGCAGTTTTGAGGTCGCTCCGGCGGCGAGGAACTGCAATCGGCTCGGCGCCACGGTGATGACCGCCGACTCAAGGGAGATATTGCCGATCACGACGTCGATCAGACCGGGCGCGTCGGGGGCGATCCATCGCGACAGCGAGGGGCTGCGCAAATCCGCATCGACCAGGATGACATTGCCGCCGGCGTCCGCAATGAGATGGGCGAGATTGGCGGCGAGCGTCGATTTTCCCTCATTCGGCAGGGTCGAGGTCAGGCCGATGACCTTGTGCGATTTCAACGCGCCATTGAGGTCTGCCGCGATCTTGACCGAGCGCACGGCCTCGGCGTAGCGCGAAAACGGCGCATCGACGACATTGCGCAGGAAATCGAGCTGGCTCGCCGGCCTCTTGTCGATGGGCTCGCTTCTCATTTCGCCGTCCGCTCGCGGCGCGGAAAATTTCAACGCCGGCGCCATGGCGAGGCAGTTGACGCGGAGCGTGTCCTCGATCTGATCGCTGGTGCGGAACACGCCGTCGGAGGCTTCGCGCAGATAGGCGAAGCCGAAACTCAGCGCCCCGCCGGCCGCCAGCGCAAGGAGGATGGTGGCGACCGTCTTCGGCCCGCTTTTCTTCAGCGGCGGCAGGGCCGGGCTGATCATCCGGGTTTCGCTGATCGGAATGGCGTCCTGCTGCTGAACGGCCTCCATGTAGCGCTGCAGGAAATTGTCGTAGAGGGTGCGAGACGTTTCCGCGTTGCTCGTCAACTCGCGCAGCTGGATTTGCGCCTGACCGGAGCTTTGCGACACGGTGACGGCGTTGGCGAGGCTGTCTTTGAGGTTCTGCTCGCGGGTGCGGGCGATTTCATAGTCGCTCTTGTAGCTCTCTGCGATCTTGCGCATCTCATCGGCGATGCTGTGCCGGATTTCCTGCATCTGCGTGCGCAGATTGACCGTCGCCAGATGGTTTGCGCCGTAACGCTGCGAGAAGATCGCCTCCCGCTGGGACAGATCGAGATATTGCTGGCGCAGCTTGATGATGACCTCGCTCTTCAGCGCGTCGGCCAGCGAAGCGTCGGGAACGTCCTGCGACATGACCTCCGTGATCCGGTCGAGCCGGGCTTTCGCCTCTGCGGTCGCGGCTCTCGCGAGAATGAGCTGGGTGTTCAGCTCCGACAGCTGCTGATCGTTGATCAGCCTGTTGTTGCCGGCGCCTCCGCCCGTCGGGCCGGTGTCGACGATATTGTTCTTTTTCTTGAAGTCGACGACGGCGCGTTCGGCGGCGGCCGCCTGCGAGCGCAGCTCCTTGATGCGCTCGGCGAGCCAGACGCCGGCCCGGCGCGCCGCCTGATATTTGGCGTCCATCTGGTCGTTGACGAAGGCGTCGACCAAGGTGTTGACGATCAAGGCGGATTTGTCGGCGTTGAGGGATGTGAAGCCGACGTCGATGACATAGGTCAGGCCTTCGCGGCTGACGGTGAGCCGATCCTGGAAGGCGCTGAGCGCAATCTCCTCCCGGGCGCTCTCGGACAGCGGCTTGGCGGGGGCCGCCGGAAACAGGAAGCTCAGGAACGATTTCTCGTCCGGGGGCGGCACAAATTCGGCATCGTCGATGAGGCGCAGCTTCCGGATGACCGCCAAGGCGACGTTGTCGGATTTCAGCATTTCGACCTGGGTCTGGACCGTCGACGCGTCTATTTGAGCGTCGCCCAGAACAGATTGCTGCTGAAGCAGCTGAACCTTACGCGTGTCGATGACCATCGATCCGACGGCGGTGAATTTCGGCGCCGTCGTGGCGAGATAAAGGATGGCGAGGGCGAGGCAGCATGCGATGATCACGAGAACGATCGGCAGCTGGCGCCGGACGATCCGCAGCGAGCTTTGGAAAGCCTCGATCAGCGGCGCGATGACTTTCGGCGCTTCCTGGGAGGCTAGTGGAGCTCGCTTGTTGATTTGCAGCATTTGGGTCAACTCACTGTTGGCCGGATCGGACCGAGGGCGATCGTTATCATAAGTGTGGGTCGAGTATCAAGAAACCTAAACTTGATATAAATCGGGCGCGGGAACAGTAGACAGAGCAAATGGAAAACATCTCAGCGTGGTCATTCTCTGATCGGCCTCCCGGCGGCAAGTCCAGTTCAAGGCGACTTCGATATCCGATGCGCTTACGCGGCGACATGACGCGGCCGGCGGCTCGATGCGTCCTTCGGCCTCGCTCACTCGATCTAGCGACGGGTCCATCTCTCTCCAGGACCGCGGTAATCTTATCAGGCTGAATATGAAATTGCAATTAAAATATAACGAAGATTGTAATTCAATAAGTATAGCGCTTTCCAGTAGAGATGTCGACTCGAAGTCAAATCGCGACAGGCGGAATCCGGCGATATGCAACCCTGGGCGCCTGACTACGTATTTTCCGAAGCACTTTTATTGTCGCGGGCGCTTTCGCCGGCGCCTCTAGATTTCCAAAATGTGACGACCAAGCCGGGCCGGCGGCGGCCGGGGAAGACCGCGGCGCTTCTCTCTTGCGCCGCTTATACCATGGAAGCCGGATCATGATCATACCCAGGAGACGAATTCAAAACCGACGCTTTGGGCGGCCGCGCGGGCCAGGCGCTTGCGGCCCGCGTCTCGCGAGCAAAAGCGGCGCCGCCGGCCGGCCGGACTCCACAGCAAGCTCGCGGTCTGCGAGCCGGAGCGGAGGCGAAGCCGGGGCAGATCTTTCTGGCTAACCTTGCCGGAGGGCCGTCCAGCTGCCCGTGCATTGCAGTGTCGGCGAGGACCATCGGCCCGACGCGACTTTGCCCTTCACTCGGCCGGAGACGTTGGCCAACTGGTTATCGCGTCGGAAGGCCAAGGAGACCACGCCCGCCGCATCGATCTTCCCGCTCGCCTGCATGAAGCCGTCGGCTGGCGAGGCGACCCGGCCCTGCGTGACGATGATCGTCCAGCGATAGACGCGGTCGCAGACGCCCTGTTCGGTGACGACGTTGACCATATAGATCCCGTCGTGGTTCGTCGCCCCTGTCGATCGCGCTTTGGGCTCCGCGCTGGCCGCCGCTGACAGGCTTGCAGCGGCCGCTGCGGCCACGACAATACGTTGACGGCTGCGGCTCATGTCTCGGCCTCCCCTATTCCTTCAAAATTGCAGATCTGTCGGCAAAGGCCAAGAGGGCCGCGCCGGGTCGGCCAGGGGTGGAAAGGGCGCGGGGGCGCGAAAAGGCTTTCGCGCGAAAAGGCCTCCTTGCAGAAACCGGGCTCAGGCTCGAAACGCCCCTGCCGCCGGAGGCAAGGGCGTGGGACGACGGTCCTTGCCAATGGCGACGAAGGCGAAGATCGCTTCGGTGACCTTGTTCATCGCTTCCTCTTCGCGGTAACGGCGCCAGGCCTCGACCTTGATGCGCATCGACGTGCGGCCTTCGCTGAGAAGCTGGGCGTAAAGGCTGACCTCGTCGCCGACGTACACCGGGCTGAGGAAAGTCATTCCCTCGACCATCACGGTGGCGCAGCGCCCGCGCGCGCGGCGCGCCGCGACGCTGCCCGCCGCGAGATCCATTTGCGCCATCAGCCAGCCGCCGAAGATATCGCCGGCCGGATTGGTGTCGGCAGGCATGGCGATGGCGCGAACGACGGGAGATTCGGCCGGCGGCTTGCCGCTGTCCTTAAGGTTCGATTCGGGTTCCTTCGGCGCGCGTTCGGCCATTCGTTCACCTCGACTGTTCCAAGGGGTGGCGCATCATTCCATTTGCAAAGATTTGGCTAAAGCTCATTTACATGGCGCCGAGCATGCCTGTCGTCTTCGACCATAGCGAGACCGCGCATTGCTCGCGGGGAGCCGTCATCGAGCGCCGGCCCTCGACGCCCAACTGCTTATAAATGATGCAGGCCGGCGCCGTTCCTGCGAAAAAGCCGCCCGCTTCACTCGACGAGCTGAAGAAACGACCGGCCGTGCCGGTCCTCCGTTTCGATGATCCAGATGTCAGGGTCGAATTTGAGCTGCCGGGCGAGCTTTTGCTCCGCCTCGGCCGGGTCGATCCAATCGGCCGCATGGAGCCTCGCAAAGCGCCGGTCTCCGCTCTCGCCGGCTTCGCTTTGCGGCGCCGGGCCATAAAGCGCGGTGGTCCCGTCGAGTTTGTCGACCTTGACGAAAATCGCGCCGGCTTCGGCCGCGCCGCGCCGGCGCAGCACCGTGGCCGCGCCCTCATGCGCGCAGCGCCGGAAATAGGCGGAGACCCAGAAATCTGCGCGAAGCCTCACCGTCAGGCCCGCTCCTCTTTGTGCGGTTGTGCGGCAAAAAGGCTTAGCCGGATCGCCGCCGGACGCGTCAGGAATGGATCCATCGCCGCCGAGCGGCGGCGGGAAACATGCCACAGAGCAGCCCGGCTCCTCAAGCGCCGCCATAGCGCACTAGGGTCGGGACTCATAACCAGTAGCTGACAGTTGCTGCGAGGCAGACGGCGGCGAGGTAGTTGGCCGCGAGGCGGTCATAACGCGTGGCGATGCGCCTGAAGTCCTTGAGGCGGCAGAACATGCG
>WBZN01000911.1_pt1 | contig 19190 bp, 21 predicted proteins | sample 5204281 | NCBI WGS metagenome assembly WBZN01 (sample SAMN12344347, study PRJNA552823) | activated sludge metagenome | biome: Activated sludge suspended growth; feature: Nitrification reactor; material: Wastewater; isolation source: activated sludge from nitrification reactor of wastewater...
CGTTCGCGCCTCGAGCGGACGTGAACTACGGCGTGGTCACGACGAACGGGAGCACGACCGGGGTGTCGATCACCCCGACGGACAGCTCGACCTGGACGCCGTGATACTTGCCGTGACCGTCCTGGAACAGCGCCGGCATCCCGTTGATCTCGCCATGGACCGGCGAGCCCTCGAGCACGAGGTCGTCGTAGCCGATCAGCGCCGCGGCTCCGACTTCGAGCAACGCGGCCCCGAGATCGTTGCCGCCGAGCACGGTGACGTCGATGCTGACCGCCTGATCCGGCGCCGTCATCACGAGCGAATCGTGGTGACTATCGTCGACGTTCCACCCGGGCGGCACCCAGAGCTTCACGCGCCCTGACTCGTGGACCCGCTCGGTCTGGGGTGCCTGGCCTGGCTCGGCGGCTTGGGGAGAGGCACCACCGCACGCAGCGGTACCGACGACAAGTGCGACAGTCAACGACATGGCTTTCATGCCCCGTAGATGCTGAACCCCGCGCGAAGTCGCATTCATTCGCGCGCCGGTGCGTGAACCTGCCGGCGCGGCGGCGCGCCGAGATGCGCGGCGATCAGCCGCCGAGGCCGTGCTGCTTCATCACCGCGGCGTTGCGTGCATCGGCGCGCTGCAGGGCGGGGCGGGCGGCGAGGCGCTCGGCGTACGCGGTGAACGCGGGGCTCGACGCGAGCATGCCGAATCGCAGCATGTAACGGATCGTGCCGCCAAAGATCACGTCGGCGATCGAGAACATCTCGCCGAGCACGAACTTCTTGCCGGCGATCGCGGCCTCCATCGTCGCGACCATCGTGTCGTACGCACCCCAGCCCGCCTGGCCGGGCTTGAACTCCCAGTTGCCGGCCTTCGCCATCGAGCCGGGTTCGATCACCGAGGGAGCGAACAGCGACCATCGGAGGTACGTGCCGCGCTCGGCCGCGTCGAGCGGCGGCGCCAGGCGACCCGGCGCATAGCGGTCGGCGAGGTAGAGCGAGATCGCGGCGTTCTCCGTCACCACGGCGTCTCCGTCGGTGAGGATCGGCAGCTTGCCCATCGGGTTGAGCGCGAGGATCTCGGGGGACTTCTGCGCGCCGGCCGCGATGTCGACGAAGCGGAGCTCGTACGGCGCTCCGATCTCCTCGAGGGCCCAGACCGACGTAGCGGCGCGCGAGAACGGGTGGTGAAATAGCGTGAGCGTCATGGTCCCGCGACCATAACGAATGCCCGCAGGAGTCGCGAGCCAGCGCGACGCAGCGGTGATCGCAGGCGTCGTTCACGGCTACTGATACGCGCAGGACTTGTTAGGTCGCCGGCGTGAACCGGCGCCGCGGATACGCCCTCGGCTCGAGGAGCGCATCAGAAGCGGACAGCTCGCCTGCTTGACCCCGGGCGGCGTCGATCCGCCACGATCCTGTCGCACGACCGAAGCTCGGATGCGACAGAACCTTCACAGTTGCCGGCAATGAGATCCGCCATTCAGCGTAACTAGCGACAACTCCACGGCCTGATCTGGTGTGTGACTTGCTTGCCGCCCCGGCATGCGCGCAGTACCGCTCAACCTCCTCCTCCTGCTCACGACCACCGTCGGATGCTCGATGGCCGCCGACGCCGACGACACGTGGGACTTTGCCGATGGCAAGAGCGACGGCGGCGGCGCGATCTCGTATGGCGCACTCGCCCGCGCCAAGATGAGCCCGGCGCTCTCGCAGGTCATCACCGGGCTGATGGTGATCGACGCGGACGTGAGGCCCGAGGAGCCCAAGGCGGTCCGCAAGCAGATCGCGGAGCTCCGCGATCAGGTCGATCTGTTCGTGTACGCGTACTCGACGAAGAACGGCGATCCCTGGATGGCGATCCGCGACGATCTCGACACGGGCTACGAGACGATCGGGGCGTTCAAGGACCTGTTCGATCGCCAGGGCATCGACGATCCCACGATGGCGGTGTACGACCCCGCCGAGGTCGCCGCGCGGCGCGCGGAGGTGGTGGCCTGGACGACGGCGTTCCTCGATCCGGATCACCTCGCCTCCGACCGCGACTACCTGTCCTCGCCCTCGGAGAACAAGCTCCACGATCGCAGCCGCAAGGATCTGTCGCCGTTCTTCTGGGGTGCCACCAAGATCGAGCCGTCGCTCTCACGCAGCGGGCTCAAGAACATGGCCAAGCTGACCCGCGAGCTGCTCTCGCTCGCGATCGACGACTACGATCACGTGCTCGACCTGCGCGACATCCACAAGGAAGCGAACCAGGTCAAGTTCCACGACTTCCGCAAGCGGATCCGCAGCATCGCGCGGATGCCGGGGTACTTCGAGGCGATCGTCGAATCAGGCCGCGACCTCACCGACCCGATGGCGGTGATCGCCGACGCCGTCGATCGCTACGGCAACCTCAACGATCTGATCGGCCGCTACGCGCACGATCCGAGTGACCACCTGAAGGGTGAGATCGCGGACGACTGGAAGGCGCTGCGGAAATGGCAGGAGGAGAACCACCTCGACAAGGTCCTGGACACCGTCCACGACGCGATCCGCAACTAAACAATCTCACATTGGCCGTGGATCATCTTTCGCCGTGGCACGTGCCACGTGCCCGTGCCACGTGCCCGACTTGCCGGTCCTCTCCTTTGGGTATCATCGTCGGTCGCCAAACTACGAATGCAGAGCGGAAGGGCAGCGGCTGAGCGCACCCAGATCGTGAACGAGCACGAGCACGAGCACGTGAACGAGCACGTGAACGAGCACGGTTGGCACCCGACCCATGCTCATGTTTAACCAAGTAGCGACGCGCTCGGGCAGGGTGACCTGCGGCGAGCCCGGCGACGGCGGAACGGCGGTTCGGGTATCCTGCACGACGCCGTATGACGATCCCTTCCTTGCCGCAACGCGCCCGCGTCGTGATCATCGGGGGCGGCATCATCGGCTGCTCCGTCGCTTATCACCTGGCCCACATGGGCTGGAGAGACGTGGTGCTGCTCGAGCGCGACCGGCTGACCTCGGGGACGACGTGGCACGCGGCCGGGTTGATCGTCACGTTCGGCTCGACCTCGGAGACCTCGACCGAGATGCGCAAGTACACGCGCGCGCTGTACGAGCGGCTCGAGGCGGAGACCGGGCAGTCGACCGGGTTCAAGCCGACGGGCTTCATCGAGGTCGCCAGCGATCGCGATCGTCTCGAGGAATACCGCCGCGTCTCGGCGTTCAACCGGCTGTGCGGCGTCGACGTCCACGAGATCTCGCCGGGCCAGGTCAAGGAGCTGTTCCCCCTCGCGAAGACCGACGACCTCCTCGCCGGGTTCTACGTCAAGGAAGACGGCCGCGCGGATCCGGTCGGCGTCACGATGGCGCTCGCGAAGGGGGCCCGCCTGCAGGGAGCGACGATCATCGAGGGCGTCGCGGTCACCGGGGTGATGAAGCGGCGCGGCGTCGTGACCGGCGTGCAGACCGCGCTCGGCGACATCGAGGCCGAGTACGTCGTGAACTGCGCCGGGATGTGGGCGCGCGAGCTCGGCGCGAAGGCGGGCGTCAACGTGCCGCTGCAGGCGGCCGAGCACTACTACCTGATCACCGAGCGGATCCCCGAGCTCGGGGCGGACTGGCCCGTGCTCGAGGACCCGGCGTCGTACGGCTACTTCCGCGAGGAGGTCGGCGGCATGATGATCGGGCTGTTCGAGCCGGTGTGCGCGCCGTGGAACATCGGCGGCGTGCCCGCGGACTTCTCGTTCGGCGAGATCCAGCCGGACTGGGATCGGATGGCGCCGTACCTCGAGAAGGCGATGTCGCGCGTCCCGATCTCGATGACGACGGGGGTCAAGAAGTTGTTCTGCGGGCCCGAGAGCTTCACGCCCGACCTCCAGCCGATCGTCGGCGAGGCCCCCGAGCTCGCGAACTTCTTCGTCGCGGCGGGCCTCAACTCGATCGGCATCCTCACCGGCGGGGGGCTCGGGCGGGTGATCGCGCACTGGATCATCACCGGCCGGCCCGATGTCGATGTCACCGGGATGCATATCGATCGGCTGCACCCGTACCAGGCGAACCCCGAGTACCGCGCCAAGCGGACGGTCGAGTCGCTCGGCATGGTCTACAAGTGCCACTACCCCACGCACACCATGCTCACCGCGCGCGGCGCCAAGCAGTCGCCGTTCTACGAGCGGCTCGCGTCGCGCGGCGCCTACTTTCGCGATGTCAGCGGCTGGGAAGGCGCCGACTGGTACGCACCTGGCAAGGCGACGATCGAGCAGCACTCCTGGGGACGCCAGCACTGGTTCGGCGCCTGGGAGGCGGAGCATCGCGCGGCGCGTGAAGCCGTGATCTTGATGGACATGTCGTTCATGGCGAAGTTCCTCGTCGAGGGCCGCGACGCGGGCCGCGTGCTGAATCACATCTCCGCGAACAACGTCGATGGCGCGGCCGGGCGGATCACGTACACGCAGTGGCTCGACGAGGCCGGCAAGCTGCAGGCGGATCTGACCGTCGCCAAGCTCGACGAGGATCGCTACTGGGTGGTCGCGTCGGACACCGCGCATCGCCACGTCGAGACCTGGATGAAGCGCCACATCCCGGCGGACGCGCACGCGCACGTCGCCGACATGACGTCGGCGTACGCGCAGATCAACATCCAGGGCCCGCGGTCGCGCGCGCTGATGCAGCTGGTGACGAGCGCCGACATGTCGAACGAGGCGTTCCCGTTCCGTGCGGCACGTGACCTCGACATCGGCTTCGCGCGCGTGCTGTGCATCCGCATCACGTACCTCGGCGAGCTCGGCTACGAGCTGTACATCCCGAGCGAGCAAGCGCTGCACGTCTACGATCGCCTCGTGATCGCGGGCGAGCGCGTCGGGCTGCGCCATGCCGGACTCAAGACGCTCGCGAGCTGCCGGATGGAGAAGGGATATCGCGACTACGGTCACGACATCGACAACACCGATTCGGTGCTCGAGGCGGGGCTCGGCTTCGCGGTCGACCTCGAGAAGCCGGGCGGGTTCCTCGGCAAGCCGGCGGTCCTCGCGCGCAAGGCGGCGGGGCCGCTGCGCCGGCGCTTGCTGCAGATCCTGATCAAGGACCCCGCGCCGATGCTGTTCCATGCCGAGCCGGTGCATCGCAACGGCAAGCCGCTCGGCTACGTCCGCGCCGCTTCCTATGGCCACACGCTCGGGGGGGCGGTCGGTCTCGCGATGATCGACGCCGGGGAGATCCTCGATCAAAAGTACCTCGATGCCGGCACGTGGGAGGTGGAGATCGCCGACCGGCGGTATCCCGCGGTCGCGTCGATCAAGCCGCTGTTCGATCCGGACAACAAGAAGATCAAGATGTGACGGCCGGGGACTCGAGCCGGTGACGGAGCCTCTCACCAGACCGTCGTGACGCGATAAGGTAGTGCAACGCTGCGGCAGCGCGCACATGACGACGAACACGAGACAACCAACCGGCACACGTCCAGCGAAGATCGATCGCGGTGACGTGTTCTGGATCGAACCGGACGACTCGCGCGGGCCGGTCCCGAGCTACTCCCATCCTCACGTGGTGGTTCAAGACGACGTCTTCAACCACTCGCGCATCACGACCGTGGTCGTATGCGCGTTGACGTCGAACGTCCGGCGGGCGGACGAGCCGGGGAATGTCCTGCTCGACGTGGGCGAGGCGAACCTTCCCGAGCAGAGCGTCGTGGTCGTGTCGCAGATCTCTTCGGTCGACAAGTCCCGCCTGGGCGAACGGATCGGGTCGTTGTCCGACGCGCGCGTCGAGCAGATCCTGGACGGCCTGCGCTTCCAGCAAGCGTCGTACTTCGCGCGCTGAAATTGCGGCGACGCGTGTTCATGCTGTCGCCGTCTTGGCGCAGCGCGATATGGTCGCGTCCATGAGCTACGCGTTCCTGTCCACTGAATGGTTCGACGCCCTCGATGCGCTCGTCGCGAAGGCGGGCGATCTGAAGATCCCCGAGGCGATGAAGGCCGTCGAGCTCAACATCACCGTGACCTCGCCCGGGGGCGCGACCAAGGCCTACCTCAAGCAGGGAGTCCTGTACCGCGGCCACCGTGAGGGTGCCCCGACGTCGCTGACGCTGAGCGAGGCGCTCGCGCGCAAGGTGTTCGTCGAGGCGGACACGGCCGCGGGGATCCAGGCGTTCCTCGCCGGTGACATGAAAGCCGAGGGCGATCTCGCGAAGCTCGTCGCGATGCAGATGGAAGAGCCGAGCGAGCCGCAGAAGCAGCTCGCGAAGCAGGTCGCGGCGATCACGCGCTGACGGCGAGGCCGCGCCGCCGGTCAGCTCAGGAAGTAGCGCGTGAGCACCCGAGTCATCAGCTCGGGATCGCGGCTGCCCGCCAGCTCGCGGGCCGAGTGCATGCTGAGCATCGGGTTGCCGACATCGACGGTCGCGATCCCGAGCAGCGTCGAGGTGATCGGTCCGATCGTGCTGCCGCAGGGCAGATCGGTGCGGTGCGCGTAGTGCTGGACCGGCACGCCGGCCTCCTTGCAAAGCCCCGCGAACATCGCCGCGGTCGTGGCCGTGGTGGCATAGCGTTGCGAGGCGTTGGTCTTGATCACCGGGCCGCCGTTGAGCTGCGGCTTGTGCCGGGGTTCATGGCGGTTGGCGTAGTTCGGATGGACCGCATGGGCCATGTCGGCCGAGACGCACGACGACCGCGCGCATGCCTGATGGAACGCCTCGCGATCGGGCACGAGCCGCTCGAGGATGCGCGGGAGCACCGCGCCGCCCGCGCCCGCCGCGCTCGCGCTGCCCACCTCCTCGTGATCGAACAACGCCACGACGCTGATCGCGGTCGGGCGAGGCGCATCGATCAGCGCCGCGAGCGCCGCGTGGCACATCGCGAGGTTATCGAGGCGCGCCGAGAAGATGAACTCGTTGGCCTGGCCACCGAGCGTGGGCGGCGAGAGATCGAACAGCATCAGCTCGCTGCCGACGATCCGATCGGCGGCGATCTGTGCGGCATCGGCGACGAGCGCCGCGACCGAGCCGCTCCCGCTGGTCGCAAGGCCGAGCACCGGCGCGAGGTGCTCCTGGCGGTTCAGGATCACGCCCTTGTCGTTGACCTCGCGGTCGAGGTGGATCGCGAGCTGGGGCACGCGCAGGACGGGGCGCTCGATGCAGACGAGCTGGCTCGCGATCAGGCCGCGGTCCTCGCGGACCAGGAGGCGGCCGGCGATGCCGAGATCTCGATCGAGCCACGAGTTGAGCAGCGCCCCGCCGTACACCTCGACGCCGAGCTGCGCGTAGCCTTCGGTCGTGTACTCGGGGTTTGGCTTGAGCCGGAGGTTCGGGCTGTCGGTGTGTGCCCCGACGATGCGGAACTGGGTGCGCTCCTCGGGGAGCACGAACGCGATCAGGTTCGTTCCGGTCGTCGTGACCTGGTACGCGCCCGGTGCGAGGCGGTCCCACCGCGCGGTCTCGTCGAGCCGCAGGAACCCGGCAGCGGAGAGCCTCCGCTGGCCCTCGGCGACGGCGTGAAACGGAGTCGGGGAAGCGCGCAAGAACGCGAGCAGATCGGCGATCACCGCGGAACAGTAGACCATCGCTCGCGTGTTGGCATCACCGCCGCCGGGTCACCGCGCGAAGCAGCCGAGCCGGCGACGCATGCCGCCGAGATCGAGCTCGCTATCCGCGAGCTGCTCGGTCAACGCGCCCGCGAGCTTCGTGATCTCGACCATGTGACGAAAGTCGATGCGCTCGATCGTGTCGCACGTCTGGTGGTAGCAGCGCACGTCGGGCGTCCAGAAGAACACGTACGGGATCCCGAGCTTGCAGAACGGCTCGAAGTCCGAGCCGCGCGAGATGCCGCCGAGCCCGACATGGATCGATGGAAACTTCGGCGCGAGGTCGTCCATGATCTTGCGCGCCGCGAGCTTCTTGAACGTGCCCATCGCGGCGACGAAGCCCTTCGACGAGTGGCTGCCGACCATGTCGAGGTTGACGATCTGGACGACGCGATCCATCGGCAGCGCGGCAGGTGGATGCGCCACGAAGTAGTACGACCCGACCATTCCGTCCTCTTCATCGCCGAACGTCGCGAACAGGATCGTCCGGCGTGGGCCGAGCTCCCGCTGCTGGATCGCCTGGGCGATCGCGAGCAGGGAGACCACACCGGAGGCGTTGTCGTTCGCGCCGAGCAGCCCGTTCCCGAGATGATCGTGGTGCGCGCCGACGACGACGATCTCCGAGCCCACGATCGGATCGTTGCCCTGAACGTAGCCGAGCACGTTCGCGGTGGTCACGCCCGCGGCGCTGAACGGCTGCTCGTACGAAGCATCGCTGCCCGCGGGGTGGAGGCCGAGACAGCGGAACCGCTCCGCGATCAGCGCGCGTGCGGCGAGGTCTCCGGCCGTTCCCGGCGCGCGGCCATCGCGCTCGACCGAGCTCAGAAACGCGAGGCGCTCCCGGATCCGGGCTTCGTCATACGGCGCGCCGTCATCGACGCAACTCGGCGAGGCATCGGGTACGACCGCCCCCGCGGCATCCGCGAGCGCGGGCCGGTCTTCGTCTCGGGCGGCCTCGGAATGCGCGGAGGCCTCGACAGGTCGAGGATCCTGGGAGCGCCCGGGCTGGCCGCATGCGAACAGCGCGAGGAGACCTCCGGCGATGGCTCTCATGAGGACAAGATGCATGTCTCGCGGCCAGGTTTCACCCCAAGGTGTGACCCGCGCCCGGTGTCCCGATCACGACGCGGAGCTGCGGGAGGCGCGCGTTGACCCCGGCCCTACTCGTCGAGCCGCAGCACGTCGTCCTCGAGCACGACCCTCGCGAGCGCGACCGGCGGAGCGCCATCCACGGCGTACGTGATGAGCTTCTGCGCGGCGCTGGGGTCGACGTCGATCTCGGCGCCCCGGAGCATCGGCGCGAGCGGCAGGACATCGCGGCGCCACGCCGCGAGCTGATCGTGAGCGGCGGCGGGGCTGCCGAGCCGCCCCTGCATGGGCTTCGAGAGCAGGCGCCACCAAGCGGCCGGATCCTCCTGCTCGAGCGCACCGATCAGCTGATCGACGAACGCGCGCGGCGGGCGGGGCTGCGCCGCGAGGTTCGGGTCCGGTCGACTCTGCGCGGTGGATCGCGGGGGACCGCTGCTGCAGGCCGTCAGGATCAGGGTCACGAGCCAGGCGCCGCGCTTCATCACGGATAGACCACCACGGCTGGGCGTACATTTCATGTTTCTGACCTTGGCCATTCGAGCGAGGCTCACCTGGCAAGCCACCGCGCGCTACTACTCGCGCAAGGGCTGGGAGATCGGCGGCACGAAGACGGTCGACGAGCTCGAGCATCGAGTCGACTCGATCGTGCACGCGCTCGGCAGGTGACGCCGCACGAGGCGCCGGCGGCGTGCAGCATCGCGGCGCAGGTCTCGCCACCCCGGGGACGGTTTTGTCGGGCGCATCCCCCCGGGCGCGCGAAGACATGGTGATACTCGGCGCATGGAGAGAGACGAGCTCCGTGCGCTGGTCGCGCGCCGGTGGCGGGTCGGAGGCGTCCTGACCGCGGTGATGATGGTCGGCTACTTCGGATTCATCGCCCTGGTCGCGTTCGACAAGGAAGCGGCCGGCCACCTGATCGCCGATGAGCAGATCAGCGTCGGCATCGTGCTCGGCGCCGCCGTGATCCTGCTCGCGCCGGTGCTCACCGGCGTCTACGTGCGGTGGGCGAACCGGATCTATGATCCGGCCGTGAGCTCGCTGCGCAAGCGCGACGAGAACCCGTCGTGACCGCGGCGGCGCCGCCCGTGGGATCGGCGGCGACCTCGCTCGGGGGCGATCCCAACGTCGTCGCGATCGTGTGGTTCGTGGGGTTCGTGTCGATCACGCTCGGCATCACGTTCTGGGCCGCGCGCAGGACCCGGACGACCAGCGATTTCTTCGCCGCGGGCGGCTCGGTGTCGGCTGTCCAGAACGGCTTCGCGCTCGCGGGTGACTACATGAGCGCGGCGAGCTTCCTCGGGATCGCCGGCCTGGTCGCGAAGTCGGGCTTCGACGGCCTGATCTATTCGATCGGGTTCCTCGTCGGCTGGCCGGTGATGACGTTCCTGATCGCCGAGCCGCTGCGCAACCTCGGCAAGTACACGTTCGCCGATGCGGTCGCGTACCGGCTGCGGCAGCGCCCGGTCCGGGTCGCGGCTGCGATCAGCACGCTCGCGGTGGTCACGCTGTATCTGATCGCGCAGATGGTCGGCGCCGGTGGCCTGATCCACCTGTTGTTCGGCCTGCCTTATCGCGTCGCGGTCGTGATCGTCGGCTTGGTGATGCTGCTCTACGTGCTGTTCGGCGGGATGATCGCCACGACCTGGGTCCAGATCATCAAGGCAGGCTTGCTGCTGATCGGCGCCACGCTGCTCGCGGTGCTCGTGCTCGCGAAGTTCGGGTGGAGCCCGCTCCACCTGTTCGGCGAGGCGCGCACGCAATGGGGCGCGGCCGCGCTGGCCCCCGGCGCGCTCGTCGCGCAGCCGGTCGAGGTGATCTCGCTCGGGCTCGCCCTGATGTTCGGGACGGCGGGGCTGCCGCACATCCTGATGCGGTTCTACACCGTGCCCGATGCCCGGACCGCGCGGCGCTCGGTGGCCTATGCCACCGGCCTGATCGGCTTGTTCTACCTCGTCACGTTCATCCTCGGGTTCGGCGCATCGGTGCTCGTCGGTCGTCACGCGATCGAGGGTGTCGACAAGAGCTACAACATGTCGGCGCCCCTGCTCGCCGAGGTGCTCGGCGGCACCGGGTTCCTCGGGTTCGTCTCGGCGGTGGCCTTCGCCACCATCCTCGCGGTCGTCGCCGGGCTCACGCTCTCGGGCGCGGCCGCGATCGCGCACGATCTGTGGGCGAGCGTCGCCCGGCGCGGCAAGCTCGACGAGCAGGCGCAGCTCCGCGTGGCTCGCCGCGCGACGATCGGCCTCGCGCTGCTCGCGATCGTCCTGGGGGTCCTGTTCGAAGGTCAGAACGTCGCGTTCATGGTCGGCCTGGCGTTCGCGATCGCGGCGAGCGCGAACTTCCCGGCGCTGCTGCTCTCGATGATCTGGAAGCGGTTCACCACCCGCGGCGCGGTCGCCAGCATGATCACCGGGACCGCGAGCACGTTGATCTTGATCACGCTGTCACCGACGGTGTGGACCGAGCTGCTCCACAACGGCGCGCCGATCGTGCCGCTCAAGAACCCGGGCGTGATCACGATCCCGCTGTCGTTCGTGGTCGCGATCGTGGCGTCGCTGCTGTGGCCCGAGCCGGCGGCGGCCGAGGCGTTCGCCGAAGCGCAGGACCGGATGCATCTCGGGCCGCCCGGGTCCTGAGCCTCGGTCGAGTCCCGGCCCGCCGAGCAGGGAGAATCCCGCCGGGTGCCGTTCGCTCGCGGGAACGAGACCACGCCTGGATGCCCCGTCCCGCGGTAGGATGGCCCGGGGGGACATGCCGGATATCGATCGATATCGGAAGGGGCTCAGGCTGCTGTCGGGCGCGATCGCTTCGTACGCGGAAGCGACGAGCGATTACGGCCGGTTGCTCGACACGGTCGCGCGCAACATGGTCGGGTCGCTCGCCGATGCGAGCACCGTCCTGCTCGCGGCGCCCAACGGCGATCTCCAGATCGTCGCGCTGCACGCGTTCGACGCCGATGTGCGCGCGACGATCGCCAAGCTCGCCGATATCCCGATTCGGGCCGATGAGCCATCGACCGCGCACGAGGTCATGCGGACCGGTCAACCGATCCTGGTGCCGGTGCTCGACATCGACGCGATGCGCTCGCGCATGACCGTGCACAACTGGGAGTTCCTCCGCGATGTCGGAGCCCGCGGCTTGATGACCGTGTCGATGGTGGTGCAGGGCCAGCCGGTCGGCGTGGTCAGCATGTTTCGCTACTTGCCCGAGTCGCGCTCGTTCGACGAGCTGGATCTCGAGCTCGCGCGAGACCTCGCGAATCACGCCGCCCTCGCGATCGCCAACGCGCGGCTGGTCGACGCGCTCCGGGAGACCGACGAGCTCCGCCGCGCCAAGGCGGAGACGGCCGCAGCGAACCTGTTCCTCGATGCGATCATCGAGCACATCCCCGACATGGTGTTCGTGAAGGAGGCAACCCGGCTCGCGTTCACCCGGTTCAACCGGGCCGGCGAGGAGCTGCTCGGGGTGCCGCGCTCCGCGCTGATCGGCAAGACCGATTACGACATGTTTCCTGCCGCAGAGGCCGCGTTCTTCCAGGACAAGGATCGCGAGACCCTGCGCGGCAAGACCCTCGTCGAGATCGCCGAGGAGCCGATCCAGACCGCCCATGGCCAGCGCTGGCTGCACACCAAGAAGGTGCCGATCCTCGACGATCACGGCACGCCGGTCTACTTGCTCGGGATCTCGCATGACATCACCGAGCGCAAGCACGCCGACGCGGAGCTCCGGACCGCGAAGGAGCAGGTCGAGGCCGCGAACCGCGAGCTCGAGGCGTTCAGCTACTCGGTCGCGCATGATCTGCGTGCGCCGCTGCGCGGGATCGATGGCTTCAGCCAGGCGCTCCTCGAGGATTACGGTGACAAGCTCGACGCCGAGGGCCATCGTCACCTCGCGCGCGTCCGCGAGGCCGCACAGCGGATGGCGCTGTTGATCGATGACCTGCTCGGGCTGTCACGGGTCACGCGCGCCGAGCTGCGGAGTCAGCGGATCGACCTGAGTGCGCTCGCGCTCGGCTGCGTCGAACGCCTGCAACGGTCCGAGCCCGCCCGTCAGATCGAGCTCGTGATCGCGCCCGGGCTCGTCGCGCATGCCGATCCGCGGCTGCTGTCCGTCGCGCTCGACAACCTGCTCGGGAATGCCTGGAAGTTCACGTCGAAGTCTCCCCACGCGCGGATCGAGCTCGGGGCCACCCCGCGCGAGGGGCGGCGCATGTTCTACGTGCGCGACAACGGCGCTGGGTTTGACATGACCTACGTGCGCAAGCTGTTCGGGGTGTTCCAGCGCCTGCACATCGAGAGTGAGTTCCCGGGGACCGGCATCGGCCTTGCGACGGTCGCGCGCATCATCCATCGTCACGGCGGGCAGGTGTCGGCGGAGGGGGTGCCTGGCGCCGGCGCGACGTTCTACTTCACCCTGAGCGAAACGGAGACCCCATGATGGATCGAGTGATCCTGCTCGTCGAAGACAATCCCAACGATGAGGAGCTCACGCTCCGCGCGCTCAAGAAGAGCAACATCCTCAACCCCGTCGTGGTCGCGCGCGACGGCGCGGAGGCGCTCGACTACCTGTTCGCTCGTGGTACCCATGCCAACCGACCTGCCGGCCCGGTCCCGCAGGTGGTGCTGCTGGACCTCAAGCTGCCCAAGGTCGATGGCCTCGAGGTCTTGCGCGAGATCCGCGCCTCGGAGGCCACCAAGATGCTGCCCGTCGTGGTGCTCACGTCCTCGCTCGAGGAACAGGACGTGATCCGCAGCTACGGGCTCGGCGCGAACAGCTACGTGCGCAAGCCCGTCGACTTCACCCAGTTCGTCGACGCGGTCCGGCAGCTCGGGCTGTACTGGCTCGTGATCAACCAGCCGCCGCCATGACGCGGAGGCCCGTCGCGATCTTCGTCCTGGTGATCGCGATCGCGGCACCGATCGTCGCGGCCGCCGACTGCGCGCGAGACGCCGCCGCGCTGCGCGTTCATCTCGTCGAGCAAGCTCGCCGTGCCCGCCGGTGGAACCTCGGGTGGGCGGTCGCGTTTGGCGTCGCGGCGGTGGGCCAGTTCACGCTCGCGATCGCGAGGTACAACCCGCTCGGCGGCTTCGATCGCGACTACGAGGAGATGGCCTACGTCGGGGGCATCCAGGCGACGATCGGCCTGGCCTCCCGCATCGTCACGCCGCTCGGCGTCGACCTGCCGCACGGCGATGGCGATCGTTGCGTCGAGCTCGCCGGCCTGCGCGCGAGCCTGACCTCGCTCGCCAAGAACGAGCGCCGCACGTTCTGGCTCACGCACCTCGGCGGCCTCGCGCTCAACCTCGCCGGTGCGTCGGTGCTATGGAGCCGGCGGTCGTTCAGCGTGGGGGGAACGTCATTTCTGACCGCGTTCCCGGTCGGGCTCGCCAGCGCGTACACGATGCCGCGCGACAGCTGGCACCTGTGGCGCGAACAACGCGCGTCGTGGTCCGTGGCGCTGGCGCCGCGCGACGATGGCTGGTCGCTGTCCGTGACCGGCCCGTTGTGACTAGATCCACGTACACCCAGCAGCACGCGCAGGGCGGCCCGACGACCTGACGCGATCGCCGATCGCGGACCCTAGTCGATCGCGGTCGCTCCGGCGAGGAGCTCGCGATCGAGCACCTCGCGATCGAGCTCGCCGACCCAGCTCGATACGACGATCGTCGCCACGCCGTTGCCGATCACGTTGGTGATCGCGCGCGCCTCGGACATGAAGCGATCGATCCCGAGGATGATCGCGAGCCCCGCGACCGGGACATGCCCGACCGCTCCGAGCGTTGCCGCGAGCACGACGAAGCCGCTCCCGGTCACCCCGGCCGCACCCTTGGAGGTCAGCAGCAGGATGCCGAGCAGGCCGAGTTGCTGGGTCACGCCGAGCGGTGTGTTGGTCGCCTGCGCGATGAACACCGCCGCCATCGTCAGATAGATCGACGTTCCGTCGAGATTGAACGAGTAGCCCGCGGGGATCACCAGCCCGACGATCGGCTTGGCCGCGCCGAGCCGCGCCAGCTTCGTCATCATCCTCGGCAGCGCGGACTCCGACGAGGAGGTCCCCAGCACGATGAACAGCTCCTCGCGGATGTAGCGGACGTACCGGAAGATGCTGAAGCCGTGGATCCGCGCGACGATGCCGAGCACGCCGAACACGAACACGAGACAGGTGGCGTAGAAGCACGCCATCAGCTCGGCGAGCGCCGCGAGCGTCCCGAGCCCGTACTGGCCGATCGTGAACGCCATCGCGCCGAACGCCCCGATCGGCGCGAGCTTCATGATCATCCCGACGATGCCGAACACGACCTGGCCGATCCGATCGACGAGATCGAGCACCGGCTGGCCGCGCTCGCCGAGCCCGTGCAGCGAGAACCCGAACAGGATCGCGAGGAGCAGCACCGGCAACAGCTCGCCGCGCGCGAACGCCCCGACGAACGCGTCCGGGATGATGTCGAGGAGGAACTCCGTCGTCGAGTGCATCTTCCCGGGCGCCGCGTACGGCGCGATCTGCGATCCATCGAGCTTCGACGGATCGATGTTCATCCCCGCGCCCGGCGCGACGACGTTGATCACGACGAGCCCGAGGATCAGCGCGAGCGTGCTCGCGATCTCGAAGTAGAGCAGGGCGAGCCCACCGGCCTTGCCGACCGCCTTCATGCTCTTCATGCCGGCGATCCCGACCACGACCGTGCAGAAGATCAGCGGCGCGATCGTCATCTTGACGAGCTTGATGAAGCCATCGCCGAGCGGCCGCAGCTGGATCGCCCACGCCGGCGCGACCAGCCCGATGATCACCCCGAGCGCGATCGCGACGAGGACCCAAAAATACAGCGTCTGGTGGAGCCGCGGTGCGGGCGTGGGCTGGGGATCGGGCGCGTTCACGAGGCGATCACGATAGCTCAGCCGGAAGGCCGGTGAGCTCCACTTCGAGCAGCGGCGAAGGCTGCTCGGGATCGTCCCAGATCGAGCACGATCCACGCCGCGTCTGTCATCCCGTCACGGGCGAGGTCGGCCGCGCGCCGCGCGCCACCGAGCGCGCACGGCTCAGCAGATCTTGCGGGTCGGCGTGGTCGACAGCGCGCGGCGGCGCCGTACACTGTGCCCGTGCTCGTTCGGTTGTTTCTGGTGATGTCCCTCGTGATGGCGACGTTCGCCTCGCGGGCACCGCTGGAGCCTGCGGACGAGGCGGATCGGGTGTCGCTCGTCGACGCCCTCGAAGCGACGCTGGTCGCCGCCCGGGAGGTCGCGACGGTGCAGCCGCCCGCGGCGGTCTCCGAGATTCCCGCGGCCACGGATCTCGCGCCTCCGTCGCCCGAGCCGGGCCGAGTATTTCGCCCTCCGCGCAGCTCGTTGTCCTGAGTCGTCGGCTCTCGAAACGAAACCCTGTTCGCGGAGGTGGCATGTCATCCATCGTCGTGCCGGCGTGGGCCTGGGCCCTGCTGGCAGTGCTTGTTGTCGTTGCAGTCCTGATCGATCTGATCGCGCATCGCGGTGACCACGTCGACTCGCGCAAGCGCGCGCTGATGTGGAGCATCGTGTGGATCAGTGTGTCGCTGTTGTTCAACGTGTTCGTCGCGCTGTGGTTCGGCGCGCAGGCCGGTGAGCAGTTCCTCGCGGCCTACCTGCTCGAGAAGAGCCTGTCGGTCGATAACCTGTTCGTGTTCCTGCTCGTGTTCGGGGCGCTCAAGATCCCCCCGGCCGAGCAGCACCGCGTCCTCACCTGGGGCATCTTCGGCGCGGTCGTCAGCCGTGGGGTGCTGATCTTCGCGGGTGCCGCGGCGATCCAGCGGTGGCACGCGCTGACCTACGTGTTCGGCGGGATCCTCGTGGTCGCGGCGGTCAAGCTGCTCCGCGAGCCGCACGAGGACGGCGAGAACCGCGTGCTCAAGTGGCTCGAGCGCGTCCTGCCGTGGACGAGCAAGCGAGATGGCCACCGGTTCCTCACGCGCGAGAACGGCAAGCGGGTCGCGACGCCGCTCCTCCTCGCGCTGATCGCGATCGAGCTCACCGATGTCGTGTTCGCGATCGACTCGGTGCCGGCGGCGTTCGCGGTGACCTCCGAGCCGTTCTTGATCTACAGCTCGAACTTGCTCGCGCTCCTCGGGTTACGCGCGCTCTACGTCGTGCTCGCCCGGGCGCTCGCCGACCTGCGGTACCTGCGGTTCGGGCTCGCGGCCGTGCTCGCGTTCGCGGGGCTCAAGCTCGTCCTGGCGAGCTGGCTCTCGATCCCTCCGCTGCTGTCGGTGGCGGTGATCTCGGTGTGCATCGCGACCGCGGTCACGTGCAGCGTGAGGGTGAACCGGCGTGAGGCGCGGGCCCACCGGGGCTCGCAGATCGTGCAGGAACCACGGCCGAGCCGGGGCTCGTAGCGACATCTGGTTAGCGAGCGCGCGCGGCTTGCTGTACACCTCGGGGACCATGAAGCGCTCGCTCGCCTGCGTGTGGTTCCTCACGATCGCGACGGGGTGCAAGACCGACGCGGCCCAGCCCGCGGCGGGGAGCGCCGCGACCCCGACCGAGAACACCTCGGCCCATCCGCGTTCGGGCAAGATCGATCTTCCCGCGCGGCGCTCCGCACGCGGGGACACTGGCTCCGGTGCGGGCCATGATCCGGGCGACGACGCCCGCGCCGGGTGGGCCGAGATGCGGCGGCAGCGCCAGGCCGAGCTCGATACCAACAAGGACGGCATCGTGTCGCCCGAGGAGCGCGCCGCGGGCCGGGTCCAGCGCGCGGAGACCATGCGCGCGCGGCTCGACAAGGATGGCGACGGCAAGCTCACCGCCGCAGAGCTCGGCGAGTCCCGGATGGCGCGGCGGATCGAAGACCTCGGCGCGGTCGACGCGAACAAGGACGGCGACATCACCGCCGACGAGCTCGCGAAGGCGCTCGAGACGGTGCGGTCCCGGCAGCGGGGCCCGTGGAGCGGCGGGTCGGGCGACGGGTCGGGCGCCGATCCTCGCTAGCCCCGATAGCCGACCGAGATCACCGCGACCTCGTCGCCGCGCGGAAGCAGGATGTGTTCGCCGGTTCGCGCGCCGAACAGGGCCTGCGCGATCGGGGATTGCCAGCCCAGCCGGCCGCGCTTCGGATCGGCCTCGATCGCCCCGACGATGCGGTACGTGGTGCGGTTGCCCGCTTCATCCTCGACGACCACGGTCGCGCCGACGCCGGCTCGATCCGGATCCATCGGCTCGATCGCCTGCGCGGTCGCGAGGTGGTCGGTGAGCTCGCGGATCCGATCGGGATCTCCGCCACCTCGGGACAGCTCCTCGAGCTCGGCGCGTGCCGCGATGAGGCCCGACGGGGTGACGTAGTTGAGCGCCGGGACCGGCACGCCGAGGCGGCGTCGGGGCGCGATCGGAGCGTCATCGCGCTCCTTGGTGAACGCCTTGCTCACCCACAGAACCTACGCCATGTCGCTCCAGGCGCACGCGTGTGCAGGTGTGGCGGCCGAAATGTCCTGCGTTCACGATGAGTTGGTCCGCGAGGGCTCTTCGCGCGCCGGCGGCCTCAGCCGGCGATGCGGACCAGGCCGCGGTCGATCGGCTGGTCGAGGGCGCGCTCGGTGGCGGTCCGCGCGTCGAGCCGAGCCCGACGCCCTGCGTCGAGCCGGAACGGACTGGACCGCGGAAGGTTGTCGACCACGAGCGAGACCATGTCCGCGCGGGCTGGGACGTCGAGCAGCGGCGAGCTGAGCCGCCACGGCGAGCGTGACGCGATGTGATGAAACAGCAGCCGCCCCGCGGGCACCCCGGCGATCCCGGCGCGGTCGAGGATCCCACCGTCCCAGTACGGACGACGATCGATCCACACCGGGTGAAACATCGCGGGCACGGCGCACGAGGCGCGGATCGCGGTCGCGAGGTCACCGGTCGCGAGGATCGAGGTGCGGCGGGCGAGGATGTCGAACACGCTGATCCGGATCGGGACCCGGCACGCCGCGAACGACGTCGTCGGAAGCATCTCGCGCAGGAGCGCGTCGAACTTGCGGCCCGCGAGCAAGCCCATGCCCGGCGACGGGTCCCAGAAGTCATCCCGCTTGAGGCGACCGAGCACCACCGCGAGATCGATCGGCTCGAGCCCGGCGGCCCACGAGCCGGCGACCAACGCGCCCGCGCTCGAGCCCGCGACGTGGCTCGGGCGCAGGCCGCGCGCGATCAGCGCCTCGAACATGCCGGTGTGCGCGTAGAACGCGAAGAAGCCGCTCGACATCGCGAGCCCGAACGGCGCCTGTGCGAGCCATTCTCCGAGGGTGACCATCGGTAGGAGTGAATGATAGTGACACGCGGAGCGCCGTGCTATGACCGCGGGCCATGCAGTGGTCGGCGATCGTCCGGTTCGTGCAGCAGTCCCACGCAGCCGCGACCCTCGCCGGTGCCGGCGCCTTCTCGCGGCAGACCAAGACGTGAGCGAGGCGCACGATCGCGTGGGGATGCCGCGGCAGATCCCCTTCATCATCGCGAACGAAGGCTGCGAGCGGTTCAGCTTCTACGGGATGAGGAACATCCTCACCACGTTCCTCGCCGCGAGCTTCTTCCTGCACCTGCCCCAGGCCGCCGCCGAT
>WBZN01000912.1_pt1 | contig 19172 bp, 17 predicted proteins | sample 5204281 | NCBI WGS metagenome assembly WBZN01 (sample SAMN12344347, study PRJNA552823) | activated sludge metagenome | biome: Activated sludge suspended growth; feature: Nitrification reactor; material: Wastewater; isolation source: activated sludge from nitrification reactor of wastewater...
CGAAAGACCAGTTCCTCGACACCCAGCTCAAGCCGGACCTGCTGCGCGAGGCCTGTGCGAAGGCCGGCGTGCCGCTCGACCTGCGCCTGCGCGAGGGCTACGACCACAGCTACTTCTTCATCGCCAGCTTCATGGAGGAACACCTCCGCTTCCACGCCCGCCACCTGGCCGCGCACCAGCCCTCGGTCGAGGGCGCGCTGCAGCAGTAAAAAAACACCCCCTCTCCCCTGCGGGGAGAGGGTTGGGGAGAGGGGGAACCCTACGCCGCCTTCCTGCTCTTCGCGACGTGGGTCGAAATGGCATCCATCAGCGCCGGCGACAGGCAGTCGTAGGGCTCCAGCCCGAGCGCCTTCAGGCGCGCGCGCACCGCGGGCATCTGCGCCGGATCAGTGCCGGTCTCGATGATGGACGAAACGAAGGCCGCGAACTCCGGCGGCGACCAGCCGCTGCTGTCGGAGAGCTCGGTATGCACGAAATCCAGGCCGTAGAACGGGTGCGCCTTGTTCTCGATGCGGCCGAACATATGCACGCCGCAGCCGCTGCAGGCATGGCGCTGGATGGTCGCGCTGGCATCGACGACCTTCAGCTTTTCCGGATGGGCGGTGACCTGCACCTTGTCGCGCGAGACGACGGCAACCTGCGAGAACAGGGCGCCGGCCGGCTTCCAGCACTTGCTGCAGCCGCAGGCGTGGTTGTGCGCGGTCTGCGCGCCGATGGTCACCTCGACCTTGTCGGTCGGGCACTTGCAGTGCAGCTTGCCCCCGGCAAAGCCCGGTGCCGCCGGCTTGCTGCCGGCATCGATCGAGGGATGTATCGTGAAGGCGTTGCCCATGAGTCGTTTCTCCTTTTCGGCGGGATGTGTTGCGAAAGACGTCCAGGGCAAACTTAAACCGCGTGCCGCGCAGGGACAATCGGGATGATTACCTAGTGGCATGGTGGTTGTCCCTGAGGCGCGCGGGATTGTTGAAGCCCGGGCAATCCTGCACAATTCCCGCATGTCCCGCCGCCATGTCCGACCCGTCCCCGCCGCCGTGCTGGAAGAAGTCCGCAGCCTCGTCGGCGAGGCGCCTCGCCGCGACCTGCTCGTCGAATGCCTGCACCGCATCCAGGACGCGCACGGCCATCTCGATGCCGAACGCCTCGCCGCGCTGGCGCAGCTGATGAAGCTGTCACGCGCCGAGGTGTACGAGGTGGCGACCTTTTATCACCACTTCGACGTCGTGCGCGAAGGCGAGGCGCCCCCGCCGCCGCTGACGCTGCGCGTGTGCGATTCCGTCGCCTGTGCCATGGCCGGGGCCGAGCAGCTCATCGCGGAAATAAGTCAGTCCCTGGGAGACGGCGTGCGCGTCCAGCGCGTGCCCTGCGTCGGCCGCTGCGAGTGCGCGCCGGTGGCGGTGGTGGGGCAGAACCCGGTCGAGGAGGCCGATGTGCATGCCGTGCGCTACGCCATCGACGCCGGCGCCATCGAGGCGCCGCTGCCGGAAGGCGCGCGCCGCATGACCGGCTATCGCGCCGGCGGCGGCTACCGGCTCTACGAGGACTGCGTCGCCGGCCGCCGCAGTGCGGAGGAGATCATCGCCGCGCTGGAACATGCCAACCTGCGCGGCCTCGGCGGTGCCGGCTTTCCGGCCGGGCGCAAGTGGCGCGTCGTGCGCGACATGCCGGCGCCGCGCCTGATGGCGGTGAACATCGACGAGGGCGAGCCCGGTACCTTCAAGGACCGCTTCTACCTGGAGCGCGAGCCGCATCGCTTCCTCGAAGGCATGCTGATCGCCGCCTGGGCGGTGGGCATCGCGAAAATCTTCATCTACCTGCGCGACGAATACGCCGGCCTGCGCGCGCTGCTGGCCGAGGAACTCGACGCGCTGCGCGCCGCCTTTCCGCAGGCGTCGGAAATCGAACTGCGCCGCGGCGCCGGCGCCTACGTCTGCGGCGAGGAATCGGCGATGATCGAGTCGATCGAGGGCAGGCGCGGCCAGCCGCGCCTGCGCCCGCCCTTCGTGGCGGAGGTCGGGCTGTTCGGCCGGCCGACCCTCGAGCACAACATGGAGACGCTGTACTGGGTGCGCGAGATCGTCGAGCGCGGCGCCGGGTGGTTCGCCGCGCAGGGCCGCCACGGCCGCAAGGGGCTGCGTTCCTTCTCGGTGAGCGGACGCGTGGCGAAGCCGGGCGTGCACCTGGCGCCGGCCGGCATCACGCTGCGCGAGCTGATCGACGAATTCTGCGAGGGCATGCTGCCGGGGCATGAGCTGTATGCCTACCTGCCCGGCGGCGCCTCGGGCGGCATCCTGCCGGCGCGGCTGGCCGACGTGCCGCTCGACTTCGACACGCTGCAGGAACACGGCTGCTTTATCGGCTCGGCGGCGATCATCGTGCTGTCGCAGCACGATTCCGCGCGCGCCGCGGCGGTGAACGCCATGCGCTTCTTCGCCCACGAGTCCTGCGGCAAGTGCACGCCCTGCCGCGTCGGCACGCAGAAGGCGGCGGAACTGATGGCGCGCGACGCATGGGACACCGGCCTGCTGAAGGAACTGGCGCAGACGATGCAGGACGCCTCGATCTGCGGCCTCGGCCAGGCGGCGCCGAATCCGCTGCTGTCGGTGCTGAAATTCTTCCCGCACGAGCTGGAGGAGAAGCCGTGAGCGCGGTCAAATTCACGCTCGACGGCCGCGAGGTCGAGGCGCAGGAAGGCGAGAGCATCCTGCAGGCGGCGCAGCGCCACGGCGTCGACATTCCGCACCTCTGTTACAAGGACGGCCTGCGCGCGGACGGCAACTGCCGCGCCTGCGTGGTGGAGATCGCCGGCGAGCGCACGCTGGCGCCGTCGTGCTGCCGCGCGCCGAAGGCCGGCATGCAGGTGCAGGCGCAGAGCGCCCGCGCCGTGGCGGCGCAGAAGATGGTGCTGGAGCTGCTTGCTTCCGACATGCCGGACGAAACCGTGCGCGCCGATTCCGAGCTCGGCGACTGGGCACGGCGCATGAAGGTGGGCGCGCCGCGCTTCCCGCGCCGCGCACAGCCTGCGGCAGACGCCTCGCACCCCGCCATTGCCGTGCGCCTCGACGCCTGCATCCAGTGCACGCGCTGCCTGCGCGCCTGCTGCGAAATTCAGGTGAACGACGTCATCGGCTACGCAAAGCGCGGCGAGATCGTCTTCGACTTCAATGATCCGATGGGCGCGAGCTCCTGCGTCGGCTGCGGCGAGTGCGTCGCCGCCTGCCCGACGGGCGCGCTGCTGCCGAAGGAGGCCGCCGCGGCGGAAAAGTCCGTCGACTCCCTCTGCCCCTACTGCGGCGTCGGCTGCCAGGTGACGTACCGCGTGCGCGGCGACGCCATCGTCGGCGTCGACGGCCGCGACGGGCCGGCCAATCATGGCCGGCTGTGCGTCAAGGGCCGCTACGGCTACGACTACCCGCACCATCCGCAGCGCCTGACGCGGCCCCTGATCCGCAAGCCGGGATCGGCGAAGTCGGTCGACAACACCCTGGCGGATTTCCGCGCGGCCAGTTGGGAGGAGGCGCTCGACTTCGCCGCCGGGGGCCTGAAGCGGATCCTCGCGCGCGACGGCAAACAGGCTTTGGCCGGCTTCGGCTCGGCCAAGGGCTCGAACGAGGAGGCCTACCTTTTCCAGAAGCTGGTGCGCACCGGCTTCGGCACGAACAACGTCGACCACTGCACGCGGCTGTGCCATGCCTCGTCGGTGGCGGCGCTGCTGGAGGGCCTCGGCTCGGGCGCGGTGTCGAACCCGGTCGCCGACGTGCAGCACGCCGACGTGATCGTCGTCATCGGCGCCAACCCGACGGTGAACCACCCGGTGGCGGCGACCTGGATGAAGAACGCGGTCGAGCGCGGCGCCACGCTGATCGTCATGGACCCGCGCCAGACCGAGCTGGCGCGCCACGCCACTCATGCGCTGCAGTTCAGGCCCGACAGCGATGTCGCGCTGCTCAACGCCATCGCCCACGTCATCGTCACCGAGGGGCTGGTGAACGAGGCCTTCATCGCCGCGCGGACGGAAGGATACGAGGCCTTCCGCACCAACGTGCTCGCCGCCACGCCCGAGGCGATGTCGCCGGTCTGCGGCATCGACGCCGGGACTATCCGCGCCGTCGCGCGCACCTACGCGCAGGCGCGCGCGGCGATGATCTTCTGGGGCATGGGCGTTTCGCAACACACCCACGGCACCGACAACGTGCGCTGCCTGATCGCGCTGGCGCTGATGACCGGCCAGATCGGCCGGCCCGGCACCGGCCTGCATCCGCTGCGCGGGCAGAACAACGTGCAGGGGGCGTCGGATGCCGGCCTGATCCCGATCGCGCTGCCCGACTATGGCCGCGTCACCGACGATGCGGTGCGCGCGCGCTTCGAGCAGCTGTGGGGCGCGGCGCTCGACCCGAAGCCGGGACTGACCGTGGTGGAGATCCTCGACGCGGCGAATCGCGGCGAGATAAAGGGCATGTACATCCTCGGCGAAAATCCGGCGATGTCCGACCCCGACCTCGCGCATGCGCGCGCCGGGCTGGCGGCGCTGGAGCACCTGGTGGTGCAGGACCTGTTCCTCACCGAGACGGCGGCGCTGGCGGATGTCATCCTGCCGGCCTCGAGCTTCGCCGAAAAGACCGGCACGTTCACCAATACCGACCGCACCGTGCAGCTCGGCCGCGCCGCCATCGCGCCGCCGGGCGAGGCGCGCCAGGACCTGTGGATCGTGCAGGAGATCGCGCGGCGCCTCGGACTCGACTGGAACTATGCCGGGCCGCAGGCGGTGTTCGCCGAGATGCGCCGCGCCATGCCCTCCATTGCCGGCATCTCCTGGGAGCGCCTCGAGCGCGAGGAGGCGGTGACCTATCCCTGCCGCGACGAAGCCGACCCCGGCCAGCCCGTGATCTTCACCGACTATTTCCCGACCGTGAGCGGCCGCGGCCGCTTCGTGCCGGCGCAGTTCCGGCCGGCGGCGGAGCTGCCCGACGCCGACTATCCCTTCGTGCTGATCACCGGCCGCGTGCTGGAGCACTGGCACACCGGCGCCATGACGCGCCGCTCAGAGGTATTGGACGCGCTGGAGCCGGCGGCGCACATCGACGTCAACCCGGGCGATCTGGCGGCGCTGGGCGGCCGCGCCGGCGAATTCGTGACGCTGGAGACGCGGCGCGGGAAGGTGAGGGCGCGGGCGCGCGCCGACGCGGGACTGGCGCGCGGCACGCTGTTCATGCCGTTCTGCTATGCCGAGGCGGCGGCGAACCTGCTGACCAACCCGGTGCTGGATCCGTTCGGGAAAATTCCGGAATTCAAATACTGCGCGGCCAGGCTGGCTGGCGGCGGAGGCGAGGCGGAAGGACGGCTAGCGGTGGAATGAGAGCAGGTCGCTCTTGCTCCGTCCCCAAAGATCGGAGGGATTGCCGACGGTGCGGCGCAGCGTCGCCCTGGCGATCGAGGCGGTGACGGGTTGCTTGAAAGAAATCATCTGGGCGAATGTCTGTCCGGCCAGCCGGTAAAGCCAGGTGCGGCGTCTTACGATCATGAAACCTCCTCCGAATCGGATTGCTGTCTGTGCCTTCTTGGCGGGCATCAGACACGACTTTACTCCAATTCGAATCGGGCAAATGTTTTTTTAGCCGCCGCCGATCGGGCCGGCGCCGGCCTTCATCGGAACGCCGCGTTCACGGATCGCAGTGGCCCTTGTGCAGCTGGATGGCGCAGGCCAGCTGCCGCGGCGCGGCGGCTTCGCCGCGCTCGCCGGCGGCGGGAAGGTTCACGGCCTGGACGGGCGCAGCGCGCCAGTCGCCCGGGCGCAGCGCCTGCATGATGATCTCGCCCGACTCCTCGCGCAGCGGCTTGAAGCCGAGGCGCTCCGCCAGCCCCAGCATCGGCCGGTTGTCGCGCAGGCTGGAGAGCTGGATGCGCTTCAGGCCGCGCGCCCAGGCGTCGTGCAGCAGATACTCGAGCAGCGCCCGGCCGACGCCCTTGTGGCGCAGCTGGTTGGAGACGGCGATGCCGAGTTCGGCGCAGGACAGCGATCCGGGGCGGTTCTCCGCGCACATCTCGCTGCCGGGAATGGCGGAGAGCTCGGCCACCCCCACCAGCCGCTCGCCGTAGAAGGCGCCGAAGACGACGCAGCCGCTGCCGAAGCGCATCTGTTCGACGTAGGCATGCACCGTCAGCGGCGTCATGGTGCGGAAGAAGCGCCAGTAGAGGGCGATGTCGTCCAGCTCCTCGAGGAAGAAGCGCTCGACGGCCGCGCGCCCGTCGGCGGCGAGGGTGCGGATCGTGATGGGCTGCGACGCTTCCATGCGCTATGACACTCCGGTCGGCAGGGTTTTCATACCGATGACTTGCACTCTAGGACGTTTTGTCTATTCTGGGAAGGTACCGGCCTCGCCGGGACCCACAGAGAGAGGAAACCATATGAAAATTTCGACAATTGCATTGCTGGGCGGCCTGGCGCTGGCCAGCGCCCAGGCCTTCGCCTTCCACTGCCCGATGGACATGAAGAAGATCGACGAGGCCATGGGCAAGAACCCGAAGCTTTCCGCCGAGCAGATGACCGAAGTGAAGAAGCTGCGCGCCGAAGGCGAAACCCTGCACAAGGCCGGCAGGCACCAGGAGTCGGTGGACACCCTGGGCAAGGCGATGAAGATCCTCAACGTCCAGTAAATCGGACGCCACGGAAAAGGCCGGCGCAAGCCGGCCTTTTTCATTTCAGCGGCCGCGCGAGCCGGAGTGATGCTGGGCGGCGTTGCCGCGCGAGGCATTGCCGCGCTGCGGCGGCTTGCCCGAACGCTGCGGCGCGCCCTTGGACGGCTGTCCGGGCCGGTTGCCGCCCGAGCGTTGCTGCTGCCGTCCCTGGCCGCGCTGGCCGTTCTCGATCGGTTCCGCGCGGATGCTCGGATCGGGCTCGAAGCCGGGCAGCGCGATCTTCTCGATCGGCTTCTTCAGCAGGCGCTCGATGTCGCGCAGCAGGCCATGCTCGTCGATGCACACCAGCGACACGGCGTGGCCCGAGCTGCCGGCGCGGCCGGTGCGGCCGATGCGGTGCACGTAGTCCTCCGGCACGTTGGGCAGCTCGAAGTTCACCACGTGCGGCAGCTGGTCGATGTCGAGGCCGCGCGCGGCGATGTCGGTGGCGACCAGCACGTTGAGCTTCATGCTCTTGAAGTCGGCCAGCGCCCGCGTGCGCGCGCCCTGGCTCTTGTTGCCGTGGATGGCGGCGGCGCTGATGTCGGCCTTGTTGAGCTTCTCGGCCAGCGTGTTGGCGCCGTGCTTGGTGCGCATGAAGACCAGCACCTGGTGCCAGTGGTGGTCGTCGATCAGCTTGATCAGCAGGTCGCGCTTCTTCGCCTTGTCGACGTGGTAGACGCGCTGGGTGACCAGGTCGGCGGTGGCATTGCGCGGCGCCACCTCGACCAGTTGCGGGTCGCGCAGCAGGCCGTTGGCGAGGCCGCGGATCTCGTCGGAGAAGGTGGCGGAGAAGAGCAGGGTCTGCTTCTGCTTCGGCACCAGCGCGAGCACTTTTTTGATGTCGTGGATGAAGCCCATGTCGAGCATGCGGTCGGCTTCGTCCAGCACGAGGATCTCGATGCCCGACAGGTCGACGGTGCGCTGGCCGACGTGGTCGAGCAGGCGGCCCGGCGTCGCCACCAGGATGTCGACGCCGCCCTTCAGCGCCTTGATCTGCGGGCCGATGCCGACGCCGCCGAAGACCAGCGCGGTTTTCAGCGGCAGGAAATGGCCGTAGGTGCGCACGCTTTCCTCGACCTGAGCGGCCAGTTCGCGCGTCGGCGTCAGCACCAGCACGCGCGGCTTGCCGCGGGCGGCGGCCGGCTTCGTGCTGAGCAATTGCAGAATGGGCAGGGTGAAGCCGGCGGTCTTGCCGGTGCCGGTCTGGGCGGCGGCCATCAGGTCGCGGCCGGCAAGGACGACGGGAATCGCCTTCGCCTGGATCGGCGTCGGCTCGGTATAGCCTTCTTCGGCAATGGCGCGAAGAATCTCGGCGCGCAGGCCGAGTTCGGTAAAGCTCATGATGTGTGTCCTGGATCAGCCTCGCCTTGCAGGCGATCAGTCTGGGCAGGATCTCGTTGGGGGGATGAGAACGCGAATTGAAGTTACGCGGCGCGCGGCAAGCTGACTGATGGATGGCCAACGCGGGGCGCAGTGTAGCACCTTATGACGCGCGGAAGGGAATTATTCCGGCGGGGCGAGCACGCGCAGCGCGCGCGGCAGGATCGAGAAGCGCACCGGCGCGTGGCCGATCAGCTCGCCGTCGGCCTCGACGGGCTGCGCCGCCGCCGCTTCCACCGCGGCCTCCGCCTCACGCAGGGCCAGCACCTTGGGGTGGTCGAGCAGTGTGCCGTCGAACAGCTTGCGCAGGCTCTTCAGCACTTCCCAGCGCGAGAGGTCCTGGATCAGGGTGATGTCGAACAGGCCGTCGTCGACCTCGGCCTTCGGCGCGACGTTCATGCCGCTGCCGCAGTAGCGGCCGATGGCGAAGAACAGGACGAAGGCGCGGGTGTCGATGCGCCGCCCGGCAAAAGTCAGCCCCAGCGATACGGCGCGGTAGTTGAGCAGGCCCTTCGCCAGGCCGGCCAGATAGGCCATCGGCCCGAGCGTGCGGTCGGGCAGGGCCTCGACGACATGCGCGTCGAAGCCGAGGCCGGCGACGTTGACGAAATGCCGCGTGCTGCCATCGGCGAAGGTGGCGACGCCGACGTCGTGCAGGCGGCTGCTGCCTGCCGTCATCAGCGCGGCGACCCCGGCGTAGTCCTTCGGAATGCCGTGGGTGCGCGCCCAGTCGTTGCCGGTGCCGATCGGCATCACGCCGAGCGTGACCTCCGCCGTCGGCGCGGCCTGCTGGCGGAAGATGCCGTTGGCGCACTCGTTGACCGTGCCGTCGCCGCCGATGGCGAGGAGGTGCCGGCAGCCGCCCTCGACGGCGCGCGCGACGAGTTCGACCGCATGCCCGGGCCGCTCGCTGATGGCGAAGTCGAAATCGATGCCGTGCCGCCGCAGCACCGCCTCGATCTCGTGGCGATGGTGCATCGCCCGGCCCTGGCCGGAGATGGGGTTGGCGACGACGAGCCAGCGCTTTTCCATGTTAACGCCCTATAATCGGTCGCATCCCGATTCCATCCGCACCCATGAAATACCGCGACCTGCGCGATTTTATCGCGCAACTCGAAAACATCGGCGAATTGAAGCGCATCGCCGCCGAGGTCGATCCGAGGCTGGAGATGACCGAGGTGTGCGACCGCGTGCTGCGCGCGGGCGGACCGGCGCTGCTGTTCGAGCGGCCGAAGGGGCATTCGATGCCGGTGCTCGGCAACCTGTTCGGCACGCCGCACCGGGTGGCGCTGGGGATGGGCGCGGAATCGCTCGCCGCCCTGCGCGAGGTGGGCACGCTGCTGGCCGCGCTGAAGGAGCCGGAGCCGCCGAAGGGCCTGAAGGACGCCTGGGACAAGCTGCCGCTGCTGAGGAAGGTACTCGACATGGCGCCGAAGCAAGTCTCCTCCGCGCCCTGCCAGGAGATCGTCCGGGAAGGCCAGGACGTCGACCTGTCGCGCCTGCCGATCCAGACCTGCTGGCCGGGCGACGCAGCGCCGCTCATCACCTGGGGCCTGAGCGTCACGCGCGGCCCGCTGAAGACGCGGCAGAACCTCGGCATCTACCGCCAGCAGGTGATCGCCCGCAACAAGGTGATCATGCGCTGGCTGCCGCACCGCGGCGGCGCGCTGGATTACCGCGACCATTGCCTGAAGCATCCGGGCCAGCCCTTTCCCGTGGCGGTGGCGCTCGGCGCCGATCCGGCGACGCTCCTCGGCGCGGTGACGCCGGTGCCGGACACCCTCTCCGAGTACCAGTTCGCCGGGCTGCTGCGCGGCGCCAAGACGGAAGTCGTGAAATGCCTGGGCTCCGACCTGCAGGTGCCGGCCGCCGCCGAGATCGTGCTCGAAGGCGTGATCCACCCAGAAGAGACTGCCGTCGAAGGGCCCTTCGGCGACCACACCGGCTACTACAACGAGCAGGCGGAATTTCCGGTGTTCACGATCGAGCGCATGACCATGCGGCGCGAGCCGATCTACCACAGCACCTACACCGGTAAGCCGCCCGACGAGCCGGCGATGCTCGGCGTCGCGCTGAACGAGGTGTTCGTGCCGCTGCTGCAGAAGCAGTTCCCGGAGATCGTCGACTTCTATTTGCCGCCCGAGGGCTGCTCCTACCGCCTGGCGGTGGTGAGCATGAAGAAGCAGTATCCCGGCCACGCCAAGCGCGTGATGTTCGGCATCTGGAGCTTCCTGCGCCAGTTCATGTACACCAAGTTCATCGTCGTCGTCGACGACGACATCGACGTGCGCGACTGGAAGGAAGTGGTGTGGGCGCTGACGACGCGCGTCGACGCCGGGCGCGACACGCTGATCGCGCAGAACACGCCGATCGACTACCTCGACTTCGCCTCGCCGGTGGCGGGGCTGGGAGCCAAGATGGGCATCGACGCCACCCACAAGTGGCCGGGCGAGACCAGCCGCGAATGGGGCCGCGCGATCGTTCAGGACGCGGTGGTGAAACAGCGCATTGACGAACTCTGGAAGGAACTCGGACTATGACCGACATCGATCACGCCACGGGCCTGGCCCGGCCGCCGCAGGGGCTGGTGACGCTGACGCACCTCGTCTACGGCTTGCACGCCTTCAGCGCCGTGACGGGCCTGCTCGGCACGGCCTTCATCGTCACCGCCTTCCTCACCGGCTGGCCGTCGATCATCGCCGTCGTCCTCAATTACCTCAAGCGCAGCGAGACGCGCGGCACCTTCCTCGAATCGCACTTCCGCTGGCAGATCCGCACCTTCTGGTTCGCCCTGCTGTGGGTGGCGGTCGCCGTGCTGGCGGGACTGACTGTCGTCGGGCTGCCGTTCGCCTGGATCGTCGCCGTCGTCGCCGGCCTGTGGGTGCTCTACCGCATTGCGCGCGGCTGGCTGCGGCTGCTGTCGGAGAAGGGCATGCCGCAGTGAGCGAAAAGCCCGCCGGCGAGCGCTTCTGCCTCTACGACACGTCGGCGCTGCAGGCAGTGCTCGACCGCATGGCGGCGCAGGCGGCGACGTTTCTCGCCGGCGAGGCCGATCCGCTGCTGCTGGGAATCCTCCGCCGCGGCGTGCCGCTGGCGGAGATGCTGCAGGAGCGCCTCCGGCGGCAGCATGGCCTCGACCTGCCCTGCTACGGCCTGCGGCTGAAGCGCTACGCCGACGACCTGACGCTGCTGCATCCGGATACCGAGCTCACCGAGAACGCCGAGTTCTCCGCGCGCGGGCTGTCGCGCGCCACCGTGCTGGTGGTCGACGACGTGCTCTACGAGGGGCATTCGCTGGCGCGCGTGCTGGCCTACCTGTCGCGGCGCGGCGCGCCGGTGATCCGCATCGCCGTGCTCGCCGACCGCTGCGTGGCGAAGCTGCCGATCCGCGCCAGCATCGTCGGCGTCAAGCTGCAGGTGGCGGCGGGCGACGTCGTCGAATGCAACGTCCCGCCCTACGAGGAAGCCTTCAGGATCGAGTTGCTGCGGCCCTCAGGCGCCTGAGCCCGGCCGCGGGCTGCCACCCTCTGCCGGCAGGGCGCAGGCGCCCTTGCTGCAGTCCTTGCGGAACATCGAGAAGTGACGGAACCACACCCACGCCAGCGGCGGCAGCGCGGCGGCGAGGGCGTAGTCAATCGCCGTCAGCGCCGCCTCGCCGCGCCACCAGGCCGCCGCCGCTCGCACCGCTTCGATGAGCAGCACCATGTAGGCGAAGGCGGCGAGGATCAGGGCAAGGCGGCGCATGGCCGACAGGCTATCAGAATTTCACGGTCAGGCCCGCGTAGATCGAGCGGCCTGGGCCGGGAACGGGCGTACCCCATTTCGGCGTCGTCGCGGCTGTCGTGCTCGAACTCATGGTCGTGCCCTGTCCCGTGTAGGCGCCGCCGAGCGGGTGGTAGTAGAGCCTGTCGAAGAGGTTCTCGATGCCGAAATCGAGGCGCACCTGCTTCCAGGAATGGCTGGCGCGCAGGTTGACGAGGCCGTAGCCCGGCGTGTCCATTTCGTTGCGGGCATCGGAGCCGCTGTGCTTGCCCTTCACCATCACGAACTCGAGCGCGTTGTCCCAGCCGACGAACTTCTGCGTCAGCGCCAGCCGGGCGTTGAGCGGCATGATGTTGTAGAGCCCGTCGCCGGTGTCGCGGTTCCTGCCGTTGGTGTAGTTGAGCAGGCCCTTCAGTCCGAATTCGCCCAGGCCGGTCTTCGCCAGCGGCATCCTGCCCGACAGGTCCAGGCCGTACAGGCGCGCCGACTGGTTCATGAACTTGAGCACCGTGAACTGGTTCGTCTGCGGCGCGGCGCGCGGCGCGTTGGTGGTGCCGTTCCACTGTATGGCGTCGATGTAGTCGGCCACCCGCGTGTAATACGGCGTCGCCTTGAATTCCCAGCTGCGGTCGGCGGCATGCCAGTCGAAGGTGGCGGACAGGGTGTCGGCCTTTTCCGGCTTCAGGTCGACGTTGCCGACATAGCCGTTGCCGTCGCCGGCCCAGTTGACCATCAGCGCCGCCATCGTCCAGGTGGACCAGGCGAAGCGCTCGTGCAGGTTCGGCGAGCGCGTCTTGTGGGCGAAGCCGAACTCGATGTCGCGCGTGGCGTCCGGCGTGTAGCGCGCCAGCAGGGTCATGTCCCAGTTGTTGTCGGCCTTGCTGCGGTCGGCGTTGTTGAAGTTGGCCGCGTCCCGGGTCTGGTTGCCGGGGCCGGCCGGGGCGGGATTGGTCGGGAAGGTGCTGAGGTTGTAGCCGTGCACCCTGCCGGCATCCATGCTGACCCGCTCGAAGCGCAGGCCGGCCAGCGTCATCCATTGCGGATCGAAGCGCCGCTCCCATTCGCCGAACAGCGCGCTGCGGTCGCGCTCGCCGTCCTTGACGTTCCAGAACGTGTTCGGCCACATGCCGGCACCGGACGCCGGCCACCAGTCGTCGAGCCGGTAGCGCTGCAGTTCGCCGCCCAGGCGCAGCAGATCCTGCCGGGTGAGGTCGATGTTGGCCTTGAGGGTGGCGCCGGTGTTTTTGCTGGCGGTATACATCGGCATGCCGGCGGCGCAGGCGGGGCCGATCGCGCCGCAGGGAGCGCCGGACCAGTCTGGCGTCCCGGCCCGATACCAGTATTTCTTGTCGGCGCCGAAGTCCATGAAGTGATCGACGTCCTCATGGTAGGCGCGCGCCTCGAGCGAACCCCAGTCGAACTGGCCGAGATAGCGCAGGTTCAGGCGGAGCTGGGTATTTTCGAGCATGTCCATGCGCTGGTTCGGCCACAGCTGGTAGGGCAGATCCTGATAGCCCAGCTTCGCTTCGATGAGATGGTTGCCGCCCCTGAAGGCGACACCCAGCGTGTGGTTGCGCGTCTCGTAGGCCGTCGAGCCGACCTCGTCGCGCGACAGGGCGTGGCCGGGACGGCCGGTGAAGGCAGGATTGTTGCCTGCCCCGAATAGCCGTTCCTTGAAATTGCCGCCCGCTTCGTAATTGTCGGATTGGGCCGTTGCGCCGGTGTAGCTGATGCTGAAGGATTCGGTGGCGTAGGTGGCCGAGAGGTTGGCGCCCCTGGCATTGCCGTTGCTGCGGTAGAAGGCGCCGGCTTCGCCCCTGACGAGGCTGCCCTGGCCGGGCGCGGCGAAGACGGGTTCGGCCGTCTCGGCGATGATCGAGCCGCCGATGCTGTCGCCGCCGACGCTGACCGGCGCGATGCCGGCATAGACCTTGAGCGTGCCGACCTGCGACGGATCGAGGTAGGACAGCGCCGGATTCATGTGGTTGGGGCAGGCGGACAGCAGGTCCATGCCGTCGACCTTGATGCGCAGGCGGTCGTCGGCGAGGCCGTGAATCGACGGCAGGCTGGAGACGCCGCCGGCACCGTAGAGGCTGATGCCGGGGACGTCGCGCAGCAGGCTGGCGGAGTCGCTGGTGGCGGCGCGCAGGGACTGCAGGGCCTGCGCTTCGACGGCGCTGGCGCCCGCCGGCCCGGATGTTTCCTTCGGCGCGCTGATGACCATGGGGCTCAGCGCGGTCTCCTGCGCGAAGGCAACGACGGGCAGGGCCGCCAGCAGCACCGGCAGCGGACGGAAACGGCGGCGCAACTTCATCGCATGACTCCTGGCATCGAAGAAATGCGCGATTCTAGATGCGAACGACGGCCGTCCTCCTGTGACACAGTGTCGCAGCGCGCTTCATCGCCGTGCCGGCGGAGCTGACTTCCGCGATTCCTAGCAGCTGCGTTCCCAGGCGCAGGCGAGCAGCGCATCCTGCGCCGCCTTGGTGGCGCCGGCGTTCGGATGATTGGCGAGGAACACCACGATGGCGCGCTTGCCGCGCCGGTCGAGCACGTAGCCGGCGAGCGCGCGGGCGCCGTCGAGATAGCCCGTCTTGACGTGCGCCTGGCCGGCGACGCCGTTGCCGCCGAGGCGCTTGCGCATCGTGCCGTCCACGCCGGCGAGCGGCAGCGAGGCGATGAATTCTGGCATCACCGGGCTGGCGTAGGCGGCGGCGAGCAGGCGCCCGAGGCTCTCCGCGCTGATGCGGTCGCTGCGCGACAGGCCGGCGCCGTTCTCGATGGCGAGTTCCGGCATGCGCAGCTGCTTCTGCGACAGCCAGTTGCGGATCGCCGCTTCGCCATCTTCGGCGCGCGCCGGCCGCTTCGCCGTTTCCGCGCCGAGGGTGAGGTACAGCTGGCGCGCCATGACGTTGTTGCTGTACTTGTTGATCTCGCGCACCACCTCGGCCAGCGGCGGCGATTCGGCGCGTGCGAGCAGGCGCGCGCCGGCGGGCAGGGTGGCCTCGCGCCAGCCGCCCTGCAGCGCGCCGCCGAGTTCCCCCCATAGCTGGCGGAAGACGCCGGCGACGAATTGCGGGTGGCCGAGCACGGCGACGTGGCGGCTCTTTTCGCCGCAGGCGGCCGGATAGCTGCCGGTGAGAATCAGGCGCGCCGCCGCATCGGTGTGGGCGAGGTCCATGCGGATGCCCTCGTACCAGGCGCTGCCGCATTGGCCCTCGGCGAGCTTCAGCAGATTCACCACGTCGAGCTGCACCGGCGCCGGCTCGGCGCTGACGGCGAGCGTTTTCGTCGCCGCATCGGGCAGGAAACTCAGGCGGATCGCCTTGTAGTTGAGGAGCAGCGCATCCGGGCCGACGTTGTAGGGCCGCAGCGGCTCGCCGTCGAAGCGCGCCGGGTCGTGGCCGTTCGCCGCGAAGTGGCTGCGGTCGAGCACGAGGTCGCCGCGGACCTCGCGCAGCCCCCTGGCGCGCAGCTGGCGCAGCAGCAGCCAGAACTGCTCGAAGCCGAGCTTCGGGTCGCCATGCCCCTTGAGCACGAGGTCGCCTTCGAGCACGCCGTCCCGCAGCGGCCCCGTCGCCCAGGCCTCGGTCTTCCAGGTGTAGGCCGGCCCGAGCAGCTCCAGCGCGGCATAGGTGGTGAGGAGCTTCATCACCGAAGCCGGATTCATCGCCCGGTCGGCATTGAAGCTGGCGCGCGGCATGCGCGCATCGACGTCCTGCACCAGCACCGCCACCGCCGAGGGCGGCACGCTGGCGGCCTTCAGCGCACGGGCGACGGCCGCAGGCAGGCGCTCCTCCTGCTGGGCCCGCACGGGGGCGGCCAGCAGCAGGGCGGCGGCAATGGCGATGAAGGGCCGTACACGATGCATTTCCCGATCACGAGCCTCACGGATTTCCGGGAGGCAGGATAGCATAGCGCCCATCAGCGGATTGCCCTTCCGGCCGACGGGACGGGCCCGCCTACGAAGGGAATGACATGCCTTTTCAGGTTCGGAGATGCCTCCTTCGCGCCGCGCTGATCGCCTGTTCCGGCGCCGCCATGGCGGCGCAATCCGCGGCTGCGCCTGCCGCAGGGGAAAGCCGGCTGCAGCAGCAGGACGGGGCGGCGATTCGCAGCCTCCTCGTTGCCGCCGCGCAGGGAACAGCCGAGCGCGGCAATGCCTACCGTCTGCGGGAGCTGGCCGAGCGTTTCTATGCCGAGCGCGGTTTCGTGCCGGCATGGTTCGAGGGAAACACGCCCCGCAAGCAGGCGCTGCAGGTGCTCGCGCTGCTGCAGGGGGCCGCGAGCCACGGCCTCGATCCGGCGGACTACGATGCCGCCCGCCTTGCCGAACGCCTGCGCGGCGCCGGCGGCACGCGCGGGGCAGCGCCGGCCGAAGCGGCGGGCATCGACGTGGCGCTCACGCTGTCGCTCTTCCGCTGGCTCTCCGACCTGCATCTCGGCCGCGCCAGCCCGCGCGCGCTGCGCGTCCTCATCGACCTCCCGCAGGAACGGCTCGACCTCGTCAAGGCCGTGCGCGAGGCCATCGCCGCCGATCGCCTGCCTGAATTGGCCGCCATGGCGGCGCCGCGCCTTCGGACCTACGACCGCCTGCGCGAGGCCCTGGCGCGCTATCGCCAGTTGGCTGCGGAGCTTGCGGCGGACCCCCTCCCGGCAGTCCGCAAGCTGGAACCGGGCATGCCGTATGCGGGCCTCGCCGCGCTGCATCGCCTGCTGGTTGTGCTCGGCGACCTGCCGGCTTCGGCGCCGCTGCCCTCCGGCTACGAGGGGGAACTGGTGGATGCGGTCAGGCGCTTCCAGGCGCGGCATGGCCTGGAGGCGGACGGGGTCATCGGACGGAAAAGCTTCGAGCAGCTCGATGTGCCGCTGGCGCAGCGTGTGCGCCAGATCGAGCTGGCGCTGGAGCGCCTGCGCTGGCTGCCGCCGCTGCGCTCGGAGAAGGCCGTGGTCATCAACATCCCCGAGTTCCGCCTGCGCGCGCTCGAGGTTAGTGACGGCGCTGCCGCAGTCCGGCTCGGCATGAACATCATCGTCGGCCGCGCCCTCGTCACGCAGACGCCGATGTTCATCGGCAGCATGCGCCATGTCGAGTTCAGCCCCTACTGGAACGTGCCGGTGTCGATCGCGCGCAAGGAAATCATCCCGAAGCTGCGGCGTGATCCGGCCTATCTCGCACGCGAAGAAATGGAATTCGTCGGCGCGGGCGGGGTGACGACCGAGGTCAGCGAGGAGAACCTCGAGGAACTCGCGCGCGGCGAGTTGCGCGTGCGGCAGCGTCCCGGGCCGAGGAACGCGCTGGGCGGCATCAAGTTCGTCCTGCCCAACGACATGGACGTGTATCTCCACCATACGCCGTCGGTCCGCCTGTTCGCGCAGAGCCGCCGCGACTTCAGCCACGGCTGCATTCGCGTCGAGGCGCCGGTGGCGCTGGCCAAGTTCGTGTTGGCCGGGCAGCAGGAGTGGAACGAGGAGCGGATTCTCGCCGCGATGGCGGCGGGTACGCCCTCGACCGTCCGCCTGGCCAGGCCGCTGCCGGTGGTCGTCTTCTACACGACGGCGCTGGTGGAGGACGACGGCCGCGTCTTTTTCCTGCCCGATATCTACGGGCACGACCGCGTGCTCGAACGGGCGCTGAGGGAGCGGTAGTCAGCGCGCCGGAGGCGGCGCGCGGCGGCGTCACCAGCGGCGCACGCGCCCGGTGTCGATATGCACGAAATTCGACGCTGCGTAATAGCCGACGCCGCCCGCCCGCATGCTGAGCGCGGCGTCGCGCAGGTCGGCCAGGGCGACGCCGGGCAGCCGGATGTCCAGCGCGCGCCCCTCGAGATGCAGGCTGCGGCTCGCCACGCCGCCGGCGCCGTTGCGGCGCAGGCGCTCGTTGGTGGACGGACAGCGATAGGCGGAAATCACCTGGAAGGGCGCCTCGCGGCCGAACAGCAGCTGCAGTTGGTGCAGCTGGTCATACAGGCCGGGATCGATGCGGCCGACCTCGCCCGAGTAGTGGTCCCGCAGGAAACGGTTGAGGCTTTGCAGGGACTCCGGCAGATAGTCGCCACCGACCGCATACACCAGCGAGAGCTTCTCGCCGGTATGGGTATGTTCGAAAGCCAGGCTGCGCGCCGCGGGCAGCGAAGCCAGCGCCTGGCGGCCGGCGAGCAGCGAGGCGCCGACGGCAGCGCCCGCAATGCGTGCGATGAAGGATCGACGGGTAATCTTGGCTGCCTGCAACTGAAGCGCTCCGGCTCGGATGGAATCCGGAGCGTATTATGCCCCACCCCCCTTGAATATCCGAACAATAGCGCTTATTATTAGCACTCGTTAGCATTGAGTGCTAATGGAGTTTCCGCTATCCAACATATGTGAGCGTTCGCTCACTTTCATGAAATTCGCTCTGTAGAGAGGAGATAACTCTATGAAAATTCGTCCTTTGCATGACCGCGTGATCGTCAAGCGCCTCGAAGAGGAACGCAAGACGGCCTCCGGCATCGTCATTCCCGACACCGCCGCCGAGAAGCCCGATCAGGGCGAAATCATGGCCGTCGGCCCCGGCAAGCGCGACGACAACGGCAAGCACATCGCCCTCGACGTCAAGGTCGGCGACAAGGTGCTGTTCGGCAAGTACGCCGGTCAGACCGTCAAGGTGCAGGGCGAGGAACTGCTCGTCATGCGCGAAGAAGACATCATGGGTGTCGTTGAAGGCAAGTAACGGAATCGTTTAGGAGAAAACACAATGCCTGCTAAAGAAGTCAAATTTGGTGATTCCGCCCGCCACCGCATGGTGGAAGGCGTCAATATCCTGGCCGACGCGGTCAAGGTCACGCTCGGCCCGAAGGGCCGCAATGTCGTGCTGGAGCGCTCCTTCGGCGCGCCGACGGTGACCAAGGACGGCGTTTCCGTCGCCAAGGAAATCGAGCTCAAGGACAAGTTCCAGAACATGGGCGCGCAGATGGTGAAGGAAGTCGCCTCGAAGACCTCCGACGTCGCCGGCGACGGCACCACCACCGCCACCGTGCTGGCGCAGTCGATCGTGCGCGAGGGCATGAAGTTCGTCGCCGCCGGCATGAACCCGATGGACCTGAAGCGCGGCATCGACAAGGCCGTGATCGCCATCGTCGACGAGCTGAAGAAGCTGTCGAAGCCGTGCACCACCTCGACCGAGATCGCCCAGGTCGGCGCCATTTCCGCCAACGCCGATGGCGACATCGGCAAGATCATCGCCGATGCCATGGACAAGGTCGGCAAGGAAGGCGTCATCACCGTCGAGGACGGCAAGTCGCTGCAGAACGAGCTGGAAGTGGTCGAGGGCATGCAGTTCGACCGCGGCTATCTCTCGCCCTACTTCATCAACAATC
>WBZN01000913.1_pt1 | contig 19164 bp, 14 predicted proteins | sample 5204281 | NCBI WGS metagenome assembly WBZN01 (sample SAMN12344347, study PRJNA552823) | activated sludge metagenome | biome: Activated sludge suspended growth; feature: Nitrification reactor; material: Wastewater; isolation source: activated sludge from nitrification reactor of wastewater...
GCAAGCATGCTGGACGTTACTTTTATCGCACGCATGAGGTTCGCCCTGCAAGTGGTGTGCCGTTCTCGGGTGGCGCTATTTCGATCATTGATTTAAAAACAGGCAAATCGGAAATACTTGCCCAACGTGCAGATTGGGAAGCACTGGATGGATTGGTATGGACACCTTGGCAATCACTGTTATTTGCCGAAGAAACCATCCAGGCACAACTTCCCGATTCTGATGTACCTCAGGCTCAAAGCGGTTTGCTATATGAGATCAAGTTTGCCAAGGACGATCCAACCACCGTGGCAGAGATCAGTGTACGACCACAATTGGGATCGTTATCGCATGAAGGAATCGAATGGGATGAAGAAGGTAATGTCTATGTCATCGATGAAGATCGCAAAGGTTCCATCTATAAGTTCGTTCCTGCAACCTTCGGGGATTTGAGCCGCGGGCAATTATATGCCTTGCGGGTGAAAAATAGCGCCAAAACGGGGGAGGCAGAGTGGGTTCCTATCGATATGAATCAAGCTCAGATTAGTGCCCGAGTGGCGGCCCAAGCTGTCAATGCTACACCATTCTGTCGACCTGAAGATCTGGAGCGGATCGGTAATACTCTTTATGCTGCATTGACCTGCGAAGACGCAACCGATCCGGCTAACATCAATGGTCCCGGCGCCATTCTGGCCGTACAACTGTCCAAAACACCTAAGGTTAGCTATTTCGTACAACCTGGCATCAACGTGGCTTTTGAGACCAAACCTACTGGAACAGTGGCAGGTATAACTGGTTTTAAAAGTCCTGATAATCTGGCTAAAGGCCCAGATGGAAAACTATGGATAGTCGAAGACAATGAAAACAGCGATATCTGGGTGGCCTTGCCGGATGAGAATGGTGATGGCTACAGTGATGGTGTATATCTATTTGCTTCGCTAAAAGATCAGCAAGCTGAAGGCACGGGTATTTATTTTGGAAAGGATCCGAAAACGCTATACGTGAATGTTCAGCATTCCGGCACCGGCAATGACAAAACCATGGCCATTACGCGCAAGAAAGATAAGTCCTCGACTGAGGATTGATTCAGTCAGTCAACCATTTAATTGCTGCCTGATCGCTCGAGAAATTCATTAAGAGGTTTATACATCATGAAAATTGAGGATGTGTTTGTTGTTACCACTGCTGTTTTGCATAGCGCACTGATGATGACCAGTTATGGCCTGATGCAAAGGCATTTTGCTATGGACTGGATTTGGATTGCAGTCGGTATTGCGGGAGTATTGTCCATCTATGCAGTTACACAGTTTCGACAGTGCATTGCAGCGATCAGGAGACTATTTTTTGGTGGATGAAGATTATCTGGTTCCTCGTTTCTGAAGTCATCTACACCGCTTCTCTGCTTGGTGTGGATAATCGCTTGACCCAAGCATTTTCTGAACGGAGAGTGTCACAACGATCCTTGAGGTCGTGGGCGTGTTGAATTGGGTTTTATGTCTGTCCTGTTTCGTTGTTGCCTCCGACAACCGCACCTCCCAGCCAGCTAGCAAGCTGGCAGTCGTTGGGGGGATTTTCATTCACTGTGTCATCATTCTGCAATATCAGCTGATTAATCTTCTGCTCATTGAATATATCAAGCTAAATCGATCAAAAGGAGATTTTTCAATGTCATTGCCGATAAGATGGGCTCTCATATCTACACTGAATTTTGTCATCCTTTTTGCCCCGGTTCATGCAGCGGATATAACCGGTGCCGGTGCAACATTTCCTTACCCGATTTATGCCAAATGGGCAGATGCCTACCAGAAACAGGCGGGCATTAAATTAAACTATCAATCCATTGGCTCAGGTGGTGGAATCAAACAAATCAAGGCGAAGACCGTTGACTTTGGAGCGTCCGACAAACCACTGACATGGGATGAGCTGGAGAAGAACGATCTGATCCAGTTTCCTACTGTCATGGGAGGCGTGGTGCCCGTGGTCAATGTCGAAGGAATCGAAGTAGGACAAATCAAATTGACCGGAGCGGTGCTGGCCGATATTTTTCTAGGCAAGATCAGACACTGGAGCGATCCGGCAATCGCAAACCTCAATCGAGGTGTTACGCTACCGGCGACCAAGATTACGGTTGTGCATCGTGCCGATGGTTCGGGAACGACATTCCTGTTTACCGATTATTTAAGCAAAGTCAGCCCTGCGTGGAAACAGCAAGTGGGAGCAGAGGCAGCGGTTGCCTGGCCGACAGGTACGGGTGGCAAGGGTAATGAGGGAGTGGCCAATTTTGTCAAGCAGATCAAAGGTGCGGTAGGTTATGTTGAAGCAGCCTACATGAAGCAGAATCGGATGAACTATATCCGCTTGCAGAATCTGGCTGGCGAGTATGTGGAGCCAACGGAAGAAAGTTTTGCTGCCGCAGCTGCCCATACGCAATGGGATCGTGCTCCTGGATTTTACGAAATCCTGACCAATAAGCCTGGAAGCAGGAGTTGGCCCATTACCGGTGCGACCTTCATCTTGATGCACAAGACGCAGCCTAATCCGGAACATGCACTGGGAGTACTGAAATTTTTTGAATGGGCCTATGCGCATGGCGATCAACTGGCGCTGGAGCTGGATTACACTCCCATGCCGGATAACGTTGTGAAGCTGATCGAAGCATCGTGGAACGCCGCTATCAAAAGCCAGTCCGGACTCGCAATTTATTCACTCAAGCCATAACCGATCCGGGGATGCGGGAGAGAGCATGGATAATTTTTCTTCACCATTCGTAACTGTCGCCAAGCCTTATCGGGATCCAACCGATTTGTACAAGCTGAAAACACGTAAAACCATGGCAGCATCGCATTTAGCAAGCAGGATGAAACGGCAGCGAATCGTTGATTCAATCTTTCGCAAGATTGCCTGGTTCTTCACCTTGATAGTTTTGATTTTACTGGTAGCGATTACGCTATCACTATTTTTGGGAAGCTTGCCTGCATTCAAGGCATTTGGAGTGAATTTCTTTATCAGTACCGAATGGAATCCAGTCAAGGAGAAATTTGGTGCCTTTGTTCCGATTATCGGCACACTGACGACATCGGTCATTGCACTGTGTATTGCGGTTCCCGTCAGTTTTGGTATTGCGCTATTTTTAACCGAATTGTCACCACTCTGGTTGCGTCGCCCCCTCGGTACGGCAATTGAATTATTGGCCGGTATTCCCAGCATCATTTATGGCATGTGGGGCTTGTTTGTCTTTGCTCCCTTTTTTGCGCATGCCATTCAACCCAGGCTGCAGGATACCTTCGGGCAGTTACCGGGTTTGGGATTGCTGTTTGACGGTCCGCTGATGGGAATCGGTGTGCTCACAGCAGGGATCATTCTGGCCATCATGGTGATTCCTTTCATTGCTGCCGTGATGCGGGATGTGTTTGAGGTAGTGCCGGCGTTACTTAAGGAATCGGCCTATGCATTGGGTGCAACGACCTGGGAAGTAATCTGGAAAGTCGTTTTGCCTTACACCCGTATCGGTGTAGTGGGCGGCGTCATGCTAGGACTCGGACGCGCTCTGGGTGAAACCATGGCAGTCACCTTTGTCATCGGTAACGCACATCAATGGCATGCTTCGTTGTTCATGCCTGGAAATAGCATTGCCTCGGCGTTAGCGAATGAATTCACGGAAGCCGATGGAGAACTGTACACGTCATCGTTGATTGCCTTGGGGCTAATTCTGTTTTTGATTACCCTGATCGTTCTGGCGTTGTCGAAGATATTGTTGTTGCAGCTTAAGAAACATGAAGGTAAAGCGCTCTAGAGGTATTTGATGATTTCAATTTATACCCGTCGTCGTATGGTCAATGCGATTAATTTGACATTCTCAATCTTGGCCATGTTATTTGGTTTGTTCTGGTTGTCCTGGATTGTGCTGACCCTGTTTGAAATGGGAGCCCACGCACTGACACTTGATCTGTTTTTACAAATGACTCCGGCGCCGGGTGAACAGGGTGGATTACTGAATGCGATAGCCGGGAGCTTGATCATGGTGGTGTTGGCTGTGCTCGTGGGTACACCAATCGGCATCATGGCAGGTACCTATCTGGCTGAATTTGGCCAGGGAGGCTGGCTGGCTGCTGTGACGCGTTTTATTAACGATATTCTGCTGTCAGCACCGTCCATCGTCATCGGATTGTTTATTTATAGTGTATATGTGGCCAGTGTCGGGCATTTTTCTGGCTGGGCTGGGGTGTTGGCGCTGGCGCTCATCGTTATCCCGGTCGTGGTGCGAACAACTGAAGACATGTTGCGGTTGATTCCAAACAGCTTGCGCGAAGCCGCTGCGGCATTAGGCGCGCCGCAATGGAAAATTGTGACATTGGTGACCTGGCGGGTATCCAGGGCCGGTATTCTGACTGGCATCCTGCTGGCCATTGCGCGCATCAGTGGGGAAACGGCGCCGTTGTTATTTACCGCACTCAATAATCAATTCTGGAATACGGATATGAATCGCCCCATGGCCAATTTGCCCGTAGTGATTTTTCAGTTTGCCATGAGTCCATACGAACATTGGCAGGAATTAGCCTGGGCGGGTGCTTTGCTGATTACACTCAGTGTCCTTGGATTGAATGTCCTGGCGCGCTTTATCCTGCGCCGTTGATTAACTTGTCGGCAAATCAGATGAACACCATGACACAGCAAAGCACTACAGCCAAGATTACTTTACAAGATCTGGATTTTTTCTATGCACAATTCCATGCCTTGAAATCCATTTCGATGCGAATACCGGAAAACAAGGTGACCGCATTCATTGGGCCATCCGGCTGCGGCAAGTCAACCCTGCTTCGAACACTGAACCGTATGTACCAGTTATACCCGGGGCAGGAAGCAACAGGGGCCATCATGATGGATGGAGTCAATATTCTGGATTCAGGACAAGACCTAAATGTGTTGCGGGCCAAAGTGGGTATGGTATTTCAAAAACCGACACCCTTCCCGATGTCCATATTCGACAATGTGGCATTCGGAGTGAAGCTATACGAGGATCTGGGGCGTCATGCTTTATCCGAACGCGTGGAGTGGGCACTGAAAAAGGCTGCACTGTGGGAGGAAGTAAAAGATAAACTGGAGCAGAGTGGAACCAGTCTGTCAGGTGGGCAGCAACAGAGGCTGTGCATTGCGCGTACGATCGCAGTGAAACCTGAAGTGGTACTGCTGGATGAACCGACATCGGCTCTTGATCCCATATCGACCGCGCGGATCGAGGATCTGATTTTTACGCTCAAGGAAGACTACACCATTGTCATCGTGACCCACAACATGCAGCAGGCGGCACGCGTATCTGACTTTACTGCCTATATGTACCTAGGTGAACTCATTGAATATGGCGATACCGATACTTTATTCACCACACCCAGGCAAAGGGCGACAGAGGATTATATTACAGGTAAGTTTGGTTAGACTCTATTCTATATCATTGATAATGAATGCTAATATTTTATATTCTTCACAAAATCGAAGATGCAGGCTTTAAAAATCCCTCTAATCTCCTAGGAGAGGTTGCCTGAAATTTTGTTATGTTTCCTGTTTTCCTACAGGAGGATACAAATGTTCAACATCCAGTTTTTAATGGTAAAGTTGACCCCGGTAAAAATTTGATTGTCAATTTACCTGCCGTTTTTTCTTTCAGTTTATGTTCTCGATCCATTTGGATCTTATTGCAATTTTGCAAGCTTGAACTAAACCGAGTCGTATAAATCTTGCCGGAAGCCAGTTTCCCCTGTGGTTTATAGCCATCTGCGCCTGCTTGTTGCATTGCAGCGCATCGAACTAAGCTAAAAAATACTGGCTATTCCTGCGAATCAATCACTTGCTTCTAACAGAAAATTAGAGGCACAGTTTCAGTCAAAAGGAGTTATTCAATGCTAATGAATGATGTCATTCAGCCTCAAACCAGCAATTTTCTAAATCCAGAATACAATCAAAAGTCGGTTGTTACATCTCTTCCATTCTGGGTAATCTGTATCTTATTGTTTTTTGGTACTTCATTTTCAGTTCTGGCAGCAACCGTCAATCCGGTCAAATGGCACCCTGGGCATTACATGATGTTGGTCAATCCGGGCAAAGATAAAACGCAATATATGCAAAAGGTGTATACCGAACTCAATGAAACTCCAGCTTTGCGTGGTGTCGCTATGCGTTACCGCTGGGCAGAACTGGAAAAATCAAAAGGTGTGTATGATTTTTCATCCATCGATCGTCATTTGCAGGAACTGGCTACACGAAAAAAGCGCCTGGTAATTTTGATCGAAACCAAATCAACGAATCTCGATCTTGAAATCGTGCCCAGCTACTTGAAGAATTCGACCTATGAAGGCGGGGTGTTTGCATTCAGTGGCTATACCACATCCACCATCAAAGGATATAACACTAAATTATGGAATAACAATGTTCGGGATCGTTTGGCGGCACTGCTGAGTGCCATGGGTAAACACCTGAATGCCAACCCCTATTTTGAAGGTATAGGTCTGGTAGAAACTGCGCTTGGAAAACCCATTGTTCCTTTCACGACTGCACAGGTCAATGGCTATTACGATAATCTTATAAATCTGCATCAGAAAATGCGTCAATCTTTTCCAACCACCATGGTTTTTCAGTTTACCAATTATCCGCGTGCAAAACTGCCTGCTTTGACGAATAGTCTCAAAACTGCAGGAGGGGCATTGGGGTGTCCGGATGTATTCCTGGAAGAACCTGGTTTACTGGTCGAAGGGACTAACCAAGGTATTTATAATTATTACAAAGATCTCACCGGCATCATTCCTTTAGTCGTTCAGATTGAGGAATCCAACTACGAGAATACGCGTTTTGATGGCAAGGGTTATCAGCCTACCATCGGTGAACTGCTCAATTTTGCAAAAAATCAGTTAAAAGTGAACTACCTGTTCTGGACGCGAACTCCTGCATATTATTCTCAAGTACTTGAGATGCTTAACCAAAGCGGACAAAAGACCACGCCGTCAGGTGGATTGAGTGCAGCTTGCCCAAGCATTTATGCTTCTTGTACAAAATAGTAATCTTCTTGTTCTGATATGTGCGGAAGGATCACGATATGACTTTCCGCACATGAGTGGTCATACCCATCGGTTGTAAAAAATCTTTGCAAGACAACCTCATCTATGTAAATGTGTTTCTAGGTTGATTGGCGGCAGAATTGCTCTATGACGTAATCCGCGGCAACTCGGTACAATATCGGTTTATGGCAGCAATATCGCTGCTCAATTGTTGACGATTTTCATTATGCCGATTTTACCGCTAGAAGCTGCTTCACTCCGTATTGCCATCGATCCCAATGCATTGGGGTTTTCCGATACCTCCGAATTGTGTCATTTTCCCTTGTCCTGGATCGGACAGCAGCGAGCTGAAATCGCTGCCTATTTCGGACTGGGCATGACGCAGCCAGACTATCACCTGTTTGTATTGGGCGAAGTGGGTTCGGGGCGAACATCGCTTCTCCACCAGGCCATGCTGGCCGTTGCTGCAGATCGACCGACTCCTCCCGACGTGTGCTATTTGTACAATTTTGCAGCACCGGAAAAGCCATTGGCACTTACTGTGCCAGCCGGGCAGGGAAGGCTATTGCGGCAAGCTTTGCTGCATCTGGCTCAATCCCTGCCCGCCGAAATCAATCGTTGCCTGCATGAACAGGATTTCAAGATCAGAAATGAGCGTATCGAGAAGAAATTCAGGACTGAGGCAGCCAAAGCGTATGCCAAACTGAATCAGTTTGCCGAAGAAAGGCATTTTGCCATTCGCCGCGAGGATGAGCAGATCGTCTTTACCTTGCTGGATGAAAAGGCAGAATTGCTGACTGAGGAGAAACTACTGAAGCTACCCAGAAAACGCAAGGTTGAAATCGATCAGGCGGAGCAGGAGTTGCATGAGGCTATCATTCTTTATTTTGAAACCGTCAGGGCATTCGACCAGGAAAAGAATGCAGCATTGTCAGCATTGCAGCGGCGCACGGTACAACCCAGGGTTAATCTCGCGCTGAAAAGGATTCAGGAAGGGCTGCATAAGCAGTTGAAACAGAACCAAAGGTTGAAAAGCCATTTTGATCATATCGAAACGAACATTCTGGACAATCTGGCGCATTTTGAATCCGTCAACACCGATGAGAATAAAAAACAATCGAACCTGGATTCCATTTTCTCTTGCTACCAGATCAATCTGGTTGTGGACAATGCCGAATTACAGGGAGCGCCGGTGCTGATCGAGGATAACCCGATGCCGCACGTGCTTTTTGGCAGTATCGATTATCAGCTCGAGAGTGGCAAATTGAAGACGGATTTCATGCGTATTCGAGCCGGGAGTCTGCTGAAGGTACATGGCGGTTTTCTGATGCTGCACCTGAGTGATTTACTCGTCGATGGTCAGTTGTGGATGAAGTTGCGGCGATTCCTGCGCAGCAAGCGCTTGCAGATTGATGAGTCGGGGGCGACATTAGCCTCCACTACCCCCGTTGTTCTAGAACCAGAAGCGATGGTTGTCGATGTCAAGATTGTGCTGATCGGATCATGTGAGGAATTTTATGCCCTACAGGAGGCCGATCCTGAATTTATGCGACGTTTCCGTGTGAAGGTGGATTTTGCCGAAAGTTTTCGTGCCAGTCCGGAAACATATCGAGCTTCGGCAATTTTTGTGGCGCATACGTGCCGGACTAACAAATTGCCGCATTTTTCGGCAGCAGCTGTCGCGTCTCTGCTTGAACAATCGCATCGCGAGGTGGAAGATCAGACGCGCCAGAGTGCAATTTTTGCACATACGGAGACGCTGATTCTGGAGAGCGCAGCAGTGTGCAGCAAGCGGCGTGGTCGTGTCGTGGAGGTGGCCGATATCGCGATGGCATTGCGGGCAAGGGAGCAGCGACACAATTATCCGGATGTACGTCTTCAGGAATCCATCCTGGAAGGAGAAATGGCCATTGCCTTTCACGGAGAAGCCGTTGGACAGCTGAATGCATTGACGCAAGTCGATCTGGGCGATCATTGCTTCGGTACGCCTGTGCGTGTTACGGCACGTGCCTTTGCCGGAGAGGATGGCGTGCTGAATATTGCCCGTGAGGTGGAGATGTCGGGACCGATTCATGACAAGGGGGTGCTGATATTGCAGAATTATCTGACGGCCTTGTTTGCACATCTGGCTCCATTGGCGATGAGTGCATCAATCGTGTTTGAGCAGGAATATACTGAAATTGAAGGGGATTCTGCTTCTTGCGCTGAGTTATTTGTATTGTTGTCTGCACTTGCTGATGTGCCGCTCAAACAGGGTGTCGCGGTGACTGGCGCATTGAATCAGTTTGGCGAGGTGCTGCCGGTTGGCGGTATCAATGACAAAATCGAAGGCTATTTCAAATTGTGTGAGCAGGTTGGACTCAATGGAGAGCAGGGGGTATTGATTCCGGATGCCAATCGCCAGCACCTGATGCTGAGTCGCGAGGTGGTCCATGCTGTCGATACGGGACAGTTCGCGATTTATACCATGCAGCATGCCATGCACGGACTGGAATTGCTGGCCGACTTTCCTATGGGCTCATTCGATCATGGACGTATGCCAGGGTATGCTCCGGATACCATCCTGGGCGAAGCGCAGCGATCATTGCTGGCATTTCGACGTGCTTGCCAACAGTCGCAGCATCCAAAAACCGAACATCGGCGCTTGCCTTCTCGTTCGGATAAATAAGCTATTTTGCTCTGGGAGGGCATGCAGCTTGAGATTTGGGAGAATGCTTATGCATACGAGCAAAGAAGTGACGGATAGGCAGCAACGCTATCAAGCGGTTCGCAGAGTCACGTTGATTGGCTCCGTACTGGATTTTGTCCTCGGAACAGTCAAAATGATCGTCGGCTGGCTGGCGAATTCTCAGGCGCTGATTGCCGACGGTATTCATTCCTTGTCAGATCTGCTGACTGATTTCATGGTGCTCTATGCAGCCCGGCATTCGCACAAGGCAGCTGACGAGGAGCATCCTTACGGGCATGGTCGTATCGAGACGCTGGCGACGGTCAGTCTCGGCCTGGTGTTGATCATCATTGCACTTGGTATCGCTTACGATGCCATTCAGCGGCTCAATGATCCGAGTGTGCTGCTGGATCTGACGACTTTGGCATTATCGGTGGCACTGCTGTCTGTGATTTCCAAGGAATGGATTTACCGTTATACCCTCGCTGCGGCACGGCGCTTACGCTCGGACATGTTACTGGCCAATGCGTGGCATAGCCGCTCCGATGCTTTTTCTTCCATTGTGGTAATGATCGGTATTGGCGGTGTGATGCTGGGCTATCCGTATCTGGATGCCGTGGCGGCCGTTGCAGTAGCGGCGATGATTGGCAAGATCGGTTTCGACCTGATCCGTTCCAGCACGCGCGAACTGATCGATACCGCACTGGAACCGGAAAGAATCCAGGTAATGCGCGAACATATTCAGGCCATTCATGGCGTGCGCTCCATTCACACACTCCGGTCGCGCAAGAGTGCGGGAGAAGCTTTTGTGGATGTACACATCCAGGTCGATCCACGGTTGAGCGTGTCGGAAGGTCACCAGATCGGTGATGCCGTGCGCCGACAACTGATTCATCAAATGGATGAAATCATCGATGTGACTGTGCATGTCGATCCGGAAAATGATGAAACCGGCTCGCCTTGTAATGATTTGCCAGCCCGCACGCAAGTGATTGCCGAACTGAAACGCTGTTGGTCTCAGTTGCCGCCAGCCGTGGTGGAGACCGTGACATTACACTATCTGGCCGGTGAGATCGATGTGGAACTGGATTTGCCGATTGCTATGCTGCGCAACACGGATGATGTGAGCGATGTCGTGCAGAAAATCAGACAAGGCGTTACTGATTTGCCCTACATCAGGGACGTACTGGTGCGATTCACGGTTTGATGCGAAACCTGGACCTTTGAGACAGTCAATGCTATAGAAATCGGATGATCATGTGGTTCAGAGTGATGCTGAATAGTGTGCTTATGCAGATAAGTCTTCGTTGATTTTTGTGTATTTTTTTTGTCGGGTACTGGCTGCTGTCCCCAGTACCCAGTACCTTTCCATGTAAAACTGAGACAGTGATTATCGATCGGTTGGAGTTCCTACGAAGCCATGCGTGACGCCATTGGCATCATCGTACTGACCAGCGACTTGGCCTGCATCGTTGATGGCAAAAACTTGACTATTGAAGGTAGAAGGAACGTCGACTGTGGTAAAGACGCCGCCATCTAACAGAAAACCATGTAGGTTGCCATCGGTATCAAGATACAAACCGGCAATCTGGCCTTCATTATTGATTCCTTGGCAGACGGTGAAAGCTGCTCCTGGAAAATCGATAGTTTTATAAGTTCCTTTGCTGAGTAAAAATCCATGGCGATTATTTTCGCTATCGACATAGGTTCCGACAATTTCATCATTGTTATTGATACCGACGGCTGTGGTTCCAATCGCGCCTGGAGGGGTGATCGTGGTGAACTTGCCATTCTTCCATAAATAGCCATGACGAACTTCGCCCGGGTTGGTTCTATACTGCCCTACGACATGACCTAGATCATTTAACCCAAAAGCAATCGTACGGATCGTATTGGGCGGATCAATCGTTTTGACAGCGCTATTCTCATTTTTAAAAAAGCCATGAAGAATGCCATCACTTTTGGCATAGATGCCTACAATTTCACCCTTCTCGTTGATTCCGTTTGCGGTGGTCATGACGGAACCCGCCACATCAATCTGTTTAAAACTGTGTTTACCTAATTTGAAACCGTGAGTATTGCCATCAGCATCATCGAATTCTCCCACCAGCTTGTCTTCACTCAATCCATTGACAATGGTACGTGTAGCCCCTGGAATATCGATCGTTTCAAAACTAAATTGCTGAGCGGTTGCCAACCAGGAAGTACTGAGCAACATGAAAAAAAAGGCTGTTCTTAAACACGGTCGTAGCATGCTGATAACTCCTCTCATAAATGATTATGTGAATACGTTTTGCCTTATAAATTAAGGCCGCCGAGTATTGCATGGATGAATTGAAGTTTTTGTTCGTGGCAACGTGAAGTTTTTGTTAGCAGTTGTGGGATTTTTTATCTTTATTGGTGCATTGCTAGAAATAACAAGGGTAATCCGATTTTACTTCGTTAACGGAGCGCAAAGGTTTATGTATATAATGCACAACTCGTTCATTTCCGAAATTTTTTCCGGGAATTTGTTTAATTAATAACTGTATTTTCCTTCTCTGTCATGCGTCCAATCCATAAATCCAGCAAACTTACCAACGTGTGTTATGACATTCGCGGTCCGGTGATGGAGCGTGCCAAGCAGATGGAAGAGGAGGGGCATCACATCATCAAACTGAATATCGGTAATCCTGCGACGTTCGGATTTGATGTGCCGGAAGAAATCTTGCAGGATGTCATTCGCAATCTGTCGGATGCTTCAGGATACTGCGATTCCAAAGGACTGTTTGCAGCGCGCAAGGCGATCATGCATTACACCCAGGAAAAGCAGATTCGGAATGTGCAGTTGGACGATATTTTCATTGGTAATGGTGTGTCGGAACTGGTGGTGCTCACGATGCAGGCGCTGCTGGATAATGGCGATGAAGTATTGATTCCGATGCCGGATTACCCGCTATGGACAGCCGCAGTGGTATTGTCAGGCGGTGTCGCACGGCATTATGTGTGCGATGAAGCATCAGGCTGGTTGCCCGATCTCGATGATATCCGCGCCAAGATCAACTCCAGAACGCGCGCCATGGTCATCATCAACCCGAACAATCCGACCGGTGCGCTCTACCCTAAGGAAACACTGCTCGAATTGATCGAAATTGCGCGTCAGCATCAACTGATCATTTACGCTGATGAAATTTACGACAAGATTCTATATGAACACGCTACACACGCTTCGATTGCATCGCTGGCCGATGACGTGCTGTTCGTGACATTCAACGGTTTGTCCAAGAACTATCGTGCCGCTGGCTTCCGATCCGGCTGGGCGGTGGTATCGGGTGAAAAAAACCATGCCCGCGATTATATTGCCGGATTGAACATGCTGGCATCGATGCGCTTGTGCGCCAACGTTCCTTCGCAGTTCGGCATACAGACGGCACTCGGTGGTTATCAGAGTATTTACGATCTGACTTTGCCGACGGGCCGGTTGATGCGTCAGCGCGATACGGCATGGAACCTGTTGACGGAGATTCCCGGAGTGAGCTGCTTCAAACCGCAGGCAGCATTGTATCTGTTTCCACGCCTGGATCCCGAAATCTACCCGATCGAGAACGATCAGCAATTTGTTCTCGATTTGTTACTGGAAGAAAAAGTGCTTCTGGTGCAAGGTAGTGGATTCAACTGGCATCAACCCGATCATTTTCGGGTGGTGTTTCTGCCCAACGTCGATGACCTCACTGAGGCCGTCGGACGCATTGCGCATTTTCTGCAGCGCTATCGCAAGCGTCACGGAACCGACTAAAAACCTGAATAGTCTGCTCAGCGAATCAACTGCTGATAGATTGCCGGCAACAGATGCGAAAGTCGGTCGGGTCGGGACACGATGGCGTAGCCCCCTCTGCCGAACAAGTAAGGAAAATAGTCCTGCGCTTCGTTGTCGATCGTGATGCCGAAAACCGACAACCCACTGTGCCGGGCTTCCAGAACCGCTTGCCGAGTATCTTCAATACCGTAACGACCTTCGTAATAATCCAGATCGTTGGGTTTGCCGTCGGTCAGCAACAAAAGCAGGCGATGGCGTTCCGGACGCTGGTTCAGAAGCTGCTGTACATGCCGCAGAGCGGCGCCCATGCGGGTGTAATATCCGGGCCGCAAGGCAGCGATGCGTTGCTGTACCTGCGACTGGTATGGTTCGTCAAAATTTTTTACTTCGGTGACGCGAACATAGTCCTTCTTGCGTGACGTGAACGTGTAGATCGCAAAGGTATCGCGGCATGCCGTCAATCCGGTGGCCAAGGTGGTCAATGCTTCCTTTTCGATATCGAGTATGCGGCGACCATTGATCCAGCTATCCGTCGACAGCGACACATCGATCAGTATGGCAACACTCAGATCGCGCGCTTGCTGTCGGGTATTGCGGTACACACTCTCGGCCTGGTAGCCAGTTGCCAGAAAATCGCAGCGAGATCGCACCAGTGCATCCATATCGAGCTCGGTACCATTATATTGACTACGCAGCACCTCGCGTCTGGGTAACAATGCTTCGAATTGACGGCTAATCTTGCGCAAGCGTTTACGGGTTTGCTGATCAAGTGTCCACGATACAGAATCAGGTTGTGCATGCTGAAAGACCACCCGACATTGTTGCGGAAGATACTGCTTGCGTTTGAAATTCCACTCCGGGTAGGTCGACTCGCCAATCAGCACTTGCGGATTGACATCGTCAGGAGCGAGATCCAGATCAAACTTGAGTCGTGTGGCGGCTTGCTGTGTGTGTGGACTGATTGTAATGTTTTCGATTGCTTGTGCGGCAGCTTTGGCTGATTGTTCATCGTCATCCTCGACAGGACGGTTGACATTGACCATTTCAGACCAGCTCAAGAGTTTCTCGAAACGATTCAAAAGCAGGGGATCGTCACGCATGCTTTGATCCTGCTTGTGCCGATGTGCCGTCTTTTTGAGTTGGAAGGCATGCGTATTCTCGTTGGGACCGGCATGGTCAGCCGCCGCGTCGGAGTATGCTGAACCGGTGATGTTTTTCAGGTCTATTTTTCCCCAGAGTGGCAGGGGTAGAAAAGTTTGGTACTGTTTCTCGGCTTGATACACTGAAAAATCGGGTGTGGTTTGTTGCAAGGTACGCCAGCAGGTGGATGCTTTTGGTGTGGATGCGGGTTGCCCGAGCATCGCCCGGATCACGTCTTCGATAGTCTGTTCCTGTTCTGGAAGCGAACGGTTTGGTCGTTGTGCAAGCAGTGCGTGACACAATCTTTGATAGACGGGGAGCAGTCCGGGGTTATGTTTGCATGTCGTTATACTGATCCAGTATGCCCAGTGCAGGAAAGCCAGATCATTCTGCAGTGGATCCGCAGCAGCAGGTGATTCGGCCACAGTACTCACTTGTGTTCGATGTGGTGTATGGAATGTGTTGGCAAAAAAGGCCGCAAGCCAGAAATAGTGCAGCCGATTCAGGTCTGTATCTGGAAAGTAATCCAGCGATGCAGGTAACAGCATGCGCTGTGCCGTGCAACTGATGTCTGCCAGTGATTCCTGCATCAAACCCAGCCGTTGCCGCCACGCCAGGCGATGCCCGGATGAATGCGGGGCTCCGCTTTGGATGGCGACACCTGCGGCGCCGCCCAGTCCGCGAAAGAAAACACCCAAGGCCGGGCGAACCTGATCCAGTGCTACGGCTGCTTGTGGATAGCGCGGGACGCTTGCTGTCGAACCCACCATCCAGTGCCAGAACCGGCCTGCCTGCTCCTCCAGTTCGATGAGTTCCAGTCCGCGCATGGCCTAACCGAATGTGGCGCGAACCAGCGCCAATAATCCCTTCTTGACGTCATCGTCATCACATAGCGATTCGATCAAGGTGGCCTGAGCTGCCTGATAGGGATCGAAGCCATTTTTTAGCAGTGTGGCGCAATACACCAGCAGCCGTGTGGATACGACTTCTTCCAGGTCGATATCTTTCAGTGCACGGATGCGTTGCGCCAGATCCACCAGCACGCGGCATTGCTGTTCCTCCAGACCGCTTTCGGTCGCAACGATGCGGGTTTCGATATCGGGTGGGGGAAAATCAAAGCTGATCGAAACAAAGCGCTGACGTGTACTGGGTTTCAACGATTTCAGAATATTCTGGTAACCAGGATTGTAGGAGACGATCAACATGAATTCATCCGGTGCCTGCAAAAATTCTCCGGTACGCTCCAAAGGTAGAATCCGTCGGTCGTCTGTCAATGGGTGCAGCACGACCGTGACATCCTTGCGCGCTTCTACGATCTCATCCAGATAGCAGATTCCACCTTCGCGTACAGCACGGGTCAACGGACCATCGAGCCATTTTGTTTCACCATCCTGCAACAGATATCGCCCGGTCAGATCGGCTGCAGTCAGGTCGTCGTGACAGGAAACGGTATGGAGTTTTCGTCCGAGACGAGCCGCCATGTGGGCAACGAACCGAGTTTTGCCACAGCCGGTAGGGCCCTTTAACAGTAGAGGCAAACCTTCGCGATAGGCTGCTGTAAACAGCGCGCATTCATTGCCAGTTTCGTGATAAAAAGGGATTTCTGCAGCAGGTTGCGCCGTTGCGGTGCCTGCTGTCGAGAAAAGTGCTGGACCGCCTGTCATCAGATGTTATGGTGCACGAATCCGCTGGCACGGGATGTGCCGCGAACCGGCCCCAGTGCCGAATAGATGAACATCAATGCACCAACGATGAAAATGATCCCGGAGCCCAGTCGCAGCCAATAGAACAGGTCGAGTTGCGACTGTACCTGCATGTATCCCATGTTCATCACGCGCTGCAGATGCGTCTGCAGGATGCCTGCAAACAGCAGGGCAAAGGTGATGCCAATCATGGCGGCATTCATGAGCCAGAAACTCCAGATATTCAGATTCTGGTTGAAGGGTTGCACATTGCGCAAAGCGGGCATGGCATAAGTGAAAAAGGCCAGATTCAGCATGACATAGGCGCCATAAAACGCCAGATGTCCATGTGCCGCCGTCAATTGTGTGCCATGTGTATAAAAATTGATCGATGGAAAACTGTGCATCAGACCCAGCAGTCCGGCACCGATGAACGCCATGATCGGGCATCCCAGACTCCACAAGAGTGCTGCCTTGTTGGGATGATTGCGACTGCTCTTGCGGACCAGATAAAACGACCACAAAATCATGGCGAAGAATGGAACGACCTCAAGGAACGAGAAAACGATACCAATCCAGTGCCAGTATTCCGGTGTGCCGATCCAGTAATAGTGATGTCCGGTTCCAAGCAGTCCACTGAATAGTGAAAAACCGACGATGACATATAACCATTTCTCGATCACTTCCCTGTCGACTCCAGTCATCTTGATCAGCAGGAAGGCCAACATGGCCGACATGATCAGTTCCCAGACACCTTCGACCCACACGTGCACCACCCACCACCAGTACAGTTTGTCCACGGCGAGATTGTCCGGATTATAGAAAGCAAACATGAAAAACAGGGCTGCACCCCACAATCCCAGCAGCAAAACGATCGACACCACAGTCTTGCGGCCTTGTAAAACAGTCATGGTGACGTTGTAGATAAAAATCAGGAAAGCGATGACCATGAGGATTTTGATCCATAGGGGTTGTTCCAGAAATTCCCGGCCTTCATGTACCCCCGAGAGATAACCGGCAACGGCTGCCAGCGCCGCAAAAACGAAAATGCCGAGCTGTAGCCAGGCCAGTTTGGAGCTATGGATTTCCCGTTCGCTTTCTTCTGGTATCAGGAAATAGCTGGCACCAAAATAACCCAGCAGCAACCAGATCAGTAGGGCATTGGTATGAATCATGCGCAGGATATGGAACGGTGCCGTTTCGGACAGGAGATTCGGAAAGACGTAAATCGAACCGGCTAGGACACCGGCTACGATTTGCACCAGAAACAGTCCTAACGCTGCTACAAAATACGGATAAGCCAGTGCCTGAGTTTGATACTTCATGAGTATGTTGCCTCCTGTGCTACGAGAATGATTGGACGTGTAACAACGATTCTGATGAAATTATCCGGAAATGCTGGGTGGCCAGCCCAGCGTATTGATACGACTGGTCCATTCCAGGAAATCCACAAGATCATCGAGTTCCTGCTCCGACAGGTTGAATTGCGGCATTTGCCGCCGCCCCTCGGTTCGGGTGGGTTGGGCACGCATCCACGCTTTGAGTCCGGCTCTTGCGCCCTCCGGACTTTGCTGACCACCATAGCGGATCCAGACATTTCCGAGTTCGGGTGCAAAGTAGGCTCCCTCACCCAGCAACGAATGGCAGTTGATGCAGGAATGGCGTTCCCAAACATGTTTTCCGCGTGCGACCGATTCTGTCAGTGTAGATTCATCCGTGGCGACGGTGACGATGTAATAGTGACTGTGAATCGTCAAGGCTGTGAATATCAGCAGGAAAAAAATCGATCCGCCGTAAAAGATATTCCGTGCAGCTGATTTGGTGAGATGTTCCGACATATCCGAATCTTCCCTCTGAAGTGGTTAATGACCCTTGTGACATGTAAGTAATTTATCCATATTTATCAAATGGATAAGATGCTTTTTCAGAAACTTGGAACATTCTAGCCTAAGTCAAGAATGAAAAGCAATGTCGTGGCAAAACGTGATCGGAGACATTGGCTATCCCTGACACTTGTCGATCGATTTATCCGGGTAACTATCGGTACTACGGATTCAAGTCGGGTCCGATCGTGGTCTGGAATTAAATCGATCGCATATTCCTAGCGCATTGGCTCGTATATAATCTCGAACATTCTTTAACTTGCATGTATTCCAAAAATTTATGAAACCCATTCATGTTGGCTTGTTAGGTGTCGGTACGGTTGGTGGCGGTACGTATACCGTTCTTAAACGCAATCACGAGGAAATTGCCCGTCGGGCAGGACGCGACATTGTCATCACCATGATTGCCGACAAGGACTTGGAAAAGGCGCGCAAGCTGGCTGATCCAGGGGTCATCGTGACAGACAATGCGCATGAAATTTCCACACATCCGGATATCGACATCGTGGTTGAGTTGATCGGTGGACAGACAATCGCCAAGGACCTGATCCTTGAGGCGATTGCGCATGGCAAGCATGTGGTCACTGCTAACAAGGCTTTGCTGGCCAATCATGGCACTGAAATTTTTGCCGTGGCGCGTGCCAAGGGAGCGATCGTTGCATTCGAGGCCGCGGTTGCAGGCGGCATTCCGATCATCAAGGCTTTAAGGGAAGGGCTGACGGCCAATCGCATCACCTGGATTGCAGGTATTATCAACGGTACGGCGAATTTCATTTTGTCCGAAATGCGTGAAAAGGGATTGCCTTTCGCCGATGTGCTGCAACAGGCGCAGAATCTGGGCTACGCTGAAGCGGATCCAACCTACGACATCGAAGGTATCGATGCGGCGCACAAAATCACGTTGATGTCGGCCATTGCTTTTGGCGTTCCGGTGCAGTTCAGCAAAGCCTATACCGAGGGTATCACCAAG
>WBZN01000914.1_pt1 | contig 19162 bp, 15 predicted proteins | sample 5204281 | NCBI WGS metagenome assembly WBZN01 (sample SAMN12344347, study PRJNA552823) | activated sludge metagenome | biome: Activated sludge suspended growth; feature: Nitrification reactor; material: Wastewater; isolation source: activated sludge from nitrification reactor of wastewater...
TCGGCCACCGATTCCGAGGAGGCTCGAAATAGTGGCTGGCTTCACATCGGAATCAGTGGCCGCGTTCCGTCGGAATGGGTGGCCGACTTGCGTCGGAATCAGTGGCCGGATTGGGTCGGAATACGCAGGATGGTGCTGCTATGGACTTCGGGGCAGAATATCGACCGCCTCGTGACGATATTCAAAGCCTGCAGGAAAGCGGGCAGACAACTCATTCTGGATCTATACACAGCTGAAATTCTTCGGGAAATCGGTAATCCGAAGTTGCCACAGGCGGCGTGGAACGATGTGAGAGTCTTCCTGCCGGCCTCACAGAAACGGCAGATCAAACGCAGCGGGCGATATGACATTCCGGATCGGTACAGGACATCTCGCATCTTTCCGGAAGACTTGGCTGATGCGGCCTCTCTGTCGGTAATGTTGTTTCGCCCGTCGATGGCGCAAGATCTGGAGAAGGCAGGATGTTTGAAAGATGCCGGCCTGATCTATTCCCTGTGGCTGGGGTATCTGAAACAAGAAAAACAGCGACCATTCATCAAGTGGCTGAAGAAGCAGGATATACCGCTCGTTCATTGCCACACATCCGGCCATGCTTCACCGGAGGATCTACAGCGATATGCCAAAGCCATTGCGGCCAAGATGCTGGTCCCCATTCACTCGTTCGCTGCCAAACGGTTCAAGGAATATTTTGACAATGTCGAGATGAAAGAAGACGGTCAGTGGTGGGAGGTGCCAGGTGCCGGAGACTAACCGAAACGGCGACGAGCGAAGTATTCTATCCGGAGTCGATGACCTCATTGATGAGCACTTTCGTTTTACTGGTATTGGGCAGAGGCCGCAGTACAAGCACAAAAAGAGTTGCGCCGAGCTATGTGAATCTTCATCTCCGGAAAGGGAAATATTGCCATTGATAGAGAGGATATATGAACGGATCGAAGCGAATTGGAATACGTCCAAATACCACAACCCATCTAAGGAGAATTGGCGCTTCGAAAAGCAGAAACTGGTTGGAGCTGACAATAAGAAAGAAGTGGCGCTTGAGAGAGCAATTGTGAACATTCCCAAAGAAATTTGGCCTGACGCGGCCTGCTGGGTCAACCAAGTTCCGGTGGCTTCAGGGCTTGTGGACCAATGGGGCGACAAGCGTCGCGCCATTGATCTCGTGTATCGTCGTGAAGATGGTTCATATGAATTCATAGAACTAAAGGTCGATGAGAGCGGCGGGACACCCTTACTCGCTGCCATGGAAATCCTACAATATGGTCTGCTGTACGTCTTTTCCCGTGAAAAAACTGAATTGTTGAACCAATTGAATGAAAAATCGGAATTGTTGCAAGCCCAAAATATCCATTTGATGGTCATGGCTCCCGCCGCCTACTATTCTGGATATGATTTAGGCTGGTTAGAGGAAGCCATTAATTGCGGGCTTATCGGTTTTCGATCTGAACGCAAGTATAGCTTTCAGATCGACTTCGAGTTCGAAAGCTTGTCATTGGCCATGTCACGTTCTCCAGCCATTTGGGATGAGCGAAAGAAGACAGGTGCTGAATGAACGGAAAATGTTCCGGACATTACTCCGCAGAAACTGGCAGGAATTATTTCAGCAACGGCGCGGCATGGGTGGCCAGCGACCAGAGGCCGTTCGGGAACAGGCCGAGGAATACGACGCCGGCGAGGGCGCATGCGAGAACAAAGGACAACGCGGGGGAGGCTTCCAACCGTGAGTGAGTGGAGACGGCTCCCTCAGGTTCGCGCATGTACATCACCATCACAATCCGCAAATAGTAAAAGGCGGAGATAGCCGCGAAGATGACCGCGACCACGGCCAGCCAGGTCATGCCGCCATTCACGGCAGCCATGAAAATATAAAATTTGCCGATAAAGCCCGCAGTCGGGGGAATGCCGGCCAGCGAGACTAGAAACACCAGCATGAAAAACGCTGCCAGTGGTTCGCGTTTGGCCAGTCCGGCGTACTCCTCGATGTTCTCACTCTCCTGACCTTCTTTGCGCAACATGCCGACCAGGGCGAAGGCCCCGAGGGTCATAAAGGAATACACCGCGATATACAGCAAGACGCTGGCAAACCCGCTGGATGCCCCTTCACCGCTGTGACGGGCGGCCACCACGACGCCGATCAGCGCGTACCCGGCGTGGGCGATACTGGAGTATGCCAGCATCCGTTTGATGCTCGTCTGGACGATGGCGACCAGATTGCCCAACGCTAAGGTGGCCAGACAAATGATGGTAAAGAGGACTGACCAATCGGCGCTCGCCCCGCCCAAGCCTTCCACGAACACCCGGAGGAACGCGCCGAAACTGGCAGCTTTGGAAGCCACGGCCATAAAGGCGGTGACGGAAGTCGGAGCCCCCTGATAGACGTCCGGCGTCCACATATGAAAGGGCACGACTGCTAACTTGAAGCCGAATCCGACGGCCAGGAGCACGAGTGCCAGCGACAACATTGGATTGGCGGTGCCGTGCGTGGTGATGGCTTCGGCAATCACGGACAGCCTGGTGCTGCCGGCCAGACCGAACAGCAGAGAAATCCCGTACAGCAAGACGCCGGAGGAGAAGGCGCCCAGCACAAAATACTTGGCCGAGGCTTCCAGCGAGCGGGCTTCCGTTCTCTTTAATCCGGCCATGACGTAGAGCGAAAGGGACATCAACTCGGTGCCGAGATAAATGGTCAGCAGGTCGGCGCCTGACACCATGACCATCATGCCGACCAAGGCCAGCAGTATGAAGCCGTAGTATTCCCCGATGCTCAATCGCTCGGCTTTGAGATAGGCCAGAGACAGGAGGACGGTCAGGCCGGTGACGATATACAACAGGAGCTTCCAGAAGGCGCCATATGAATCGATTACCACCAGATTACTGAAGGCATAGGTACGACCGGTCAGGTGGGACGAAGTCAGCCCTATGCACATCGCGAGCGCGCCCAACGTCAGCCAGGCGAGGACGTCCTTTTTGTCTGCTCCCAGGATCGGGTCCAACGCTAGAATGAGGCAGGCCGTGCCGATGACGATCAGTTCGGGAAGAATAGCCAGGAGATCTTGGAGTGGAAAAGTCATCGTGCCGCTGCCTGTTCAGAAGATGAGGAAGACATGGCCGCCATCGTTGCCGCCGGTTGCGGCAGCGCGGGTTGCCGAGGCACAGTCGCATACGCGGGAGCCTTTTGGCCGTTCAAGAGATTCGTCACGCTGGCATGCATGCGGGTCAACAGCGGGTTCGGGAAAATTCCCAACAGGAAGACCAGCACGATCAAGGGAACTAGCGTGGCTGTCTCTCTGGCATTGAGGTCCAGGAGATGGGTGCGATGCGCGGGTGCGGGCGTGCCGAACACGACCCGTTGCATGAGCCAGAGCATATACGCGGCGGCCAAGATGACGCCCAGTGCGGCGAAAGCCGTGGCAAACTGACTCCAGACAAACGTGCCGGCCAAGACGAGGAATTCGCCGACGAAACTGTTCGTGCCTGGAAGTCCCAAGGAGGACAGGGCGAAGATCATCAAAAAGATCGCGTAACGGGGCATGGGACCGGCCAGACCGGTATTGTCCAGGATCTGGCGGCTATGCGTCCGTTCATACACGATACCCACACAGAGGAAGAGTCCGCCCGTGGTGATCCCGTGGTTGACCATCTGCATGACGGCCCCTTCGATGCCCTGGATGTTCAGGACGAAGATGCCCAAGGTCACGAAGCCCATGTGGCTGACGCTGGAGTAGGCAATCAGCTTTTTGATGTCCGTCTGCGCCAGGGCCATGTAGGCCCCATAAATAATGGCCACGATCGACAGGGCGATCATCGGCTTGGTGAACGCCGCGGTGGCATCGGGAAGCATCGGCAAGGTGAAACGGAGGAATCCGTAGGTTCCCATCTTCAGCAACACACTGGCGAGAATAACGCTGCCCGCGGTCGGCGCTTCTACGTGCGCGTCCGGCAGCCAGGTATGGAATGGAAACATCGGCACCTTGACCGCGAAGGCGGCGAAGAAGGCCAGGAACAACCACATTTGGAGTGATGCGCCATAGGTCCCGCGGCTGAGTTCGAGAATGTCGAATGTATGCCCGCCTTGGAAGTAGAGCGCGAGAATTGCGACCAAGAGAAGCAAACTCCCCGCCAACGTGTAGAGGAAGAATTTGATGGCCGCATAGAGCCGATTAGGACCGCCCCAGACGCCGATGAGCAGATACATCGGAATCAGCATGACTTCCCAGAACACGTAGAACAGCACGAAGTCGAGCGCCACGAACACGCCCACCATCGCCGCTTCCATGATGAGGAGCATGGACATAAACAGCTGCACGCGTTTCTCGATGGCCGTCCAGGACACGGTGACGCAAAACGGCATGAGGAAGGTGGTCATGAGCACCAGCGGAAAGCTGATGCCATCCATACCGAGGCTGTAGTTCACCGGCGGAGAACTGATCCAAGACGCCCGTTCCACGAACTGCATGGTGGCGGTGGCGCTGTCGAACAACCACCAGAGCGGCAAGGAAAGGACGAAATTGCCGACGGTAAATCCGAGCGCGACCCAACGGGACGACTCAGGCTTGACCAGGAGACAGAGCACCGCTCCGATCAACGGGGAAAATACGATCAGGCTCAACCAGGGAAACGACGTCACGAACATCTACTCCACAGGTGAAACGCGAGACGCGACACGTAAGAGAACCTACCGGTCGGTCGGATTCTACTAGTTCTTGCTACTACAGCAGCAAATACACCGTCAAAATGACCACGGCGCCCAGCGTCATGCCGAGCGCGTAATGTTGCGTCTGGCCGCTCTGTGTCAGCCGGATCAACCAGCCGCCCCAGGCGACCGCACGGGCGACTCCATTGACGGCGCCGTCAATGATGGCCACATCGACATGTTTCCACAATCCCTGTGCGGCCGACAGGGTCGGTCGGACGAAGGAGCGGTCGTAGGCTTCATCGATATACCACTTGTGCAACGACAACTCGTAGGCCGCTCGCCACTGTTGCGCGAGGCGATCCGGAAGACCGGGATTCAGCACATAGAGATAGTAGGCCGCGCCGATTCCCGTCAGGCCCATCAGCGTCGCCAGGGCCATGATGCCCAAGGCTGCGCTTCCTTCATGATGGGCGCCTGCGCCTTCGCTATGAAAGACCGGTTCCAGAAACGCCGGGATGCCGAGGTAGCCGGCGACGATACTCAGCACGGCGAGCACCATCAACGGCGCGGTCATCGTGGTCGATGGTTCGTGAACATGCCCTGCATGGTGCGGATCGACGTGAGACTTGCCCCAGAAGGTGACGAACACCAGCCGGAAACTATAGAAAGCGGTCAACCCAGCCGTCACTAATCCGCAAATGGTGAGGACCTGGCCAAGAGGCCCGGCCGACCAGGAGGAGACCAGCAGATCGTCCTTGCTGAAGAATCCGGCGGTCAGCGGGAACCCGGCCAACGCGAGTGAGCCCACGAGGAAGGTCCAATAGGTGACCGGAAGTTTGTCCTTCAGGCCTCCCATGTGGCGCATGTCCTGTTCGTGATGCAGCGCGATAATGACCGAGCCGCAACCCAAAAACAGCAGCGCTTTGAAGGCACCATGGGTCAGCAGGTGGTACATGCCGGCGCTGTACGCGCCCAAGCCGCAGGCCATGACCATGTACCCCAGCTGGCTCATGGTCGAATAGGCGACCACCCGCTTGATGTCCGTTTGGGTCAGGGCGATGGTGGCACCCAGCATCATTGTGAGTGCGCCGACGAGTGCGACAATCGTCATGGCCGTGGGCGACAGGTTATACAGCGGCGCGAGGCGTGCAACCATGAAGACGCCTGCCGTGACCATGGTCGCGGCATGGATCAAGGCCGAAATCGGGGTCGGGCCTTCCATGGCGTCCGGCAGCCAGACATGCAAGGGGACTTGCGCCGATTTGCCGATCGCCCCGATGAAGAGCAGGAGGCAGATCATGGTCATGACCGACACGTCCCAGCTGCCGCCGAACGGGCCGAGGAGGTTCGTCGTCTTGGAGGCCAGTTGTCCTGCTTGTGCAAAGACCGTGGCATAGTCGAGCGAGCCGAAGGAGTACCAGACGAGGAATAGGCCGAGGATGAAGCCGAAATCGCCGACGCGGTTGACGAGGAAGGCCTTCGTCGCGGCGGCGCAGGCGCTGGCCCGTTCGTACCAGTGTCCGATCAGGAGATAGGAACAGAGGCCGACCGCTTCCCAGAATACGAATAGCTGCAGGAGATTATCGGCCATCACCAGCATCAACATCGAGAAGGTGAAGAGGGCGATATAGGCGAAGAATCGGGCGTAGCCAGGCTCCCCGTGCATGTAGCCGATTGTGTAGATGTGCACCAGCGTGCTGACGGTGGTGACCAGGATCAGCATGACGGCGGTCAGGCGATCGATGGAAATGCCGATGTGAATATCGAGGTTGCCTGAGGTCAGCCAAGTGTAGAGGGTCACATGGACGGCCTGGCCCGTCGCGACGTCATGTAAGGCCATGAGCGACAACAGGAACGAGCCCACCATCGCGGGGACGGCCACCAGATGCGCGCGGTCCTTGATCCATTGTTCGCCGATGCCGACGATGAGAAAGGAAAACAAGGGCAGAAATGGGATTAGCGCGTAGAGCATGGTTGGTAGGGTCGGCCTATCGTTTCAACAAATTCAGGTCGTCGATATAGATGGATGAATTGGTCCGATGAAGCGCGATAATGATCGCGAGGCCCACCGCCACTTCCGCGGCCGCCACGGTCAAGGCGAAGAACACGAAGACCTGTCCCGCCACATTGTGAAAATATTCCGAAAAGGCCACGAAGTTGATGTTCGTGGCATTCAGCATCAGCTCCACCGACAGCAAAATAACAATGATGTTCCGGCGGATGAGCACCCCCACCACGCCGGTGAGAAACACAAACCCGCTCAGGACTAGATAGTAAGATAAGGGAACGCTCATGACCGTACCGGTTATTGCTGAACCTGTTCGTTGATGTCTTTTTTTGCCAGGATGATCGCCCCGATCATCGCCACCAGCAGGATCAACGAGGCGACTTCAAAGGGAAACAAATAGGTCGAGTACAACGCTTCCCCGACCATTTCCGTATTGCCCGATCCGGTGATGGGATCGGCAGGGATCGCCTGGGCCGAGGCTGCCGTCCGTGATTGGATCAATAACAAGATAATTTCCGTGCACAACATCACCCCCAGGAGTCCTGCGACGGGGAGTTGGTTGTGATAGCGCTCTTCGGACTTGATGCTCAGGAGCATGACGACAAACAGGTAGAGCACTAGAATGGCACCGGCGTAGACGACGATCTGGACCGCGGCCAGGAATTCTGCGTGGAGGGTGACGTACAGTCCCGCGACATGGAAGAACATGATCAACAACGCCAGCGCGCTATACACCGGGTTGCGCAAGGCGACCACCAGCACAGATGTGGTGGCGATTACCGCAGCAAAATAGAAGAAAAAAATGTGATCCATACGTCCGTTATCTCGTCCGAATCGACTGACACATCCCGCCCCCCTGTCGCCCTGGCTCTCTGCCCGGTGGCAGCCTGCTTGCCTCATTCGTCTCGGTGTGGGGGGCCAGCACGGAGGACGAGGCGGAAGGCCTAGTTCTCCTTTTGCGGGAGATGCTTGAACGTCACGTTAAAAAACGCCACGTTCGGATGCTGTAGCTCGAGGCGCTTTTCCCGGACGGGATAGGCGCGATCGCCGATGGCGAGCAGCTGTTGTTTATTGAGATGGAGTTGGCGCTTGTCGTACACAGCCCACTCGAATTCGCGGGTCATGCCCAGGGCATCCACGGGACAGGCGTCGACGCAGAGGCCGCAGAAGAGGCAGCGCGTCATATCCATGTAGTATTCTTTGGAGTACCGCTTGGTCGGTTCTCCCGGCACTTCACCGCTGACGACCCGGATCACGCGCGACGGGCAGGCGGCCTCACACAGGTCGCAGCCGACGCACTTTTCTGTTCCGTCGTCATACCGCAACAAGGCCAGCATCCCGCGATAATTCTCGGGGAGGAGGCGCTTCTCATGCGGGTACTGCAGCGTGATCGGCCTGTAATTGAGCAGGTGCTTGAGCGTGGCCTTCATGCCGACCAGCAGTTCATAGAAGGTCAGCGTTTTCAGCCAATCGCTGAACGACGGTTTCCGCTTAGGCTGTGCCGTGATGGCGACGTTCATCTCGCTCCGTTACCGCGGGAAAAAATAGGCGGCGATGGCCGTCAACACGATGTTGCCGAGGGCGATGGGCAACATCACCTTCCATCCGAACCGCATGAGCTGGTCGTATCGCAGGCGGGGCAGCGTGGCCCGCAACCAGAAGAACAGGAACAGGAAGAAGTAGACCTTGGCGGCAAACCAGACGACGTTTTCGATCCAGGCCAGGGCATCGAGGCCAAGGTGTCCGAGAATCGTGCCGGGATAGGGGGCATTCCAGCCGCCTAGAAACAGCGCCGCCGCGACACAGGAGACGAGAATCATGTTCGCGTATTCCGCAATGAAGAAAAACGCGAAGCGCATGCCGCTGTATTCGGTGAAGAATCCCGCCACCAATTCGCTTTCCGCTTCCGGAAGGTCGAAGGGTACGCGGTTCGTTTCCGCTACCGAGGAAATGACATACACGACGAACGCGAAAATTTGGGGGAAGGGCATGGCGATGATGAACCAGTTCCAAAACCCTCCGGCTTGCGCCTCGGTGATTTTCACCAGGCTCAGGGAGCCGGACAGGAGGATGACGCCCACGATCGCGAGACCGACGTTCAATTCGTAGCTGATGACCTGCGCGGCGGAACGCAGTCCGCCGAGGAGGGAATACTTGCTGTTGGAGGACCAGCCGCCGAGGATGATGCCGTAGGCCCCGATGGAGGCGAAGGCCAGAATATACAGGATACCGATGTTGATATCGCTGATGATGAACGGCTTGACCTGCATGCCGAACAGCTCGATGGTCATGGTCGGGCCGAAAGGAATGACGGCAAACCCGATCATGGCCGGCACCAGCGCGAGAATGGGCGCCAGAGTGAAGAGGAACTTGTTCGCGCCGGCCGGAATGATGTCTTCCTTGAAAAAGAGTTTCAATCCGTCAGCGATCGGTTGCAGCACGCCGTAGGGGCCGACTTCCATCGGGCCCATGCGATCCTGCATCCATCCGAGCACCTTCCGCTCCGCGAGGGTCAGGACCATGACGGTCAGCATCACCACTCCCATTACCGCGGCGATTTGAGCTAACGACACCGCCAGTCGTAATCCGATTTCCATAACAGCAATACTCCTCGTCCCGTCCTACGAGACCTTCGCCAGAGACACGTGCGCGAGCTTAAAATAGGGGATTTGAGTCTGAGGATCAATCATCCATTCAGCGAGTTGCTTCGCCTCGCCGTCGAAATGTTCAGGAAACCACACGAGGCCGGCCGGTACACGCTCGCGGATCTTCGCGATGGTGGTGATGGAGGCGCGCGTATTCGAGACCGTCACTTTGTCGCCGTCCGCCAGCCCCACTTTGGCCGCATCCGCCGGATTGATGGAGAGAAACCCTTCCTGTTGCAGTTGCAGGAGTCCCTTGGAATGGGTGGACAATTTGCCTGAGTGGAACAGCGTTTGGGTGAACAGCATTGCCAATGTTTGATCAGTAGACTTCGGCGCCTGCCGCACCGCGTACCGGGTGGCCATGTCGGTTGCGGCGTCTTCCGCGAGATAGTGGCTCAGGATGGCCTGATCCACCTTGGGTGACGTGGGTGTGGGTCCTAACAGGCCATAGCCGGGAATGACGTTGCGAATTTCTTTCAAAATCTCCCGAGCATCGCCATATTCGAGCGGCGACCCCATCAAGACCGAAATCGCCGATAACATTTCCCAATCGGGGCGACTGTCGCCGACCGGATTGATCGCCTGACGAACGGCTTGTACATGCCCTTCGGAATTGGTGAAAGTCCCGTCCTTTTCCATATAGGAGCAGGCGGGAAGCACCACGTGGGCCATGGCTGCCGTTTCGGTGAGGAAGAGTTCCTGACAGACCAGCAATTCCAGTTTGGCGAGGGCTTCTTTGGCTTGCGCCGCAGCAGGCAAGGTGCCAACTGGATTTTCTCCCACCATAAACATGGCCTTCAGAGAGCCTGTACGGGCGGCGGCGAGCATCTCGGTCAACGTGATGCCGGGCGTCCGAGGGAGTTCCTCGCGCCACAGTGATGCGAGACGATCTCTGGAAGCTTGATCGTTGAGCGGGGCCGGTCCGGGGAGGAAGTCAGGCACGGCGCCCATTTCAACTGCGCCTTGATCGTTGTTTTCTTCGGCCAGCGGTCCAAGCCCGCAACCAGGCTGATTCAGTTTGCCCAAGAGAATCAGGAGATCCAGGAGATTCGTGGTCGTTCCTTCTCCGCCTGGATGGCGCAGGACACCGTTTCCCACCAGGATCACGACGCGTTTGGCAGCGGCCAGAAGCTTGGCGGTCTCCGTCCATTGTGCCCGTCTGTGGCCGGTGGCGGTCTCGAGTGTTTCCCAGGACAGCTGCTGCACAATAGCGGACAGCCGTTGCACGAAGGCCGGCGCTTGCTCAGTCAGGCCAGCGTCCACCAGGTTGCCGTCAATGACGGCTTTGATCAGGCCCAGGACGTTATTGCCGATCTGATCAGGATGGGTAGAGAAATGCTGCGTGGCCAGGTTTGCGATATTGCTCAACGTGTCGACCGCCGGTTCGAGCGACTCGATCGTAACCAAACTCGCCTGACGCTTCTTCACGGCCTCTTTGACCTTGAGCCCGGTAATGGGACTGGTCTCCGTGAGGTTGGTGCCGACGAGCAGCAAGGCATTGGCGGCCACGATATCTTCGAACGCGATGGTCCATCTGTGAGTTCCTTGTACCCGCCGCATCGCCAGGACCCCGTTCAGGTGGCCGTACCGCGCGCTGCTATCGATCCGATTGGTCCCGATCACTTGGCGCATGAATTTCTGGAATACATAGAGATCTTCATTCGTGCAGCGGGAACTGATAAGGCCTCCGAACGCATCGGCGCCGTTGGCTAGCCTCACCCGGAGGGACTGTTCGGCCACATATTCCAGCGCGTCTTCCCACGTGGCTTGCACCAACACGCCGTCGCGGCGGATCAAGGGATGGGTCAGGCGGCCGGCGTGGGTGCTCGCATGGAAGCCGAAGAAGCCGCGGGCGCAGAGATCGCCGTTATTCCGGCCGGCGCCGTGCGAAGAATTCACTTCGATCAGCTCGTTCCCTTTGGTCTGGACCGTAATACGGCAGCCGTCGCCGCAGAAGGTGCAGATTGTATCGGCCCGTTTGAGCATCCAGGGCCGGTATTCATACATGGAGAGCCGGCTCGTGATGGCGCCGACCGGGCAGATCTGAATACAGCCGCCGCAAAATTCGCAGTCGAGTTCGTGCGGGCCGAAGTGTTTGATTTCCGTCATCGTTCCGCGGCCGACAGGCGCCAGCGCTTTCACATCCATGATTTCGTCGCAATACCGGACACAGCGCAAGCACTGCACGCAGCGATTCATCTGCGTTTCGATGAGCGGACTGAAGTACTCCTTCTGAAAGATGCGCTTGGTTTCCGTGAACCGGCTGGTGGTCGGCGTGTATTGATGCGAGAAATCTTGCAGGTCGCATTTGCCGCCCTGGTCGCAGACCGGGCAATCGAGCGGATGATTGGCCAAAATGAATTCCAGCACCGACTTGTGGGCATCGTCCACCGTGGTGGTAGCGGTCCTTACGGCCATGCCTTCGGCAACCGGCGTGCTGCAGGCGGTTTGCAGCTTGGGCATCTTTTCGATTTCGACCAGGCACATGCGGCAATTCGCGTCCGGCTTCAGCTTGGGGTGATAGCAGAAATGCGGGATCATGACCCCGACGCGACGCGCGGCTTCGATCACGAGCGTGCCTTTGGGAACCGCGACGGTGGTGCCGTCGATGGTGAGCCGGACGGTGTCTGGTTTTTGATCAGGCATAGTGGCCGTTATTCGTGAAACGTGAAACGAGAGACGTCAATGTTTCGCTCCTGCCGGTTCCGGCCGGATCAAGTTTGCTGCTTCTGCGGCATGGATATAGGTGACATATTCGTGCCGCCAATGTTTGAGCGTGCTCAGAATCGGAGAAACCTCGGCGTCGCCGAACGCGCAGACCGTCCGACCGGCGATGTTCTTGCACAGGTCGGTCAGGGTTTCAAGGTCTGCCATCCGCCCGCGCTTGTTGACGATCCGGCGCATGATCTGCACGAGCCAGGAACTGCCTTCCCGGCAGGGACTGCACTTGCCGCAGGACTCATGATAGAAAAATTCCATCAGCCGCAGGGCGGCCCAGACCATATCGGTGCCCTCTTCCATGACCGTCACGCCGCCCGATCCTAACATCGATCCCGCCAGCGCCACCGATTCGAAATCCAGTTTGACGTCAAGGTGGTCGGGTGTCAGAAAGGGTGCAGAGGCACCGCCTGGAATAAAGGCTTTCAGTTTCTTGTCCGACCGCATGCCGCCGGCCTGTTCGTAGATCAGCTCGCGAAAGGTAATGCCCATCGGAACTTCGTAGTTGCCGGGCCGCGCCACGTGACCGCTCACGCAAAAGACTCGCGTGCCGGTGCTTTTCGGCGGGGACCCGATCGAGGCAAACCATTCGGCGCCGCGATTCATGATATGCGGCAGGTTGGCGAGCGTTTCGACGTTATTCACGACCGTCGGTTTATTGTAGAGACCGTGCGTAGCCGGGAAGGGCGGCTTGACGCGCGGGAGACCCCGTTTGCCTTCCAGCGATTCCAGCAGGGCCGTCTCTTCCCCGCAGATATAGGCGCCGGCGCCGCGATGGACCCAGATATCGATCGAGATACCCGTGCCGAAAATATTCTTGCCGACATAGCCGGCAGCGCGCGCTTCCTTGATGGCGGCTTCGAGAATCTTGGCACCCAGGACAAATTCCCCGCGAATATAAATGTACGAACTGGCTGCGCCGATGGCGTAGCAGGCCAGCAACATGCCTTCGAGCAGTTGATGCGGATCACGCTCGATCAATTGGCGATCCTTGAATGTCCCCGGCTCGCTCTCGTCGGCATTGCAACAGAGGTAGCGGGGACCCTGATAATCCTTGGGCAAAAATCCCCACTTCACGCCGGTGGGAAACCCAGCTCCGCCGCGTCCGCGCAACCCGGACTTCATCACGACGGCGGTCACCTCGGCGGGGGTGACTTTCCCCAGCACTTTTCGCAACGCTTGGTATCCGCCTGCGCGTTCATATTCCGGCAGCGAGCCGGCATACTCGGGCTGCATCATGTTTTTAAGCAGGATCGGTTCGTACGTCTTCATAGCGTTAACGTGAAACGAAAAAGGTGACACGTGAAAGGCTGCGGCTGGTTCTTCTGTTGTGTCATCTCACGTGTCACGGCTACCCTTTCACGGCATTGGCCGGTTCCGGCCACATGAACGGGCCGGTTTTGAGCGACGAGGTGCCTGTTTGCCGCAAATCAGCCAAAATGCGGTCCAGTTTCTCTTCGGTCAATCGCTCGTAATAATCGTCGTTCACCTGCATCATCGGGCCGGTTCCGCAAGCGGCCAGGCATTCGACGCTACTGAGGGTGAACAGTTTGTCCTGGGTCGTTTCGCCCGGCTTGATGCCGAGCTTCGTGCCGATCCATCCGATAACGGTATCCGAGCCGACCAGGGCGCACATCAACGATTTGCAGACCTGCAGGTGGAACTTTCCCACCGGTTTCAGGTTCAGCATTGTGTAAAACGTGGCCGTCTCATACACCTGCGGCGGGGTCAGCTTCAAGATACCCGCGATTTCCTGCATGGCGGTTTCGGTGACATAGCCCTCTTCGCGCTGCGCCAGGTAGAGCAGGGGCAAGAGCGCCGACCGCTTCACCGGATAGCGGCTGAGAATCTCGTCGATTTCCGCCTGATATTTTTCCTTCAGCATCCCCCTCACTCCACGTGTTCAACCCCGTGAGGCGTGAGTCGGTTGCTTCCCGCTGCGCGCGTCCAACGAGGGTCTTCTTCGACCGTGCGTTGCGCAAGCACAGGAAGCTTCCTGCTCATCGACTCATCTATCACATTCTCCCATCACGATGTCGTAGGTGCCGAAGATCGTGATGATGTCTGAAATCAGATACCCGCGCGCCATATGGTCGAATGCGCCCATGTGAATGAAGGAGGGGGCGCGAATCTTGAGCCGATAGGGGCGAGAGCCGCCATCGCTGACGAGGAAAAACCCAAGCTCGCCTTTCGGGACTTCGGTGCCGCAATAGGTTTCGCCCTTCGGCGGCTTGAAGCCCTGGGTGAAAATAATAAAGTGGTGAATCAGGCTCTCCATGTCGCGCATGACCTTCGCCTTGGGCGGCGGAACCACATGCGGCACATCCGCCATGATCGGGCCTTCCGGCATCTGATCGAGGCACTGGGCGATGATCCTGGCGCTCTGCCGCATTTCCTCCATGCGGACCCAGTACCGGTCGTACGTGTCGCCCCGCTTGCCGACGGGCACTTCCCATTCGACCTTGTCGTAGGCGCCGTAGGGTTCATATTTACGGATGTCGTAATCGACGCCAGACCCGCGCAAGGTCGGGCCGGTGAGGCCGAAATTGATCGCGTCTTCGGCTGAGATCACCGCAATGTCCTTCGTTCGCCCGACCCAGATGCGGTTGGACATCAGGAGCTGATTGTATTCATTGACCTTGTCCGGAAACGTGTGCAGGAAGGCTTTCAGGCGCGTGACTAGGTCTGGGGTAAAATCGCTGTCGACTCCGCCGATGCGGTAGTAATTCAGCGTCAGGCGCGCGCCGCACAATTTCTCGAACATGTCCAGAAGGATTTCGCGCTCGCGAAACGTCCAGAAGAAGACGGTCATCGCCCCGATGTCCAGCGCCTGGGTGCCGAGCCAGAACAAATGCCCGATGATGCGCTGCATCTCGGCGACGATGGTGCGGATATACTCCGCCCGCTCCGGCACCGTGATGTCGAGCAGTTTTTCCACGGCGCGCACGTAGGCGTAGTTATTGGTCATCGCGCAGACATAGTCGAGCCGGTCGGTGTGAGGAATGACCTGCATGTAATGAAGGCCTTCCGCCAGCTTTTCGACGCCGCGATGGAGATAGCCGAGATCGGGGGTGGCTTTCACGATACGTTCGCCGTCCAGTTCCAGCACCACCCGGAGCACACCGTGGGTACTGGGATGCTGGGGCCCCATGTTGAGCAGGAGTTCTTCCCGCCGCCTGGTGCCGCTCGGTTGTTCAGTTGCCCGAAAGACCTGTTTTTCCGATTCGGGAATTTCCCCCTCTGCCGATTGCTCTTCAGGCGCTTCGTCCAACCGGGGGATGAAGGGAAACTCGCTGCGCCAGCCACGTCCTTCAGCGGGAAAATCTTTGCGCAGCGGGTAGCCTTCTCCATAGTCTTCCGGCAGCAGGATGCGCCTGAGATCAGGGTGTCCCACGAAGGTAATCCCCATCAGGTCGTAGACTTCGCGCTCCATGAAATCCGCGCCCTTCCAAATGCCGGTCACGGACGCGATTTCCGGATGGTCTTCGGTGAGACGTGCTTTGAGTCGGATGCGCCGCCGATGGGCGAGCGACAACAACTGGTAAATGACTTCAAACCGTTCCGTATCGTTCGGATAGTCGACCGAGCAAATATCGGTGATGTGATCGAACGCGGCTTCGGGCGTGTCGTGCAGCCAGCGCGCGACATCAACGATCCGTGCCGCGGCCACCCGGGCCGTGATCTCGTTTCGCGCGGCATCCACTTCCACGCCGCGGACGGCGTCGGGAAACGTGGTCATGAGTCGTTCAAGCAGCGGTTGCATGGTGAAACGAGTCGGTTACTTGACGAAAATCTTTTCGCGTTGAATCTTTTGCTGCAATTTTAAAAGTCCGTCGATCAAAGCCTCCGGACGAGGCGGGCACCCGGCAATATACACATCGACCGGCACAATCTGGTCGACGCCCTGCACGACAGCATAACTGTTGTAATGGTTGCCGGAGGTCGCGCAGGAACCCATGGAAATGACATACCGCGGCTCGGCCATCTGGTCGTAAATGCGGCGAATGACCGGAGCCATCTTGCGGGATACCGTGCCGGCCACAATCATGAGATCCGACTGGCGGGGCGAGGCACGGAACACGCCGGCGCCGAACCGGTCGATGTCATACCGCGACGACACGCTCGCGATCATTTCGATGGCGCAACAGGCCAACCCGAAGGTCATCGGCCACAACGACGATTTACGGGCCCAGCCGACGAACGCATCGAGATTCGTCGTCAGAATATTCGCATCCAGCTGCCGCTCTAAAAAGCTCATAAGAAGTCTCTCGTCGTTCGTGAAGCGTCGTTCGTCGAGTGCGAAGTCAGGTTCTCAAGTACCTGCGCTTCACGCTTCACGAGAGACGAACAACGGTTTATTTTCAGTCCCATTCGAGCGCGCCTTTTTTCCATGCGTACCAGAATCCGACGATCAGAATGCCGATAAACACCACCATCTCAACTAACCCTACCAACCCCAGTTTCTTGAATGCCACGGCCCAGGGAAACATGAACACGATTTCGATATCGAAGATCACGAACAGCATCGCGATGATGTAATAGCGAATCGGAAACTGCACCTTTGCGTCCGAGAACAACGGGCTGCCGCTTTCATAGGGCGCGAGTTTGGCGCGATAGGGCCGGCTCGGTCGGACAATACGTCCGAGCAGAATCTGCACGGCTCCGAAGGCAAAGGCGATGACGATAAAAATCAGGATCGGGATGTAATTCAGCGGTGCGGCTTCGTTACCCATGACAGACCTGTGGATCGTGAAGCGTCGTTCGTGAAGCGTCCGCAGATGTCTGAGGATTGATGGATGACGCCCTGTTCGTGTGCAAAATCGATCCGAAGAACGGCTTGAACTTCAACCCGTCTAGTTCGGGCGTATCCATGCCCCTGTGTTGCACCAGCACTTTGAACGTCCGCCCCATCCCTTCCGGTCGCAAGAGTTGGATGGCGGCATAAAACTCCGCCGATTCCGGCTGCAGCGACTCCAGGAACTGTTCGGCGCCAAGACCGATCAGAAAACTCATTTGATTCGTAAAGCCGGTCAGCTCAAGTCCGGCCACCTGGCCTGCTTGCGCCAGGGCGGTGAAGTCCACATGAGCCGTCATGTCCTGCTCGCCGACCCGCTCGTAGGCGTCTTCCGAGGTGGTCTGACTGTAGTAGCAAAGGAAGGTGCCGTTCTTCCGTTCAGGTCCGTAGAGATCTTCGGCCGTGTGGCCGTAGTCAATCGTCATGACCAGGCCGCGCGCCATGGCCTGCGCCACCTGTTTGATCCATTGGACGGCCTTGAGATTGATTTCGGTTCGGTATCCGTCGGGCAGGCTGATGCCACCGTCTCGCAAATACGCCGACAGCTCGTCCGACAGCGGGCGATGGATGTCCGTGAAGCCATCGTCGCGAACGTCGACGTAAATCTCCTGCGGCTGACCACCAATCACGGCCAGGCGATGCACAGGGAAGGCATCCACCAATTCGTTGGAAAAGAACAGCCCGGTGACACTGCCCGGCGGAAGATCTTCCAGCCGATCGAGCCAGGCCACGTGACCGGCCCGGCCGATCCATGGCGCGAGATGCTGATGTTGGAGGGCGCGCATCGAGGCACTGCGTTCAATCAAAATGTAACGGAGTCGTTCGATGAGATTGCCGGGAACGTTCTGGCAGGCGGTGAGAAAATCACGAGCCAGCAATCCTTTTCCCGGGCCCATCTCCACGACGGTGAACGGTTCTGGATGTCCGAGGCACGCATCGAGTTGCTGCGCCTGTTTGGCCAGCGCTTGCCCGAGAATCGGATGCACATCGGAACTCGTGTAGAAATCCCCCGACCATCCAATACGTTCCTGTGTCGGATTTTCGACAGGACGAACGTAATAGCCGAATTGCGGATGATACAGGGCTAGCTCCATGAAACGGGCGAAGGGAATAGGTCCCCCCACTGCGATTTCAGCCCTGATTTCCGCCAGGAGTTGTGGATGCCCAGTGCTCAAAGTGACACCACCCTTGTCGGTAGTCGACGACCGTTTCAGGCGCCATCGCAAGAAACGGCTCTTCTGCCGGATTCTCTAGGGAAAAGAGGGGGTTAGATTAGCCGCTGCCTCAGCGGCAAGTCAAGGCGAAAACTGAGGAATGAGTCGGGTCCCGTCACGGCGAACAGCCCCCGCCGTGCTCGCTTCACCGATTCCCCAGCGGTACCTTCCGCTGCGCGCGCCGGGACTCCCCGTTCGCCGCGCCATCCGCATCATTCACGGGAGGTAAAGAGGTCCTCGTTCGCCGCGCGCAGTTGGAGGTTATCCTGACCAGATCGGCTAAGGGAAAAGAGGGAGAGCAACATGCCGCTTTTGTTCGATGTGAGCGCCTGGAGTTCCACTCGTCTCTGGCTGTGAGAGCGATACGGTGTTGATTGGTGGGCAGGAACTTTTCTTACACCGTTAAGGCTGGATTCGATATTAGGTATGCGGCAGAGTCCTTACTCCTCGCTTTCATGTGGAAAAGACATGAAGCCAAGCAAGTTTGTGTTGTTGATAGGTGCTGGGTTCACAAAAGAGTTTCGCAGTTATCTGGGCGGAGAAATGTGGTCCGCAATCTTTAGCCAGCCTATCGTCGCAGGAACTTCTCAACTCCGTCTAGAAAGGTTGAATCGGATGGACTTTGAGCAGAGGTATTACCATGTGATGAAGGGCGGTGCAGAAAGCTTACCAGGAAATGCCTGCCATGATTCCTCCCGCAGGTGGTTCATGCCTGGCAGGTGATCGTGCCAATAGTGATCGATCACCTGGGGCAATAGCATTTTCTCGAGATACTGGAACATGTAACCGACGTTAGCGGTTCGGCTCCCCTATGCATCGAGGGCACCGCATTGCCGGTACGTTGGCCGCTCTCCACTTCCAGACTCGCCTTGCGGTACCACTTGGAACCTAAGAAGATCGGCTGAAGCCAGCCGGTTCTTCTGGCCACGCGAACGAAGAGGCCCTCGCCGGGCGGCAGGCTCGTATGCAGTGGTGCGGTCCTCGCGGACTTGTCCGAAATTTTGTGTGTGAGGCATATCGTGACTGAAAGGAGCCTGTATGCCTCGCAAGACGAACGAGACGAAGGACCTCGCACCGGCGCTGCCGGTAAGCAAGGAGTTGCTGGACCAGTTGGTGACCGGGCCGATGACGCCGGAACAGTTCGAG
>WBZN01000652.1_pt1 | contig 19160 bp, 16 predicted proteins | sample 5204281 | NCBI WGS metagenome assembly WBZN01 (sample SAMN12344347, study PRJNA552823) | activated sludge metagenome | biome: Activated sludge suspended growth; feature: Nitrification reactor; material: Wastewater; isolation source: activated sludge from nitrification reactor of wastewater...
ACCTCGACTGCCTCAATGTCTCGATGACGACGGAATACTGGACGGAAGCGATCCGCCGCAGCCAGATGATCAACATGGCGAACGGTATCCTGCGTTATAAGGCGGGCGTCACGCCCAAGAGCCGTGTCACCAAGGGGTTGGGCTTCTGGACCAAGGCTGCGCTTCAGGCGGGCGTCAAGCGCGCCGGCTTGTTGAAGAAGGAGCGCAAGGCGCGACGGCCAATCGAGTTCAAGCTCGATCCTGTACATCCGGGCGCCATCATAGATTTCCAGCAGGCTGCTGAGTGAGCCTGTCATGGGCGGCTGCCGGGCGGCGGGAAGGCATCAAGCGGTAGAGCTGTGACGAGTTTGAGTGAGAACGCTGCTTTGAGCGAAGCGGCCCCGGCGGTGCGTCCTTGGAAATGGCGGGGACCGCGGTTCATCGCGGAGGTCTTCGATGGCGCCGACGAGGCGCTCGCGGCCCTCGACAGCGTGCAGCGCGGGCTCGTGTCCACCGGCTTTCAGTCCATCAACTGGCTGACGGTTCTCTACGAGGATCTGGCGTCCGCCAGGGGGGCGATGCCGCGTCTCGTCGTCGTCACCGAACGCAACAGCGGCGACGTTGCATTCATTCTGCCTCTTGTCGTTTACAAGAAACGCGCGCTGCGTGTGGCGCGGTTTGCCGACCTTGGCGTCTCCGATTACGGCGGCCCGATGCTGGGTCCTGCACTGTTGACCAAGAAACGCTCGATCCGGCGCGCCTGGCGCGCGGTGCGGCGCGCGCTGAAGGACGTCGACATGATCCGGCTGGAACGTATGCCCGCCGAGATCGGAGGGCGTGCCAATCCTCTTCTCACGCGCTCGGGCATCACACCTGCCCGTCACAACGGCAACGTGCTTACCATCGACACCACGGTTGATGATTTCTTGCGCCAGCGCGGCAAGAAGTACCGCAAGGAAGTCGAGCGCTGCACCCGGTTATGGGAGAAGGAGGGCGATGCTCGCTTTGCTCGGGCCATGACTTCCGCCGAGATCGCGCGCGCCTACGTCGGGCTCGAAGAGCAGCAGTCTGCCCGGCACGCAGCTTTGGGCAGCAAGTACATCCTCAATGAGCCGGCCTATCGCGCCTTCTACGAACGCCTCGTGATGGACGGTACCGAATGTGGCCTGGGTTATCTGTTCACGCTGGAGGCGCGCGGCGAGATCGCCGCTGCTCTGTTTGGCATCCTGCATGAGGGAACCTTCACGCTGCTGCGCATCTCCAATGGAGGTGATCGATGGAGCCACCTGTCTCCGGGCCGGCTGATCATCTTGGAGACGATGAGGTACTTCGTTGCCAAAGGGGTGCGCCGCTTCGATTTCGGTATTGGCGACTATCCCTTCAAGCGCGGCTTTGGCGTCACCGAGGTTGCGCTTTACGATCTCATCGTCGCCAGGGATGTCGCCGCGCTTCCCAAGACGCTCTATCACCGGGCCGTCGCACATGCCCGCAAGAATCCGGCGATCCGCGGCTTCGTGCGGCGACTGAAGGCCCGCGCGGGTCAGGCGTAGGCCGCCCGGCTTTCATCTCTTGTCCCGGCGTGCTTTCCCACACTTTGTCATCCCGGCCGAGCGGAGCGAGCGCCGGGACCCAGGAGGTCTTGGCGTGATGTTGCGATGTATTGTGCTTCGCACTGATGCGTTAGGTCCCGGGTCGGCGCTCGCCTGGATTGCATCCTGTCTCGCTTGCTCGGGATGACAAGATCTTGTTCGTCATTCTGGCCGCGTTCAGCGAGAGCCGGACCCAGGAGGGGGATGATAGCCAGTGAAAATGGCGCCAGATGAGGAACGGGACGCCCGGCTTTCGCACTGCGAGACCATCCGCTATAAGGCCCCAACGCACACCAGGCGGCCACGGGAGCCCCAGCAACTTAAAAGTTTCATTCCATGTCCAAATCCAACAAAGGCGCGGGCGCTGACGCTGCGCCGGCGGCGCGCCCGGAAGCCAGGATTGCCAAGGGCTTCCGCGACATCGAGGCCGCCGAGCTCAAAGGCCTCAACGACATGCTGGGCGTCATCCGCTCGGTCTACGAGCGCTATGGGTTCGATCCGCTGGAGACGCCCGCGCTCGAATACACCGATGCGCTCGGCAAGTTTCTGCCTGACCAGGACCGGCCCAACGCGGGCGTGTTTTCGTTCCAGGACGACGACGAACAGTGGATGAGCCTGCGGTACGATCTGACCGCCCCTCTCGCGCGCTACGTCGCGCAGAACATCAACAGCCTGCCAAAGCCCTTCCGCCGTTACGCGTTCGGCAACGTGTATCGCAACGAGAAGCCGGGGCCGGGGCGCTTCCGCCAGTTCATGCAGTTCGACGCCGATACGGTGGGCGCGGAAAGCGTGGCGGCGGATGCTGAGATCTGCATGCTCGCCGCCGATACACTCGAAGCGCTCGGCATCAAGCGTGGCGATTACATCATTAAGGTCAACAGCCGCAAGGTGCTCGATGGTGTCCTGGAACTCGCAGGCGTCGATCTGACGGATACCACCCAGACCGGCAAGCGCCTTACCGTGCTTCGCGCTATGGACAAGTTCGACAAGTTCGGCGTCGAAGGCGTGGCGCAATTGCTGGGCAAAGGCCGCAAGGATGAGAGCGGCGATTTCACGCCGGGCGCCGGCCTCGACGACGCCAATTCCCGGATCATCACGTCATTTCTCACCGCCGCCCAAGGCGCCCGCGAAGGGGCAATCGAGCGGGTGAACAAGATCATCGGAGGTAACGCCCGGGCAGAGGAGGGGCTTCGCGAACTGGAGACGATGTCGAACCTCGTGACGGCTGCCGGTTACGATGCATCGCGCATCGCCTTCGACCCTTCCGTCGTGCGCGGCCTTGAATACTACACGGGTCCGGTGTTCGAAGCCGAACTGACGTTTCAGGTGAAGGACGAGGACGGAAACACTGTGCGTTTCGGCTCGGTCGGCGGCGGGGGACGCTATGACGATCTCGTCGCGCGCTTCACCGGACAGAAGGTGCCTGCAACCGGCTTTTCCATCGGCGTTTCGCGTCTCCAGGCGGCACTCGCCCATGTCGGGCAGAAGGCGCAAACGGCGCTTGGCCCCGTGGTCGTGCTGGTCATGGACAAGGGTGAGATCGCCGCCTACCAGAAGATGGTGCAGCAGCTGCGCAACGCCGGCATCCGCTCGGAAATGTATCTGGGTTCGGCCGGCATGAACGCGCAGATGAAGTACGCCAACAAGCGCAACAGCCCCTGTGTCGTCATTCAGGGCTCTAACGAGCGTGAGGCGGGCACGGTGACGCTGAAGGACTTGATCGAGGGCGCGAAGGCGGCGGCGGCGATCAAGGACAACAAGGAATGGAAGGAAGCGCGCGCCGGGCAAGTGACCGTCCGCGCCGGCGATCTCATCGCCGAGGTCCGCAAAATTCTCGCGCGGCATAGTTGAGGCTGGCATGGTTGAGTGGCGCAACCGGCTGGCGCTCGCAATCGGAGCAGGTTGCGCCAAGTGTTCCGCTCTCCCCGCACAGGGAGCGGGAAGAGGAAGCAAGTGAATGACAGCAGAAACGGCCTTACGGTTCGAAGCGCTGGAAGCTCAGGCGCAAAAGCTTATGTCGGTCTTCACCAAGGCCGGGCACGAAGCGGTTGCACCCTCCGTCATCCAGCCCGCCGACGTGTTCCTGGATGCCATCGGCGAAGCCTTGCGCGCGCGCACCTACGTGTTCACGGATCCCGATGGGGCGGAGCTGTGCCTGCGGCCCGATCTGACCCTGCCGACGTGCCGGCTGCACGTCGCCCGCCACGCCGATCCGGCCATCAAGGCACGCTACTGCTATAACGGCTCGGCGTTCCGCTTTCAGCCCCAGGGCGCAGACGAGGCGCATCCGCGCGAGTTCCGCCAAGCGGGGATCGAGCGCTTCGGAGAGAGCGAACGCGAGACGGCGGAAGCTGCTGCCATCACGCTTATCATGGAAGCATTGCGCGGCGCGGGCCTCAATGACTGGACGATGCGCATCGGCGACCATGGCATGTTCCGGTCCGTGCTGACGGCGGCGGGTGTGCCCGAGCGCTGGCGGCGGCGGCTGGCGGATGCCTTCTGGGCGCCGGAACGGTTCCACGCCGAACTCAAGCAACTGACGCGTGCCCCTGACGCCAACGCGCGGAAGCTGCCGCGCGAATTGCTGACCGCGCTGGATCCCGGCGATACCGAGGCGAGCGAAGCCGCTGTCGGTGCGTATCTCGACGCCCATGCCATCGAGTTGACTGGCACGCGCACGCTCGCGGAGATGACGGGCCACCTGATCGATGTCGCGCGCGACATCGACGCCGCGCCGTTGCCGGCCGCCGCTGCATCGCTCATCGAGAGCTATGTTGCGGTCTCAGGGCCGGCGCGCGCATGTGGCGAGACGATCGCCGGATTGCTCAAAGGCGCGGGCGTCAGCGCCGGTCCGGCGCTCGATATCTATGACAAGCGGCTTGCCCAGCTCGCCAACGCGGGACTCGATCTGTCGCGCGTGACCTTCGCAGCCGAGTTCGGACGTAATCTGGAATACTATACGGGCCTCGTGTTCGAAGTGATCTCGCCGCTGTTTGGACCGGCAAGTCCGATCGCGGGCGGCGGCCGCTATGACAGCCTGTTGCGATCCGCAGGCGCGGCAATCGACGTGCCTGCGGTGGGTGGCGCCATTCACACCGAGCGCCTTCTGAAGGCCGTGAAGGAGGCTCGGGCATGAGCGCGAAGCTGACGCTGGCCATTCCCTCCAAGGGCCGCCTGATGGAGCAGGTGACGGAAGTGTTCGCAAAAGCGGGCCTCGTCGTGAAAAAGGTCGGCCACGCGCGCGGCTATCGCGGCGAAATCGAAGGCCTGCCCGGCGTCGATGTCGCTTACGTGTCGTCGTCGGAAATTGCCGCTGCATTGAAGGCGGGCAGCGTGCACCTGGGCATCACGGGCGAGGATCTCGTGCGCGAGAGCATGTCGGACGCCGACACGCGCGTCACGTTTCTTCGCCCGCTCGGCTTTGGCTTTGCCGATGTCGTCGTGGCAGTGCCCGCGTGCTGGATCGACGTGACGACGGTAGCGGATCTGGAAGCGATCTCTGGCGCGTTCCGCCGTGCGCACGGCCGCTGGCCGCGTGCCGCGACCAAGTACAAGAACCTCACGCGCCGCTTCTTCGCCGCGCACGGCTTTGGCGATTATCGCATAGTCGAAAGCCTGGGAGCGACGGAGGGAACGCCTGCGGCGGGCACGGCGGAGTTCATCGTGGACATCACCACGACGGGAGAGACGCTGCGCGCCAACGGTCTGCGTATTCTGGACGATGGCGTTATCTTGAAGTCGCAAGCGCACTTGATTGCCGCCAACCTCGCACCATGGACGCCACAACTGGCAAAATTGCGCGACGATCTCGCCAAACGGCTGGCGGGTTGACGTCCGCACTCGCATATACCCCGTCCTTCCGGGCGAGCGCGTCTTCTCTGCTCTTTGTCATCCCGGCCGAGCGGAGCGAGCGCCGGGACCCAGGAGGGCCAGGCGTGATTTTGCGATGATATGTTTTGTGCTTCGCACTGATGCGCTGGGTCCCGGGTCTGCGCTTTGCCGGATTGCATCCGGCTTTCGCTTGCCCGGGATGACACGGGAGGTTGGCGTTCCCGCCTTCCCGAGCAACGTGGGTGAGGTTACGGCTTCACCTCGTTCAACGTGCTCGCGATGCGCGTACGCGGCGGCTTCCAATTGAGATAAACGCAAGCTAGCCCAGCTCCGCCAGGATGCACTTCAGGACGCCGAAGTCGTAGCGCCCATCGAGCGCCGCATGCGCGGGCCCCAGTTTGCCGGTTTCCAAAGTGTTGCAGCGCTCGAACGCCGCCAGGATCTCGTCCATCTGTGCGTCATCGAGCGGCAGCACGGCGCGCGCTTCGACAAGGCCCGCCGCGATGGCGTCCGCGAAATGCGCGTAGACGGTTGAGACCGCGATCTCACGCTCGCTGGCGATCTCTTCCGCATCAAGCCCCCGCAGGTGCGCGGCGAGCGTCTGGTTGACGGAGGATGCCAGCCGGTTGTTGAGCATGGGATGGGGCTTGTACTGGCCGATGACCTCCAGGAAAGCCTTGCCGTAGCGCGCGATCTTGCTTGCGCCAAGTCCGGTGATGTCATGCAGGCCGGACTCGTCCGTGGGACGTTTTTCGGCGAGCTCGATGAGCGTGCGATCCTGCGCGACGACGTAGGGCGGCAGCTTGGCCGCGGCCGCAAGTTTCAAGCGCAATGCGCGCAGCGCCTGCAGCAGTGTCTCGTCTTGCGGCGAGACCTTGGCGATGATCTTGGCTTCGCGGCGGGACTTCTTTTCCGGCGCACGCGTGACACGGATGAGAAACTTGGCTTCGCCGCGCAACACCGGCCGCGCGCTTGGCGTCAACGCCAACGTGGCGTGACCTTCCTCGTCCGCGCTCAGCAGGCCCGCTGCGATGAGCTGGCGGAATAAACCCTTCCAGGTGGCGGCAGGCACCTCCTTGCCGATGCCGAAGACGGACAGACGGTCATGGCCGTTGCGCACGATGCGCTCGTCCTCTTTGCCCATCAGCACATCGCACAGGTAGGTGACGCCATAGCGCTGCCCGGTGCGATAGACGGCTGACAGGGCTTTCTGCGCGGCGAGCGTGCCGTCCTCGGTCTTGGGTGGATTGAGACAGTTATCGCAGTTACCGCACGGTTCGGGCAGGCGCTCGCCGAAGTAGGCGAGCAAAGCCTGGCGGCGGCATCCGGGCATTTCCGCCAAACCGATGAGCGCGTCGAGCTTCTGGCGTTGGACGTGCTTGAAGGCATCCGATCCTTCGCTTTGCGCGATCCATTGGCGAAGTTGCACGACGTCACCGATGCCGTACGCCATCCACGCGTCCGCCGGTTCCCCGTCGCGCCCGGCGCGGCCCGTCTCCTGGTAATAGGCCTCGATGGACTTGGGCAGATTGAGATGGGCGACGAAGCGCACGTCCGGCTTGTCGATACCCATGCCGAACGCGATCGTTGCGACGACGATCACGCCGTCCTCGTTCAAGAAGCGTGTCTGCGCGCCCGCACGGATATGCGGCTCCAATCCGGCGTGATAGGCGAGCGCCTTGCGGCCCTTGGAGGAGAGCCAGGCGGCCGTCTCCTCCACGGATTTGCGCGACAGGCAGTAGACGATCCCTGCGTCGTTTGGATGCTCGCTGGCGATAAACTGCCACAGACGCTCACGCGCACTCATGGAACCCATCTCGGCGATGGTGTAGCGGATGTTGGGCCGGTCGAAGCTTGCGACATAGACTTCGGCGTCTTCCAGCGACAACTCGGTCACGATCTCCTGGCGCGTGCGCTCGTCGGCAGTGGCGGTGAGCGCGATGCGCGGCACATTGGGAAAGCGCGTGGCGAGGATCTTGAGCTGGCGATACTCGGGCCGGAAATCATGCCCCCACTGAGACACGCAGTGCGCCTCGTCGATGGCGAACAGTGCGACCTCGTGACGTGCAAGCAGATTGAGCGTGCGGTCCTGCACGAGACGCTCTGGCGCGACGTAGAGAAGATCGAGTGCGCCAGCGGCGAACTCGCGCTCGATGGCATCCTGCGCCAGCCGGTCGAGCGTGGAATTGAGGAAGGCGGCCTTGACGCCAACGTCCTTCAAGGCGTCGACCTGATCCTGCATCAGGGCAATGAGCGGCGAGACGACGACGCCGGAGCCGGTGCGTACCAGCGCGGGGATCTGATAGCACAGCGATTTGCCGCCGCCCGTCGGCATCAAGGCGAGGCAATCGCGGCCCTCCAGCAGCGCCGCGATGATACCTTCCTGATGCAGGCGGAAACTCTTGTAACCGAACACCTCGTCGAGTTTGGCGCGCGCCGCGTCGAGAGGTTTGGGGCTCAGCAGATCGAAGGCCGGCAAGGCTTTGGGCGCGGCGGATGCCGGCATTGCGGTGATGCTCCGGAAGGACGCGACTGTGACCGGCAACTCATAGGCTGATTCTGGGCGCGGGCTGGCAGCGCGGATCGCCGCTGCGCAGACAATCCCGTTGAAAACTTGAAAGGATTTTCGGCAACGGCGAAACTCGCCAACACTTGGCGAGCCGTTCAGGCACAGTTCATGTTGGGGCCGCTAAGGTCCTCTCCAAGCTGATGGAGCTAGCGCCCATCAGGTCGCAAGGTGCCCGGCCAGGCTTCCCCCCCTTTCCCCCCGGCCTGGCCGGCGCTACCTCAGGACACAGCGCAACTTCTTCTCCCCCGTGATTCCTCCCAAGATTGATCGTCTCCCCTGCCGCCGGTCCCGACCGGCGGTTTTCTTTCCCACTGGTTTTATTGCGCGTTGCCAGCCGCTTACCGAACGGACATGGCCGGTGCGCCTTTGCCCTCTCGATTTTCGTGCTGCGACGCGGTAAGTGCGAAAGATGGCCTATCCGATCGCAGAATCCTTATCGCGCAATCCCGTCCTGATCGAAGTCACGCGCGGCCCCCTCGTGGAGTGCCGGCATCGCGGCGTGGTCGCGGTCGCCGACGCCTCTGGATCCCTGGTGCTGGAACTGGGTGACAGTCGCGCACCGGTGTACCCGCGCTCGGCGATCAAGCCGCTTCAGGCGCTGCCCTTCATCGAGACGGGCGCCGCCGACCGCTATGGTTTTAAGAACCGTCATCTTGCGCTTGCCTCGGCCTCGCACTCAGGTACGCGCGGGCAAGTGACGGCGGCGGGGGAAATGCTTGCAGCGATCGGGCTTGATGAGTCCGCGCTCCATTGCGGCACCCATCTGCCCCGTGATGAAGACGAGCAGCGTGCGCTATTGCGGACCGGCAGCAAGCCGACGCCGTTGCATCACAACTGCTCGGGCAAGCATGCCGCGATGCTGGCGACCGCCCGTCATCTTGGTGAGCCAACAGCGACCTACGAGCAGGCCGATCATCCCGTGCAGCAGCGCATCCGCGCGATGCTGGAGGACATGGCAGGCATCGAGATAACCGCCGACGTGTGCGGTATCGACGGTTGTTCGGTGCCCAACTGGGCGCTTCCCGCGGCAAATCTGGCCCGCGCTTATGCCCGTTTTGGCACGGGCGAGGGACTGTCGCCCGAGCGCGCCAAGGCGGCGCAGCGTTTGAGGGCTGCCTCCCGTGCCGAACCCGATTTTCTCGCCGGGCCCGCACGCCTCGATACACGCATACAGACGCTTCTCGACGGCGCTGCTTTCATCAAAACGGGGGCGGAAGGCGCTTATTGCGGCTGTTTTCCGCAAGCAGGGTTGGGCTTCGCGCTCAAGATGGATGACGGAGCGTCGCGCGGTGCGGAAGCCATCGTGTCCATGCTCATTGAATCGTACGTTCCGTCGGCGCGCGGCAAGCTGCCGTTGAAGACCCTGAAGAATGCCCAAGGCAAGGACGTCGGCGTGATCCGCCCGTCATCGCTCGCTCGCGTCGCCTTGCGCTGAACGTCCGATCGACGTCGCGTCTGATCGTTATTCCGGCCGGGCGTCCTTTCTCCTGTCATTTCCGCTGAGCGCTTTTCTCTTCTTGCCATCCCGGCCGAGCGGTAGCGCGCGCCGGGACCCAGGAGGGCTTGGCGTGATCTTGCAATGAGATGTATTGCGCTTCGCGCTATGCGCTGGGTCCCGGGTCGGCGCTCTGGCCGGACTGCATCCGGCTTCGCTTGCCCGGGATGACAAGTGCTTTGCGGAAAGGTGGGAACCGGTTTTCCGATAAGAAGCACGACAAAACAAAAGCCTAGAGCCGTTCCGCGTTCCATCGAAAACGGAACGGCTCTAGACGGCGACGTTGCCGTTCAGCGCGATGCGGCCGGCGGTCGAGGGGTCGCGTGCGAGATCGGGACCAACGACAACGCCAAGCGTCATCTTGCGGATTGCGCCGCCGGGCGCTTGCGAAATGAGATTGTTGGCGATGAGGCATGCGCCCGCCTCGGGATCGCCGGTGATCGAAATGCCCACGCGCGAACGGCGGATGACGTTTCCCGTCGCGGCGACATCGCGCATATAAGCGCCCCAGCCGATCTGGATGCCGGTCGCCGGGGCGCCTTCGATCGTATTGCCTGTGACGGCGGCGTCGGCTTCCACGCTGATCCCCTCGCCCCGTTTTTCGCCGTCCGGCTCTTTCTCGCGGCGAAACAGATTGCGGATCAGGTTGCCCTGGATGACGGCAAGCCGTCCGCCTTCATTGAAGTTCGTTACCGAAATGCCAGTTGCGGCGGTGTCGACGGCGTTGTTGGCGATCACGCAGCCTTCAAAACCGAACTCCGCGTAGAGCGCGACTTCGCCGAGCCGTTCGCAACTGTTGGCGATGATCTGGAGGTTGGAGGCGGCATTGCCGCGCACGGCGCTGTAGGTGCAGTCCGAAATGCGATTGGCTTGGACCAGAACGCCGCCGGCGCGAAACACGTTGATGCCGTTGCCCCACTCGCCCGAGCCGCCGGGCGCGTTGCGAATCTGGCTGATGCGGTTGGCGGCGACAAGCGTGCCGTCCTCGCCCGGCTCGCTGCGCCAGACGAGGATGCCGTTGCCAGCGCAGCGGGTGACGGCATTGCCCGAGATGTCGAGCCCTTGCGCGTCGAGCGACTTGATCCCGGCGTCGAGCACGTCGCACACGCTCGTCCGGGTCACGCGTCCGCTGCATTGGCTCAGCGCGATGCCGCACATTGCGCTGTTGCGCACCTCGACGTTGTCGATTGCGATGCCTTGGGCGCGGGTGATGCTCAACAACCCTTCGCCTCGCGTCGCATCGAGGGCTTTGTACGCGCCATCGATGACGAGGCCTTCAAGCACGATGCCGTCGGCTTTGTCGGCTGTGATGCACGCGGGCCCGCCTGAAAACATCAGCACGGTGCGCCGCGCGGTGCCGATCAACGCGGTCCCCGAACGCAGCCGCAAATCCGAGATGCGAAAGACGCCTTCGGGCAGAACCAGCGCGCGGCCTTGGCGCGCGGCGTCATCGATAAGGCGTTGCAGAGCCGCCGTCTGGTCTTCCGCGGCGTTGGGCGTCACCTCGCCCATGATCTTGTTGCCGATCTGGCGAAAGGCGGCGCGCAAGGGCTTCGCCTTGGCCGGTGCGGTATCGGCGGCGTGCGCGCTTGTTGCGGCTGCCGCCGCAGCGCCAAGCCCGAAACTGGCGGCGAGAAGGGAGCGGCGATCGACGGTCATGGCGGTCTCCTGGCGGGTATCGGCACCAGGACAAGCAACAACGGCGCCAGTCAGGTAAACGTTAAGCTGGATAGTTAATCCGCCAAATATTGGATGGTGGCGGCGTCTCGATCCTCCAGGCACGCCCGCACGATTTCCAAAGCCCCCTCCAACGCATCTGGGAAGCTCAGGGGCGGGCCTTCGAGGTCCGCGGGTATGTGGATGAAGCCCGAGCGGCAGGCCGCCGCAACGGCCTTGGTGGCCGTCAGGCTATGGTAAAGGACAGCATTGCAAAGATAGCCGCCCGCGTCGTCCGACAATGAGACGGGAAAGCCGCGCGCCTTGAGACGTGCTTCGATTTTGGCCGTGTCGATGCTGACCGGATGCAGGTCCGGTCCATCCTGGGACAGCCGGGCGTCGGAGGGCAGACAGCCCGTCGCATCGGGCGACAGGCGGCAGATGTTATGCGCCTGCCGTTCGATGCGAAAGCCGCGCGCGCTTGCGGCGACGCCGAAGTGCAGCGCAAGCGAAGGCCGATGGCGGGCGATCAGCGCCATCGCGCGGCCGGGCGCGGCCCCCCAGGTGGTGTCGAGAACGTCGTGATGAAAAACGTGACTGGGAAAAGCGCTGGCGGCGGTCTGCGCCAATAGAGGCACCAGCCGCGCCGTCGCATTCGCTGCAACACCGGGGAAAGGCCCGAAGCCCGTGAGCAGAACCGTGCCTGTTGGGCCGTGTATCGCGTGTGTCATGCCGTTCAACCTAGCAGGCTGTTGCAATTCGAACGAGGGCGAGGATGTTGCGAAGGCGACTGGGGCACGCGCCGCCCACTTTTCCCTCTCCCCGTTTTTTACGGGGAGAGGTCTGGGTGAGGGGCGGCTCCAGAAAGACAGAGGCCTCACGCGTCCTTAACGGCGAGAGGAAGACAGCACGCGCAGACCTGCAAGCGGCCGCCCCTCACCCGCCCCTTCGGGGCACCCTCTCCCCGCGCGCGGGGAGAGGAAAGAACGCTAGCCCGAAACGAGCAGGCTGAGAGCGTTATCGCGCGCACTTTTCCCTCTCCGCAAAGGAGAAGGGCGTGCGTTCATGAGATCGCAACCGGCTGGAGTGGATGGCGTGCGCGTCCGCGAGGTGCTTTCAAGGTTCAATCGGACGAAGGCGCGGCTGAGGCGGTCTTGAAGTAGGGCTCGACCACGCCTTTGAGCTTCACTGTGATGGGGTTGCCCTTGCGGTCGCGGGAGTTGCCGGCCGCGACGCGGATCCAGCCTTCGGACACGCAGTACTCCTCCACGTTCGTCTTCTCGGTGCCGTTGAAGCGGATGCCGACGTCACGCGCCAGGATCGCCTCGTCGTAGTGCGGGCTTGAGGGCTGGACGGAAAGCCGGTCAGGCAGTTTGTCGGTCATGATCGTTTCCTCGCCGGGTTCAAATCTCTTGATCCGCGCGCCATTAAGGGCACGAATGGGGAGAGGGCATGGCGCTCAGTTCGCAAAGCGGAAATGCATGACGTCGCCATCCTGCACGACGTACTCTTTTCCTTCCAGACGCATCTTGCCGGCTTCCTTGGCTCCGGTTTCGCCGTTGAGCGTGGAGTAGTCATCGTAGGCGATGGTTTCGGCGCGGATGAAGCCCTTCTCGAAATCCGTGTGAATGACGCCCGCGGCTTGCGGCGCCTTGGTGCCGCGGGTGATGGTCCAGGCGCGCGCCTCCTTGGGCCCGACCGTGAAGTAGGTGACCAGATCGAGCAGCTTGTAGCCTGCACGGATCAACCGGTTGAGGCCAGCCTCGGAAAGTCCCATCTCGGCAAGGAAGGCGTCGCGGTCCTCCGCTGCGAGCCCGGCAAACTCGCTTTCGATCTTGGCCGAGATGACGACCGTGGCCGCGCCTTCGCTGGCTGCGCGCTCCTCGACGCTCCTGGAGAATGCGTTGCCTTGGGCAGCCGAGGCTTCATCGACGTTGCACACGTAGAGCACGGGCTTGGACGTCAGAAGTTGCAGGCCGCGGAAGATCGGCATTTCCTCCGGCGTGATCTGGGCAAGGCGCGCGGGCTTGCCCTCGCGCAACAGAGCGAGGGCTTTTTCCATGATCGCAAGTTGTGCCTTGGCATCCTTGTCGCCCGACTTCGCCTTCTTCTCGATCTGAGCGGCACGCTTTTCCACGCTCTCCAGATCGGCGAGCATAAGCTCGGTCTCGACCGTGTCGGCGTCCGCGATGGGGTCGATGCGATTTTCGACGTGCGTGACATCGCCATCCTCAAAGCAGCGCAGGACGTAGGCGACGGCATCGACTTCGCGGATGTGGGAAAGGAACTTGTTGCCTAATCCTTCGCCTTTGGACGCGCCGCGCACGAGTCCTGCGATGTCGACGAACGTGAGGCGCGTCGGGATGATCTCTTTCGAGCCTGCGATCCTGGCGAGCGTGTCGAGACGCTCGTCGGGCACGCCGACTTCGCCGACGTTCGGCTCGATCGTGCAAAAGGGATAGTTGGCGGCCTCTGCGGCTGCCGTTTGGGTCAGCGCGTTGAAGAGGGTCGACTTGCCCACATTCGGCAAGCCGACGATGCCCATCTTGAAACCCATGTGTGATTTGTCCTTGGATTGCGTCGCGCTGAGCTACAACGCTCATCCTCGAAGATCAATGGGCCGCGATGGCGCGGAAGTCTGGTTTTCGGCCACTTATCAGGTATCTGGCGCCCGTTACACGGGCTTGGCGCGGTTTGCGCTAGGCCAGCGTATTGCAACGTGCATGCGGGAATGGCCGCAACGGCGCCGGCAAGATGTTTGAGAAACTCATGGTGGATGCAGAACTCCCAGATAGAACATTCTGCGGCGGGCGTCCTCGTGCAGGCTGTTGATGGCGAGAACCTTTGCGTAGCTCTCCAATGCCAGTTCCTTGTCGCCCCATTCGCGGGCCATCTCGCCGCGCATCCAGAACAGCGGCAGGTAGCGGCCGTTGATCGCGATACCCTTGTCGAACTCGGCCTTGGCCTTCTCCCGGTCCTTCATGGCGTTGAAGACCTGGGCGCGCCCCATGTACGCTTCCACCTCGGTCGGATTGAGCGCGAGAGATTTATCGAAGTCGGCGAGCGCTTCCTCGTAGCGATGGGCACCCATACGGGCAAGCCCGCGGCTGCGGAAATATCCGTCGTTGCCAGGACTGTGCCCGATGAGGCGGGTATAATCCTCGGCCGCCGTGAGGAATTGTCCGAGCTTTTGTCGCGCGTCCGCGCGTCCCTCCAGCGCTCTGACGTTGTCGGGCTCATGTTGCAGCACGGCCGAATAGTCATCGGCAGCAGCGGCGAACTCCTCTTCCTTGCTCCAGCCCACGGCGCGCAGAATGAGAATGCGCACGCGTTCTGCGGGCTCGAGCTTCGTGGTGGTGAGCAAGTGCGTGCAGGCACGCACGACGAGGGGCGCGGAATCCGTCTGCTCGCAATCTTTTAAGGTCGGCACCTCACCGCCTGCCGGCTGGCCGGGAGGATCGGCGTGCTGCGCGGCCGCGGGAGCGGCGAAAAGAACGATGAACACATTGGCGGCAAGCCTAGCGCAATTTCCGATCATATAGAGCCACTTTTTCCTCTCCCGGAACGGGAGAGGATGTCGCGGAGCGACAGGTGAGGGACGTCGGCACGCGCCGCTGATTGCGGCAGTCCCCTCATCCGCCCCTTCGGGGCACCTTCTCCCCGCGGGAGAAGGAAGTGAGTCCGTGAGATCGCAATCGGCTATAGCGTTCGTGAACACGCGCCGACGGTGGTCAATCTGATTTGCGGACCTACGCGCCATCTCGTTCCTCAGGATGTGCCGTGCGCCATGGGATGGTACGCGATCCTTTTGTCCGCCAAAACGGCAAAAGGTATTTGCGATAGGCGGGCATCCAATGCAAGAGCATGCCAAGCGCCTAATGCCTTCGGCGAAGATTTGGCGCACAAGATGCTCAGTGGCACGCCGCTACTGCGAATGGCGCGCTAATGCGAACGTTGAATAGCGATCGGGGCTCGGCAAGTTGGTCTTGCCCGACATGGCCGAGCGCAGCGCCTGCTCGATGTTGACGCCGTTGTCGGCCTCACGCATGGCGATCACGATGAAAGGGCGCTGCCAGCTTGTCTCATCGTCTTCGCATTCCGCGCACGGTTCGAGATAACGGCCGAGATTGAGCGTCCACATCGGAATGTGCGGGTCCACGGCGCCGCGCACCCATTCGGCGGTGCGTGCCGCGCGCAATCCGCCGCGCTGCGTCTCGCGGCCGATGTCTCCCTCCTGGCTTGCAAGCCCTACGGCGATCAACGCGCGTGCGCCGCCCAAACCTTCACGCATCTGCGGTGCGAGCACTTCGCTTTGGATGTCGGTGGGCGAAAGGCGCTCGTTGCCGCGTTCAAGCTCGGTCGTCGAGCCCAAGACCCAGCCGTAGGTCTTGGTCAGCACAACGACGTCGAAAAGCGCACGGCGGCCCAATGCATCCGTGCCCTCGATGGGGAACACGAGCGTGCGTTCGTTCCAGCGTTTGGCGAAGATGTGTTGCGCGCCGCTCTTGTCCATGAACTGTGAGAAATAGGCATCCTTGAGCACGATAGCGCCGATGGTGAGCGTGAACAGCAGGGCGACAAGCCCGGCCATGGCTTCCTCGCGCGGGCCAAACAGGCGATGCAGGAACCCTCTTGCCGTGCTGTCGTGTGGATCGCCGCCGCTGCTTCCAGCGCTGAGGGAAGCTGCAGCGGCTCCGCTGCCGGCGCGCCCATTGCCGAAGTCGTCGTCGTATTGCGCCATTCTCGACAAGCCCTCGTGTTACGGCCCGGATGCAGGGAAGCGGGCGCCAGTTACCAGAAGCCTGCCCGCGCCGTCTCTCAACCGTCCGATTTTCGCGAGCTGAGCCACTTTTTCAAGTTTTCCGCCAGCGCGGATTGGCGCTTGCTGGCCCGTTCTCCGGCAGGATGGGGCTTATTTGCCTGTCGCTGTGGCGCGGGAGCCTCGTCCTTCGGAGCGCCCGCCGTTTGCGGTGGCAAAGCCTGGCTTGCCTTGCGCGGCTCAGGCCCTCCTGCGTCCGCTTGCGTGAAACGCGCAACATCGCTCAGGAAGCGGGCGTCATCGCCTTTGGCGAGATACGGAGCCGATCGCGCGAGGGCATCGAGCAGATCCGACACCCACGCGCGTTCGGATTTTGCGAAGTCGTTGAGCACATAGTAGGTCACGGCGTCCTTCGATCCGGGATGGCCGATGCCCAGGCGGACGCGCACATACTCGTTGCCGATGTGCGCTGAGATCGAGCGCAAGCCGTTGTGGCCCGCAATGCCGCCGCCAAGCTTCACCTTCACTTTCGAGGGTGCCAGATCAAGCTCGTCGTGGAAGACGGCGACATCGGCCGGATCGATCTTGAGGAAACGCAACGCCTCGCCGACCGCGCGCCCGCTTTCATTCATATAGGTCTCGGGCTTCATCAGCATGACGCGTGCGCCGCCGATCGCGCCTTCGCTGATGAGGGCCTGGAATTTCTTGCGCCAGGGCGGAAAGTCATGCGCGCGCGCAATAGCGTCCAGCGCCATGTAGCCGATGTTGTGGCGGTTGCCCTCGTATTTAGGGCCGGGATTGCCGAGACCGACAAACAGTTTCATTTCGCTCGCGCCTCCCGGCACGCCCGCAGCGCGCCGGCCGCGAGGCGGGGCCTTGTGAGAACCCGGCGGCATACTCGAAAGTGCGCCGCCGGGCGAAGCATCGTCTTAAGATTACTTCTTGCCGGCGGGCTTGGCCGCTGCCGCTGCGGGCGCGGCCTTGCCGGCTGCGGCGGCCGGAGCGGCTTTGCCCGCGGCAGCCGCCGGAGCACCCTTGCCAGCTGCCGCTGCCGGTGCGGCCGCTGCAGCGGTTTCGGTCGCGGCTGCCTCGTCGTCGCCCTTGAGAGCGCCGGCGATGGTGGCAATGGTGAAGTCGCGGCCCTTGATCACGGGCGAGATGCCTTCCGGCATCTCTACTGCCGACACGTGGATCGAGCGGCCGATCTCAAGGCCGGTCAGATCGATCTCGAAGTAGGGCGGGATCTTGTCGTAGGGGCAATAAACTTCGAAGTCGTGGCGCACGATGTTGAGCACGCCGCCGCGCTTCAGGCCCGGAGATGCCGTTTCGTTGGCAAAGCGCACCGGAATGGAAACGCGGATGATGCCATCCTTGCCGACGCGCTGGAAGTCGACGTGGAGGGGCGTGTCGCGTACAGGGTCAAGCTGAACGTCGCGGGCGAGCACGATGTGCTTGGTGCCGTCCACATCGATCTCGAATGCCGTCGAGGTGAAGTGGCCCTTGAGGACCTGCTTCCAGAGGTCGTTGTAATCGAGCGAGATGGTCTCAGGGGACTTGTTGTCGCCGTAGATCACGGCGGGTACGCTTCCTTCGCGGCGCGTTTGACGTGCGGCCCCCTTGCCGGCACGCGGGCGCGCCTGAGCCTTGAGCGGAATGAGCCCAGACATGGCATGTCTCCGAGTGTTTGGGGTTTCCCCATGGGGAAACCAGAAAAAGCCGCAACCGGCCTCCAAGGGTGCCGGGCGACGTCTCACAAGTGTTCATGAGATGGCGGGCTTATAGCCGTGATCCTTGGCCTGCGCAACCTGGACCAGAAACGCACGGCGATCCCGAGGCCGGGTTTGACTGCCCGCGAACGGTCCGCAGGCTATGCAACTTTTCCGGGTGACTTGCGTCCTGCGCATCGCGTCCGGCACTTATGGAGGCGGAATTCCCCTGCGTTCCCCGGAGGGTTCCCCGCGCGCAGCGCGACGGGTAGACTATCGATGCAAAGTCTATGGGCTGCTGCGCAGTCTGCCGCCCGCGCCTTGAGGATTCATGGACAAGAAGACCACTAAGCGCCGCTCAGCTGCCGATCAGGACAAGATCGTGGTCGAGGCTTTGCGCGGGGTCGGGCGGCCGGTGTCGGCCTATGAGCTGATCGAAGAACTGCGGGACAAAGGCGTCACCGCGCCGCCCACGGTTTATCGTGCGCTCAACCGGCTCATCGAGGACGGACTTGCGCACCGGCTGGAGTCGCTCAACGCCTTTGTGGCCTGCAACCATCCCCATCACCACACGGGCAAGGCGGTGTTCGCCATTTGCGAGGCGTGCGGAGCGGTCACCGAGTTCGACAGCGAGACGGCTGAAAGGAGTCTCGCCCAATGGGCCAAGCGCGCCGGCTTCGCGGTGCGCACCATGACGCTGGAATTGCGCGGCCAATGCAGGACCTGCTGCGCGGTGTCCGCGCGTTCCCGATCGGCCGGCGGCTGAGCATTTTTTATCGAAGTGGACGCGGGTTCGCCGTCGAAAATGCGACAAGACAAAACGGCGCGCGCATCCGAGTCCGTAGGATCTGAAAAGTACGCTACAGCCGGTAGCGATCTCATCGCCTCACTTCCTTCTCCCGTCGGGAGAAGGTGCCCCGAAGGGGCGGATGAGGGGGCTGGCGCAATCACGACGCAGGCTGAAATCCCTCACCTGTCGCTTCGCGACATCCTCTCCCGTCCCGGGAGAGGAACAGACGCGCTAGAACGATAAACCGAACATGTCGCTGATGAGATCGCCCGTGGAGCGCGGCTCGCGCCGCTTCTGCTGGGCGGGCGATGATGAAGCAACCGCCTTGGGATTGAAGTTGGGTTGGGGCGGCGCAAGGTGATTGCGGCCCTTGTTGATCTTGTCCCACTGCCCATCGAGCGCCTGCGTGATGCGCCGCTCGTGTCCGTAGATATCGGGGAAGGCGCGGACCTTGCCGTCATCCTCCACCCACGCGGTGAAATAGGTGAGGTGGATGGGAACGCGCTTTTCCATCGCCACCTCGTTGTTGAGCGGGCCTGAGCGCATCAATTGGGCGACCTTGGCCTTGTCCCACCCCTTGTCGTAGTCGAGGATGATTTCGGCAAGCTCGACCGGGTTCTTCACGCGCAGGCAGCCGTGCGAGAGCGTGCGCTGCGCCTGGCGGAACATCCATTTGTCAGGCGTGTCATGCATGAAGATCGTATGCTGGGAGGGGAATGAGAATTTCACCACGCCAAGCACGCTTTTTCCGCCCGGCGGCTGCATGACGTAGTAATTGCGGATGTC
>WBZN01000915.1_pt1 | contig 19160 bp, 18 predicted proteins | sample 5204281 | NCBI WGS metagenome assembly WBZN01 (sample SAMN12344347, study PRJNA552823) | activated sludge metagenome | biome: Activated sludge suspended growth; feature: Nitrification reactor; material: Wastewater; isolation source: activated sludge from nitrification reactor of wastewater...
GCGCCTGGCGAGACTCCGCGCGCGCCCTGTACGACCCAGTTGATGCGACCATTGCCGAGGCCGAGGAACCAGACGATCAGGTCACCACCGCCGAGATCGACGAGGAACTGGCCGTGCACGCCGACCACTACCTCTACCTGTCGGGTACCCCGTTCCGGGCCATTACCGAGGGTGAGTTCACCGAGGACGCGATCTTCAACTGGACCTACATCGACGAGCAGCGTGAGAAAGCCAACTGGGGCGACCCAGACCAGCCCAACCCCTACCTGTCTCTGCCTCAGATGCAGATGTACACCTACGACATGGGTGTCGGTGCGGCCGAATACGCCGAGGACGGAGAGTTCGGCGGTTTCAGCCTCAATGAGACCTTCAAAGCGACGAAGGCCCCCGACCGTTACAGCTTTGAGCGTCCCGACGAGGTCGCCGAGTTTCTGGAGCTGCTTCGCGGAAAGCTCAGTGAGCAGATGAAGCTGCAGGTGCAGGTTCAGGACAAACCCCCGTTCCCGTACGAGGCGCATCGGTTCAAGTCCGCGATCAAGCACTCCGTCTGGTACTTGCCCAGCGTCGCATCGTGTTTCGCCATGGCTGACCTGTTGCGCGAGCACCCGTACTTCTCTCAGTTCGAGGTCGTCGTCGCAGCCGGGAACAAGGCCGGTCAAGGTGCTGAGGCCCTGCCGCCTGTCGAGGCCGCGATAGCCGAAGTCAAGACTGCTGGCGGCCCCGGATCTATTACCTTGTCGTGCGGCAAGCTGATGACCGGCGTAACCGTGCGCGAGTGGGGTGCCATCTTCATGCTGCGCTCGCTCAAGAGCCCGGAGTCCTACTTCCAGGCCGCCTTCCGTGTGCAGTCCCCATGGGCACACCGCGACGCGGAGGGGCACCTCCACGTGCACAAACCCACCTGCTACGTCTTCGAGTTCGACCCCAACCGCGCGCTGAGTCTTGTCGCCGAATACGGCTCCAAGCTCGCCACCACCGGCGAGACCACTCCCACCCAGGCGATCGGCGAGCTGATCAACTACCTGCCGATCTTCGGCTTTACCGGCGGCGCCATGACCGCACTCGACGCTGCTGATGTACTCAACTGGGCTACCGCCGGCATCGGTGCGGCTGCACTGGCCCGACGCTGGAACTCACCACTGCTGGTCGATGTCAACGAGCGCACGCTGGCCGCAGTCCTGGACCGCCCCGACCTGATGGAGACCTTGAGCAACATCGAGGACTTCCGCGCCCTGGTCGACAACGCCGCGCAGGTCATCACCAACACCAAGGACTTGAAGAAGGCCAAGCGCGAGCAGAAGGGCAAGCTCGACGGTGGCCAGAAGAAGCAGCAGACCGAGACGAACAGCAAGCGCAAGGAGATCCGCGAAAAGCTCCAGAAATTCCTCGCCAAGATCCCAGTCTTCATGTACGTCACAGACTTCCGGGAAGAGGCTCTCAAGCATGTCATCGAGTCCCTGGACCCCGACCTGTTCGAGCGGGTCACCGGCCTGACCGTCGAGGACTTCCAGACACTCAACGAGATCGGTCTGTTCAACGCCGCGCACCTCAACCACGCGATCTACCAGTTCAAGCGCTTCGAATCGGCCAGTCTCGACTACGCCCTGACGCCTCAGGAACGTGAACACCGGCACGCAAACGAGCAGATCGGCCTCTGGGACACCGTCGAGACGGGAAGTCCATCGTGAGCGCACAGGTCATCGCAGTCAACGTCCAGATCCCGGCGTCCACGACCTCCCCGGTAGTCGCCGACTTCACCACCCACGCACTGCGCGTGGGCTACTTCCACCGCCGAGACTGGCAGAACCTCCCAGTAGACGACTGGAATGCGCCCGGCGTATATGTCCTGCTGACCGCCGACGGCTCGGGCCTCATCTACGTCGGCAAGTCGGTCAAGCTCCGCGGCAGGATCAGCACGCACAACAGTGCTCCACCGATCGACTGGAAACGCGCCCTGGTGGTCAAGCGCGACACCAGCCACGGCTTCACCAGCGCCGACGTCGGCTACCTGGAAGGTCGCCTGGCCGCAGAGCTGGCCGCTATCCCAGGAATCACTGTCCAACGAGGCAAAGAGGACCGCGACGACACCCTGCCGCGGCACATGGAGCTGAGCCTGGACGAGCTTCTCGGCTCGATACTGTCGGCGGTCCGGCTTGCCGGACTCGACGTACACAAGCCCGCGGACCTGCCCGACGAGGACGAGGACGAGGCCCCTGTCGGCGCTACCGATAGCGCCGTCCCGACGGGTGCCGCTCCCCACCGCCGGCGCCACACCAAGAAAGCCAAACTGCCCGAGCTGGTGGCCGCCGGGCTGATCAGCGCCGGCACCGAGCTGCACCTGAGCCAGGGCGGCACCACCGCGACCGGCATCGTGTCCACCCAGGGAGAGATCGTGGTCGACGGCGTCGCCCACAGCTCCGTGAGCAAAGCTGCCCAGACAGCCCTCAACAGCGACCGTGACGAGGCGGCGCAAGTGCTCTCATCGAACGGCTGGATCACCTGGCACATCGGCAGCCCGACCGGCCCCGTGCTCGATTCCCTGCGGGACCAATACGACGATGCGCAGTCGCGGTAGCACCCGGTCCACTCGGCTTCTTCCACCTACATTAGTCCCGTCCGTTGGCTCCTGCTTCTCGTTGTACGCCAAAAGTCTTACCACCGAAGAGATTTCAGCACATTTCGGACACCTACGGGGCGTCGGTCTCCAAGGAGACGATCAGCCGCATAACCGACACGGCCATCAAGGATGCTGAACGATTGGGCGGTGCGGCCTCTGGATGAGACGGTTACGCAGCACTTCCGGCGAATCTGGCCAGAAGTAGTCGCCCCACCTGGTGTAGGAATTCACCTACTCGGCGGGGCGACTGAACTCTGCGATGACCTCGGCAACCGCTTCGTCGGAGGTGAGTTCCCCGCGACCGATGCGGTCCAGGAGGTCCATCGCGCCCGGGGAGGGATCGTGGCCAGCCAGGACGCTTGCGACGACCGCCGTGGCCACAGCCTCGTCGTGGCTAAGGGGGATTGCCTTGGGCGCGCTCGTCATAGTGCTCATTGTAACGGCCCTGGATGTAAAACGCCTGGTAGATCCCCTTATGGCTAGGGCACGAGAACCGAATAAGACGTCATTACGTCGTGGTCGGATCCCTCATCAGCGTGGCCCGACTGCGGCGGCGTTGGGTGGGCCCGCACGCAGTCATGCTGGCTTCTCCGCGGCCGAGGTTTTCGGTTTGAACGTCCTCGATTTCGTCGGGCAACTCGTAGTTGAGTCGTCGGTCGATGAACTCCTCGAGGGCTTGTCTGCGGGCGGTGGTGATGAGTTCGGCGGCGTCGTCGGGATGGGGCAGGATGCCGTAGGCGAGTCCGAACTCGTTGGTGACGGTGTCGATGAGGTCATCGAACTGGGTGGATAGTTCGGCTGCGTCGATGTCGGCGTGGTGGGCGATGAATGCTCGGCGGCGGTGTTCAGGCCATATCGGGGGGAACTGCAGCTCGGCGTGGTACAGCTCCTGGAGTGCGTCGGTGAGCTCGGTAGAGGCTGCCGAGAAGGGCTCACCCCACTCGGAGAGGACCGTGTCGACGGCCTCGGTGAAGGCTGTGTCAGCACTACTGCTCATCAACGGTTCCTCTCGTGAATCGCCGGGTGTGGGTTGTGGTGGTTCATGGTGGACACGGCACCGACAAGGTTCGAGCACCCGACGTTTTTTTAGAGCTCCAGTCCGGAGTCGTCGTCCCTGCTTCGCTGACGGCTTTGATCTCTGTCGTGCCGGCGGCCGAAGCCGGGTCGGGCGGAGAGCTTTTTGACGAGTTTCCTTGTCTGGTCCAATGTTTCAGAAATCAGGGGATCGTCTCTGTGCTGGGCGGCGCGGTGTTGGATAGCGCTGTTGGCGGGGGTGTCGGTTCCGAGGCGATAGCCCCAGTTGAGGTAGATGTTGGCGGCTTCGGTGAGGTGTCGGCTCGGCGCGGTCACTGCAAGATTGGGATCGTCGGCGTCGGTGGTGACCAAGACCAGCTTGGCGCTGCGTTCGGCGGCCCGGGCGGTCAGGCTGTGGAGTTGCTCGGGTTGCAGGTGATCGGCGTCATCGACGATCAGCAATGTCCCTTCCTCGATTGTCAGGGTCGCGTTGTCGAGGTCACGAAGGAACGTCTCGGGTGCGTAGGTATTGCCTTGGGTCGAATAGGAGGACGCTTGGCGGCGGGCGCGGTCGGTGACCGGAAGTGCGAGCACCTGGTGTTCGCCGGCGACGACGCAGGCGGTGATGGTGCCCAACAGGGCGGGCTTGTTTTGGTCATCGTGGAGGTGGACTGATTGCACGGTGGGCAGGCTGCCCACCACCATTTGGGCGGCGGCTCGCGTTTCCTCATCAAGGCCGTCAGCGCGGTCGAGTGTCTGCTGAACTCCGATGTAGTGGGTAGCTCTCGGACTGGTGGCGGTGAAAGCGGTGTGCAGCCACGCTTTTTCTTCTTCGAGTTGCTCGACGATGCGCAGCTTGTCCAACGCTGTTTTGCGTTGTTCGAGCAGGACTCGAACCGGTGGTGACAGTTGTTCTTCGGGGGTGTTTTCGGCGGTGGTGATGACGGTGTGGGTGGTGTTGTCTCGGTTGAGCAGACCAAGCAAGGCCTCGGCGGCGTCTTCGTCGTCACCGCGGCGGGGGGTGTGGACACCTTCGACGGTGTGAGGTGTGTGTTCGTGGTCGCCTTCTCCACCGAGGCGTTGATAGAGGTAGACGGTGTTGGTGGCCCGGCCGCGAGTCATCGCCACATAAGCGTTGGCGCGGTGCCCGGTATCGGGGGATAGCAGTGCGTGGCAGTGTTCGGCGGTGGCGCCCTGGGCGGCGTGCACGGTGATCGCGTATCCGTGGTGGACGTGTTGGCGCAGGTAGTCGTCGCTGAAGACGGCTCTGGCGTGATCCCCGATGCGGACCGCACGTACCCGGTTGGTTTTGGTGTCGATGTGGGTGACTTTCCAGCGTTGCCCGTTGCGCACTGGGGCCTCGGCGGCCGGCTCGCGGCTGCCCTGCGGGTAGACGCCGATGGTGGGGTCGTTGCGGCGGGTGATGATGATGTCGCCGGCGCCGATGCGGTGCTGCCGCGCCCCGGCCACGGTGGGGGCGTCGTCGCCGAGCAGGTGGCGGTGGATGCGGTGGTTGAGGGCGTCGGCGACTTCCCAGCGGTCAGCGATGAGCAGGCTGTCGGCGTTGTTTGCGTGGTCGGTGGTCCAGGCGGTGAACGCGTCGTCGGCCATGGCCACCGGGTCACCGGTGTGCAGGCGCTGCTGGTTGCGGTACCAGTCGACGGCGTGGGCCAGGCGCGCTGGTGTGCCGTCGTGGATGGCCAGTGAGGCAGCGCGTTCTTCGGGATCGCGCATGCGCCACACTTCGGACAGTTTCTGCGCCCAGGGCAGATCCGCGCACAGTTGGGCGAACATGCCGCCGCGGGCCTTGACCGGGGCTAGTTGTTCGGCATCGCCGACGAGCACTGTTTTGGTTCCTGCGGCGGTCGCGGCGGTGAGCAGTTCGCGCAGTGCGGGGGTGCCGACCATGCCTGCCTCATCGACGACAAGCAGGGTCTTGGAGTCGAAGGTGAGGCGGTTCTCTTGCAGCGCTTTGAGCGCTCCGGCAACAGTGCCGCCGCCGTCGGCAGCCCCCTCGGCCAGCGCGACATCGGCAGCGTTTCCGGTCGGCGCAGCCAACCAAACGTGCTCGATGCCGCCTTGTTTGGCGGCGCGGCGCAGGGCTTTCAGCGAGGTGGTTTTGCCCGCGCCGGCCGGGGCGGAGAGCACCTGAACCAGCCATGGCGAGGACGCGATCGCCACGACGGCCCCGGCTTGATCGGCGGACAGTTTGGCTTTCGCAGCGGCGGTCTCGGCGATGGCTTTCGGCACGACGGCGCTCTTGTCGCGGGCTCCGATCAGCGAGTAGATGGCGGTTTCTTCGCGCGCGATCACCAACGCGGTGTAGCGCTCATGGCCTTCACGTTCGTGAGGTTGGCGGGCCTCGGTGACGCGCAACCCGACCGCGTCGACGAGCTGCTCGAGCAGCAGTCGCGGGCCGATCGGTGGGGCGTCGTCGATGACCGTCGGCATGTGCGCACCGAGTGTCTCGATGAGGTCGGCGCGGGTGAAGGCCGGCTTGTCGATGCCCCTGACCGCAGCCCATGCCCACGCCCGAAGCTCAGCCTGGGAGTCCTCCCGCAGCCGGGTCAGCGCCTCCTGCTGGGCGGGCTCGTCCAAGACCAGTTCACCACCGAATCGCTGCGCCCATTCGGCCTTCAGTTCGGCCCAGGGCCGGTGCTCAGGCTTGCGCGGCCGGGTGGCTTTTTGGGCCCGCGCGAGTTGTCCTGCGGTGGGCTTTCCGCTGCCGTCGACGATCAGATTCTGTGCGGCCCACTGGCTCAATTGGGTGGATCGTTGCGAGGCCGCGGCGATCAGTTCGGGGTCCACTCCGGCCAGCTCGGCCGTCCCCGAATGCGGATCCACCTTCTCCCATCCGACCCCCAACGCGGCGTGCAACTCAGCCCGCAACGTGGCCTGGTAGATGATCCCGGCGGCCCTGGCTTCATGCCACAGCGAGTCACTGTCGATCGCCACCAACACCCCGTCGGCACGGGCCTGCTTGTTGGGCACCAACACATGGGTGTGCAGGTGCGGATCCCCGGCCCGCGAGGTCTCGTGCTGGTAGGCCGCCGCGACCAGACCGGGCAGCCGCTGCAGATCCTTCATCCCGGTCATGCTGTTGTGCACTCGGGTGTAGCCGGCGTGGGCGTGCAGATACTCCAGGGCCTCGGCCACCGCCCGGTTGTGAGCCTGCACCACCGCCTTGGAAGCCACCCCCGTGGTGTCCAACGCGCGCAGCAACGACACCGACTTCGGGGCGCAAAAAGTCAGATCGAATCCGTGGTTGGCGCGCCCGGAAAACTTGCGTCCGCACGCCCCACTGGGGGCCACACCGTCATCGAGCCAGCGCGCAACCACGTCCAGATCGGCCTCACCACCGGCCCGATCCGCAGCACTCAAACCGCACAACGTTGCGCTGGTTTCAGCGTCTCCGGCGCACATCCAAAACGGTGTTCGGGACTCCCCTTCGGAGTAGTACTCGCCCAGCCCACCGCCGGCTTTCTCCCGATCCAGCGCCGCTGAAACCGCCGCCCGGGAGGTGTCGTTGTAGTAGCGCACCGACCACTGCTTCAGCGGCGCGATCGTCAACACGAGTAACCACCCAACCCGGCCCGGTGTGGGGCGCGGCCGCGCCCCACACCGATGCTTGCACACACTGTGCAAATGTGCCAATGAATCGGTGGGGTGGCGTGGTTTGTCGGTGGGGGCTGGTTGGCTGGGGCGTGAAGGTACGTGAAGTACACCGAGAAAGCAGGGACGGGGTGGACGGTGGCTAGGGCGAAAATGTCGTTGGAGACGATGTTGATGTTGGGGATGCTGAAGACATTCAGGAAGCGCGGAGATGAAGGGTCGGCTGTGGCGCTGCTGAACTGGGTCGTCCATGACATCGAGCCGCCGATTCTGCGCAGCGGCGTGATCTGGACGTTCTACGACGAGGGCTCCGGGCCGACGCTGGGCGGCCCACCGTGAGTGCTTCCGGTCTTCGTCGAGCGTGCGTGACTTGAGCGGCCGGTGGCCGCACGGCGACGTGCCGCGGCGATGTCGGCGCGGATGCTGGCCTTGGCTACGGCGATCCGTTCACGCTGCTCGGCAGTGAGCGCCACCGGCGATGCGGTGGTGTGCCTCGGTGGTGTGTCGGTGACGGTGCTGCCCAACCGCCGCGGCCTCTGTTCTGGGCTGGCGACGGCGGAGCCGTCGCTGGTGTGCGGCCCTGGCCGCACACCGAGCAGTCGAACCCGGCTGAGTAGGAACCCGGCGGGGTTGTTGATCTGATCGGGCCAGTTCCATCCGCGCCGCACCATGTCGGTGTTGAGCGCTTGAATCAGTGCTCGGGCGGTCCACTCCCCCGGGTCCACACCCGCTGCGGTCAGCGCATCGCAGATGGTCCCGACGTGCACACGTCTGAGCCCGTGACTGTTGGCCACCAACTCAGCGGCCAGACGCTGCAGGGCTAGTGGTCGTGGCTCGGCGCGTAAGCGCCGGCGTTTGTGGGTGGGAGTGAACTTTTGGCGGCACGCGTGCGTGCTTGGTGAGTTATTCCCTACGGGAGATAAAGACTTAACACCGCCTGACGGCGGTAGGTGGAAATGCTGCACAGCCGAGCGTGCCGGCGCGGGAGTACGTCGAGGGGTCAGGTGGTACACCGAGGGGCGCCGTCCGACCGCCGGGGTGCCCGGTGAGCCGTGCCCGCGCTGGGCCTCCACCGCCCACCCTGTGTTGCGCAGCAGCCGCCAGGCCGCGGTCACCGTCCGCACATCACAACCGACGCGCTCGGCGATCGTGGCACGGGTGATGGCCACGTGCCTACCGGTGCCGTGGTCGGCGTGCTCGGCCATCACCTCCGCGACCGCACACAGGGTGGGCGCGGTGATGGCCACCCCGACACGTTGACGCTCTGCGGCGAACACGGCCTCATCGGCAGCCCAGCCTCGCAGCGCCGTCAGCCAGCTCTCCCGACTGGTCCACATCGGGCTGCGCGGCGCACAGGAACCAGCACGCTCGATCCAGCTGCGTCGTCGCACCGCAGTGTCTGCCCGCGCAGCGGGAGAAAGGTCACGATTTAAGCCACGGTGTTGCGCGCCACCTGTACCTGATTCAGGGTGTGCGCTACCGTGAGACGAGTCTGGCAAGACATCGCCCCTTCGGGGGTACCGGGTGCGGAACCCGGACCTGAGTTGGCGCTCAGGTCAACCTCCGCAAAGACAAGGCCTCCGCAAGGGGGCCTTTGTCATGTCAAAGGCAATTCCGCACCGCTATGGATTTGTCACATCTGCCCTGCATTTCGTCCTGGCTGCAGGGCTGCGGTGCTCAGATCGCCAGCGGCAGCCCCTCGTCCGACCGGCCCAAGTCCCGGGCAAGATCTGGTCTTCCGATGTGGATCGCCAGTAGGTCTGCGACGTACTGGGACAGGGAAAGGCCGTGCGCGACGGCTTCGGCGCGCAGCGCGTCACTGACCTCGCGCGGCGGGCGGATCGTATGGGCGAGACGATCGCCCTTGTGTGGTGCTGGCATGAGCCAATCCCACCACTAAGAGCAGTGATTCTGAATCAAGCCACGCCGAGCCGCGCTGATGTTTTTGAGAAAGTTGAGACACCGGTGAAGGGCCTGCGGGACGCTCCTGCGCGTGCGTGTCTGCGCGGCCCGAAGGTGTCAGTGCTTGCAACTATTCTCGATTACGTGACCGATTCGGTTGAGCCAACTCCGGTGAGCTACACCCCCTCGGAAGCCAGCAACCTGGCCATCGCAGCCGCGGGACTAGCCGGACTCAGCGTCAGTGACAGCGTGCGCAACATGCTGGCCCGCCTCGACAGCGGCGAAATCACCGAGGAACAAGCCATCGCCGAAATCAAGGCCCGCTACACCGAGCCCTTGGCGTAGTAGGCGCTTTCCCCGTATATTGGGTGGTGCCTGTTGCGCTGAGCTTCAGGAAGTGAGCCCGAGACCCGGCCGGACGACCGTGGCGCTCGGGCTTCGCGGTTTTCTGAGACACCCTGGGTCAGACTTCGCGAGTGGCCGTGATGGCGGGCTGGATGAGTTTGCGCCACTCGCCGCCTTTGGCCCAGCACCAAGCGATCGCATCGGGTATGGCCAGCAACGCATCGGTGTGTGAGCGTTTGTGCTCGTAGCGCAGTGTGTCGCGGCAGCCGGCGGCGCGGGTGTATTCGATCAGCTTCTGGTTGTCGAACCTGACCATCGTCTCGTCCTCGTCGAGGACGATGTGCGCATTGAGGGAGGCGTGGTCGTCAATGAGGGCACGTAGGCACGCAGAGCGCCGCTCGCGCTCGTTTCGGTATTCGGCTCCCGCGCAGTAGATGGTGGCTTCCACGCCGGCACCAGCGAAGGCCTGGGCAATGGTGCGCTTACGGCCGTCCTTCTCGTTCTTCATGTGCAGGTAGCGCTGGCCCTTGCAGGAGCAGACCGCGTACCACCTGGTCGCAAGTAGGGAGCCGCTTTACGTTGGACGATCGTGCCCTACGATCCCCCGTCCGGGGAATTGCTTTGGGAGTAACGGGGATCGCCACATGCCTGAGGCGTCCGTATTCGGCGTCCGGTCAGGGGGCCGAAATGGGAGGGGGGTCGTCACCACCTGACAATCGTGCTCGGCTCATTGCGGCACCGACACCCGCGAGGTACGATAGAAACGCACCGGGAACACGGAACGTACCTATATGTACCTCGATGGGAGTCCTGATGGCCGTCAAGAACACCGCCGCCGCCGCGGCGCTGGCGGATGCGTTCGCCGCGCTGAGCGTGGAGGGCAAGCCGGTGACCGTGCGGGCGCTGCGGGAGCGGGCCCGGGTCAGCACCGACGCCGCCAGCGAGTGGCTGCGCGCCAACCGGCCGGCCCGCGACGTGTCGCCGGTGCCGACCGAGGTGCTCAGCCGTGTGCTCGATCCGCTGTGGTCGGCGGCGGTCAGCGCTGCGCGTGACGAGCAGGCCGAGGCCGGCGCGGCCGAGCGGGCCGAGCTGGTCGCCGCCGAAGCCGACGCGCTGACCGAGGTGGCCACGGTGACCGCGCGCGCTGAGGAAGCCGAGGCCGCCACCGCGGCGCTGCGCCGCGAGCTGGCCGCGCTGACTGACCGGCTCGCGGCCGCCGAGACCGCACGCGACGAGCAGTCCTCACGGGCCGCGACCGCCGTCAAGGACGCCGAGACTGCCCGCGCAGCTGCGCACGCCGCCGAGCTGCTGGCCGCCGAAGCTCAGGCCACCGCCCGGACTCTGCGCGAAATCCTCGACTCGGTCACCGCGGCCCGACACGACGGCTCACGACCCCCCACCGATTCGGACTAACCACGCGAGTTGGTTGGGTCCGATTCGGCGTGTCGCCCCTTCTCGGTTGGTCGCTGCACCCCTCCCCATTAGCGTGCCCGCCATGCGAGTAGGCGTGTACATCGACGGATTCAATCTCTACTACGGCGGCCGCGGCCTGTGCGGGAAAGGCGTGGCGGGCTGGCGCTGGCTCGACCTGCGGGCACTGGCCGATCGCCTGGTGGTCACCCGATCGACCTGGACCGGGGCCACCATCGACCGAGTGGTTTACTGCACGGCTGTCATCTCTGGAGCCGACAACCCGGTCGGCAACCTCGAACAGGACGCCTACCTGCGAGCACTGCGCCGCTCACACACCACCGACCGCGTCGAACTGGGCAACTACGTGCACAGGGTGACACGGTCCCCGCTGGCCACCGCTGATCGCAATGGCCGCCCAATCCTGACTCACCCCGGCGGCCCGCTCATGATCAAAGACGCAGCCGGCCAGGACAATCCCGCCGCGCTGTTCATGGTCTCCACAGCGCGGCGCGAGGAAAAGGGCTCCGACGTCAACGTGGCCTCACACCTGCTGATCGACGTGCTCGAACACCGCATCGATGCCGCGGTAGTCATCAGCAATGACAGCGACCTGAAATTTCCGGTCCAGGCCGCACGCCAGCGCGTCCCCGTTGGGACCGTGAACCCGTCACGCAGCCACACCGCCGGCAAGCTGCGCGGCTCGCCGGCCGATGGTGTGGGTAATCACTGGTGGTACCAGCTCACCGCGGCTGACTTCCGCGCCTGCCAGCTTCCCGACCCGGCTGCCGGTGTCCAGAAGCCAACGCCGTGGTGACATGGCCCGACACAGGAGGGGGAATTGCCTGCGCGCAATGCGCGTTGCATAATGGCGTCATACCACCCGGCCCTACTGGGGCCGGGTTTTTTCATGCCCACCCTGTCACAACCACGGGTTACCGTCGCGGTGTGAGACTTGGGCCGGCCGGGGATCCGGCACCCCGGCCGCCGAGCGTTCAGGAGGCCCAGCGACCGCTCGAATTGCGCGACCGCCGCGAATACATGGAACACCAGGCGGCCGCCAGGTGTGGTGGTGTCGATGGCTTCGGCCAGTGAGCGCAGTTCGACGCCTCGAAGCCCGGGGGGGGGGGGGAGCCTTCTTTAGGTCCTTTGGGCTGCGATGATGCGGATGATGTGCTCGCTGAGGTCGGCGTCGGCCAGAAGCTGGTCGACGAGGGCCGCGATCACTTCTTGGCCGGTGACGCGGGCAAGGCCTAGCCGGTCGGCGGCGCCGCGTTGCCAGGAGTCGAGGGCGCGGTGTGCGGTCGGGGATAGATCGACGGTGCGCCGCACGTTCTTCTGCCGGACAACCATCGGAGCCGTCGCCGCCGCAGCTGGGGCCTCCGGCGGCGTCGGATCGTGTGTCGCGGCTGTGCGCTTCAGGCGTTCAGCGTTGGCCTTGATCCTGTCGGCTGCCGTGCTCATCGTGGGGGAATCCTCCCTGCTCTACGGATATATCAGTATTTCAGTACATCCGTATTTACAGATCTACTTATTTAAGGAGTTGCTGTGACAGTGAGTAGTTCGGCAGCGATGTCGCCATAGGCGGTGGCGGCCGCGTTGTTGATGGGAAGCCCGAACGCCTGGGCGTAGCGCTCTAGACGTCCGACGGTGGGATTGAGCACGCGGACACCGTCGGCGGTGAGCATCTCGCGGTAGACCTCGGTGCTGGCCGCGTTCGGCACGGTCCGGGTCAGCACGACCGCGAGTTGCGGCGGGTCGCCGGGCGCGAGGGCGCTAGCCTCGTCGACCAGTTCGCGGATAGCGGGCAGACGGGAGTACTCCATGCCCGTCGGCGCCATCGGGACCAGGATGTGGGTGGCCATGCGGATCGCCGAAGCGACAACGCCAAGCCGCTCCTTCATGGGCGGTGTGTCGATCACGACGGTGTCGTAGCGGTCTCCGGCGATTCCGGGCAGCTTGCGGTGCAGATCGGAAACGGGCATGCCGATGACGGGCACTGTCCACTCTCCCGCCTCGGACCAGGCCAGCAGCGATTCATTCTCGCCGTCAGCGTCAACACCCAGGACCGACAGGCCGGCCTCGGCCAGTGCGTGGAGCACAAACGCGGCGGTTGTGGTCTTGGTCGAGCCGCCTTTGAGGTTGGCAACGGCGATCGTGAGGATTGGCGGCATGGAAGCACCTTCAAATCAGTATCTACAGATATTCGTATATCCGTAGTTCAGTAACTCAGTATTCATAGTGTGGAGCACTCGGCCCGCTGCGGACAAGCGTCCTTCTCGGCGTGGCGCGCCGAACGGGGCTGTGGGATAGGTTCTCACGCCGAGCTTGGCACGCTACGGACTTGGGTGATGCTGCTCGGGCATTGGATCCGCCACGGCACCATCTACGGCAAAGGCCAAGACGCTGACCGGGCTACGCGGCTGGGACCGCATCGAGGGCTGGCCCGACGACCAGACCATCGATGACATCGCCACCGACACCGTGGTCGCCGCGCTGATCTACTTCCGGCGACAAGGTGCTCATGACCCATCGCTGGCAATCCTCGGGAGGGGCGTCGCTGGGCACCTTCTTTCATCGGCCAGTGCCTCTATCAGTTCGCCAACATCTACCGCAGCGCACTGCGCGCCGAACTGTCCACCCACGGGCAGTTTCAGATGTCCATTGACACATAACCAACTGCATCTAGATCGTAAACAGTTGGGGGAGACTGCTGTTACGTCTAGCTAGATGCAGTTGGTTATTCAGCGCGCAGCGAGATAGCGGTATGCAGTGGCGCGTCCGATGCCGAAGGCGACGGCGAGCTCGGCAACCGGCTCACCAGTTGCGGCGAGGCGACGCAGCTGTTCTTGACGTTCAGGGCTGAGCTTGTGCGGCTTGGTGGTCGGCAGGCTTCGAGCCCGCCGCGACTCGCGGGCGGCGGCGCGGCGCTCACGGCCGAGTTCGAGTTCGAGCTCGGCCAAAGTGGCCATGATGGCGGCCACGGCACGACCTGTTGGAGTACCCGTGTCTACGCCTTCACGTAGAGCGCGCAATAGGATTCGGCGCTGACCCAGATCGGCGATGGTGCGGGTGACTTCGGCCGCCGAGCGGCCGAGTCGATCGATCGCGGTGACGACCACGGTGTCGCCTTCGCGCGCGTAGTCGAGCAACGCCGCCAGGCCAGGTCGAGTGGTGTTGGCCGCCCCGGAAAGTTTGTCGCTGTACACCCGATCCCCGTCAACTCCGGCTGCTGCTAAGGCAGCCACCTGCACATCGAGGTCCTGGCCGAGAGTGCTCACACGGGCGTATCCGAGAATCGATGTCATATACGAACTGTCCCACCATTGACCGACAGTGAAGATTCGAGACACGCAGTGTGAGACAAGAAACGAGACACCCCGACCTGGAGCAATGCGGCTTGGCTGGAGAAGTGCTCAGCCTGTCTCGTTTCTCTAGTAACGAGACGGTCATCGTCCTAGTTTGCCCCAGTTGTCGAACGTTTGTGGACGTTACGCTAGTCCTCCCAGCCCTGGAAGCTGGCGGCAAAGGCAAGCACTCGCGGCGCAAGCGGGTTCAGGGGCGGGCACATGTTCCGACGCGTGAAGCCGGGACCGTTCTGCAATGCACGCTGTCCCTGTTTGTCTGGGTACCGGGCCAGTAGTTCGCGCACTATCGCAGCGTCTTCGCCAGCGTTGGGATACAAAAGCCGGTCCAACTTCTCCTGCAGCGGACCCATTAGAGGCTGTACGGATTTGATCATGTCCAGCACGCTGGGATCGGAGTCTCTGTCTTGCAACTCGCTCCGCTTCAGCCAGGGCTTATTCCTGGACTCCTTGGTGAAGTCGAACATGTACTGGCGATCCATGTACACGTTGACGGCGTTCTCGCCATGGAGACGTGCCGCGAAATCATACTTGAAGGCGTTGATATCTCCGTGCAGCAGCGCATCGCGCATCTCAAGCAGCCAGCGGTACTCAAAGGAGTCCGCCTTCAGATCGTTGAACAAAGCCAGTACGGCCTGTTCCTGCGGCGTTCGGCGAGCGAAGGTGTCGCGAACTGCGCGGATCGTTTGATCTTCGTGACTCTGAAGGGCACTGGTGAAGGAAATCAGCGCCGAACGCACTTTGCGCCTGCGCTCATCCCACGCATCCCAATCGAAGATGCCGATCTTGTTGTCCCGCAGGTCTTCCAGGATCAAAACCAGCTGATCTAGGAACCGGTCGCTCTCATCGGAGATGTGTCCCAGAAGTTCACTGTCCAACATCTTCCGAAGCCGTTCGTGCGCATCGCTATACCGCTTATCTTCTTCTTCAGTCAACGAACACACCTTCTCGAAAATCGGGGCGTCGGACCGGCTGGGGTCCAGGTGGACCAGGATCGCGCCGTATGGGTCTGCTTCGGCCTCTGCGTCCTGAGCGTCCATCTCGGCCCTCATCTGCCCAATCGCGTCCATGGTGTTCTTGATGTCCGCAGCCACTTCACGAAAGCGTTGCTGGATCTGATCTGATGGCAGACCGCCGGAAAGCCAGCCCTTGCAGGTGGATAGAACGTCATCCAGCGCGTCCATGACCAACTTCTGCGCGGTCTCGCGGGTGTATCGATCCCGAACGTCAGGGGTGTCCTTCCAGTCCGCCCACACGGTTGTCGCCGCCTTCGCCAGTGCGGTTAGTGCCTCGAAGATCACTAGGGCCGATTGGCTGGGACTGGTCACAGTTGGCAGCGCCGCTTCTTCTTGCCATGCCTCACAGGCGTTGTCACAGAAGTCTGTTGCGTCGTCGCCTTCGATATCGTCTAGCGCAGCGGTGAACGCTTTCAGGCGGCCGATCCACTCCCCGACACGCTCTAGTTCTTCCTGTTCGTCGTCCTCCACGTCGATTCCTCTCCTCAAACTGTCACATCATGTGTGGCTCCCTTCTCGTGGGTAGCCGTACAGGCTGGCATACGGGTCCGACAAAGGCACGACAATTTCCGTGGCGTGTCGCCTTCTCCGCGCCGCAAGCTCGGCGCCCCTTGAGATGGCACCGAACGAGCTGACTCAATCGGCAACCGCGCGTTCGTCGATGCTGTTGTGCGGTGAGCCGAATCGGCGATACGGAACAGCTCCGTCAGACCCCCGGGGCATGACACGAACTTGTCGACCTTGCAGCCAGATGTCGGCGGAGATTGAGAAGATCAAACGCAAGCCAGGTGTCAGTTTGGGGGGAAGAATGCAGATTAAGACGCGTCAGCGAGTTCGTGACCTCGCCGAGGTCTACACGCACGCCCGCGAAGTCCATGCCATGCTCGATCTGGTTCCCGACATGTTTCCCAGCGCCGCAGACCCGTCCAACACCGATCGCAAGTTCTTCGAGCCCGCAGCAGGGTCTGGCAATTTCCTCGAAGAGATTCTGATCCGCAAGCTGGCCTTCGTCACGCGCGAGCGTTACCAGACCGGCCAACAGTACGAGCATCGCATCCTACGCGCACTGGCCTCGATCTACGCCATAGACATCGACGCCGAGAACGTCGCGGAGTCCAAGGATCGGCTGCGCAGCGTCATCATCTCGCACCTGGACAGCGACCTGAACACCCGAGAGGCCACTGCCAGCTTCGCCGGCGCGGTCGAAGCCATCCTATCCACCAACGTCGTGCAGGCCGATACCTTGGCCGACCTCGACACGATCGAATGGGTGGACTACCGCGCAGGCCGAAACGGCACGTTCACCCGTGAGTGGTCGACCGTGAACAGCGACCAAGACCAGCTCGATCTGTTCCATGTCCCAAAGGTCGACAGCAAGCCGATCCACTACGCCCTACTTCTGTGCAACCCCGAGCCGGTGACTGGCGAGCCCAGAAGGATCGGCGCATGAGCCGGTTCACCCAGCACGTTCCCGACATCCTCGACTGCCTGGCTCAGCTGTCCAACGACGAGGTGCCGACCTCACCCAAGCTGGCCCGCGCGATGCTCGACCTGCTGCCTGAGCATGTCTGGCACGAGCCGCACTATCGCTGGCTCGATCCGTTCAGCAAGTCGGGAGTCTTCCTACGCGAGATCGCCACTCGGCTGCTCGACGGCCTGGCTGACTGGGAACCAGACTTTGTAGCCCGGCGTGAGCACATCTTCCGCAATATGCTCTACGGCGCCGCAATCACCGAGATGACCGGCATCATCTCCCGGCGCAGCGTCTACTGCGCCGCCGACGCCTCCAGTCCCTACAGCGTGGTGCGATTCGACGACCCGGCCGGCAACATCCCGTACGTCCCGTCTACGCACGCTTTCGACAGCAAGGGATTCTGCAAGATCTGCCGAGCCCCCGAAACTCTCGTACGCGACAACCGCGAGGACTACGCCTACTCATTCATCCATGGCACTTACCCCACCGAGGAGATGGCCGACATGCAATTCGACGTGATCGTCGGCAACCCGCCCTACCAGATCGGAATGAAGACCGCCGATGGAGACCGGACCGCGAACATCACCCAGCTCTACCAATATTTTGTGGAGAAGGCCATTGAGCTGGACCCGCAATACGTCCTGATGATCATCAAGGCCGCGTGGTTCACCGGTGGCAAAGGCCTGGATTCCTTCCGCGCCAACATGATCGCCGACCGGCACCTGGCCAAGATCGTCGACAACCCCAAGCTGTTCGATTGCTTTCCCGGAGTCGAAATCAAGGGCGGTGTCTGCTACTTCCTCTGGGACAGGGACCACGACGGCGACTGCGAGTTCTCAACCCGCATCGACGGCAAGATCCTCTCGACGATGACCCGTGATCTGCGTGACGGTCAGGGCGTCGTGGTCCGCGACAACCGCGCCGCATCCATCATCGCCAAGGCGCACACCGCGGAGACCCTGGCTGACGTCGTTAGCCCGAGGGATCCGTTCGGCCAGTCGATCACCACCAACTACAAGCACGCCTCGCCCACTCAGGACGAGGGCATGATCCCGCTCGTCTTCGGCACCAAGGTCGAATATGTGCGCCCCGACCAGCTGCAACGTTTTCACGAATGGGTCGACCGCTGGAAGGTATTACTCCCGATGGCTGGCGATGGTCACGGCCGAGAGGTCGCGTACGTCACCGGTGAACCGATCGCGCTCGCACCAGGATCTGCGTGCACCCAGAGCTACCTCGTTGCAGGCACCTTCGACACCAGGGAAGAGACCGAAAACTACGCGAACTACCTGACCACCAAATTCGTCCGCTTCCTCGTCCTGCAGCGCAAAGCCACCCAGCATCTGACCCCGGAGCGATTCCGGTTTGTCCCGCAAGTCGACTTCACGCGCCCCTGGACAGACGAGCAGCTCTACGACCACTTCGGCTTGACCGGCGAAGAGCGCGAATATATCGAGTCCAAGATCATGCCGCGTGAGGTCAACTGGTCCCTGGACTCACCGATTCCATCCAGCCACCTGCCCGGCGGCGCCAAGTACAAGCCCGGCAAAGACGAGGACGAAGACTAGCCGATGGGCAACCGCATCTACGCCTACACCGTCGTGGGCAAGGACACTGAGCCATGGGAGCGCGCACATGGTGATCTCCTAGTCAGAGGCCAGGGCTTGATCAAAGTTGGCCAGACCACCAAGAGCACCGCCCGCGCGCGGATCAAGCAGCAGCTGGGCACCGCCTATCCTGGGCTCAAGGGCGTGCAGATCCTGCTCGATGAGCCAGCATTGCGCACCGATGGCTCCGAGTTCTCCGACCATGACCTGCATGCGGCGTTGGTTTCCGCTGGTATCCACCGCATCGGTGGCGAATGGTTTGAGGCCACCCTCGACGAGGTCAAGGCCGCGATCGCCACCGTGGTCTCGGGTATTGCCTACCAGCCGACGCGCACTCAAACCTTCAAACCGCGCCCCGAGCAACAGGCCGCGATCGACCAGACCACTGCTTACTTCCGCAACCACACCGGCACCCAGGCACCCAAGTTCCTGTGGAACGCCAAGATGCGGTTCGGCAAAACCTTCGCCACCTATCAACTGGCCAAGGAGATGTGCTGGCGGCGCGTACTTGTGCTGACCTTCAAGCCCGCCGTGGCCACCGCCTGGCATGACGACCTCGTCAGCCACGTCGACTTCGACGGCTGGCGCTACGTCGACAAGAACACCCCCGACGACGAGCGCGACGAGGCAGCAGACTACACCGGACCCGTGGTCTGGTTCGCCTCCCTGCAGGACCTAGGCGGGCGCGATGCCGACGGCAACATCAAGGTTCGCAACGAGGTCATCCACCTCATCGATTGGGACGCCATCGTACTCGACGAGTACCACTTCGGCGCCTGGCGAGACTCCGCGCGCGCC
>WBZN01000412.1_pt2 | contig 19155 bp, 20 predicted proteins | sample 5204281 | NCBI WGS metagenome assembly WBZN01 (sample SAMN12344347, study PRJNA552823) | activated sludge metagenome | biome: Activated sludge suspended growth; feature: Nitrification reactor; material: Wastewater; isolation source: activated sludge from nitrification reactor of wastewater...
GCACGTGCGGCTGGTCAACACCATGAGCAACGAGGTGCTGGATGAAGCCGGCGTGCTGGCGAAGTTCGGCGTCGGGCCGGAGCGCATCGTCGACTATTTCGCGCTGGTCGGCGACAGCGTGGACAACGTCCCGGGGGTGGACAAGGTCGGGCCGAAGACGGCGGCGAAATGGCTGCAGGAGTACGGTTCGCTCGACGCCATCGTCGCCCATGCCGATGAAATCGGCGGCAAGGTCGGCGAGAACCTGCGCAAGCACCTGGATTTCCTGCCGCTCGGCAAAAAGCTCGTCACCGTGGTCTGCGACCTCGCGCTGCCGGTGAAGGTGGAAGACCTCGCGCCACAACCGCCCGACAAGGACAAACTCGCCGAGCTGTTCGCGCGCCTCGAGTTCAAGACCTGGCTCAGAGAGCTGCAGGGCGATACGCCCTCTCCCCCCGCGGGGGAGAGGGCCGGGGTGAGGGGGGAAGGCGCAGACCTGCAACCCCCCGGCGCCCACCGCACTGGCTACGAAACGATCCTCGACTGGACGCAACTCGACGCCTGGCTGCAGAAGCTCGACGCCGCGCCCCTCGCCGCCTTCGACACCGAAACCACCAGCCTCGACCCGATGCAGGCGCGGCTGGTCGGGATGTCCTTCGCCGTGGCGCCGGGCGAGGCCGCCTACCTGCCGCTCGCCCACCGCTACGCCGGCGTGCCGCAGCAACTGACTTTCGACGAGGCATTGGCGAAGCTGAAGCCCTGGCTGGAATCGCCGCGCCACGCCAAGCTCGGCCAGAACCTGAAGTACGACATGCACGTGCTCGCCAATCACGGGCTGCGCCTCGAAGGCGTCGCCCACGACACGATGCTCGCGTCCTACGTCGTCGAATCCGACAAGAGCCACGACATGGATTCGATGGCGCTGCGCCACCTCGGCATCGCCACCATCAAGTACGACGAGGTCACCGGCAAGGGCGCCGGCCGCATCGGCTTCGACCAGGTCGACATCGAGCGCGCCGCCGAATACGCCGCCGAGGATGCCGACATCACCCTGCGCCTGCACGGGGCGCTCTCCCCGCGCCTCGCCGAGGAACCGCGGCTGGAAGCGCTTTACCGCGACATCGAGATGCCGGTGATGCAGATCCTCTTCCGCATGGAAAGGAACGGCGTGCTGGTCGACGCCCCGCTGCTGGAGCGGCAGGGGCAGGAGCTCGGCCTGCGCATGCTGGAAATCGAAAGGCAGGCGCACGAAGTGGCGAAGCAGCCCTTCAACCTGAATTCGCCGAAGCAGATCCAGGAGATCCTCTTCGAGCGCGAGAAGCTGCCGGTGCTGAAGAAGACGCCTTCCGGCGCGCCGTCCACCGACGAGGAGGTGCTGGAACAGCTGGCGCTCGACTACCCGCTGCCGAAGCTGATCCTCGACTACCGCGGCATGGCCAAGCTGAAGAGTACCTACGCCGACAAGCTGCCGCGCTCGGTCGACCCGGCCACGGGGCGCGTGCACACCAACTATTCCCAGGCCGTGGCGGTCACCGGGCGGCTCGCCAGCTCCGACCCGAACCTGCAGAACATCCCGATCCGCACCGAAGAGGGCCGGCGCATCCGCCAGGCCTTCGTCGCGCCGGCGGGTTCGCGCATCGTCTCTGCCGACTACTCGCAGATCGAGCTGCGCATCATGGCGCACCTGTCGGGCGACACGGGCCTGCTCGACGCCTTTGCCCAAGGCTCCGACATCCACCGCGCCACCGCCGCCGAAGTGTTCGGCGTGGCGCCGGCGGAGGTGACGAGCGAGCAGCGCCGCTACGCCAAGGTGATCAACTTCGGCCTCATCTACGGCATGTCGGCCTTCGGCCTGGCGCGCCAGCTCGGCCTCGAGCGGCAGGCGGCGGCGGCCTACATCGACCGCTACTTCGCGCGCTATCCCGGCGTGGCGAACTACATGGAATCCACCCGCCAGCTGGCGCGCGACAAGGGCTACGTCGAGACGGTGTTCGGCCGCCGGCTGTGGCTGCCGGAGATAAAGTCAGCCGCCCCGGCACGGCGCCAGGCCGCCGAGCGCGCCGCCATCAACGCGCCGATGCAGGGCACCGCCGCCGACATCATCAAGCTGGCGATGATCGCCGTGCAGCGCTGGCTCGACGAGGCGCGGATGCGCACGCTGCTGATCCTGCAGGTGCACGACGAACTGGTGCTGGAAGTGCCGGAAGACGAACTCGCGGCCGTGCGCCGCGAACTGCCGCAGCTGATGGCCGGCGTGGCGCAGCTCTCCGTGCCGCTGGTCGCCGAGGTCGGCATCGGCGCGAATTGGGATGAGGCTCATTGAGGCGATGAGCCTGGTGCGGGACGAGGCCCATTAGCAGCTGACGCAGCCGCTGCCCGGGCTGCGCCAGGGAAAGTTGCCGTATGATGTGCAGGTCCGAATCCGCCTCGCCGAAGAGCGAATCCGGGCCCGACTCCGATGAGAGGTGAAGATGTCCCTTTTCTCGTTCATTTACCGAAATGGCTTGTGGATATCGATCCCCCTATTCATCATCGCTGCCGCATCGCTTGTGTACCTGATCCGGGACGTGATCAAGGTCATGAAGCAGGCGCATCTCATCAGCGTCCCGCTCGTGGAAACGCAGGCGGTGGATTTCACCGAGGCCGGCCGGGTGGTCCTCTGCATGGAGGGGCCGCGCTTCACGAGCCGCTTCGCCAAGCTCTCGTACAGGCTGATCGGGCCTGACGGCAGAGAGGCCGATAGCCGAAGCAGCTGGTTTCGCGCCCACACCTCGGGCGTCTCCAGGGTGAGGATGGAGCTGGCATATTGCGAGATCGCCAGACCGGGCCGGCACACCCTTCAGATCAGTGGGCTCAAGCCGGGTGAGGCGCCCGATGTCGACCACCGGATCGTGTTCATGAGGCCCCATCTGGCCCGGAGCATCGCGCGCGTGATCGGAATCGTCCTGGCGAGCATGCTCCTGATCGGAAGCGTGGTCCTTTTCCTCGGGCGCCTCCTGGGCCAAGGGGAGGCCTCGTGATTGACGCCCACGGTGGGTAATACGCCTCCCCGGCCTTGCCCCATGATCACAACCCTCATCAAATACCTCTTTACCCTGTTCGGCGCCGTGATGCTCGCCGGCACGTTCTACCTGTCCCAGGACACACGCGCGTTTCTCGCAAGCGCGGTGCAGGCCGAAGGCACAGTTATTGAACTGGTGCGCAGCCACAAGACCTATCGCCCAGTCATTCGCTTCAGCGACCGGCACGGTCAGACAGTCGAATTCACCTCCTCGGCAGGCAGCAATCCTCCCAGCTACGCGGTCGGAGAAAAGGTCGCCGTGCTTTACCTGCCCGAGAAGCCGCACAACGCCGAGGTCGACGACTTCTTCATGATCTGGGGAGGATTGATCATCCTGGGCATTCTCGGCGTCGTCTTCTTCCTGATCGGCGCCGGCCTCTTCGTCGCCTCCCTGCGCAGACAGGGCGACGCGATGGGCTGATCGTCGGCGCGGCTCGCGCCTGGCACACGCCGGCCCTTCGCCGCCATCGCACTGCTTTACGTGGCCACGCTGCCTGCCCCTCTCCCCGCAAGCGGGGCGAGGGGAGTAATACTCAGCCCTCTTCGAGCACGCTCAGCAGGTAGCGCCCGTAGCCGCTGTTGTGCAGAGGCTCGGCCAGGCGGCGCAGCTGGGCGGCGTCGATGTAGCCCATGCGCCAGGCGATCTCCTCGGGCGCGGCGATCTTCAGGCCCTGGCGCTTCTCGATGGTCTGGACGAAATGCGAAGCCTCGATGAGGGATTCGTGGGTGCCGGTGTCGAGCCAGGCATGGCCGCGGCCCATCATCACCACGTTGAGCTCGCCCAGCTCGAGGTAGCGGCGGTTGACGTCCGTAATCTCCAGTTCGCCGCGCGGCGAGGGCTTGAGGCTCGCGGCGATGTCGCAGACCTTTTCATCATAGAAGTAGAGTCCGGTGACGGCGTAGCGCGAGCGCGGCTTGGCCGGCTTCTCCTCGATGCTGACGGCGCGGCCGTCGGCGCCAAATTCCACCACGCCATAGCGATGCGGGTCGTGCACCGGGTAGGCGAAGACCGAGGCGCCCTCGCTGCGCGCCGCCGCGCCCTGCAGGTCGTCCGCCAGGTCGTGGCCGTGGAAGATGTTGTCGCCGAGCACCAGCGCGCTGGGCGCGCCGCCGATGAAGTCGCGGCCGATGAGGAAGGCCTGGGCGAGCCCTTCCGGCTTCGGCTGCACGGCGTAGGAGAGCGACAGGCCCCAGCTTTTGCCGTCGCCGAGCAGCTGCTCGAAGCGCGGCAGGTCCTGCGGCGTCGAGATGACGAGGATGTCGCGGATGCCGGCGAGCATCAGGGTCGACAGCGGATAGTAGATCATCGGCTTGTCGTAGATGGGCAGCATCTGCTTCGACACCGCCAGCGTCACCGGGTAGAGCCGGGTGCCCGAGCCGCCGGCGAGGATGATGCCTTTCCTGTTCGTTCCCATGATGTCAGTCCGAATAGTGTTGCGCGACCCAGTCGCGATAGGCGCCGCTGGCGACGCGGCTGGTCCATTCCTGGTGCTCGAGGTACCAGCGCACCGTCTTGCCGATGCCGCTCTCGAAGCTCTCCGCCGGCCGCCAGCCGAGTTCGCGCTCGAGCTTGTCGGCGTTCATGGCGTAGCGGCGATCGTGGCCGGGGCGGTCCTTGACGTAGGTAATCAGCTTCTCGTGCGGCAGCACCGGCGAGCCGGGATGCAGCCGGTCGAGCAGGCCGCACAGCGTCTTCACCACGGCGAGGTTGGTCATCTCGGCGCGGCCGCCGATGTTGTAGGTCTCGCCGGGGCGGCCGCCCGCCAGCACGGCGCGGATGGCGGAGCAGTGGTCGCCGACGTAGAGCCAGTCGCGCACGTTGAGGCCGTCGCCGTAAATCGGCAGCGGCTTGCCCGAGATGGCGTTGAGGAGGATCAGCGGGATCAGCTTCTCGGGGAACTGGTAGGGGCCGTAGTTGTTCGAGCAGTTGGTGGTCAGCGTCGGCAGGCCGTAGGTGTGGTGGTAGGCGCGCACGAGGTGGTCGGAAGCCGCCTTCGAGGCCGAATACGGGCTGTTCGGCTGGTAGGGGTGCGTCTCGGCGAAGGCCGGGTCGTCCATGCCTAACGAGCCATACACCTCGTCGGTCGACACGTGCAGGAAGCGGAAGGCCGCCTTCGCCTCGCCCGCAAGCGCGGTCCAGTGGCCGCGCGCCGCCTCGAGCAGGGTGAAGGTGCCGTTGATGTTGGTCTGGATGAACTCGGCCGGGCCGTGGATGGAGCGGTCGACGTGGCTCTCGGCGGCGAAGTGCACAATGGCGCGCGGCGCATGGCGCTTGAGGAGATCGGCGATCAAGTCGGCGTCGTTGATGTCGCCCTGGACGAAATCATGGCGCTTGTCGCCCTTCAGCCCGGCGAGGTTCTCCGGGTTGCCGGCGTAGGTCAGCTTGTCGAGGTTGATGACCGGCTCGCCGGTCTCGCGCAGCCAGTCCAGAACAAAGTTCGAACCAATAAACCCGGCGCCTCCGGTGACGAGAATCATTGCGGGATTTCCTCGAGGCAGAGTTGCAGGCAGTCGCGCCAGTCGGGCAGGGCAAGGCCGAAGCGGGCGCGGAAGGCGTCGGTGTTCAGGCGAGAGTTGGCCGGGCGCTTCGCCGGCGTCGGGTAGTCGGCGGTCGCGATCGGCGTCACCGTCTTGACGCGCAGGCCGCCTCGGCTGGCGACGATGAGGCTGGCGAAGCCGTGCCAGCTCGTCTCGCCGGCGCAGGTGAGGTGAAACAGGCCGCTCTCGAAGCGGCCATGGCGGCGCTCGGCCAGCGCCTGGCGCAGCGCCAGCGCCGTCGCCTCGGCGATGAGCCGCGCCCAGGTCGGGGCGCCGACCTGGTCGGCGACGATGCGCAGTTCCTCGCGCTCGGCGGCCAGGCGCAGGATGGTGCGCAGGAAGTTGGCGCCGCGCGCGGCGTACACCCAGCTGGTGCGGAAGATCAGGTGGTCGCAACCTGAAGCGCGGATGCCTTCCTCGCCGGCCAGCTTGCTGCGGCCGTAGGCGCCGAGCGGATTCGTCGGGTCCGTCTCGACGTAGGGAGAAGCCTTGGCGCCGTCGAAGACATAGTCGGTCGAATAATGGATCAGCAGGGCACCGCGCTGAACGGCCTCCTGCGCCAGCAGCGCGGGCGCGGCGGCGTTGACGGCGTTGGCCTGCTCCGGCTCGCTCTCCGCCTTGTCGACGGCGGTGTAGGCGGCGGCGTTGACGATGACGTCGGGGCGCACTTCATCCAGCTTGCGCCGCACCGCGGCGGCATCGGCGAGGTCCAGCCCGGCGTGGTCGCAGGCCGTGACCTTGCCGACCGGCTGCAGCGTCCGCTGCAGCTCCCAGCCGACCTGGCCGTTTTTTCCTGTAAGGAGAATGTTCACGGGAACAGTTCCGCCACGGCGAAGGGCACGCCGTTAACATCCTTGGCGGAGAGCGCCGGCGCGCTGGTCAGCGGCCAGGGAATCGCCAGCTCGGGATCGTTCCAGAGGATGCAGCGCTCGTGCTCCGGCGCGTAGTAGTCGGTGGTCTTGTAGAGGAAATCCGCCGATTCGGAGACGACGAGGAAGCCGTGGGCGAGGCCCGGCGGCAGCCAGAACATGCGCTGGTTGGCGTCCGACAGCTCGACGCAGGCCACCTTGCCGAAGGTCGGCGAGCTCCTGCGGATGTCCACGGCGACGTCGAACACCGCCCCGCTCGCCACGCGCACCAGCTTGCCCTGCGGCTGCTGCAATTGATAATGCAGCCCGCGCAGCACGCCGCGGGCGGAGCGGGAATGGTTGTCCTGCACGAACTCGGCGCGGATGCCGGCCGCCTCGGCCAGCACGCGCCTGTTGTAGCTCTCGAGGAAGAAGCCGCGCGCGTCTCCGAAGACCTTCGGCTCGAGGATCAGCGCATCGTGGATGTCGGTTTGGATGACTTTCATGAAACCGCATTTTACTTGCGGTTGAGGTATTCCACCCGCAAATCCTTGCGCCCCAGGACGACCTTGCTGACGGCGCCGAACTCGAAGACGAGGCGCGGCCAGCGCCGCGGCGGCACTTCCAGCCAGTGGGCGAACAGCACGCGCAGCACGCCGCCGTGGGTGACCACCGCCGCGGCCGGCGCCTCGCCCGACCGCAGCTCGTCGAGAAAGGCCAGGGTGCGTGCCAGCATTTCGGCCGCCGATTCGCCGCCGGGCGGGGCGAAGTTGAGGATGTCGGCGACCCAGGCGTCGAAGGCGGCCTTCTCGATCTCGTCCCAGCGGCGCATCTCCCACTCGCCGAAATGCATCTCGACGAGCCGGTCATCGACAGCCGGCGCCGGAGAAAGCTGCTCGGCCACGCTGCGGCAGCGCAGGAGCGGGCTGGTGTAGACCGGGATGCCGGCCGGCAGGAGGCCGCGCAGGCGCGCCGCCTCCGTGCCGGCGTCCCCGGCGAGGCCGATGTCGCTGCGGCCGTAGCAGGTGCCTTCCGGCACGGCCGGCTCGGGGTGGCGGATCAGGAAAAGTTCCATGCGACGGCAAGCATACCAACATAGATTGCCAGCTCGGCGCCCTGCTGCGTGGCGCCGAGGCAGTCGCCGGTGTAGCCGCCGATGCGCCGGACGAAATAGCGCGCGGCAAGGAAGGCCGTCAGCGCCGCCAGCCCCAGGCCGGCAAGCGCGGCTTGCCACGGCAGCAGCGCCAGCGGCAGCAATCCGAACAGCGCCGCCACGGCCAGGCTGCCGGCGCCCATGCGCACGGCGAGCGGCTTGGCGCGCGCCGCGTCGTCGTCGCGCACGTAGTCGAGCGCATAGATCAACGCCGTCGAGCAGAAGCGCGAGGCGGCATGCGCGGCGACGAGGGCCGGCGCGATCCAGTCATCGGGCAGCTCGTAGAGGGCGTTGAATTTCGCAAGCAGCATCAGCGCGACGGCGATGGCGCCGTAGCTGCCGATGCGCGAGTCCTTCATGATCGCCAGCACCTGCGGCTTGGTCCAGCCGCCGCCGAAGCCGTCGACCGCATCGGCCAGGCCGTCCTCGTGGAAGGCGCCGGTGACGAGCAGCGTCGCCGCCATGCTGAACAGGAGGGCGAGCGACACCGGCAGGACGAAGGCGGCAAGGAGAAAAGTCAGCCCCCCCAGCACGCCGACGAGGATGCCGACCAGCGGGAAATAGCGCGCCGCCCGGTCGAGCGCCTCCTGCGAATGGCCGACCCAGGCCGGCACCGGCAGGCGCGTGAAGAAGCGCACCGCGCCGAAGAAGGCTTCAGCTTCCTGGCGCAGCATCGGCCTGCTCGCTCTGCCCGCTCACGCCAGCCGATTCGAAGCTCGCCATCTCGTTGAGGAAGGCCGCTGCGGCGCGCAGCAGCGGCCAGGCCAGCGCCGCGCCGGTGCCTTCGCCCAGGCGCAGGTCCATGTCGAGCAGCGGCCGCGCGCCGAGGTGCTCGAGCTGCAGGCGGTGGCCGCGCTCCTGCGATCGGTGCGAGAAGACGCAGTACTGCAGCGTCGCCGGATGCAAGGTGGCGGCGACGAGCAGGGCCGAGGTGACGATGAAGCCATCGATTAGCAGCAGCATCTTCCGCTCGGCGGCGGCGAGCATGCCGCCGGCCAGCATGGCCATTTCAAAACCGCCGAACTGCGCCAGAACGGAGAGCGGCGCGCAGTCGCCGCGGTAGAGGTCGGCGACCTGCTGCAGCAAGGCCAGCTTGCGCGACACGCCGGCATCGTCCAGCCCGGTGCCGCGGCCGACGCAATCGTCGAGCGGGATGCCGGCGAGGAAGTGGGTGATGAGCGAAGCCGAGGCGGTGTTGCCAATGCCCATCTCGCCGAAGCCGACGACGTTGCAGCCTTTGGCGTGGAGGCCGGCGACGATTTCGGCGCCGCGCGCCATCGCCGCTTCGCACTGTTCCGCACTCATCGCCGGGCCTTCGAGATAATTCGCCGTGCCGTGGGGACTGACTTTTGCGTCGACGAGGCCGGCGCGCGGGCCAAATGCGTGGTTCACGCCAGCATCGGCGACCACCAGTTCGATGCCGTTGGCGCGGGCGAAGACGTTGATGGCGGCGCCGCCGGCGAGGAAGTTCTCCACCATCTGCCAGGTCACATCCTGCGGAAAGGCGGAGATGCCCGCTTTCGCCGCGCCGTGGTCGCCGGCGCAGACGAGGATGTGCGGCGCGCGCAGTTCGGGCGAGAGCGTCTGCTGGATCAGGCCGAGCTGCAGGGCCAGGCCTTCCAGACGGCCGAGGCTGCCCTGGGGCTTGGTCTTGCCGTCGATCTTCTGCTGCAGCGCGGGGCGCAGGGCGTCGTCCGGCGCGGTGATGGCGAATCGCATAGGTTCCCTTTCAGGTCTTGAGCGGCAGCGGCAGCCCGGCGGCGACGAAGGTCGCGCGCTCGCAGGCCGCGGCCAGGTCCTGATTGAGCCGCCCCGCCTCGTCGCGGAAGCGGCGCGTCTCTTCGCCGAGCGGCACGATGCCGAGGCCGATCTCGTTGGCGACGAACAGCACTTCGCCGGGCAGGTCCGGCAGCGCCTCGAGCAGCGCCTGCCGCTCGGCGGCGAAGTCCGCGCCGATGACGTTCATCAGCCACAGGGTAAGGCAGTCGACGATCAGGCAGCGCCCCGCCGCGGCTTCCGCGCGGAGAGCAGCGGCAAGTGCGCGCGGCGCCTCGACCACGCGCCAGTCCGCCGGCCGCGTCGCGCGGTGGTGGGCGATGCGCCCGGCCATCTCGGCGTCGCCCGCCGTGCCGGTAACGATCACCGTCACCGGCAGGCCGGATGCCGCCGCGCGCCGCTGCGCATAGGCGCTCTTGCCGGAGCGCGCGCCGCCCAATACCAGTTCCTTCATCGTAGAATCCGATCGCTATGAAAGCATTCTGCCTGATTACCCTGCTGCTCGCCGCGCCGGCGCTCGCCGACATCGCGGCCGGCGACGACAGCGGCCGGACGCCGCGCCTGACCCATCCGGCGCGGCGCATCGTCAGCCTGTCGCCGCACATCACCGAGAACCTGTTCGCCATCGGCGCCGGCAGCCGCGTCGTCGGCACGGTCGAATTCAGCAACTATCCGGAAGCGGCGAAGCAGATCCGGCGGATCGGCAGCTACGAGAAGATCGACCTGGAGGCGGTGGCGGCGCTGCGGCCCGACCTCGTCATCGCCTGGGAGTCCGGCAACATCGCCTCGCATGTCGCCAGGCTGAAGGCCATCGGCCTGCCGGTGGCAGTCACGGAAACCCGGCGCATCGAGGACGTGCCCGCCGACCTGGAGCGCCTGGGGGCCCTCTCCGGCACCGGCACCGGCGCGCGCGCCGCGGCGGCAAGGTTCCGCGAGCGGCTGGCGGCGCTGCGCGCGCGCCACGCCGAACGGCCGAAGGTGCGGGTGTTCTACGAGGTGTGGAACCAGCCGCTGATGACCGTCGGCGGGCAGCAGATCATTTCCGACGCGATCCGCCTGTGCGGCGGCGAGAACGTCTTCGCGGCGCTGAAGCCGATGGCGGCGGCGGTGACCGTCGAAGCGGTGCTCGCCGCCGACCCGGAAGCCATCGTCGCCAGCGGCATGGGCGAGGAACGGCCCGAATGGCTGGACGAGTGGCGCCGCTGGCCGTCGTTGACGGCGGTCGCCCGCGACAACCTGTTCTTCGTGCATCCGGATCACCTGCAGCGCCACACGCCGCGCATCCTCGACGGCATCGAGCGGCTGTGCGAGCATCTGGAAACGGCCCGTGCGCGCCGCCCGGCCAAATAGCGCGCGGCACCGGTCGATGTCATGCAAAGGAGGGCCCTGATGCGGAACAACGAAGGAAGCTGGCCGGAGAGACTGGCCGTGGCATGCGTTGCGATCCTGCTGGCCGCCTGTGAGGGCCTCTTCACGGGCACGGCGGCGGAGAGCCGCCCGCTCGAGCCCGAGGCCGGCGGCGGCTTCAAGCCGGTCGTCGTCAGGCTGACCACCGAGATGTCTCCGGTCGCGTTGAATTTTCATGCGGAGCTCGGCAACAACCCCCATGAGACGGGCAAATGGAACAGCTACCGGCTCACCCTGTCGCGCGGCGGCCAGGCGGTCGCCAGCCGCAATTTCAATGTCACCTACACCGGCACTTACGATTTGCCGCCGGCCCATCCCGCGCAGGCGATCACGATGCTGACCCACCGCGTCGCGGAGAGCGGCGAATACGAAGTGTCGATCCAGCCCGCCAGGGCCGTCGAGGTGGCGCTGCAGAATCCGCGCCTCGAAGTCCGCCGCAACGTGCAGCTGCCGCAGTAGCATCTTCCCGCCCTACGCCGGAACGAAATAGCGCGCCCCGCCGTCGCGCATCTCGCGCAGCGGATGGCCGTACAGGCGCGACAGCGACTCGGCCGTGAGCACCGCCGCCACCGGCCCTTCCAGCGTGCGGCTTTCGCCGAACAGCAGCAGCGCGCGATCGGCGTAGCGCAGGGCGAGGTTGATGTCGTGCAGCACCATGACGATGCCGACGCCGTCCGCGCGCGCGCGCCGCGACAGCAGTTCCAGCACGGCGATCTGGTGGTTGAGGTCGAGGTGGGCGAGCGGCTCGTCGAGGAGATACGCCTGCGGCTGCTGTGCCAGCAGCGCGGCGATGGCGAGCCGCTGGCGCTCGCCGCCGGACAGGGTGTGCACCTCGCGACTGCCCAGGCCGGCGAGGTCCACCGCCGCCAGCGCCTCGCGGGCGATGCGCTCGTCCTCCCGACCCTCCCAGGCCCAGCGGCCGAGGTGCGGGTGGCGTCCGATCAGCGCCGTTTCCAGCACGGTCGACTGGAAGGCGTCGAGGTGGCCCTGCGGCAGCAGGCCGCGCAATTGCGCGGCGCGGCGCGGGCCGAGCGTCTCATAGGATTCCCCGCACAGCGAGACGCTGCCGGCCTCGGCCTTGCGCAGGCCGGCGAGGGTCGACAGCAGCGTCGTCTTGCCGGTGCCGTTGCGGCCGAGGATGGCCAGGCGCTCGCCGGCGGCGAGTTCGAAGCCGAGCCCGGCGGCGACGCGCACGCTGCCGATGTTGACGTCGAGGTCGCGGACGCAGAGCAAGGCCGTCATGCCGCGCTCCCGCGGGGGCTGCGCGTCAGCAGATACAGGAACACCGGCACGCCGATCAGTGCGGTGAGCACCCCCACCGGCAGCTGCTGCGGCGCGACGACGGTGCGCGCCAGGGTGTCGGCCAGGGTCAGCAGCGCGCCGCCCGCCAGCGCGGCGGCCGGCAGCAGCACGCGCTGGTCGTTGCCGATCGCCAGCCGCACCAGGTGCGGCACGATGAGGCCGACGAAGCCGACGGCACCGGTCGTCGTCACCGCCGCCGCGGTGACGAGCGCGGCCAGCACATACACCGCGCCGCGCAGGCGGCTCACCGGCACGCCGAGCGCGCGCGCCGTCAGGTCGCCGCGCGCCAGCAGGTTGAGGTCGCGGGAGAGGGGCAGGGCGGCGAGCAGGCCGAACGCCAGCAGGAGCAGCGCCGGCCAGAATGAAGCGGCATGCGACAGGTCGCCCATCAGCCAGAACAGCATGCCGCGCAGCTGGTTCTCGGGCGCGATGGAGAGGATCAGCGCCACCGCCGCGCCGCAGCCGGCGGCGACGATGACGCCGGTGAGCAGCAGCCGCGTCTGCGTCCATGAGCCGTCGCCGCGCGCCAGGCCGAACACCAGCAGCGTCGCGGCCAGGGCGCCGGCAAAGGCGCCGCCATTCACCAGCAGCAGCGGCAACCCGAACAGCATGGCGGAGAGGGCGCCGACCGAGGCGCCGCCGGAAATGCCGAGGACGTAGGGGTCGGCCAGCGGATTGCGCAGCAGCACCTGCATCAGCGCGCCGGCCAGCGCCAGCAGGCCGCCGCAGGCGAAGGCCGCCAGCGCCCGCGGCAGGCGCAGCTCGCGCACCACTTCGGCCGCCACGCCGGCCGTGTCACCAAGCAGGGCGCGTCCGACATCCGCGGCAGACACCGGCAGGCTGCCCGCCGCCAGCGCCAGCAACAGGCTCGCCAGGCCGACCAAGGCCAGGAGCAGGATCACCAGCAGGGCGCGGCGGCGTGTCGGCACGGCTGACTTTTCCTATCTGAAGTCGTAGCGGGCGCTGAGAAAGAAGCTGCGCCCGTCGGCCGGATAGTAGTAATGGTCGGCGATCCAGGGCGAATAGCCGGCATAGGGCGCATAGCGCTTGTCGAGGGCGTTGAGCAGCCGCGCCGTGACGGTCCACGGCGCGAAGGCCCAGGCGGCCTGCAGGTCCAGCGTGGTGATGCCGGACAGCATGCCGCGGACGTTGTCGTAGTCGCCGCTGTAGCGCCGCTCACCGACGTAGTTCACCAACGCGGCATAGCTGCCCGCGCGCCCGGCGTCCCAGGCGAGCTGGAGCGTGGCCTTGTTGCCCGGCACGAGCGGGACGCGATTGCCGTCGTAGGGTCCGTCGCGGAATTCCGCGTCCGTCCAGGCATAGGCCAGCTTCACCTTGAGGCGCTCGACGATGCGCCAGTCGAGCTCGGCCTCGAAACCCTGCCGGCGCGTCGGATCGAAATTCACGTTGCTGCCTGACGCGCCGTCGTAGCCGATCTCGTCCTCCAGCCGCATGCGGTAAAGCGAGGCCCTGCCCTGCAGCGGCCCGAGCGCGAAGCTGCCGCCCAGCTCGATGATCGTGCCGTGCTGCGGCTTCAGGTCGCCGGCGAACACCGGCACGCCGAGAATCGCGCTGAAGCCGAAGAGCTCGTCCGTGTTGGGGAAGCGGAAGGTGGTGCCAGCCTTGCCGTAGGCGCGCCAGCCCTGTCCGCTGTAGCTCGCGCCGAGGTCCCAGGCATTGCGCCGCCGCGTGGCGCTGCCGTCCACAGCCGGCGAGAACCATGGCGGATAGGCGTCCTGGTGGGCATCCTGCTCCAGGCGCTGGCTGCGCACGCCGAGCGTCAGCGCCCAGGCCTCGCTCAGGCTGGTGACGTTCTGAAAATAGGCGGCGCTGCTGGTCTGCGAGGCCTTCTGGCGCGGGGCCGTCGAATAGCGGGCATCCACGTCGCCGTCGTAGTAGTCCAGGCCGAGCACGGTTTCGCTGCCCAGGCCGCCCAGGCCGTGGCGCCAGCGCAGCCGCGGCGTGAAGGACAGCATGTCCTTGTTGCGATCGGAGCGGCTGCCGAAGGAAGCGTAGTTGGCATGCTGGTCTTCGCCCTCGGTCGACACTTCCGCCTCGAGCGTCAGCGCATCGGTCAGCGGCAGCTTCACGCCCGGGCGCAGGCGGGTGCCGTCGCGCTTCTGCCAGTCGGAGGGCGTGGCGCTGGCGCGCGGGTCGGCATGATAGGCAGTCGTGGTCAGGTAGCCGGGCAGGCCGGAGGAATCCTTGTAGGCGGCGTAATCGACGAACAGCTCGCCGGCACCGAGGTACAGCCCGGCGCGGCCGGAGAGCGACTGCTGGTCCTGCTGGCCGTTCCTGCGCCAGCCGTTGCTGTCGGCGTAATGGGCGAAGACGTTGAAATAGCCGCGGTCGCCGCCGCCCGCGCCATGGACATCGAGGCCGCTGCGGCCGAAGCTGCCGGCACTCGCCGTGGCGGCGGCGCGCGGACGGCCGGACTTGTCGGTGACGATGTTGATGACGCCGCCGCTGGCGCGGTCGCCGTACAGCACCGTGCCGGCGCCGCGGATGATCTCGATGCGCTGCACGCTCTCAAGCGGGATCGCCGACCAGCTGACCGAACCCATGTCGATCGGGCTGAGGCGCTGGCCGTCGAGCAGGATGAGGCTGTTGCTGGTAGCCGTCTCGCCGAAGCCGCGCAGGTCGACCGTGGCATCGACGCCCAGGCTGCCGTAGAGGGTGCGCACGTCGACGCCGGCGGCGGTTCTCAGGATGTCGGGCAGGTTGGTCGCCGGCGTGTCGCGCATGTCCCCGCGCGTGATCACCGTGATGTTGGCCGGCACGCGCGGATCCGCCTCGGCGAAGCGGGTGGCGCTGACGATGACCGCCGCCTCGTCCTCGGCGACGGCAAGACCGGAAATGAATAGGCTGCCCAATACGATCGCAAGGGCACGTTGCTTGAAGTGCATGTGAAAGGCTCCCTTTCCGGCCTGCGTCCCCGCTGCCGGACAATCTCGCAAAAACGGAATATCCGGGGGAGCTTCGGTCGGTGCGGGCGCGGGCCCGGAGCCGGTGGCCGCACCCCCGCGGCGATTCCGTACTGGTCTGTCCGAGGCCGGTATCCGGGCTCGCAAGTCTTGATCCGCCGCCTTCCCGAGCATTCGCTCAGTGGCTGTGTGGCGGACCCGCACTCGCTTACCGTTGCGGGGGCAGCCGAGGCATTGCCAGCTTGGGCTGGCGCACCTCGTTCCCGTTTAACCCGCCGGCGGAAGGCCGGCGGAGCACCTGGAACAGGATGCCGCGTGGAAAAACCACACGACGCCACGGATTATAGCGAGAAAACCCGAAGTCAGTCCCCGCGGCACGCCACGGCATTACAAACGACATTCAGAATTCCCTGTTATTGCTTGACGAAAAACTGCTTTTTGGTTAGCTTGTCGCGATGGATCGGGACCTGTTCGCGCTCGAAGAGCGCATCGAGCAATTCATTTCCTTGTGCCAGAACCTGCGCACGGAAAACCAGGAACTGCGCACGCGCGTGGCCGGCCTCGAAGTCGAGCGCAACCGCCTCAACGAGAAAATCGACACCGCCTGCGAGCGTCTGGAATCCCTCATGGAGCAGGTGCCCGAGCAATGAGCCGGAAGGAAGCCAACACCCTGGACATCGTCCTCATGGGGCGCGAATACCGCGTCGCCTGCACCCCGGACGAGCGTGAAGCCCTGCAAGGCGCAGTGGCCTTCGTCGACGAAAAGATGCGCGAGATCGGCGCGAAGACCAAATCCACCGGCGAGCGCCTGGCCGTCATGACGGCCCTCAACCTCGCCCACGAACTGCTCTCCATCAAGCTGCCGGGCGGCTTTGACCTGCAGGAGTTCCGGCGTAGAATCGCCGGCATGCAGTCGCGGCTCGACGAGGCGATGGCCAGCCAGGAGCAGTTGTTCTAGGCCATTCTCGCGGCATCCCGCCCGGCTTCAAGATTTCCCCTGCCGTGTTCGCCAAGGTCAACCATTCCTTGAACCAATGACTTGGCATTGGCTGCGGACCAAAGCGTCACTTTTGCGAGCGTCCCTCATTCGTGAGCCCGGACGCACCTGCGGTGACCGGAATGCGGCCACTCTGGACCTCAGGTTCAGGATGCCGGCCTAGCGGCACAGGCGGGGGATCCCCCTGTCGCGGGCTGCCTGCCCGGGCAGGCGCCGCCGGCCCGCAAATAAACCCAAAAAAACCACCCTTCCGGGGCTGACGGCGCATTCCGTCGCTTACAATCCCATGGCCTAGCCGCACAGTGCGGGCGGTGCATTGCTTGCCGCTTCCTTTTCTGCCCGAGGACAAGACCATGATTCTGCGTTTCCTGCCGCATCTCGCCATGACCCGGGTCGGATCGTGGGACGCCGCCGTCCGCCCGGCGTGTGCGCCTCTCGCGCTCGCCGCGAGCCTGCTCCTGGCATCGCCGCCGGGCGCCGCGGCCGACGCGCCGCAGGCCGCCCCCGGCGGGCGCCCGCGCATCGGCCTGGTGCTGGGCGGCGGCGGCGCCAAGGGCGGCGCCCACATCGGCATCATCAAGGTGCTGGAGGAAATGCGCATACCGGTGGACTGCATCGCCGGCACCTCGATGGGGGCGATCGTCGGCGCGGCCTATGCGACCGGACTCTCGGCGGATGCCCTCGAGAAGGTGGTCTCCGAGGTTAACTGGAAGGAGACCCTGAAGAGCGCGCCGCGGGAGGACGTGCCGTTGCATCGCAAGCAGCTCGACTTCATCTTCACCATGGGCTTCGAATTCGGCGTCAAGGACGGCGGCATCGTCGCGCCCGCCGGCATCGTGCCGACGCACCAGGTCGAGGCGCTGTTCCGCCGCATCGTCGCCAACGCCCGCCAGACCCATGACTTCCGGCAGCTGCCGATCCCCTTCCGGGCGGTTGCCACCGACCTCGAGAGCGGCGCCATGGTGGTGTTCGACAAGGGCGACCTGACGATTGCGATGCGCGCCAGCATGGCGGTGCCGGGCGCCTTTTCGCCGGTCGACTACAACGGCCGGCTCCATGTGGACGGCATGCTGGTGCGCAACCTGCCGGTGGATGTCGCGCGCGAGTCCTGCGCCGACGTCGTGATCGCGGTGCCGGTGGGCAATCCGGCCGCCACGCGCGCGCAGCTCGGCAGCGCGCTGGCGGTGGCCGGGCAGGCGATGAACATCGCCATCGAGGCCAACGAAAAGGCGCAGCTGGCGACGCTGACGCCGAAGGACGTCTCCATCCCGGTGATCCTGAAGGACATCTCCTCGGGCGACTTCGACAAGGTGCCCGAGGCGATTCCGATCGGCGAAGCGGCGGCGCGCAATGCCCGGGCCTCGCTCGCGCGCTACAGCCTGTCGCCGCAGGCCTACGCGGCCTGGCGCGCCGACCTGCGGCGGATCGCCGAAGCGCCGCCGAAGGTCATCGACGAGGTGCGCCTGGCCGGGCTCAAGGCGGTGGACCCCGAGGTGATGAAGCGGCACCTCAAGACCAAGCCCGGCGATGCCTATGACCCCGCCCAGGCGGACGCGGACACGCAGCGGCTGGTCGAGCGCGGCGATTTCTCCAGCGTCAGCTACCAGGTGACCACCGAGGACTCGCGCAACGTGCTCACCTACAACGTCACCGAAAAGGCGCAAGGCCCGGACTACCTGCTGCTCGATGCCAACCTGAGCACCGACTTCAAGGGGGATACGGCGTGGGGGCTGCGCGCCGATTACGAGCGGCGCTGGCTGAATTCGCTCGGCGGCGAATTCCGCACCTCCGTCCAGCTTGGCCGCCCGAACATCCTGAACATCAGCCTGTACCAGCCTGTCGAGAAGAGCCAGACCTTCTTCGTCTCCCCGACCCTGTACGCCAACCAGTCGCTGGAGTACCTCTACCAGGGCGACAGGGAAGTGGAGCAGCTGGACATACGGCGCTACGGCCTGCGCCTCGAAGGCGGCGCCGCGCTCGGCACCTGGGGCGAAGTCCGCCTCGGCCTGCTGCGCGGCGGCGTCACCACCAAGCAGAAAGTCGGCGATCCGGCGTTCATCGCGCCCGGCTACAGCAACACGGCGGGGGCGACGTTGCGTTTCAGCTACGATCAGGTCGACCAGCGCCTGTTCCCCACCAAGGGCAGCTCCGGCAGCTTCACGGCCTATTCCTCCCAGACCGGGCTGGGCGCGGACCGGAACTACCGCACGATAGAAGGAAGCTGGATGACGCTGTTCTCGCGCGGCCGCGACGTGCTGGGACTGGGCATACGCGGAGGAACCGACATGGGCAGCAACGCGCCCTACTACGACCAGTTCAGGCTGGGCGGCCTGTTCAACCTGTCGGGCTACCGCACTTCGCAACTGATCGGCCGCGAATACCTGATCGGCGTGATGCAATACCGGCGCCGCTTTGCGGATATTTCCAGGGCATTCGGCACCGGGATTTACGCCGGCGCCTCGCTGGAGGCGGGAAACGTCTTCAAGCGGCTGGACAACACCCCGACCAAGGGCGCGCTGTACGCGGGCTCGCTGTTCCTCGGCATCGACTCGAAGCTCGGTCCGGTGTACCTGGGTTACGGCCTGTCCGAGGGCGGCCACTCGGCGTGGTACCTGTATATCGGCTCATCGCTGCAGACAATCCGCTAGCGGCAATGACGCGATGGGATTGATCGGACGAACGGCGAAGCGGGCGGGCCTGCTGCTGCTGGGGCTGCTCCTGCTGGGCATGGCCGCATGGGGCGTGCTGGCCCTGTATTTCTTCGACCAGGCGAGCCCGGCCCTGCGTGGCGGGCTCGCCGCCGCGTTCGGCCTCGCCGCGCTGGCGGCGCTGGCCGGGCTGGCGCTGCTGCGCTGGCGCTGGCGAGCCCTGGCCGGCTACCTGGCGTCGGCGCACGAGCTCCTCGTGGCACTGCCCGATGACCTCGGCCCGCCAGCCGTGTCGGCCGACGGGAGTCTCGCTGTCACGGCCGAGCCCGCCTGGATCGGGCTCGTGTGGGATGCCCGCACGGGGACCGTGCAAGCCGAGCTCGTGGGCCACCAGTCGGGCATCCTCGACGTGGCCTTCGGCCCGGACGGATCCCGGATCGCCACGGCCGGCATGGACGAGACCGTGCGGGTCTGGGAGGCGACCTCGGGAGCGCCGGTGCTGGTGCTGCGCGGCCATGCCGC
>WBZN01000916.1_pt1 | contig 19136 bp, 8 predicted proteins | sample 5204281 | NCBI WGS metagenome assembly WBZN01 (sample SAMN12344347, study PRJNA552823) | activated sludge metagenome | biome: Activated sludge suspended growth; feature: Nitrification reactor; material: Wastewater; isolation source: activated sludge from nitrification reactor of wastewater treatment...
CCAGGATCTTGTAACCCGCCCGCACCGAGCCCGTGAGCGTGCCGGCGATCTTCGAATGTCCCAGCCGCCGCCGGCGGTAGCGCACCGGCACCTCCACCGTGGGCACGCCCTCGTGCGCCGCACGCGCCTGCATCTCCACGGTCCAGCCGAAGTCGAGGTCGCGCATGCGCAGCGCCTGCAGCGCCGACCAGCGGATGGCGCGGAACGGCCCCAGGTCGGTGGCCTCGACGCCCCACAACCAGCGCAGCAGCAGCGACGACAGCCGATTGCCGAACTCCTGCACGGGCGTGAACGCGCCGGGCTCGCGCTCACCCAGCACGCGTGAGCCGATCACCAGTTCGGCATGGCGCGTGACGAGCGGTGCGAGGAGCGCGGGCAGGTCGGCGGGATCGTCGCTGTGGTCGCCGTCCACGAACACCACCACGTCGGGCGGCGATGCGGCCATGTGCGCGAGCCCTGCGAGACAGGCGCGGCCATAGCCCGCGACCGGTTCCACCACCACCTCGGCCCCGGCGCCGCGCGCGACAGCGGCGGTGCCGTCGCGCGACCCGTTGTCGACCACCACCACGCGTCGCACCTGCCAGCCCTCGCCCGCGCGTGGCAGACCGGTGAGCACCAGTGGCAGCGCGGCCTCTTCATCGCGCGCGGGGATCAGGACGTCGACCGTGAGCATGCGTGCAGCATAGCCGCTCGGCACGGAGACGCGCGCGGAAAGCACACCGCCCCGGAGTGCCTTGGCACTCCGGGGCGGCGCTTCACTTCTTGATGCCCTGCTAGCGGCGATCGGCCTCGGCCGCCGTGCCACGCACCGCCGCCTGGGCCGCCGCCAACCGCGCGATCGGCACCCGGAACGGCGAGCACGACACGTAGTCGAGCCCGATGCGATGGCAGAACTCGACGCTCGCCGGGTCGCCACCGTGTTCGCCACAGATGCCCAGCTTCAACTTGGTGCGCGCCTTGCGGCCGCCCTTCGCGGCCATCTCCATGAGCGCGCCCACGCCGTCCTGGTCGATCGACACGAACGGGTCGGTCGGCAGGATCTTCTTCTCGACGTACTCCGGCAGGAACTTGCCGGCGTCGTCACGCGAATAGCCGAACGCCATCTGCGTGAGGTCGTTGGTGCCGAACGAGAAGAACTCGGCGACGCCCGCGATGCGCTCGGCCGTCACGGCCGCGCGCGGCACCTCGATCATGGTGCCCACCAGATAGGCGAACTTCACGCCCTTCTTGGCCATCGTCTCCTCGGCCACGCGGCGCACGATCACCGCCTGGTTCTCGAGCTCCTGCACCGTGCCGACGAGCGGGATCATGACCTCGGGCATCACCTTGCCGCCCTTGGCCACGACTTCACTGGCGGCCTCGAAGATCGCCCGCGCCTGCATCTCGGTGATCGCCGGGTACGTGATGCCCAGACGGCAGCCGCGATGACCCAGCATGGGGTTGAACTCGTGCAGTTCCTCGACGCGCAGCAGCAGTTCGGGCATGCCCTTCTTGAGCTGCGCCACCGTGAGGCGATAGCGCTTCGCCATGTCCTTCTTCTGCGCCGCCGTCGCACGCGGGAAGCGCGCGATGTCGACCATGAGTTCCTCACGCTTGGGCAGGAACTCGTGCAGCGGCGGGTCGAGCGTACGGATGGTGACCGGGTAGCCGTCCATGGCCTTGAACAGGCCACGGAAGTCGGCGCGCTGGAACGGCAGCAGCTTGGCGAGCGCGCCCAGGTAATCCTTGAGCGGCCCCGCGAGCTGCTTCTTGAGCAGCGCGATCTCGGCCTTCAGCCCCTTGACCTCGCTCGGGGACGCACCCTCGAGCGCCTTGGTGGCCGCGTCGAGCTTGTCCTGCAGCGCCTTCGTGCGCGGCGCGGCCATGATCATGCGCACGACCTGCGGCAGGCGGTCCTCGGCGAAGAACATGTGCTCGGTGCGGCAGAGGCCGATGCCCTCGGCACCGAACTCACGCGCCTTCAGGGCGTCGCGCGGGATGTCGGCGTTCGAGCGCACGCCCAGGCGGCGGTGCTTGTCGACGATCGCCATGAACTCGCCGAACTCGCCCGAGACCTCGGCGTCGATCGTGGGCACCGCACCCAGGTACACGCGGCCGGTGGAACCGTCGAGCGAGATCCAGTCGCCCTGCTTGATCACGACGCCATCGACCGTCATGCGCTGGCCGTGCTCGTCCACATGCACCGCGCCGGCGCCCGACACGCACGGCTTGCCCATGCCGCGCGCGACCACGGCCGCGTGCGAGGTCATGCCGCCGGTGGCGGTGAGGATGCCCTGGGCGGCGTCCATGCCGTGGATGTCGTCCGGCGTGGTCTCCTTGCGCACCAGGATGACCTTCTCCTTCTTCGCGCCGCGCTCGGCCGCCGTGTCGGCGTCGAACACGGCCTGGCCCACGGCCGCGCCCGGCGAGGCCGCAAGGCCCGTCGTGAGCAGCTTGGCCTTGTGCTTGGGATCCAGGCGCGGGTGCAGCAGCTGGTCGAGCGACGCGGGCTCGACACGCAGGATGGCCTCCTGCTCGGTGATGAGGCCCTCCTTCACCATCTCGAGCGCGATGCGCACCGCGGCCTGCGCCGTGCGCTTGCCGTTGCGCGTCTGCAGCAGATAGAGCTTGCCTTCCTGGATCGTGAACTCGAAGTCCTGGATGTCGCGGTAGTGCTGCTCGAGCTTCGAGGTGATCTCGCGCAGCTGGCGGTACACGCCCGGCATCTCCTCCTCGAGCTTCGCGATCGGCTGCGGCGTGCGCACGCCGGCGACGACGTCCTCGCCCTGCGCGTTCGTGAGGTACTCGCCGTAGAACTGGTGCTCGCCCGTCGACGGGTTGCGCGTGAAGCCGACGCCCGTGCCGCTCGTGTCACCCATGTTGCCGAACACCATCGCCTGCACGTTCACGGCCGTACCGATGTCGTCGGGGATGCCGTTCTGCTTGCGGTAGTAGTTCGCACGGTCGTTGTTCCACGACCGGAACACGGCGTCGCGCGCCATGGCGAGCTGCTCGCGGGCATCCTGCGGGAAGTCGCGGTTGGCCCGCTTGCGCACGTGGCGCTTGAACTCGAGCGTGAGTTGCTCGAGGTCGGCGGCGGTGAGGTCGGTGTCGAGCTTCACCTTGCGGCGCTTCTTGGCGGCGCTGATCAGCTCCTCGAACTCGTGCTTCTGGAAATCCATGACGACCGACGCGAACATCTGGATGAAGCGCCGGTAGCAGTCCCACGCGAAGCGCGGGTTGCCGGTCTTGTTCGCGAGGCCCTGCACCGAGCGGTCGTTGAGGCCGAGGTTCAGGATGGTGTCCATCATGCCCGGCATCGAGAACTTGGCACCCGAGCGCACGGACACGAGCAGCGGATCGCTGGCGTCACCGAGCGGCCGGCCGAACGAGGCCTCGAGGCGCGCGAGCGCGGCGTCCTGCTGGGCCTGGAACTCCGCCGGCAGCTTGCGGCCGTTGGCGTGGTAGTGGCGGCACACCGAGGTCGTGATCGTGAAACCCGGCGGCACGGGCACGCCGGCGTTCGTCATCTCGGCCAACCCGGCGCCCTTGCCACCCAGGATGTCCTTCATGTTGCCATGGCCCTCGGCCGCGCCATCGCCGAAGAAGTACACCAACTGCCCGTTCGTGCTCGATGCCGACTGGGCCACGGCGGCCTCGCTCTCGGTGGTGCTCATGTTCGCTCTCCTATGTTCAAGATCCCTGGGTACCCCGGGCTCCATGCCCTGCCACCTCGCGGGATCGTTCCATGGCGATGCTCGTGCTGCGGATCACTGCTCGAGTCCGCGGAGCTGACCGCGGACCACGACCGGACGGCGGAACAACGTGGAGTCGACCGGGTCGTTCACGACGATGCGGCGCATGACGACCTTCGAGACCTGCTCACCGTCGAGTTCACGGACTTCCTCTCGGGGCCACCACACCCCCTCCACCTGAACATACTCCGACCAACGCCGGCGTTCGCGCCATACGCCCTGAGGCGTAGGCATGGTCTCGACGGCCATGACCCGATGGGTCACCGGGTCCAGCGACAGCCGGCTCCGGAACCCGTCCGTGCCGGCGAACTCCACGAGATCCACGGGCTTCTGACCGAGCGCTCCCTTGCCGGTGGCATAGGGCGACGCCCCGGGCGCCACGGCCGCGCGCAGGACGTGCACGAGGTCCGCTTGGAGCACCGCGCGGAACGACTCGAGCGTGGTGCTGTCGGCCACCCGCAGCGAGGCCGAATCGCCTGCGGTCGACAACGTCCAGCCGCGCTTGCGGTCCAGCACCTGGCGGTGCTCGAACTCGAGGAACCGGGTCAGGTTCACGAGCCGGTCGGGATCCACGCGCAACGTGCGCAACTCGCCCGTCATGGTCTGGCCGGCCACCGCCAGGTTCAGCTCGGCGGCGATCTCGGACACCTGCGCGGCCGCGAGCTTGGCGGCGCCACCATGCGCCGTGACCGCCGCCTGCACGAGCTGGCGTCCGCGGCGGCGCTGCTCCTCGGAGACCTGGACGCCGCTGCTGGCGATGGGCGCCTGGGCCGCGAGCTTCACGGTGTCGACCACACCGAGCGCGCCGAGCCGGCCACGCATGCGATCCGCGGGTCCGGCGAGCAGCAACGGATAGCCGCTGTTCACGGCGCGGCCGACATCCGCCACCGAGGCCGTGGCCAGCGCGGCCGGCAGGCGCTCGAGGTGATCGGACGGCGCGCCGGCGACATCCCCCGCGAGCCAGCTCGAGATGAGCTGCCCCAGGGTCTCGAGCGTCATCGGCCAGCTATCGGCGGCACGCTGGCGTGCGGCCTGCAGCGTGGCGGCCGGCAGCGGCGCCGCGAACGTCTGGAGGGCGCGCTGGATTCGGCCCGCGACCACGGCCGCGGACTCGGGCCGCGCGCTCGCACTCACGAGCAGCAGGCTCGCCTCGCGCGCGGGCTGCAGCACGGCGTGCGCGCCGTCGGGCAGTAATCCGCCCTCGAGCGCCTCCCGGGCCACGACCCAGCCCGGGTAGTCCGCGCTCCCACGTCCCGCACCGATGAGCGCGGCGCGCACCTCGGTGACCGGGCTACCGGGCAGGTCGAACAGCACCGGCCCCTTGCGCGTGCGGAACGCCGGGCGCGCGCTGTCGGGCAGCGCCTTGCCGCCCCAGCGGCCGAACCACTCGCTCGCGGACACGAACGCGCGTTCCGGGTCGATGTCGCCCGCGATCACGAGCACGGACCGGTCGGGACGCCAGTGGTCGCGATGGAACTCGCGCACCTGTTCGCGCGTGGCCCCGAGCAGCGACTCCAGCGTGCCGCGCGAACCGTGTGCGTACGGGTGCTCGTCGCCGAACGCCAGTGCCACCGCGCGTTCGTCCGCGATCGCGATGGGGTTCTGGGCCTGCTGGCCGAGCTGTCCCGCGATCTGCCGCCGCGTGGCCTGGAAGGATTCCTCGCTGAACAGTGGATTGATGACCGCGTCACTCACCAGCTCGAGCAGTCCTTCGAACTCGCTCGTGCGGCAGCCGGCGGCGACCTGTCCGCCATCGCGCGTCACCGACACCGCGAGCGTGGCGCCGAGCGTGTCGAGTTCGGTGGCCAGATCGGCGGCCGAGCGCGACGTCGTGCCCTGGCGCAGCATCTGTGACGTGAGGAACGCCAGGCCCTGATGCCCGCGGCTCTCGGCCGCGATGCCGGCCGGCACCTGCAACTGCGTCTGGACCACGGGCAGGCCCGGGCGCTGGAACACCACCACGCGCAGGCCGTTCGGGAGCGTGCGCATGCGCGGCGCGGGCAACCGCAGCGCCGCGCCGGTCAGTGCGAGCACGGCCGTCGACAGCAACAGTGAGCGCAGGACGAGCGTGCGCAGCTTCGGCATCCGGACCGGCTTCATCGGGCACCTCCGGTGTTCGCCGGCATCATCCACACGATCGCACGCGCGGGCTCGGTCATGACCCGCGCCGCCACGCGCTGCAGGTCGGCCGGGGTCACCCGGCGCAGCGCCTCGATGCGGCGGGCCGCCGCGGCGGCGTCACCCGAGAGCAGCTCGGCCTCGCCGAGCGCCTGGGCGCGCTGGCGCGAGGCCTGCAGCGCGAACAACACACCCGATTCGAGCTGCCGGCGCGTGCGCTCGACGTCGAACGCCTGCGGGGCCGTGCGTGCCACCGAACCGGCCGCATCGAGCAGCGTCGTCTCCACCGCCGACGAGTCGGCATCGGGCGGCACCACGACGAGCGTCCACAGCAGCGAGCCGTCCTTCTGCGCCGCGAAGCCCGCCTGCGCCACCACCGCGAGCTTCCAGTCGTCGACCAGCGAACGCGACAGGCGCGCCTCGGGGCTGCCCCCCAGCCACGCGCCCAGCATCTCGAGCGCGGCGGCATCGGGATCCCCGGCGCCCGGCCCGCGCCAGCCCACGAGGCAGAAGCGCACCGGGGCGTCGAACTTCTCCTGCGCGCGCTGCCCCGCGCGCGGGGTCACCGCCACGGGCGCCACGGCGCGGGCGCGAGCACGGCTGCCGAACTGGCGCCGCACCTCGGCCAGCGCACTGTCGGCGTCGAACGCGCCCGCGATCACCAGCACCGCACTGCCGGGCGCGAGCTGCGTGCGGCGCCAGGCGTCGACGTCCGCGATCGTGAGCGCGTCCATGGTGGCGGGCGGCAGCGCGCCGGTCTGCGCATACGGATGACCGGGCCAGCTCGCGGCCCACAGACGCGCGATCGCGCGCGCCGCGGGCGTGCGGTCGGGCCGCGCGCGTTCGCTGCGCAGCGCCGCTCGCTCGGTGGCGAGTGCCGCATTCGACGTGGCCCCGGCCGTGGAGCGCGTGGCGAGGAACGCCAGCGCCTCGTTCAGTGCCGCGGGCGGCACGGTGGCGGAGAAGTTCGTGTAGTCCGGGGTCACCACGAGGCTGCCGGTGCCGCCGCGTGCACGGAGTGCTGCGAGCGGGTCATCGGCGCCCGCGCGGAACGCCACGCGCGCCGAGAGCAGCGACAGTCCGGCCTGCGCCGGCTTCTCGAGACGCGAGCCGGCAGCGAACCACAGCGAGGCATCGACGGTGGTCGCGAAGGAGTCGGGCGCGAGCACCACACGCATGCCGTTGTCGAGCGTGACGCGCGTGGCATCGAGCGGCGAAGCCACCGCCCGCGGGGCGAGCACACCGCCCGCGAGCAACAGCGCGAGCGTCGCCGCCATCGGCGCGGTCCAACGCGGCAGCCAGGGACGCGGTGCGGGTCGCACCTCCCGGCGGGGTTCGGACACTGGGATCATGGGAGTCAGGTGGGTTTCCATCGGTCAGTGGAGGGCAGCAGGCTCAGCGCAGGACGACGACGCGCACCGTCGCGCGCCGGCCCTCGCCATCGAGGGTGAGGAAGTACAGGCCCGGCACGAGCGCACGTCCATGCGCGTCGTCGCCGTGCCACGGGATCGTGAGCGTGCGGGCAGGCGCGAGCGTGCCCGAGGCCAGCTCGCGCACCACGCGCCCGCTGGCGTCATACACGCGCACGCGATAGCGCGAGGACGCACGTCCGGCGCCGAGCTCGAGCTGCACCTGCGCGCCGGGGCCGGAAGCGCGCAGCGGGTTCGGGCCGGCGAAGTGCAGCCGCAGCGCGCCCGAGCCATCGGGCACGCCGAGCGTGTCGGGCACGTAGCGCAACGCGGCGAGCGCGTCCGGGATGCCCCAACCCGTGAGGGTGTCGGGCGAGGCGGCATGCGAGGCCGTGCGCTTGAGCGCTTCGATGATCCACACCGGCGGCCAATTGGGGCGCGCCTGCATGAGGCACGCGGCCACGCCCGCCACCAACGGCGCGGCATACGACGTGCCGTTCGCGCGCATGAGCAAGTTGGGATCCGACGTCGGTGCGGCGAGCAGCACCTGCACGCCCTGGGCCGCCAGGTCGGGTTTGATGCGGCCGTCGTAGGTGGGGCCCTTCGACGAGAAGCCGGCACGCACACCGTTCGAGTCGACCGCGGCGATCGCGAGCACGCTGTCGCCGTTCGCATCTCCGGGAGCCGACAGCTTGCGGCCGACGCGCGCGTTGTTGCCGTCGTTGCCGGCCGAGTTCACCACCAGGATGCCCTTGGCGGCGGCGATCTCGGCCGCGCGCGTCACGATGCTGGTATGGCCGTCGAGCATCGAGTACGTGATGTCATGTCCCGCGCTGTCCGGGAACAGGTTGTAGCCGAGCGACGACGCGATGATGTCGCAGCCCAGCGAGTCCGCCCACGCCGCGCCCATGGCCCAGTACACCATCTCGATGGGCTTCTCGCTCGCGCTGTTCTCGGTTCGCGCGAGCGCCACGTTGCAGCCGTACGCCGGCGCCAGGTACACGCCGGGCCAGCGGCCCGCGAGCGTGCTGAGTGTGGTCGTGCCGTGCTGGAAGTCGAGCGGGAAGTCGACCGTGTCCTGCACGCTCACGTCGCCGCGGATGAAGTCGCGCGTGCGACCGGCCCCCACGGGGATCGTGCGCAGCGTCTGGTGCTTGCGGTACCAGTTGAAGCCGTCGTCGAGCACGCACACGCTCACGCCGGTGCCGATGTAGCCCGAGTCGTGCACGGCGATGACGTTGAGCCGTTGCAGCTGGGTGAACGTCTGGCCGTACAGCGCCTGTGCGGCCGCGCTGCGTGCGCCACGGCCGGGCGCCGGTGGCGCCGCGGGTTCGGCATCGTCCGGGAGCAGCGGCGTGCGTTCGCGGGGCATGGCGAGATCGACCGGCGTGATGCGCTGCACGAACGACTGCGCGGCGAGTTGCGTGAGCTGCGGCCCCGAGGCCTGCACGGCCGCGTGATTGAACCAGCGCGACACGCCGTAGGGCTGGAAGCCGAGCGCCACCAGCGCGCGCAGGTAGTCGTCCGACACCGGCAGGTCGAGGTAGTCGACGAGCGGCGTGACATGGGCGCGCAGTCGCCGCCGGCGGGCGTCGGGCGTGAGCGCGACCTCGGCGGCCGCGAGCCGTGCCGCGAGGTCCGCGGGACCGCGTTCGCCCTTGTCCACGAACTCCACCCACACCGTCACGGGCGGCGCGTCGGGCAGCATCGCCGCGCGCAGGCGGCCATCGAGCTTGGGGCCGAGGCCGGCGTGTTGCGCCTGCGCGAGCGGGGCCAGCGCGAGCGCGACCAGCATCCCCAGGGCGAGCCACCCCCGGCGCGCGATCACGGGTCCGCGGGACGGCGCCCGGGAAGCGGAACGGCTCGCGGCGGAAGGCAGGACCAGTGGGCGCATACGCGTGATTCTACACCTGTCGGGGCGCGAGTTCAGGCGCGGACATCCCCGGCGACCTCAGCTTTGACGAGGGCTTGCAGGTGCCCCACCACGTCGCCCGCCGCGTTCGTGACGGGCGTGCGCCGGTGGACCGCGAGCCGGGCCAGGTCGGCCCCGGCCAGCATGCCGAGCGCCTCCAGCAGCTCCACCGCGGCGGGCCCGAGGGCGCGCATGGCACCGTCCTCGCACTTGATGGCCAGCCCCTGGCCGCGGCCGGGGTCCGCCACCAGCAGCAGCCCTTCCGCCCCGCTCTTCGCCAACAGCCGGCCACCGGTCGCCAGCATGAGGTCCGTGGCCAGCCGGCCCTCGCCCTCGACGACCACCGGGTGCGCGGTCATGACCCGGCCGATGCGCTGCAGGGCCCGCGCCCGGGGGTCCCCCCCCTGCGCCATCGCCGTGGCGATGCGGGCGTAGCCCTGCGCCATGCGGCGCAGCGGCAGCCCGAACACCGGCAGGCTGCAGCCGTCGATCCCGGTCACGATGCTGTCCGCGGGCACCGCGCAGCACTCGGCCACGGTGCGATGCAGGAGCTGCTGCAGCGGGTGCTCCGCACGCTCGTAGCCCGCCACCGGCCAGCCTTCGGCCTGGCACATCGCCAGCATGCCGGCGTGCTTGCCGGAACAGTTGTTGTAGAGCGGCCCGCAGCGGGTGGGGTCGCGGCGCACATCCTCGAGTGACTCGGCGTCCTGCGGGTCGTGATAACCGCAGGCCAGCTGCGAGCTCTCCAGCCCCAGGCGCGCGAGCAGTCCGCGCACGAGATCCAGGTGCGCTCGGCTGCCGGAGTGCGACGCCGCCATGATGGCGATCTCGGGATCGCTGCAGCCGAGCGCATCGGCGTGTCCGCGCTCGACGAACGGCAGCAGCTGGAAGGGCTTGGCCGCGGAGCGGAACGACGTCACGCGCTCGGCTTCGGCGCTCGAGGCACTCACGAGGCCGTTGGCGTCGGCCAGCACGCATTGCACCTGATGGCGCGATTCCGCGATGTCGCCGCGGAGCACGAGCACTTCAGCTTGCAGGCGCATGCAGGGTGCTGCTCCCGGTGCAGGAGAGTCGAAGCCCCGCGCCGTGTGGCGCGGGGCTTCGTGGATCAGCGGATGACGACCAGGCGATTCTGGAAGTGGAACGTGCCGGATTCGATCCGGTACATGTAGATGCCGGACGCGACGGGACTCCCGTTGGCGTTGCGCAGGTCCCAACGTTCGAAGTCGCGCACGTTGTCGGCGTGCGTGATCACGCGCACGAGATCACCGGCCACCGTGTAGATGCGGATCGTCGACGACGGCGGCAGGTTCACGAAGTGCACCTCGCCCTGACCGGGCTGGTCCCAGACTTCGCTGCCGCGGTACGGATTCGGCACGGCGAACACATGCTCGAGGTCGGCGGTCGGCCCACCGGTGGGCTCGACCGGCCCCGCCAGGTTGCGCAGCTTGTTGTTGAGGTTCGGGCACGTGCCGCGGTTGTTCGGGTTCGAGCAGCGCGCGAAGTTGTCGAGCGTGTCGGGCAGGAACAGGTCCTCGTAATCCGGATCCGTGGTGTTCTTGCGCTCGATCGTCACCGAATACCACGTGAGGAAGCCGTCATGCGGGCCCGGGGGTGCGCTCAGGATGAACACCGAGTCCCCCACCGACGCACAGCGGCCGTCGGGCGCGATGCGGCGGCAGACCTTGATGAACTGGCCGTTCGAATCCGGGTCCACGAACGTCACGATGCTGTCGTGCACCACACCACCGTTGCAGATGTAGTTCATGGTGGTGGCACTGAGGCGCGAGAAGTTCCACGTGAGTTCGCTGCCGGCGTTGAGCGAGAAGCGCCGGATGAGCACCGCCTTCGAGCTGTCCGGGCTGTTCGTCATGCGGTAGACGCGATAGCCGCCGAAGTCAGGCCGCGCCTCGGCCCGCCGGTCGCGCAGGAAGCGCACCGTGATCGCCCGCGGGTGGATCGCGAGGCTCTCGGCCTGCGGCCCCTTGAATGCGCCCACGCAGCGGTTGCGGAAGATGAGGACGCCGTTGCCGTCACGGATGACGGAGCTGTCCTGCCAGACGCCGGGGTTCGCCCACACCGGGATGTCGGGGAAGTTCGAAGCGGCGTGAACAGGGGACGCCCACGTGCTGGCCGTGATGGCCAGCACGAGGGCGCAGACGGCGGCGCGCAGCGCGCCGCCGAAGGCGTTATTGGACATGGATCACTCCGGCTTGGTGCCGACAGGCACGCGCGCGCTGACGGTTCTCTGGGCAGGCGTCACGATGCGCGCGGGCGAGGAGCCATTGCTCTTGATGGAGGGCGCGATCGAACCGCGGTCGATGGGATTGCGAGTCAGGCCCCAGATGTCCTGGAGAACGAAGTCGACCAGTCCGATGCAGTCCTGACGCACGAAGTTCCAGAACGGGAAGCCGGTGAACACGAACTGGTTCGCCTGCGTGCCGTGGTAGTAGGTCATCGTCGGGGCCCGGGGCGCGGTGTTCGGCGGGATCGTCTGCGTGAGCAGCACGACGCCCTGTGCCTCGAACAGCGTATCGAGCACCGAAGCTTCCCTCACGGCGTCGACGCTCGGGTCGACATCCTCGAGGATCGAGTTGTTCTGCTGGATGTACTCGCACGGGAAGCTGGTCTGGTAGAACAGCCCCGACTGGCTCGACAGACGCGTCGGCGGCAGCGGCTCGATGTCCGGCGTCGGCCAGCGCATCTCGGCTGGCAGCTTGCTGTACTGCGGCGAGCTGATCGGCGCACCCGTGAAGAAGTTGTGGTGCGTCCAGGCGGGCTTGCCCACGTAAGTCACCGGGTCCGTGCCACCGGGGCCGTTGAACACGGTGTACTCGTAGCGGAACGTGTTGATGCTGCCCTTGGTCACGGCCACGGCCGACTGCCAGTGCGCACCGTCGTACATGATGCGGCTGGGAGCGAGCTCGCCGAACTGCGCGGCGCTGGAGAAGATCGTGGTCTGGCCCTGGTCGTTGGTCTTGCGGTTGAACTGGATGAGCGAGGCATACGCGCCACCACCGCCCGCCAGCCACACGCGGCCGCCGAGCTGCACGTAGGCGGCCAGCGTGCTCGCGCGGCCCGGGCCGCTCATGGAATAGAGCGCCGTCACCGGCTTGATCGTCTGGTCGTTGTCGGCCGTGTACTGCGCGCCGGTCGCGTCGACCAGCCACACCACGTTCTTGTACTGGCCGATCTTCGACAGCAGCACGGCATTGGCAGCGTTCTCGAGACCGAGGCGCGTGCCGAGCGTGTCGAAGCTATAGCCCGCGAACAGACCGGGACGGCTGATGACACCGGTCGTCGGGTTCTTCGTGCAGCGCCAGTTGAAGCCGCCGCGCGCGAACAGGAGCGTGTCGAACTCCGAGCGCGCCGGCCACGGCAGCGTGTACGTGTTCGGGCAACCGGTGGTGCCGATCTTGTCCGGCTCGAGACGCGTGTCGTCGAGGATCAACAGCTCGCGAGCGAGCGTGGGCGTGACGGCGGTGATGTGCAGCACACCGAGGCTCTTCTGGCCGTTGTTGTCGGCGCACTCCAGATAGAAGAAGTGCTCGCCATCGATGAGCCCGGGCAACGTGGTCGCACCCGGCATCGTGGGGCTGGGCTGGCTCCAGTGGATCAGATCGGTGCCCTCGTCGGAGCGCGGGGTCTGGTCGTTGATGTTGCCGTCCAGCATCCAGCGGAACTCCTGGATGCGCGATCCCGCGGTGGGTATCGCGTCCCAATTGACTCCGACCGGTGTGTTCGAGGGGACCTCGATGTTGATCCAGCGCAACGGGTCGGGACTGTAGCCGCCGCTCTGGTACACGAAGTCGATGTACTGGTTGAAGATGTGGATGCGCGGACCGTTCGAGCTGGCGAAGCCGGCCGTGAGCTGCAGCATGTTCGAGTTGAGCGTGAACACCGGCGAATAGGCACCCGCCTCGTCGAAGCCGATGAGCACGAACAGGTAGCTCTTGCCCGGCGTCAGGTTCGTGAACTGCACGAACTGGGTGTCGGCGCTGGTGGAGTCCCAGCCGGCCCAGTTCGTGGCGGCGTCACGCTTGCGGAGCGAATCCGGGTTCGACAGGAAGATCGCGTTGTCCGGGTCGACCAGATCGATCATGCGGTACTTGTACTTCACCGGCTTCTGCGAGAACTGACCGTCGGGGTCGGAGCCGGTCCAGTCGATGCGCACGGAAGGCGTGACCTGCGCGCGCAGCAGCGCACTCGGGCTGGGGTTCAGGATCGCCACCGTCGGCGCGATCGTGAAGGAGTAGAACGCGCGGTCCTTGCGCGGCGACTCCGCCTGATCGTCGTCGACCGCCTTGATCACGAACGTGTGGAAGTCCGAGGCCGTCGGCAGGTTGACGCCCGTCACCGGATCCGGCTGCGAAGCGCGGAAGAAGATGATCTCCTCGTTCTTCTTCGTGCTCACCCACACCGTGTCGGTGTTCGTGGGATCGATCGCGTACTCGTAATGGTCGATGCGCCCGTCCGGATCGTTGCCCGACCAGTTCACGCGGTAGGCGTAGAAGTACGGGTTGCTGCGGTCAGCGCGGACCGGGGCGTTCGTGAGCTCCACCGTGGGGCGCTGGTTCGGGAACAACACACCGCCGGGCTTCTTGCCACAGCTGGCGAGCGCGAGGCCCACCAACAGCAGCATGACGCCACCCAGCCAGCCCGTTCGCAGGGACTTCGGGATCATTGCTTCCTCCTACCACTATCCAACGAGGACCCCGGTCGAAGAGTCGAGTCGTTGCCAGTTCCTGAAGTGATGTCAGCCGGTCCCGGGGGCGGAGGCCCGATCGTGACCGTGAAGTCGCGCTCGATGCAGCGGCCCTGGTTCGGCGACTGCTCGCTGGCCTGGAACGGGCAGCGGTCCGTGCCGGCGCGCGGAGCATTGACCTTCTTCGGCCACTGCAGGTCGTCGCACTCGAGGCAGTCGCACAGGCGCACACGCACCGTGACCGTGCCACCCTGGATGTACGGCGGCACCTGGACCGAGAACAGGTTCTGCTGCGTGAAGCTGGTGGGCGACACGAAGCAGGTGTCGGCCCCATCGATCACCGACCGGCCGAGGATCGCGACCTTGCGGCGCAGGATCGGCGTGGGCGGCTGGGGCGTGCCACCGATGCGGTTGAACGGTGCCTTCGGATCGAGCGGGTCGACGTCGTCCGCGGGCAGCGTGAGGTTGATGGTGCGGCTGGTCGTGGGCGAGCCCTGCGTGGCGACGGCGACACCCGCCACGAAGCGCGGCGCGCGGTCGACGTAGAACTGCAGCACCTTGGAGCGGAGCTCGATGTCCTCCGCCGAGCCGGAACCGGCATCGACGCGGTCGACGATGCCCGGGGCCCCACCGGGACGCTGATCGACACGGCGGTCGACCGTGGCATCACCGTCCTCGGCATACACGACGGCGTACGCCTTACCGGCCGTGGTCATGCCCCAGTAGCCGTTGATGACGGGGTTGTGGAACACCGAGGCCGGATCCATGACCGGGTAGGTCGTGGTCTCAGAGGGCTGGCTCACGAGGTTCGTGGGGTCCGTACCACCGCGCACGCGCACGATGACGCGGAACCCGATCGGCGAGCCGTTCGGCCCACCCGGGGTGAGCACCGGGAAGTGCTGATCGCGGACCGCGGCGTCGAGCAGGTCGACGTTGATCTTCGCGCGGTAGGGCGAATCGCGATCGAACCCGCCGGACGGGATGATGACCCACGAGTTGAGGTGCACCGTGTCGCCTTCCTGGTGCAGCCACAGCCGGTCGTTGTAGATCTCGAAGAACGTCTTCCGCTCGGGGCGCAGTGCCGGGAGCTTGGTGAGCGAGTCCTGGCTCAGCATGGAGTTCGGTACGCCCGCGAACGTGCCCCAGCCCGTGAACGAGTTGTCGATGAACCAATAGCGCGTCGTGCGGCCGCCGCTCGTCGAGGTGAACGTCTGCCACGGGGCGAGCGGGTCGTTCGGGTCGGGGCCGGCGAACCACGTGTCCGGGGCGAAGTTCATCTGGAACCAGCGCGTGGCCTCACCGCGCCAGCCGGACTGTCCGAGCGCGCGCAGCGTGAAGATCTTCTGGCCGGGCGTGATCCGGTCGTTCCCGACGCCCGTGTTGTACTCGGCCGTGTGCACCGACGAATCGGCCGTGTTGAACGACGTCTCGTCGAGCTTGTAGCGGTAGCCGGTGATCACCGTGCTGGGGATGGTGGACTCCCCGTGCCAGCGCACGCTGATCCGCGCGTTGGCCGGGATGGTGTCACCGGGCGCGATCCGGGATCCGGGAGGATTCGGGAAGGAGTCGTTCACGAAGAACGTGCGCTCGCTGGCCTGGACCGTGCCGTTGGGCAACAGGTCGTAGACCGTACCCACCGCCTTCAGCTCATCGATGATCGCGAGCGGCGGGAACCGGTCGTAGGCGCTGAACACGAAGCGCGCGGGGGTCGGGTCGGGCCGGCCCTTGTTGTCGACCGAGTAGATGAAGAAGGCGTGCTGGCGCTCGTTCAGGTCCTCGGACGTCGTGAACACGAAGATGCTGTCGGACTTGGTGGTGAATTGGTAGTCCGAGGCCTTGGGGCCAGGCAGCGGGGGCACCGAGGTGAAGCCCTCCGGCGGCACCGGCAGGGTCTCGACGACGGCGAAGTAGTAGCCCGCCACGGCGCCATCACGATCGGAGCCGGCCCAGTACAGATGGAACCGCACGGGGATACGAGCCGGGTTCGGCCGGATCGGTCCCGAGTTGTCTCGAATGGTGATGGTGTCCTGCGGCGCGGCGACGATCCAAGTCTCCGGCGCCTGATTATCGAGCGAAGGGGCGACCGCCTTGCGACAGCCTGCACCCCAGAAGGCAAGAAAAAGGCAAAGAACAGCCCCGACACGTAAGCGCATTCGCGCCCCCCAGCACGCCCAGTCGATGTTGAAGGAAGTGGCCGGAGGCTACGCTCGGTGGCCGAGGGCGTCAAGCCAAAATCCGGCTGCGACTTGGCGGATTCTGGACGTGCCATTCCCAGGGCTCTTCAGCGCCGCTTCCGATACCTCCAGCGGGTCGCCCGGTCAGGCGGTCGGCCGTCACACCGGCCTTGGATGAAGCCTCGGTCGCACCCCGGCGCGACTGGAGTCCCGGCCCCATCGACGCAAGCGTACTCCAGACAGAGACTGTTGTGCCAGTCCCGATGTATCGCACTGGTGAAAAAAAGCCGGAGGGCGGGGATCGCTCCCCGCCCTCCGGTGAACTGCGGACTACAGGCTGCGACTAGTTGTTCAGCACGATGATGCGGCCGGCGTCCTTCTGCACGCTGCTGCGCACGAAGTACACGCCACGCGCCACCTTGCTGCCAGCGTCGTCGGTACCATCCCACTGGATGGAGTGCTCACCCGCCGGGAAGACGCGGTCGGACAGGTTGCGGATCTTACGACCAGTGACGTCGTAGATCGAGACCTGCACACGGCCAGCCTTCGCCACCGAGAAGTGCACGAGCGACACACCCTGCTTCATGATCGAGTTGCCGATCTTCATGAAGTTGGTGTACGCGCGGTTGCCACCCGGGGTATCCGTGGTGAACGACGGCGCGCCCGGGATCTGGCAGATCGCCCCGAACACGCGGTTCAGCATGTAGTAGTAGTACGCCAGACGGCCGTTGTCCGTGTCGCAGTAACGAGCGAGCAGGTGCTCGATCTCGTAACCGCTCGTGGCCGCGATCCAGGGGCGCAGAGGCGTGGTGGCCTTGACGACGTCCGAGACGTACGGGCCATTCACGCCCGCGTTCTCATAGAAGCCGCCTTCGGTCGCTTCCGCGATCGCCGGGTTGCGGTTGAACACGTCGTTCGACCAGGTGCAGAGGTTCTGGACACCGTACACGTCGCCAGCAGCGGTGAGCGCGGTGGTGGTCACAACGTCCGCACAGTCGTTCGTGTTGCCCGACAGCGACTGGTAGGACGGGTTGCGGAACACCAGACCGAGCCGGTCCGTGAGGAACGTCGTGTGCGCGGGGTCGATACCGCCCGTCTGCTTCTCGGACTGACCGAACCCGTCACCCTGGATGAACATACCGCGCGGCTGGGCGAGACCCGCCGGAGCCGTCAGGTAGTCATTGAACAGGGCGATGTCGTTCTGGCTACGGTTCGTGAACGGCCCGAGGACGCCCGAGGCCAGGTCACCCGACAGGATCGCCACGACGCGATAGTAAGCGCGCAGCATTTCCGGCGTGGGACCCGACTTGGCTTCCCGACCCGCAGCGAAGCCCATGTTGGCGCGGTTCGCGAGACGGGCACCCGGGGCGCCGGCGCTCGTGGTGAGCGATTCGGACGCCTTCACGCCGTACATATCCCACGTCGTGCCGGGCTGGCTGTTCTGGTTGCTGACCGCGATCGTCGGGTCCGTGAGCACGCTGAGGCCAGCGATGGCCGTCGTGCCAGGGGCCGTCCAACCGTTGTGAGCGCCGCGCTTCACAGCCGCGGTGCCACCGATCGAGTCCATCACCGCCACGAAGCGACCTTCGTTACCACGACGGTCGTTCAGGTCGATGTAGAGCATGCACGCAGCACCCGAGCCACCGAACGCGACGTTCTTCCAGCGATCGGGGAGGACGGCGAACTGCTGCCAGCGATGCTGATCCGTCGAGCCTTCACCACTCTGCGGCGTGATGAGGTTCGTATCGGGGCACATCGCGAAGCGGACCAGCGGATCGATCGCGTGCGACTTGCGATAGAAGTACTGGACGTGCGAGCCCGGCGTGAGCAGACCGTCGGGGATGATCTTGGTGAATTCCTTCGTGGTCGCCGAGCCGTCGAAGCCCGTACGCGACTGCGGGACCGTCGTGAGCCACGCCGGGATGACGCCGTTGCAGCTGGCGTTGTTGCTCGTCGGCGAGCTGGTGAAGGCCTTGGTCGTGTCGATCACGAAGCACTTGAACTTGTTCACGCCGAGCGTCGCGAACTTCGGATCGCTCTCGTGGTACATCGTCATCCAGCCGCTCGTGGTGAGGCCCGTACCCGTCGGGGTGGTGCCACCGACCGGGAACACGTTGAGCTGCGTCGTGTCCATGCGGGCCGAGTTCCACGTCAGCGGATCCCAGCTCGTACCGCCGTTGTGCGTACCGCCAGAGACTTCGCCAGGGTTCGCGATGTACTGGCCCCAGAACGAAGCGTCACCCGGGGTGACGACACCGGCCTGGTTGGTCGGCACCTGGAGCAGCACACCCGTCGGCACACCGCCCGGGGGCATGTTGCGGCCAGCCGCGATCTGGTAGTTACCCGGACCCGGGAGGATACGGAAGACGAGGTCCACACGGACCGCCGCCAGAGCCGGATCATCCGCACCCGTCACCGTGGCATTGCCAGCGATGATGGCGCTCGAGTCACCCGGGATGTCGAAACGAAGCGCGTTACCGGTCGCCTGGGCGGCATTCAAGCCCGTGCGGATCAGACCCGTGGTCGTATCGAACGCAGCCGTGCCGGGGACACCAGCCGTCTCGTTCGCCGGGAACGTGTCATTCACGAACTGCCAGATGTCCGAGGACACCGAGCCGATCGCGACCGCCGAGCCAGCGCTGGCCTGGCCGGGGACACCCGGCAGGTCGACGAAGGCAAGGCTGGCGTTGTCGAAGTAACCACCGTCAGCCGAGTTGCAGCCGAGCGAGATGGCGAAGCGGAAGCACTGCTGCTGATGCGCGAGGAAGAACTTCATCGAATCCGGGATGCCCGAGGCGTTCGACGTGCGCAGCGGCGTACCGTTGCCAGCGAACGGCTCGAAATCCGTGAAGCACTGCGGCTCCGGATTGAACACGATGAAGCCGGGGTAGTTCGGCTGGCCCCAGGCGCGACCGGCATTGCCGACCTGCACCGAGGGGTAGCACTGCGAACCGAACGCCCACGACTCGCCCGAGAAGCTCAGGTTGAACATACCGGCGTACATGTCGTACCAGATGATGATGTCATCACTGGCAGCGGCGATGGAGGCCGAGATGCCCATCGAGTTCGGCGACGCACCACCCA
>WBZN01000917.1_pt1 | contig 19133 bp, 13 predicted proteins | sample 5204281 | NCBI WGS metagenome assembly WBZN01 (sample SAMN12344347, study PRJNA552823) | activated sludge metagenome | biome: Activated sludge suspended growth; feature: Nitrification reactor; material: Wastewater; isolation source: activated sludge from nitrification reactor of wastewater...
GTTCACGGCGAGTTCAGGAAACAATCTGGGCGCCACCGACAGCCGCACGTCCCTCACGGAAGCCTTTCTCCCTGCACCGGTCTCGTTTCGCGGCATGCCCTCTGCGCGTTTTTGGGAATTCGAAGACGGGGCCGTCAATTTTGCGAGCGTCCAGGCAGCACCACAAGACTTGGCCCGCCTGCTACTCGTGAAGTTCGCACTGGAATACAGCAATGATTGGTTTCTACTGCCGCTCGACGTACCTGTCGGCACCCTCTCACAGATCCGCGCGCTCGTCGTCACCAACACGTTCGGCGAACGATTCCTCATTCCCCACGCGAACGAAGTCGACGGGCCCGCGTCGCCCTGGCGCATGTTCAGCCTCACGAACGACAGCCAGCGGCTGTTGTTCCTGCCACCCGTGTTGGGTCCGATGTTGGAGAGCCAGCCGATGGAAGATCTGTCGCTGTTGCGAGATGAAATGGCCAACCTGGCCTGGGCCGTCGAGCGGGTCGTCGAAAGCGCCGCCGGTCGCCCTTTAGATCGACATGAGGCCTATCACGAGACGCTGGCGGAACAGCCGTCCCCGCCTGCCGCCGACGGCGATGGCGCTCCGTTGGTGTACCGTCTCGGCACCAGGGTGCCGGACTATTGGATTCCATTGCTGCCGGTCAAGGACGGTACAACAGTGCGGCTCAAGCGAGGTGTCCTGCCGGAGTTCGGCGAAGGCGGCATTCAAGGCGTGCAACTCCCCAAGGGACGATTGCTCGAACCACAGCGTGACTTGTTGCTCTACGAGGAAGAAGTGCCGCGCGAAGGGGCCCGCGTCACTAGAACCTATCAATACGCGCGCTGGACTGACGGCTCGACGCACCTGTGGATCGGCCGCCGCAAAGAACCAGGCCGCGGCGAAGGCTCGAGCGGGCTACAGTTTGATGTGGCGGAAGTATCCAATGGCTAATCCTGAACACCTTAGCCGTCTCACACGTAGCGTAGCAGACTGGAACCAGTGGCGAGCGGACAATCCCGACATCCTACCAGACCTCAGCGAGGGGAACCTCATCCAGGCAGACCTTCAGACAGCGCACCTCTCGGAGGCAAATCTCACCGGGACAAACCTTAGCGGGGCAAACCTCCGATCTGCTCACTTCCGCAAGGCGCACGCCCGCGGAGCGAACCTTGAGGGTGCTCATCTCAGAGGGGCATATCTCGACGAGGCAGACCTCGGCGGAGCACACCTCGTCCACGCTGACCTCCTAGAGGCGGACGTCAATGGCGTGAACCTCAGCTTAGCGTACCTTCGGGGAGCAAACCTCAGCAGAGCGGGTCTCTTCCAGACACAGCTTTTCAAGGCGGACCTCCGCGAAGCGAACCTCAGCGGGGCGTTCCTCGGCGAGGCAGACCTCCGCCAGGCAGACCTCCGCCACGCGACCCTTCGCGATGCGGATTTTATGCGCGCCGACATCAGCGAGGCGAACCTCTACGGAGCCGACCTTACTGGTGCTAACCTAGAGTGCGTGATCCTTGTATCTACGAGCTGCGATAAGGCTAACTTTACAGGATGCCGAGTCTATGGCCTCTCAGCCTGGGACTTACGACTTGAGGACACGCAGCAGAATAATCTCATTATTACGCCGAGGAATATGCCTGAGATTACGGTTGATAATCTCGAAGTCGCGCAATTCATCTACCTTCTTCTCAATAACAAGCGCGTTCGCCAGGTGATTGACACCATTTCTTCCAAGCTGGTGTTGATCCTCGGACGATTCAGGTTAGAGCGCATAGCTGTTCTTGAGGCCATTCGGGACAACCTTCGAACCCTTAACTACTTACCTATTCTTTTTGATTTCGAGAAACCGGCGAATCGGGACATCACAGAAACTGTTTCGACCTTAGCCCATATGGCTCGATTCATCATTGCTGACATTACGGACGCAAGGAGCATTCCGCAGGAACTTATGGCAATTGTTCCGAACCTGCCCTCTGTAGCCGTTCAGCCGCTGCTGCTAGAATCACAACAGGAATATGGAATGTTCGAACATTTCAAACGCTATCCCTGGGTGCTGGACACGGTAATCTATCAGGACCAAGAAACGTTACTTCGTTCGCTTGAATCTATCATCATCTTCCCCGCTGAACAGAAGGCCAAGGAACTAGTTACTTCTCAGCGACAGTAATATATAGGTCAGCTCAGTTAGATCTTCGGAAGGAATCTTAATCAGCGGATTGCGCGCAAATTTGATAGGTGGCCAGAAGTACCCTGCGCTAATTGGGACGGCATGACATCACCCCTTCCATCGCACTCCTTCCTTCTGTATTTGAACATCGACTTTTTTCCTGCCTCATGGGTAGCCTATCGCGGCACTTTGATCACTCCATCAAATGATGGCACGCAAAACTTCCGACCGATTAGCTACTGGCCATATACTCTCTTGAAGACCAAGCGCACGCTTCGTTTTCAAAAAGAACTCGAACTTGAACAGATTAGAAGAAAGTTTTACCCAACTCAGGCGTCTCGCCTCCATGGCATCTACATGTGGGGAGATAAGCAGCCCGCAGGACGAGGAGAAAGATGGCGAAAAACAGAAGGGAACCATTTCCATGCCGACTATCTGGTTGAGTTAGGATTCACATACAGTCGACTGAGTTGCGTAGACACAAATTGGTTTGACGCATATTTGCTGCCCGACAGTGTTCCCTTAGATTGAGAATGCCTGGATTGGATGCACAGCTACTGGAAAGGCGAACCGTATCTGAAATCCGAGCCGCTTTGGGAATATATAGCGGAAGGACGTTGAGTGGTGTACGAAACCACACTCCGCATGCAAGCTTACGAAAAAATTAAGACTCTCGCCCCTGACTCATTGGGGCAATTGGAGCTGGGGCGGATTGCAGTAGAAATGGGAAGTGACCTGTATCAATTGTCGCCTTTTATTCGAGAAGGATCTCAAACATCATTCAGAGTGGATTTTGCTCTAGATGCACGTGATAAGCATCCCCAATTTATGGAAAAGGCCGGGAACAAAATAAAACAAATCGCGGATCAGAATCGTTCTCACATAAATTGGGAAGCCTTAAATCTCCTCCAAGGAGATACTAGAGTCCCAGATCTAAGCAACATGGGCTTCGTTTTCGATTGCGGAGAATTTTCCACAGATGAAAGAACACTTATTAAATGTATGGTATCAGTCCATGACGGTTCAACATGGTCTGGCTTAACTGAGCCTCCCGGTGCCAAAACATCATGATTCACCATGATCCATAACGATCTGTGCCATCATGAATCGGATAAACTGTCGCATAGAGTGACGGCGCGCAATCTCCGTTCCAATGAATCGAGACAATGCTAGCCAGATACCTTATCGACCGTTGTTCTCACCGTCTCCCGCGGGAAGTCTGACGTGGGCTACAACCGCACACCGGCTTGCCACGCAGTTGGACCTGCTGATTCAGGCGGTCGGAAACGCTCAATCTTCCCAGGAGACTCAGGAATTGTGTCGAGAAGGTCGTGTGGTCCTGGATTATGCCACCACTGTGCTCGGGAGAGATGGATAAGACCCGCTGGCCCGATGTAGCCTGGACTGGTCCCTGTTTGACATGTTCGTCGCAGGGCGATATCGTGAGGAATGTTCGCTCGCCTATTCGCTACACTGTCACTTGCTGCCCTAGCAGTCCTGTTCAAGCGTCTCGTGACTCGTAAGCCTCCGTCACGCCCGTACCGCAAGGCTGAATCGAAATGGCCCAGCCGAAGCTACCGCGAACCTTCCTGAATTCTGCCTCGGCATCTGCCCCAAAATTTCGTACGACTGCCCTCTACCCCTGCAAGCGACTCCAGAGTTTCTCGAGCGTCTTCACGAAGGCTTTGCATTCGTTGTCGCTGAGATCTGAAAAGAGCTCCGCGACCTGTTCTTTGTACTCCGTGCAGCGCGGGGATAACTGCGTCATGACCTTGTCCGAGAGTTCGATCACGGTGGCCCGGCGATCCGTCGGATGCCGTCTCCGCACGACCAGCCCGTCCTTTTCCAGCGAGTCGACGAGCGCCGTCACGTTGGTCGCCGTCACGCCCAGTTCCTTCTTGAGGTCGCTCATGATCCTCGGTCCGCGCTCATGAATTGAGCTGAGAATACGCAACCGTTGAGGCGACAAACCCTTCTCCACCAACAGCGATTCCGACCACCGCTGGTAGGCCGGGGTAAAGCTCCACAGGAGTTCGACCATCCGGTGCCGTGGCAACGTCGAGATACAGGGAGAGACGGACGCGTTCTCTCCGGCTTTCACTCGCGAGACTGCCTTCACACGTTTCATGCTGCGGACACGCTACCTCAAAACACGACAAGATTCAATCATCAATTATTCATAGCTGCATCATTCATATATTGACTATGTTTGACGGCATACCGGATACTGCAGGCAGGGCTAACAACGAACCGTCGATGCCATGTGGAGCTGACGTCATCGTTTTCCATCACTCTTCCATCAGGTACACCATGCGCACTGTCCGATATACACCGTGGCTACTCGCCGTGATGCTGACGGCAGCCGGCTGCAATAACGAACAAGCCAGCAGCGGCGGACAAATGCCTCCCCCGGAGGTCGGGGTCGCGAAAGTGATCTCGAAGCCGGTGCAGCAATGGGACGAATACACGGGCCGCATCAGCGCCATCGACACGGTCGAGTTGCGGCCACGCGCCAGCGGCTATGTGCAGCGAGTGGCCTATAAAGAAGGCCAGGACGTGAAACAGGGCGAGTTGATGTTCCAGATCGACCCTCGTCCCTACCGTGCCGCCTTGGAGAATGCCCAGGCGCAACTGTCACGCGCGCGGGTCGCGCAGCAGCTAGAAACCATCCGCAATAAACGCGCCCAAGCATTGATCAACGATAACGCCATCTCGCACGAGGAACTCGACTTGCGGCGCGCCGCACAGGCGCAGAGCGCGGCGGATGTGCATGCCGCCGAAGCAGCGGTGGCCACCGCGAAGCTCAATCTGTCCTTCACCGAAGTCCGCGCCCCGGTTTCAGGACGGGCTAGCCGGGCCCTCGTCACGGTCGGCAACTTGGCCACCGCCGACGATACCCTGCTGACGACGGTGGTGTCGCAAGACCCGATGTACGTGTATTTTGATGCGGACGAAAACAGTTACCTGCGCTACAAGGAACAGGAGCGCAAGAACGAGCGCACCGCGCAGGACAATGCCGTCCACGTCGGTCTTGCCAACGAAACCGGCTATCCGCACACCGGACGAGTCGATTTTCTCGACACCCAGGTCAATCCGACGCTCGGAACCGTGCGCGCTCGCGCCGTGCTCCCCAATCCCGACCGCATCTTTACCCCCGGTCTCTTCGCGCGCGTGCAGTTCGTCAGCGGCCAGAAGGCTGAAGCTCTTTTGATCGACGACAAGGCCATTCTCACCGATCAGGATCGGAAATATGTCTATGCGGTCGATAGCGAGGGCAAGGCGCAACGCAAGGACGTCGTGCTGGGCGGTATGGTCGGCGGATTGCGCGTCGTGCAATCAGGCCTCACGCCGGATGACAGGATTGTCGTGGTCGGTCTGCAAAAAGTCTTTTACCCAGGCATGCCGGTCGCCCCCGCAGAAATGCCGATGGATAAACCATCGACGCCAACCGCCGCAGTCATGGCCGGGCAATAGGGAGGGCCGGCCATGGACTTCTCCAAGTTTTTCATCGATCGGCCGATCTTCGCCGCCGTGCTGTCGATTGTGATCTTCGCCGCCGGCTTGATCGCCATTCCCATTCTCCCGATCAGTGAGTACCCGGAAGTCGTCCCGCCCGCGGTCATCGTGCGCGCCATCTATCCAGGCGCCAATCCCAAGGTCATTGCCGAAACCGTCTCCACGCCGCTGGAAGAACAGATCAACGGCGTCGAGAACATGATGTACATGAAGTCGGTCGCCGGGTCCGACGGCGTGCTGCAGATGACTATCACGTTCCGTCCGGGTACCGATCCGGATGCCGCCCAGGTGCAGGTGCAGAACCGCGTCAGCCAGGCCTTGTCGCGTCTGCCGTCGGAAGTGGTCAGTCTGGGCGTGACGACCCAGAAACAGTCGCCGACCTTTTTGGTGATGGTCCAACTGCTCTCACCCGACGGCAAGTACGACGCCCTCTACCTGCGCAACTATGCCAACATCAAGATCAAGGATGAACTGGCTCGCTTGCCTGGTGTCGGCCAGGTGCAAATTTTCGGCAGCGGTGATTATGCGATGCGGATCTGGCTCAACCCCGACAAGATCGCGTCCCGCGGCATGACCGCCGGCGATGTCGTCGCCGCCGTGCGCGAGCAAAACATTCAAGTCTCGGCCGGGCAGCTGGGCGCGGAACCGATCGCGAAAGATACCGACTTTCTCATTTCCATCAATGCCCAAGGCCGCCTGCGCACGGCTCAGGAGTTCGGCAATGTCGTGCTGAAGATCGGGGCCGGCGGTGAGGTCGTTCGTCTCGCCGATGTGGCGCGCATTGAGCTTGGCGCCAATGACTATACGTTGCGCGGACAATTGGACAATCAGGATGCGCCGCCCATCGGCATTTTTCAGGCGCCCGGCGCCAATGCGCTGACCGTCCGCGATGCCGTCATCGCCAAAATGGAAGAACTGAAAACGCGCTTCCCCCCTGGTCTCACCTACCGGTCCGACTACGACACCACGGTGTTCGTGCGTGATTCTATCCAGGCCGTCGTGCAGACATTGATGGAAGCGATCCTGCTGGTCGTGCTCGTTGTGATCCTCTTTCTGCAAACCTGGCGCGCCTCGATCATTCCGCTGATCGCCGTGCCGGTATCGGTGGTCGGGACCTTTGCTGCACTGTACCTGTTCGGGTTCTCGATCAACACCCTCACCCTCTTCGGCCTCGTCCTGGCGATCGGCATCGTGGTGGATGACGCGATCGTGGTGGTGGAAAACGTGGAGCGCAACATCGAAGAAGGACGCACGCCGCTCCAGGCCGCGCACCAGGCGATGCAGGAAGTCTCCGGCCCGATCGTGGCCATCGCGCTCGTCTTGTGCGCCGTGTTCGTGCCGATGGCGTTTCTCAGCGGTGTCACCGGGCAGTTCTACAAGCAGTTCGCCGTGACGATCGCCATCTCGACGGTGATCTCGGCCATCAATTCACTCACCCTTTCACCGGCCCTGGCGGCCAAACTGCTCAAAAGCCACGGCACGCCGAAGGATGCCCTTTCGCGATTGATCGAGCGGCTATTCGGCTGGGTGTTCCGGCCGTTCAATCGTTTCTTTAAGATAAGCTCAGACCGGTATCAAGGCACCGTCTCGCGCGCACTGAAACATCGGGGTTCTGTCTTCGCCGTGTATGCTCTGCTGTTGATCGTCACAGGCATGCTGTTCCAAGCGGTGCCTCGCGGCTTCATTCCCACCCAGGACAAGTTGTATCTGATGGCCGGAGTGAAACTGCCGGAGGGCGCCTCGCTTGACCGTACCGATGCGGTCCTGCGTCAGGTCGTCGCGATCAGTAAGACCGTGGACGGCGTCGCCCACGCTGTGGCCATGACCGGGCTGAATCCCTTGCAGTTTACGAATACGCCGAACTACGGCCTCGCCTTCCTCATCTTAAAACCGTTCGAAGAACGCCACCGGAGCGCCAAGGACATCAGCGAGGAGATGAATCAAAAGATCTCCGCCATCAAGGAAGGCATCACCTTCGTGTTGATGCCGCCGCCGATTCTCGGACTCGGCAACGGCGCCGGGTACGGGCTCTTCGTGGAAGACCGGGCGGGACTCGGCTTCGGGGCACTGCAAAACGCGGTGGGCGGCCTGCAGGGAGCAGTCATGCAGACGCCTGGAATGGGATACCCGATCTCCGGCTATCAGGCCAACGTGCCGCAGCTCGACGCCGAAGTGGACCGCGTGAAGACCAAGACGCAAGGCATTGCCTTGACCGAGCTGTTCGCCACGATGCAGATCTACCTCGGTTCAGCCTACGTCAACGACTTCAATCTCTTCGGCCGCACCTGGCGAGTCTATGCGCAAGCCGACGGCGATTTTCGCGGGAAGGTCGAGGACATCGCGAATCTCAAAACGCGCAATGACCGCGGCGAAATGGTTCCCATCGGCTCGATGGTCAAGTTCAGCCAAACCTACGGTCCTGATCCGGTGCTCCGCTATAACGGCTATCCTGCTGCCGACTTCATGGGAGAAGCCGATCCCACGAAATTCTCATCGGCACAGGCGATGGACACGATTCGCGACATCGCCGGGAAGGTGCTGCCGAACGGGATGACCATCGAGTGGACGGATTTGAGTTTTCAGGAAGCGTCGCAAGGCAAGGCTGCCCTGCTGGTCTTTCCCGTGGCCATTCTGCTGGCCTTCCTCGTCCTCGCCGCGCTGTACGAGTCCTGGACCCTGCCGCTGGCGGTGATCCTTATCGTGCCCATGTGCATGCTCTGCGCGCTCGCGGGCGTCAAACTCACCGGAGGTGACAACAATACCTTCGTGCAAGTCGGCCTGGTGGTGTTGATGGGGTTGGCGTGCAAGAACGCCATTCTGATCGTCGAATTCGCACGCGAGCTGGAACTGCAGGGAAAGGGCATTGTGGAGGCAGCACTCGAAGCCTGCCGGCTGCGGTTGCGCCCAATTGTGATGACTTCGGTCGCCTTCATCGCCGGAACGGTGCCGCTCGTGCTCTCACATGGCGCCGGCGCGGAAGTGCGTTCGGCCACAGGCGTCACCGTGTTCTCCGGCATGATCGGGGTGACCCTGTTCGGCCTGTTTCTCACCCCGGTGTTCTATGTCGGCCTACGCATGCTGTCGGGGCGCCAGTTGATCAGGCACGATGAGTCCATCAGCCCTGATTCAAAACAACCTGTCGCTGACTCTTTCGTCTCAATGACGGACGGACCGCTCTGACCCATGACCGAGCGCGTTTGCGGTCTCCCTCTCCCCCGACACCTGCTCGAATCCGTATTTGAGCAGAAGCTTTTGTATACGAGGACTGGCGATGAAGCGGGAAAACTCTTCCGCAACCGGACGCACCTCGTCTCGGCAGGTCGACACCACCGCTTGTCCGAACTGAACCGGCGTGGCGCTCCCAGTCGGGCCTTCCTCGATGATCCGGACCTGTCCGCTGTTGCGAATCGCATCCACACGATGGACAATGCCCACATCGGCATCCCCTCTGTGGACCAGATTGATGACTTCTTCATTATGTTGCGCCCGGATCAGATGAAACAAATTCCTATAGGCGGGATCGAGCCGTCTCAACGCCCGAGCCGTGATTGCCCCGACCGAGGACGTGTCGAGGTCGCCGAGCGCAATCCGAGTTCCTCGATCCGAAAGCACATCGTGAAATGAAATCGGTGTGGCCTGCGAAGTGGCCGACATCACAAGGACGAGAGAGGTTCGCGCATAGACCTGAGGGAGTCTACTCAGCACAAGTCCCGTCTTGTCCAATCTATCAATTTCCTCGACCGACGACAGGACCACGTCAATCTGAGCGCCCTTCTCGATCTGACGCCGAAAGGATTGCGTCGGACCGTACACCACTCGTACAGGAGTGCCATATTCGCTTTCGAACATCGGGAGGATTTCCTCGAACGCCCCTTTTAAACTATGGGCCGCTCCAATCGTAAGCCCTTCAGCCTGAACAGGCTCGCACATCGCCACGCCCACTCCTAACCCGCCGACAATCGCCATCGCCATGCCGAATATCTTGCTCCCTGCCATTGGTAGTCCTTTCTTCTCTCAGACCGGCATTCCCGGCAACCTGACACCTGCGCCTGACCCGGTACCCGACCGGCCAAAAGTATCTTGATACAAGGGCTCGCCCTCGATACCTATCAAGATTGATGCCATTCTGGATCTTTCCACCCCTCGATGCGCACAGAATGCTTTTCTCCCTGCTTTCTCTCAATTCCTGCGCGAACCTTTGTGCACCTCTCCAACACACTCATAGTCTCGTCTTACATGATCGTGAAACTTCGCACAGTGCGCTCAGTGCGAATATGCCCAATGTGTCCTCTGCGTGTCTTGACGATGCTGGGCTTCCACGTCAGCATATCGATCCTCTTTGATGGCAACCCTCGACCCCGTCCCCGGTGGACATCCGCAGGGTGCAGGGAGGCTCAGTGTAGGGCCGTCGATACGTGGGCCCCCTTCGCCGGTTCCCGCCTTACTGATGGCCTCTCTCGCCAACCTGGATCCGATGGTGAAAGCACCTGCGACCATCCCTACGTCTGCATCGACGCCATGTTCAGGACAGGCGTCGACAACCGATGACCAGACCGACTCGCCGCTCCCCAGCCTTCTCAAAGCAGCTTTATACATGGCAAGGGCCTTGCTCTAGGCAGAGGTAGTGTGTCTCACGGCCACGTCAGAGGTTGACGATACTACTGTGAAGGCATATATAGACCGGCAGTGGCAATGGTCAGACATCATTCTGGTCGCCACCGGCGAGAAGGCAGCAGTCTCTTAAAGAGACGACATCGAGCAGCTATCCGAGGAGTTCTTGCATGAACGCGATCGTCCTCATTGCTCTGCGTAGGCCCTACACATTCGTCGTGATGTCGATCCTCATCGTCGTGCTGGGAGGCCTCACGGTACTGCACATGCCGACCGATGTCTTCCCGAATATTACGATTCCAGTCACCTCCGTCGTCTGGATCTATTCCGGCCTGTTACCGCAACAGGTGGAAGGACGCATCACCTATTTATTTGAGCGTTTCCTCACCTCCACGGTCGAAGGCATCAAATACATTCATAGTCACTCCTATTTCGGCAGCAGTATCACGAACATTGCCCTTCAAGATGGAGTCGATGTCGGCAGGGCCGAAGCGGATATCGTGGGCATCGCCCAAAACGTGGTCAAGGCGCTGCCACCGGATATTTCTCCGCCCATGGTCATGCGTCTCGCCCCCTCCTCGATTCCGGTGGCCATGCTGGAAATCAGCTCCGACAGCCTCACACCAGCCGAGCTTTATAACCTCGCGTACATGCGGATCCGACCATTGCTGGTGACCGTTCCGGGGATCGTGCTGCCGCACCCCTACGGAGGCCAGGACATGCAAGTCATGGTCAATCTCGATCAGCAGAAGTTACTTGCCCGTCGACTGACGCCGGCGGACATTCACGCGAGCCTCATGAAACAATACCTGGTGTTGCCGGCCGGTGACATTAAGATCAAATCCACTGACTGGATCGTTCAAACGAATGCCTCCCCGATGCAGATCGACCACTTCGGCGACATTCCGATCAAGCGGGAAGGCAACGCGTTCATCTACCTGCGCGATGTGGCCACGGTAAAACTCATGGGCCGGGTGCAACAGAACGCCGTGCTCGTGAAGGGTAAACAGACCGTGATTATCGTCGCGATGAAAAGCACGGAAGCGTCGACCCTTGATGTCGTGGAGGGCATCAAACAGATGATCCCGCGTGCCCAGCAAATCTCCCCGGCAGGTGTGCGCATCAGGCTCCTCGACGACGCATCCACGTTCGTGAAAGATTCCATCTCGGATGTCATGCATGAAATGGCAACCGCCGGCGCGCTGGTTGGCGTCATCGTGCTGTTGCTGCTGGGATCGTGGCGAGCGACGGTCATCGTCTGGACCTCGATCCCGCTCTCCATCCTGACCGCCATCATGGGTCTGGATATGCTGGGGGAGACCATCAACGTCATGACCTTGGGCGGACTCGCACTGGCCGTGGGCATTCTGGTCGACGACGCCACCGTGATGATCGAAAATATCGACCGGCACCTCGAAATGCGCAAACCACTGGAAGAGGCGATCGTCGACGCCGCGAATCAAATCGTCGTCCCAACCCTCGTCGCTACCCTCTGCATCGCGATTGTGTGGTTCCCGTTATTCAAGCTCGGAGGCGTGGCCGGGTACCTGTTCAAGCCCATGGCGGAAGCGATCATCATCGCGATGATGGCGTCGTTTATCCTCTCGCGCACCTTGGTGCCGACCATGGCGAAATACTTGATGAAAGGGCACCATGTCCCAGCCGCATAACGAACAAGAGGAATCCAAGCCCACGCCATCGCAAAACGTCTTTGTCCGCTTTCAGCAGGCATTCGAGCGCGGCTTTAATGGATTTCGTGATCGCTATGGCGCGCTGCTCGAACGGACCATCGCCCGTCGGCGCACCTTTGTCACCATCTCGCTCGCACTCGCGCTAGCTTCCCTGTCACTCTTTTTCGTCCTGGGGCGTGACTATTTTCCGGAGATCCGCTCAGGGGTCCTTCAGATGCATATGCGGGCGCCGCTCGGGACACGGATTGAAGTCTCGGGGCGCATTGCCACGCTCGTGTCGAATAGCATCGAAGAGTTGCTCCCCGGTCAGGTTGAAAACATCGTGAGCAATTGCGGGTTGCCGGTCGGGCCACACAACCTCGCATTCATCCCCACGCCGACGATCGGCTCTCAGGATTGCGACTTGACGATTCTCTTGAGAGACGAAAAATCCCCGGTGTGGGACTATCGGCGTATCCTCCGCAAAGGTCTGAGAGAACGTTACCCGGGAACTGAGTTCACCTTTCAGCCATCTGACCTCACCGCCAAGATTCTGAACTTCGGTGCGCCGGCGCCGATTGACGTCCAGGTCAACGGCCCGGATATGTATCCCAATTACGAGTTCGCCCGGAAACTGGCGGAGAAATTTCGCACGATCTCCGGGGCTGCGGACGTCGTAATTCAACAAACCATGCGAACCCCCACCCTCATGGTCGAAGGCGACCGCACGTTCGGACTTGGAGTCAACAGAACAGAAAAAGACATTGCCGACAATCTGCTGATGACCACGGCCGGAAGTCAGCAAGTCGACCAGATCTATTGGCTCGATCCGAGCACCGGTATGTCATACCTAATCAATGTCTATACGCCGCAGCCGCAAATCAACAGTGTCAACAGCCTCAAGACCATCCCGGTCGATTCTACGGGCGGCGAGGGAACCGATCGTGATGTGCAATTGCTGGGGAATTTGGCCGACCTGACGGCGGAAGGCACGCCGGGCGTCATTACGCACGGCAATATCATGCCATTGTTCGATATTTACGTGTCTGCGGAAGGGCGAGACCTGGGGGGAGTGCTCGCAGACGTCGAACGAGTGGCCAAAAGCATGGAGGCCGAATTACCTCCCAGCGCGAAACTCGAAATTCACGGTCAGGCTTCACTGATGTACGAGGCCTATGCCGAACTTATCTTCGGGCTGCTCGCGGCAATCGTGCTGGTCTACCTGTTGATCGTCGTCAACTTTCAATCATGGCTCGACCCTTTCATTATCATCACGGCGTTGCCGGGCGCACTCGCCGGGATCGCGTGGGCGCTCTTCTTGACTCACACACGTCTGTCTGAACCGGCGCTGACGGGCGCCATCATGACCATGGGCACAGGGACCGCCAATTCGATCCTCGTCGTGTCCTATGCGCGCGAGCGGCTGCAGGAACACGGCAACGCGCTACAGGCGGCGCTCGAGGCCGGAACCACTCGCTTCCGCCCGGTGCTCATGACCGCGTCGGCCATGATCATCGGCATGGTCCCCATGGCCACGGGATACTCACAGAATGCCCCGTTAGGCCGTGCCGTGATCGGCGGGCTCCTGGTGGCCACTGTCTTCACGCTGCTGTTTGTCCCCTGCGTCTACGCGATGGTCTATAACCGGCGAATGCCTCAGCAAGAAAGACACGTGTCATGATGAAGTGGCTCAGTGGAAAAGGCGCAGTTGTAGGCATGATTGTGCTGTTCCTCTTCTATATCGGCTATCGCGTCTACGAGAACAAAAGCGACGCCGCTCAGCTACTCGTGAAGACCCTCGAAGACGCCGTACCGACGGTCGCGGTCGTCCATCCCAAGCCCATTGCCGCCACCGAATCCATCGTCTTGCCCGGCAACGTCGTGGGTTGGTACGAAGCCCCGATGTATGCGCGCGTCACTGGGTACGTCAAGATGTGGTACAAAGACTACGGGGACCAGGTCAAGGCCGGCGATATCCTTGCCGAAATCAATGCACCGGACCTCGATGCCGAATATGCCCAGGTCAGGGCTGATCTTGAGTCGGAGCGAGCCCGGTATCGCCTTGCCGAGGTCACCGCGAAACGCTGGGTGGCCCTGCGCCCCAACCACGCGGTCTCTGAACAATCCATCACCGTGCAGGAGCAAAATCTGAAGGTTCAGGCCGCCTTGGTCAAGGCTGCGGAGCAAAAGGTCAGAAACATGGAAGCGTTCATTCGCTTCAAAACGATCGTTGCCCCGTTCGATGGCGTGGTCACGCAGCGCAACATCAATGTCGGCGACCTGGTCAGCAAGGAAGGGAATCTGAGCACACCCAATGCAAAAACCAATCTATTCACAGTGGCCGATGTCCATGTCCTCCGTCTCTTTGTCAATGTGCCGGAAGCGTTCGGGCCCTTCTTGCAACAAGGCTTGACGGCCGACGTGACCGTGCCGCAATTAGCCAATCGTCATTTCACGGCGAAGTTTTTAACCGTCGCCCGAGGATTCGATGTGAGCACGCGCACCGCGGTCACGGTCTTCACAATTGATAACGACGATCGGACCCTTTGGCCAGGCTCTTACGCCAAGGTCCACCTCACCGCGCCAGTCGATCGCAAGGCATTCACGATTCCGTCCACTGCGTTGGTCTTCCAAGAGCACGGGACGCAAGTGGCCACCTTGACGGCAGAGGACCATATCCATTTCCAGCCGATCACGGTCAGCCAACTCATGGACAATGCCGTTGAGGTCTCGGGGGGCCTGTCCGGTCATGATCGGCTCGTGAATAATCCTAGCGCCGCATTGCTTGAAGGCGATCAGGTCCGCGTCGTGACGCCGGCTCCCGGCTATGACTTGATTACCGATCCCGAATCAGCGCGGAACGATCGATTGCCTGGGGACCAACCCCGACCATCACCGAGCTCCTCGACGCACTAGCAGAGAGCCTAGACATGATTCCGACCAGCCCCTTCGGAGCCGCTTCAGCATGATTGGTCTCCGGTTGCACACAGGACGGAAGGCAACAGACGGAACGGACCTCATGCGTGCATTCGGTCTGGTTCTTATGTGCCTCCAACTGACGGCGTGCGGCACCGATTGGTTACCGCATGTCGATCTGTCGCCACCCTATCAGCCGCCACAATATGTCGTCCCTGCCTCATGGCATGGAGAGACACCGTTTGTGGAGGCCGTTCCATCGGACGCTGAGTTACGTTCGGATTGGTGGAAGCTCTACGACGACGCGGTGCTAGACAACCTGATCGAACAAGCCATGGCGGCCAATCCGGACCTGCAGGCGGCCGCCGAACGCTTTCTCCAGGCCAGAGATGTGATGATGCAAGTCCGCTCGCGACGGATTCCGCAAATCGGCCTCGGTGGGAAAGTTGGAGATAGTCATAACCACATCGATCCGCTCAGAGTCCCGGGAGATCTTCCAATCGCCGGATCGATTGCATCCGGTGCCGGACTTGCCTCGTGGGAACCGGACTTTTGGTCGGCGATTCGTAACGCCACACGCATCGAAGTGTATCGTGCCGAAGAGCGAGCGGCAGACTGGGGTCTCGCGAGACTGAGTCTTCAGGCAGAGGTAGCGGCAAATTACTTTACGCTACGCGGGTTCGACGCGCAGAGTGCGATCTACAAGCAATCCATCGATCTCTACCGCAGTTCGCTCAAACTCGTCAACGCGCAGTTTGCCGGCGCGATCGCCTCGGCACTGGACGTGGCCCGCGTGGAATCGCTCCTTTTCAGCACTGAGACCAAATATGCTCAGATTCAAGGACAGCGCCAGGTGACCGAGCAAGCCATCGCCATTCTACTCAACATGGCGCCGGCCAGTTTCACGGTCGCCCCAATCGATGATCTGCGCGTCGCACGGTTCACGATTCCACGTAGCCTCCCCTCGACCCTGCTGGAGCGAAGGCCGGATATCGCAGGAATGGAACGGCAGATGGCGGAAGCCAACCGTGCCATCGGAATCGCGCGCGCCGCCTTCTTCCCCGACATCCGGCTCTCTGCCGACGGAGGAATTCTGGATGCCGGCTTCGATATCGCCAAACTGACTGCCGCCATGTGGTCCTATGGCGCGACCGTGGCCTTGCCGGTCTTCCAGGGTGGCTATCGTCGCGCGCAATTGCAGCGCACCTGGTCGGCCTATCGTGAGACGGAAGACCGGTACCGGTCGACGGTGCTCAACGCCTTTCGAGAAGTCGAAAACAATCTGAGTCTGAGCAACCAGCTCACGCTCGCGGCGAATCGCCAAGACGCAGCGGTCGGGGCAAACCTGAAAGCCCAAAACCTGACCATGGAACTATATCAGGGCGGCCTCGCCTCCAGCCTCGAGCTCATTTATGCGCAAGTCCAAACACTCACCGCGCGTATCGACTCCGTGCAAATCAAGGCCGAACTCTTGCGATCTACGGTCGGGCTGTTACGCGCGCTTGGGGGCGGCTGGAACCGTGGTCAATTACCGAGCGATGAAGAAATTCAGCCGTTCGGAACCTTCCAATACGTGAATCTCAATAAACCCCCTTCAGTCCGTGGCATCGATGTCAATGCCGACAATAACTGGCTCCACAATGATTTGACCAAACGGCCGGTGCCCTTACGGCCCCGACCATAGCAGCCGCTAATTCCTACAGGGACCTGCCAGCACTCAGCCGCCTTCCAGAGAGACATTCCCCGGATGACCCGGTCGTTTCGAACGGAGCGTCCTGTGCGCAACCGCTCGCCGTCTGAGCATGCGTCTTGTGCATTGTCGACATTTCCATCGGTTACGATCTGACCTGCAACTGGCACTCATGTTGCTTCTCATTGAGTGGAACCTCGTCATACCAATCGACCACGACCACCGCTCAACTGAAAGGAGTCCATCATGGCACGATCCTTCCGGCAGCTGACATTCTTGCTGATCATTTCGGTATGGATGGCCGTTTCTCTCGGCCCCGTCGACGCAAACGCTTGGGTCGCACCGCCGTGGATCGACAAAATCACGTTGATGGTGATGGAACAAAAAAACCTGTCCACGAGCGGAAACTTCACCCCGTACTTCAAGCAGCTGGAAGTGGTCAGTGAAGCCGCCGTCAAGGGGGAGTACAACGGGAAGCGAAAAGGGATGAATCGTTTTCTCGAAATGCTGGAAACAAAGGAAGGCGGGATCAGCGCCGACGCAGCGCATAAAATCTTTGCCGCCGTCGTCAAGTCGGTTCCCTACGCGGTGCTCCTCCCCCTGAAGAGCGAAGATAAATTAGACCCCGAAGAGAAAGCGTTGGTCGAGCGCATGAAGCGTTTTGCGGCGGCGATCAGGGATCAGGACGAACGGGCCGCTCTCGCGTTCTGATCGGTCTCGCTCACATCGGCTACGCCTGACAGCGAACGAGGTCGGCCACCATCCGATCCCATACCTCACGGCATGGGATCGGGGCCCCGGCGTCACGCATCATTTGGAACAGACAGTCCGGCCCCGACACTTTGTCTTCTCGAACCGTATCACGGTGGAGGAGAAGATACTGCCAAGTGCAAGGTTCACGTGCCTCGCTGAATCTTCATGCCACTACTGCGAACGGAAATGAATCCGCACGGTGAGTTCGCCGTCGACGGGGTCGTCGCCTTTGAGTTGCGGGGCGAAGGTCCATTGATTCAACGCGATGATGCCGGCGATCGTCAGTTCACGATGTTTCGCCGATTCCAGCACAACCACCGTCACCTGTGCCTCTTTGGAGACGAGCAGGCGAGCCTTCATCCAATCGTCGAGCGGCTTCCCCTCGAGCGATGAAGGGATGGCCGGCCAGGGGGTCGATTTCGGCACCGGCCCCGCCTGTTGATCCTGGTTCAGCGGCAGCCCGTGCACATGCACTTCGGGCAGCTCGATGATATCGGCATCCAGCGCATGATCCGCCTCATGCGTCGCCTCATCCCCTGTCGCGGCGATGGCAGACACAGGCAGCAGACACCACATGCCAAGCACTACCATGGGTACTGTCAGTGATCGAATTCCATCGATGATGTTCGTCATATCGTCTTCCAACCAGTTTCACGATGATGCTCAAACGGGCCATCCAGCAAGGCCGCAGGAAGCCCGTCGACTGAGGCGTACCCTTGCGGTACATCACAGGGAGCCGGGCGACTGAGAACGCCGCTGGTGGCCCGTTTCAGCATCATACTAGAAGAACCATTGGCCGCGGAAAAAGAACGATCTCGGCATCCCCGCATGGGCCACACCCAGGCCAATGCTCCCCTCGCCTTGATTGATGTAATACTTCTGATCCAACAGATTGATGATGTCGAATCCCAGCAAGAACTTCTGTCCGTCCCACGGCAACGGAAACACATGGGCAATGGACAGGTTGTAAATCGTATAGGACGGGCTGTGGATGGAATTGGTCTTCGCATCTTCATTTTCGGCGGTCCGCAAGCCCGACGCGAACAACATCTGGCCGGTCATCGTCGTCCGTTCCAGGAACTTGTAGGTCACGACGGCCGAGCTCGTCAGAGTCTGCATGTGATCGCAGAACACCCCACCACGCGAATTGATGTCGGCAATCTCCTTCGCTTCCAATAGGAAATGCCCCGACTGCAAGCCATAGCCTTTACATTGTCCCCAGGCCACGTTGCCGCGCGCCGTCAGGTTGTCGGTGAGTTGCAACTTTAACGCGCCGTCGATTCCGCGTTGCCAGCCCCGCTCGAACGCAAAATAATTCAAGAGCGGAGTGGTGCCGAATTGCCCGGCGTCCGACAGGAAGTTGCTGAGCTTATACCAGCCGGTGAATTGCAAGGTGGCATAGCGATTCAACGCATGGTAGCTGCCGACTTCAAAATAATGCGCACGCTCCGCCCGCACGGTGTTGTTCGTCACATCGTCCGGCTGCGCCCTGGTACCGAGCGTGTTCAGTTTCGCGAACGAAATCGCTTCCAGGTTCGGCGGCGTGAACATTCGGCCATAAAACGCGTGGAACACGTTCGACTGATCATACTTATACGTAGCGCCCAGTCGCGGACTGACCTGGCCCTCGTTCCGCAGATACTGTACGGCATCGCCGCGCAGGCCGAGGTTGAACGTCCATTTGTCATTGGGGCTCCACTGATCTTGAATCCAAAATTCCTGCCGATAGCCAATCTGGCGATTGTCGGCGTTCAGACTGAGCAGATCGCCGGTTGGATTCCCCGCCCCGTCATCGGCAAAGGTAAACAGCCGGGTCTTGTT
>WBZN01000885.1_pt1 | contig 19117 bp, 14 predicted proteins | sample 5204281 | NCBI WGS metagenome assembly WBZN01 (sample SAMN12344347, study PRJNA552823) | activated sludge metagenome | biome: Activated sludge suspended growth; feature: Nitrification reactor; material: Wastewater; isolation source: activated sludge from nitrification reactor of wastewater...
ACTCGGTGATGAGCTGGTTGTCGGCGACGAAGGTGCCGTGGAACGAGTTGAAGGCGTTGTACGCCGTCAAACTCGGGTCGCCGTAGCGGTCGCGAATCAGGTCGGTGAGCTGCACGTTCACGCCCAGACGCGCGATCAGGCGGGCGACAGTGCTCTTCGGGTTGGCGACCAGCCCGGGATGGACCGGCAGAATCGGGATCAGGCCGGCGAGATTGCCAACGTAGGCGTCGAGCGGCAGGTTGAGCTGGTTGTCGTTGAATCCGAGAATGGCCATGGTGAACTCTCCAGTTATGGTCGGGCGGTTGCCCAGAGCTTGAGCTCTTTTGCGTATTCCAGCGCGCGTGCGAGACTTACCGGGTTGTACCCGATGCCTCGAAAGCTCGCCAGAGCGGCATCGCATGCGGCTTTTTCGTGATCGTCGAGAAGGTCGAACTTTGTCGTCAGCAGGCGCTCAACCTGCCCGGCGATGTCTCGATTGAGGTAGTCTTCGATGGCCTGGCGCAACTCCGGCAACGCTGTCCAGTCGTGCCTGACTTCGCTGGCGCCCTCGGATGGCAGCGTGCCTTTCGAGAACTTGAGGTTGACCATCTGCGCATCGATGGAACCTCGGTAGAGCCTCGCCGAAGTTAGTTGGGGGTCGAGGCTCTTGCCTCTGTCTACCGAGTCGAGGAACCTGGTGTCCACAGCGATTTCGCGCCGGGGCGCAATCTCAATGGTGGACTTGCCGTCTCCGTAGGCTTTTGCATGAAGGACGTACTTCTCGAAGACCTCCTGTGCTCGTCTGTCAAAGTCGGGCGAGAAAACCTCCAGGAGCTGGTCGCGCAGCAGGCGTCGGTATTCACGTTCGAGCCAACCGGGCGTTTCGCTGGTCTGCCGCGCGCGTGCCAGATGCTCGTCCAGGCACGTTTGAACGATGCTCTTCTGCTTCGCAGTCAGCCCGTTCGATTGCGCGTACGTCGTCAGCCGACCTCGCAACGCGTCGATCATGTCGAGCGCTGTCACCGTCGGTTCGATATCGGGGAAGGCGGGGTTGCGAGGCGCTCGTAGAGCTGCTTCGCACAGCTCACCGAGGAAGGTGAGCATGAACGACATGGTCAGCCCCGACATGCCCTCGCGGTCGCGTTCGTCGGATGCCTCCTCTGGTTTCATGGCCTCGGCGATCTCTTCATCGGTGAGGGCGCGCGGCTCCGAGTCGCTCTCCGCGCTGGACGACATGCCCATGGCTGCCAATCCGCCTGCCGCCGCGACATAACCGCCCTGCTTCGGCCGCGCCGTCTCATAGCGTTTGACTATGAAGGTCTCGCCGTTCAGCAACCGCACTTTGTCGAGTGGACTGACTGAAGGCAGCGGCTTGAGCCGACTGAGCACCGCCAGCGTCGACATCATCGACAAGGCAAGCGGGTCGAAGCTCGGTTTGCGTCGCATCCTCTTAAGGAAGTCCAGGTAGGCGAGCTTCTCTTCCACCCTTCCTTCTATGTAAGTGACCGAGAGAATTCGCATGCGACGCGTGAACTTGTCGGGATCCTTCTGTCCCTCCAGAAACGCAGACCACGACCCCTGATTGGCTTGCCCGGCGATAAAGACGTTGGCCGGCAAATAGCCACCGCCCACGGTGCCGAGGTCGGGAATGCGGCGGGCATCGGTGGCGTCGATGAGGGCGTCGATCTGCAGTGTTGCCCCCGGCCCGGCGTCTTGCACCGTGCACATCTCAGGCATGTCACAGATACCCGGTGAGCCCTGCCTGATCGCGTCAATCAGCGTGCCACCTGCCTCTGCCTGACTCCAGGTAGAGATGCCGAAGGTGCGGCTGGAAAGACGTGCTGCCTCCACCTGCAGGTGAGCGAGGTTGGGGTTTTCGACTGCCTCCCCGTTCTCGCTGAACATCACTTTGCGGTAGCAGTAGGAGCAGGGCTGGCAACCCAGGTCGACGAGCGCGTTCAGCGTGACACCACGGCTGGGGTCATCCATGCCGAGGTTGCGCGCCAGGCTGGCCAGGGCGTCAGGCTGGAGAAGCCGCAGGATATTGATTGGATTCTCATGGACGGGACAGTCTTTTATGACGTAGACTACCGCTCCTTCCATGAGCAGCTTGATTGTCTCCATGATCAGGCTTTTGCCGCAAGCCGGACCACCGATCAATATAAGAGCCTGCCGCAGTTGCATGCCGTTGGCTGCAGCAGACTCCAGGTAGGAGACGATGCGGGCGATGGTGCGCTGGCTGCCGCGGATGTGGTCGAAGACGCGCCACGTCGGGATTCGCATCGCCTTCAGTCGGCGCAGATAGCCCTGCCGCTCAAGCGGTTCGGCATCGATATCGACTTCGCCGCCCGCCTTGATTCTCTGCAGAACCAGTCCGTGAGCCGGTTGTGCGATCTCGGGATGGGTGCGCAGCTTCTTCAAGAACTCGAGGACAGTGATCGTCTCAACCGTCTGAGACTCCATCCTCAAATCGCCTGTGAGAAGTGCGCTCAGATTTTCGTCATCAATCAGGTCAGTCATGTCTCCTCCGCCACCGAAGGCTGGCTGCTGCTGCAACCAGCCTCGCGGTGCGAGTGTTAGTAGGCGCTGTCCTCCTGGCCGAAGTTGTCGTCGACGCAGAGGGTCCGCGAGTCGTCGTGCCGCGACCGCCCGTACCAGCGCCGGCCGAAGTCGGCGTCGTAGCGGACGACGTAGCGGTTGCCGCCCGTCCAGATGTCGCTGCTCTGGTCGGAGGTGACGGGGCAGGTGGTGTTGCGCTCGGCGAAGTCCATGCTCTGCATGGTGGTGCTCCAGTCAGTAGGTCGCCATTCGGGCGGTCGTGACAAAACTACGATCGAGGGTGATGAGCCGTTCCTTTCTAGGAGATGAGCGCGTCCTCGGCGGCGAAGAGGCGCACCAGGTCGGTGCTGTCGAGCAACTCGCCGTCCATGTCGTTGCCGGTCCAGCAGAGAACCTGGCGCTCCTCCAGGTACTCCAGCAGACCGTGCTGCGCCACCTGCTGCCCGTAGCGCCGCTCGCGCTTGTTCTCCAGCCGGCGCGAGAAGAAGCGCACCCTGACGTCGCTGGTGGCGGCGGCGAGGTCGGTGGCGGTGTCGATGGTGGTGCCGGTGGTGCCGAGGTCCGCGGAGTTGGCAATCGTAGCCATTTCGGGCTCCAGATGTAGGTCGCCTTGCAGGCGGGCGTTACGGTCGTCGTTCGAGGTCGAGGTCGAGGTCCGCGACATTCCTTTCTAGTGGAACAGATTTTTCTCGCACCGTATCTGGTGCAGATGGGTTGTCGTGGTCGCTAGCGTCGCCGCGCAGTGCTTCATCGATCAGGTCCTGCTCTGAAACGAGAAGCCTGTACACGAGCTGTGCAAGGATGGCTCGAAGCCAGCACCTGAACCGAGTCATGTGCTGATGGTCACCTGGGTCAGACGCAGCAAGCTGTTCATCGGCCAGGTCTCGCTCAGGATCTGCCCTTTCGCGACGATGCCGTTTGCTGCGAGGTCTTCCCAACCCGGGCGCTGCCAGCCGTTGTACTGAGCGAGGAACCGGGGCAGAACGATCGAAACCTGATGGCTCCCGGGTCCGAGGGCGCGAAGCTTCGGCACCAGCACACTGCCAATCCAGTTTGCGACGGGCAGATCTTCGGGCAGAGAAGTCGCTCGCAAATCTTCGGTCAGACAAGCCCGCACCGTTACCGAATCACTATCCATGGGGAACATTCCTTTCTCTATGACGCCGTCACTACAGGTGGTGCACAGTGGGTAACTGTGCGAGGAAGGTTGGAATAGCGGAATAGCTTTGGAAGTAAGGTTCGTTGCCTGCGGATTGACGTGATAGATGCGATATCTCCTTTCTATCAAACCGCCTCAGGCAATGCAAAGAGAAATGGTTGCGAAACCATTAAAATACCTGCTTGATGCCCGGCCAGATACAAAAGCGCATACCGAACTGGTGCCATTCGAAACTATAAAGGAATCACCATTTATGGTGCGCTAACTTTGTTCATTTGCGCCTCTGAGTTGCTCTGGGTTGGTTTGCGGCAGCCTCACTGACGTCTACTTTTTGACAGTGCTCGCAAAAATATATGATCCGTGATTTCTCTTCGCTTTCTGAATCGCCGCTTTGAGATTCTGATTCGTCCATGTCTTCCGCTTGCTCGGGTATTGCCTGTCTGAGCTGCCTGACAGGCTGTTCGCAAACAAGGCAGGGCAAGTTCGTTCTTCTAAATACATAATGATGTGTCCCGTATTCTTTGCCCGGCACGTAAACAAGCTGGTGGTTTTTGCGCATACGCTTTTGCAGTTCATCTGTGACGGTGACGCCTTCTTTCTCATAAGCGCGGGCGGCGATTTGTGGAATCAGCTGGCAGAGCAGCTGCTTTTCCTTCTTGCTCAGATCCGCTACAAGCTCCCAGGGGTCCATCCGCGCTACAAACAGTATTTCTGCGCGCAGATAGTTGCCAATTCCAGCCAGAATAGCCTGGTCGAGAAGTGCAGCGCCAATTGTTTTTGAACGGTTTTCTACCAGATCGAGTCTTCTGAGAAACTCTTTCGTGTCGAATTTTTCCCCATCGTAGGAGAGAATGTTTGGGCCAAGGTTTTTAAGGTATTTGATGTGCTCATAGGGATCTCCTGAGCCTACTTCAAATACGGGCGCCGACATCAGAATGGCTGCTTTGCCTCTGACGAGAATGCGTGCGCGTTCTCGTTTGTCTACGACCTTTGCTTCTTTGAGCGGCAGGATGTTCCATCGCCCCCACATCATTTGATGTGAATAAAAATAGTAGCCACCTTCTATGGTGCCAATTATATTTTTGCCGTGCGCTGTAACGCTCAGAATTGTTCTGCCAATCAATTCTGAATGGTGCTCACTCAGCCAGTGTCGCGCCTTTTTTGTTCGGGCTGCGAAATCTATAATTTTCTTCGATACGAGAGCGTCAGCCAGTTGGTCAGCGTATCTGCGTACTTCAGGACCTTCCGGCATTGAATGATTCCTCGGCGTCTTTTGTCTGAGCGGATGCATCGCAGTCCGCTGCGGCACCGCGCCAGCTTTAGCTTTGAATTCGTATTTTATCAGTTGCAAACATCGTTCGAATCGTAAGATCTTAAAGCGATATCGGTTTACGCTTTGAGTATGAGCGAGCGGCTTGTAGACGCGTTAACAGGGTTTGCGCAATACGCGAAAACGGATTACGAACAGGATCGCTGGATGTCCTTAACATTGTTGACGCAGCAACTTAGAACGATACATCGAGCACACTCAGGAACTGTTCATTAACAGTGTTCGCGCAGCGTCATGTTAGTGCGCTTCACTAACCATTTTTTCCTGAATCGCGTTTGTGACGCATTGCATCATATGTTCAGCTTCTGCCTGTCGATGCAAGTTTTGAAGCACTGCCGCGTAATTTTGCAAAATGCTCAGAACCTCGGGATGATATCCGCCCAGCAGTTTAGTTTTCGTGATCAAAGCTTGTTTGTAGGCTGATTCCGCCAGCTCATAGTTTCCGTTTGTGTGGCTTAGAATGGCTACTTTATTGAGAGTGGTGGCTACGTCGGGGTGATCAGGTCCAAGATGCGATTGTTGAATGTGCAAAACTTTGCGTGATAGCGCTTCAGCTTTTTTCGAGTCTTCAAGACAGTAGGCTACTTCGGACTGTCTGTCGAGGGTGACCACGACATCCATGCTGTTCATTCCAGCTCGTTTACTGATGATTTCTAAAATCCGTACTAAGTAAGGTTCCGCCAGAATCTGTCTGTCTTGCGTCCAGTAAACTTCGATCAACCCACTCAGGGCTTGTTCCAGTCGAGGATCGTGAGAGGGAAATTTCTCTGCTTCTTTGACAGCCTTTAAGTAGGCATATTCGGCGCCATCCACGTCGCCTTTTTCTGCTGCCGCTGCGCCATTTTCCATGTGTTGTTTCCAGGACATTTTGCACTCCTCAAGAGGGGAAACTGTTTGATGACCAGTGGTGGTTCCAAAGTCTCCGCCAATTTCGAAACATGAAATTGGACACTTCAATCCGACAATATTTTGTTCCCGTCGAATTGTTGAGTCAAGCTCATGATGGAAAATTTTTTGCTCGTTTTTTTGTTGAAATTCCTGACTGCCCTATTCTGTGTGTATTATATGTAATAGTATCTAGAAGCAGAGGAAAAAGTTTGAAGCCCTGTTTTGGGTTCATACCTTTTCCAAAGATCCGTGGTGAAGCTCTGCAGGCACAATGCTCGATAAGCCTGGCTTACGAGCAGGTGTCTACAGCGCCTCAATCCGGTAATAAGCAAATAGGTCAGCGTCTTGTCTTGCCGCTTCTGCCTTTGCCTCTGGTGCTGCTCCTGCGCTTGCGGGATGCACTTCGACGCATGGCATCAGAGATGTTCTTGCGCCGAACCAGACAGGCCAGGCGAGCTTTGGTCTCGAGATCCGCGACTCCGACCTGGTTGGGTGTCTTGAAGACCTCAGGTTGGAAGCGGCGTTGGAACGCTGTCAGCAGTGTCGATTGCTCGAGAGTCGGTCGATAGCCGACTTTGACGAGAGCGTTGCGCACTTGCTTATCGGTCCAGTCAGAAGACGTGGCATAGTCGCTCTGCGTCGGCACGGGCCACACGCCGATGTTGCTCGCAGAAAGTGAGCGCCAGTCGAACTGCGCGCCGGGGTCTTGCTTGCGGTCGGGAGCGATGTCCGAGTGCGCGGCGACGTGGAATGAGCGAATCTTGTGGCGATTGATGATGGCATTGCTCAGGGCGATGACAGCATCCATCTGCGCCTGGGGATAGGGAGCATCGCCAGGGTTTGCGATTTCAATGCCGACAGAGGTGAAATTGAGATCGCTTACGCCATCCCAGTAACTGATTCCTGCATGCCAGGCTTTGTTCTCTTCGGCGACGAGCCGATAGACATTGCCTTTCTCGTCGACGACATAGTGTGCACTGACTCTCGAAGCCGGGTCGCAGAGGCGCTCAATGGCGTCTTCGGCGGTGGCCATGGCTGTGCAGTGAATGACGAGGAATTGAACTCGCTGACCATTGCGGCTGCTAAAGTTGGGCGAGGGTCGCTCAACGATAGTCAGTCTTGAACGTTTTGTCATGGGTTTCTACCGACGGTTAGAGGAACAATGCAACAGCAGGAACATGAACAGTGAAGCCATGTTCCTGCTGCGCATCATTCAGCCAGCCGCTACGTGCACATCAGAAGCTGGGCAGCGTCTGGCGTGCGTTGACCCGCTCCACGTAGGAAGCGATGTCGGCGCGGCTGATGGCGTAGTCGTCGACCCACACGTCGAAGGGAATTGCGACGCCACCATACGGGTGACCGGTGACGGCAACGCTTGTTTCCTTGCGTTTGCCGATCACGTGACCGATGGGGGTGAATTCGTATTCGGCGAGAGGGGCGAGGAACCACGGATTGTCTGCGGTGAACAGGCGTGCGCCTGCATGGCAGAGAGCCGCACGCAGCATCGCCTTGTCGGCTTCGCTGCAGCTCAGGCGCTCCACTGCCAGCAGGTGGTGCTGGCTGAGCAGACCGGTCTTGTTCGTGTCGAGAGCATCGAAGTGGCGCGTCAGCACGTCGGCAAATGCCGCGGCGCGGTCACGCTCGCGCTTCTGAGCCACGAACAGAGAAGGTTTGGCGTTCCAGGTGTTCGCTTTGTAGAGCACAAAGGCGAGCACAACCGGAATGAGTAATACGAAGTTATCCATAGTTTTGCTCTCGGAAAGAGTTGTTGAATTCGGCCGGTCTCAGGAGATACTGGTCACCCGAGGCTTGCCGAATAGTCTTTGACGCACCGTCACCTGGCGCGTCGAAATTGCCGCCGCGGCGAGTTCTTTCGCTTTGGCGTTGGTGACTGTGGCAACGAGGATGTCGCTGCGCGTATCTGGAGCGTTGTGGCGCAGCACCATCACGGTCTTGTGCGTGGTGCTGTAGTGCTTCATGTTGTTGGCGATCACAGAGGCCGGTCCGCGATAGATGACCGGGTCCACGAGGAGCCACAACACGATGGCGGCGACGATGAGTGCCGGGATGGCGAGATGCATTTGCGTTATCCTCAATGGGCACCAGATGTGGTGCAAGGTCGGTCGACCCCGTGATCGACCGACCTGATGCAGACTTGCTCTTACTTCTTGCGCACAGACAGCTGCACCAACTGCTCAGCCGGAGCCTGTTCTTTTGTGTCGAACATGCCCTCGCCGCCGTTGATCAGGCGCCCGTGCTTATCGAAGAATTCACCGAAGAGAGCGCGAATTTCCGCGCTCATCGGTCGCGGTCCGGGAGGCGCGTCGGGCGCCGTCAGACCGTGGCTTTCGGCGATCGGTGCCAGGCGCAGCCCGTCGCATCCAGCCGGATACGGCACGAGCTTGTCCATCGGCACTTCACCCGACGACGTCACCTGCATGATGTCGTTGCGCGTCAACAGGTACGTGTCGGTCTTGCCCGCTACCCGCAAGAGCGTGATCAGGTAACGGTTCATCGCCTTGATGTAGTTGCCGGTGCGGATGTACTTCTCCGTCGGCACGAGCGCACGCTTCAACCACCAGTGGTTGGTGGCGACGCCGCTCGGGCACTGGTTGGTGCCGCACTTCTTCGCCTGGATGCAGCCAAGCGAGAACATCACGCCGCGAGCGCCGAAGACATAGTCAGAACCAAGCGCGAGCTGGATGAACAACTGCGCCGGGTTGAAGACCTTGCCAGACGACATGAGCACGACGCGATCGCGAACGCCGTGCTTGCGCAGCACGTTGTCCACCAGCGGAATGGCATGCAGAATCGACATGCCGACGTAATCGGCGAGCATGAGAGGAGCCGAGCCCGTCCCGCCTTCGCCACCGTCGAGGTGAATGAAGTCGGGGCCCATGCCGGGGTTATCGCTCATCCACTGAGCGATCTCCTCGATGAAGGAATCGTCACCGATGGCGATCTTGATGCCGACCGGCTTGCCCGTCTCTTCCTGAGCGCGGGTGATGAACGCCATCATGCCGGCAACGCTGTCCCACTCGTCGAAGCAGTTGGGCGAGATGCAGTCCTTGCCCTGCGGAATGCGGCGAATCTTGCTGATCAGCTCGTTCACCTTGTATCCGGGCAGGTGTCCACCGCCGCCGGGCTTGGCGCCCTGATGCAGCTTGAACTTGCTGGCGATGCAGCTGTCATCGGCCATGACCGCCTTGTAGCGCTCCCAGTCGAAGCTGCCGTCGGGCTTCTTGAACCCGAACTTGCCCGTGCCGATTTCGGGAATGAGCTGAGCGCCGCCCAGGTAGCGAGACACGGCCTTGGGCTCGTGGCGCCACTGCTTGTTCGCCCAGCCCAGCCCGTAGTGACGAACGCGCCAGCTCCACAGGTCCGTCAGACCGTGGCGAACGTAGACGCCGCTGAAGTCGTACGGTGTCGGACCACCTTCGCCCAGGCAGACTGCCGCGCCGGCCTCAGCTGCACCACTGGTGATGGCTTGCTTGGCCCGCTCGAAGATGGAACCGAAGCTCATGTCGCTGACGCCGAAACGTCCGTGCAAATAAGCGGGCTTCCTGCGAGTCGGTCCGAGCACAATCGGCTTGAGGGTGATCTTGACCCGGTCCGGCAGCGGCATCCCCTTGTGGCGGATGTGAATCTGACCGGGCTGGTGGTAATCCTTCTCGGTGCCGAAGCTGATGTCGGTCGGGTCGCCCTTGGAGGAGGCGTACGACCAGGTGCGATCGTTGCGCGACGCCGGCTTGCCCGACGTGTTGGTCTCGATGAAGTACTGCTGGAATTCAGGACGCATCTCTTCGGCGAGCAGCCTGCCGCGCCAGAGCGCCGGGAAGGCGCGTCCGAGCGAGTGCTTGCGCTGGAAGAGATCGTAAACAACAGTCAGCAGACAGGGCAGACCGATCATCAGGAGAGCCGCTTCTACTGAGAATAGCCGAGCGAAGATAGCCCCGACCAGCGCCGTGAGCGCGGCCGCGGCGAGATAGATTTTGAACATGGGATTGACTCCTTCCCGGGCGAGCACCACACCCGTTTTGTTGGTGTGGTGCCCGTCAGGAGACAGGCTCGAAGAGTAGTTCTCGTCGAGCGGGATTCAAGATCCAGGGTGCAGTTGTGCACCGGGGATGTTGGGGACAGGAAGCACCAGGGCTGGTGCCTCAAAAACCGGCTTCAAGCAGCGGCGGGCTTGTTGCCGCGGCGCTTCAAACCGGCAAGATAAGCGTCAAGAGCGCGCGATTGCTGCTCTTGCATGACGACGTTGGCACGCACACGCTCCATCGAACGCATGTACTCGGGGCGAGCGCCGGCGTGCGGATGCTGGCGAAACATCTCGAGCAGACGCGCTTCTTGAGCGGCCTCGTCGACGTTGTTGAGCCCGAAGCGAATTCGGTGCATGAGTCGGATTTTCGGTGCTGTCGCGACCAGCTCGGGCCATTCTTCCATCAGCCGCGTCACCAGTGTTTCGCTCGAACTGGTGCGTTCGAGCAGCACGTCGGCAAGCAGTTCATAGATGTCGATTGACTTTTCGGGTGTTGAGTTGCGACGGGCCAGTTCGACTAGATAGCGTTGAATCTGCAGCGCTGTTTGATTACGGGCGTTCATTTGCAAATCGCGGAACGTCTTTGACATGCGGGCGCCACCGAAGTGAAGCACCATGGCGGCCTGAGCGGCTTGCTCGGATCGCACCGACATGCTGTCTGCGCGCCAGTCTTGCATGAGCTTGCGGCTCAGGCGCTGGACGAACGGATTCAAGTTGAGGTGGTAGGGCTTCCAACCCTGGATGAACGGCAACACCTCCTCGCTGTCCGGGCTCCAGCCGAGCTTGTCACCGGTTGCTCTGAGCCATTCGGCAACGGTTGTGCGCAACTGGGGGAACTGCTCTTCCGAGACGAGTCTCGTCAGAAGCGCCATCCCTTTGCCGATCTCCACCCAGCTGCCCGCGTCGTTCACTTGCGCGAACTGGAAGAGCATGTAATCGGCGGGTGACATCAGGCAGGCGGTGACGAACGCACGTGCGTCATTGAGCAGGTTGATTTGCTCGATGTCGCTCAGGTCGAGCAGGTTCGTGGTCAGACTGGTGAAGAGCTCAGGCGTGTAGCGAACCCTGTAGAAACCGGTGCCGCCCGCGTTCAGCTTCACCCACTGATAGCCCTTGCCGACGGCGATGCGCTGCCGGCGGGTCGAGAACACGAACTTCGTTGTCGTGACGGAGCCATCTGCGTTCTTCACCTGCATGGTGACAGGGATAGGCCAGAGCTTGCGGGCGCCGCGACCTTCCTTGAGAAAGAGGAAGGGACGCTGTCTGAGGTTGATGAAACCGTCCGTGCTCTTGCTGACAGTCACCTCGGGATGACCGACCTGGAAGACCCAGGCTTTCATGATTTCGCGGATGGGCAGCTCGACGCCGTGCGCCCTGCAGGCCTCCTCCAGGCTCTCCCACAAGTCACCAGATTCGGTATTACCGAACTCGTGCACCTTGAGATAGAGTCTGATTCCATCGCGGAATACAGCCGGTCCGATGAATTGCTCCGTCTGGTACATGACGGAACAACCCTTCTCGTACGAGATCGGGTCGACCAGGAAGGTTGCATCGCCGGGCTTTTCCACCGTCTCTTCGATCGGGTGTGAGCGCCTCAGCGAATCCACATTATAAGCCTTGTCGCGACTCTCGCTGAAGTAATCCCAGGTGCGCCAGAGCGGCTCCCAGAGGTCAGCGGCGACGTAGCTCATGAAAGTGGCGAAGCTTTCGTTCAGCCACAACCCGTTCCACCACTTGGGTGTGACCAGGTTGCCGAACCACTGGTGAGCCAGTTCGTGGAAGATGATCACTGCCTGGCTGCGTGCCCATGCCTCCGCTTCCGGGCGGGCCAGCAGGGCGTTTTCCTGGAAGATGATCAGCCCGGCATTTTCCATGCCGCCCCAGGCGAAGCCGGGAACAGCCACCAGGTCGATTTTGCCGCCGAAAGGATAAGCAATGTCGAAGTACTTTTCGAAGAATCGCAGTCCGAAGGCCGCCACTTTCTGGGCATAGGCGGTTTGATTCTGCTTGCCCGGCACGCACCAGACCTGCAGGCGCTTGCCGTTGACGTAAAACGGCTGCATGCCCACAAATTCGCCCACCGTGAAGCAGACGATGTAGGTGCTCATCTTCCGAGTTTCTTCGAACTCGACAAGTTTCCGGCCTGCACCATCGGCGGTGACAGTGACGATGTCGCCGTTGGAGAGCGCCGTCATGCCGACAGGCACATCTAGCCGCACCTTGAAGGTTGCCTTCAGGTCAGGCTCGTCGAAACAAGGGAAGGCTGCGCGTGCATCGGCTGATTCGAACTGAGTGCACAGCACGGTCTTCTCGACATCGCCGTCTCTCCAGACCGAGCTGAAGAAGCCGGCGCTGGCGTTGCCGTGCTTGCCTTCGAAGACAAGTTCGAGCTTCCAGCGAGAAGCGCCGAGCACACCGTCGAAGCTGATGTGAGCCATCTCGGTCTCAGCGCAAAGTTCGACCTTGCCGATCAGAACGGTGCCGTTGTCGTGATGAGCCATAGCCGAACTGATTGTCAGCTCTTTGGCGTTGAGAGTGACAACTCGGCTGGCAGTGAGCATTTCGACGTCGATTTCGACCCGACCACTGAATGTAGCTGAGCCGGGGTCTGCCTTGATGGTCAGGTCGTACCGGCTGGGCACGACGTTGCGAGGGAGTCGATATTTGCTGCTTCGCAGCGGTTGATGACCGCCACGCGAGCAGTGAACACACGTTAGTTTTGCCATGTGATGTTGTCTCCGGAACAAAATTCAGAGCAAGCCGCCGCCACCAGCATTGGTGGCGACGGTGAAACGAGGAACAGCCGTTCCGTTCGAGCAAAGAGACACCGATGCCGAGCCGACTGCGCTGGGCAGCCGACTCGACACGGTGTGAAAGGTTAGCTCGTCGCCAGGTAGGCGAGCAGGCGCTCCGTCTCGTTCTCGCGCAGACGCACCGCGATGGACAGCTGCTCGAGCATCTGCGCCACCGCCATGGCACCGGCCTTGACCTCGTGCGTCGCGAAGAACTCACGCACTTCGGCAGCCTTCGCAGGCGTGTCGAGAGAGCCGCAAGACCGCGCGATGGCCGGGATCATGTTGGTCGGGAAGGCAGCCTTCACCTTCTCCCAGTTGTCGCGCAGGTAGTCCCACGCGAAGTCCTGGGAGTACTTGTTGCCGAGCAGACCGGCGAACAGGTAGGGCGAGTTCTGCACGCTCACCTCGTCGCTGAAGCTGAAGGCGAGCGTCAGCTTGAGCAGCTCGAGCGAACGGAAGCTGTTCAGCGAGAAGAGGAAGGTGTTGCTGTCACTGGGCGTGCGGGCGGTCTTGAAGAGCTGCTTGAACTCCTCGTAACGCGCCTCGTCGCCGAAGTAAGAGAGGATGTCGACGAAGACGGAAACCAGGTTCGGGTCGACCGAAGTCCGGTCCTTCTGCCACGCCGCGTAGAGCTCCTCGGCACGCGCACGCACCTCGGGGTCTTCACAGGTGGTGCCCAGCGTCGAGAAAAGCGAAGCGCGCAGCTGGGTCGTCTGCACCGACTCACCCGCCACAGGCGCCCAACCGAGCTGGTCGAACGTCGGGCGCGCGAAGGCGCGGATGATGTCCTTGAGCGGCTGACGCTTCTCCTCGGGCAGCAGACGGTGCAGGGCACCGAGACCGCCGAGAATGATGTTGAAGACAGTCGGGTCAGTCTCGCCCGCGAAACGCGGAACGAGCTGCAGGAAGTCAACCGCGGTGCTCAGACCAGCGCGAACGCCGGCCCAGGCATCGTTGACGAGGTTGAACCGCTCGATCACCGAGAGGCTCTCCTGCACGTTCGTGGTCAGAGCCAGGGCCAGGTCGCTCGAGTAGCGCACACGGTGCACGCCCGAACCACCCGCATTCAGCTTCACCCACTGGAAGCCTTCGCCGACCTCGATGGTGGCGTCGGCGGTGTCGAAGAGCACCGTCTGCTTGACGATGTCGCCGCTTGCCGTTTGCGTCTTGATGATGAGCGGAATCGGCCAGAGGCTGGTCGACGGCTCCTCACCGATGAAGCGGAACTGCTGCTGCGAAACCTTGATGGTGCCCGGCTTCTCACCACGCTCCACCGACACGACCGGATGACCCGGCGTGAAGACCCAGGCGTCCATGATGCGACGCACAGGGATGTCGGAGCCAGCCTGACGGCAAGCCTCCTCGAGCGCGTCCCAGAGGTCGCCCGTCTGGGTGTTGCCCAGGGCATGGCGGCTCAGGTAGATGCGGATGCCCTGGCGGAACGTCTCGAAGCCGATGTACTGGTGGATCATGTCCAGCACCGAGCCGCCCTTGTTGTACGAGATGGCGTCGAACAGCTCGTCGACCTCGTCGGGGTGGTTGACCGGCATCTCGATCGGGTGCGTGCTCTTCAGCCCGTCAATGCGAAGGGCCGCTGCACGCATGCCGCCGAAACCGTCCCAGATCTTCCACTCGGGGCGCCAGAACGACAGGCAGAGGTTCTCCATGAACGTGGCGAAGGACTCGTTGAGCCAGAGTCCGTTCCACCAGGCCATGGTGACCAGGTCACCGAACCAGAAGTGCGCGGTCTCGTGCAGAACGGTGACGGCGATGCTCTCGAACTCGTCGTGAGCAGCGGCCGCCTCGTCGCAGAGCAACGCGTCTTCCCGGTAGGTGACGCAACCGGTGTTCTCCATGGCACCGGCTTCGAAGTCGGGGATGGCGACGTGGTCGATCTTGTCGCCGCCGAAGTAGGGCACGCCGAAGTAGTCCTCGAACCACTCGATGGCGCGACTGGCACACTTGAGCGCCCAGCTCGTCATGTGCTTCTTGCCGGGCACGCACCAGATGCGAATCTCCTTGCCGTTCACGAAGGCCGGCTCGGAGCTCTCGAACTCACCGACGATGAAGCAGGTCAGGTAGGTCGACATCTTGGGCGTGCGAGCGAACTCGACGAGCTTGCGCCGGCGAGAGACCGAGGTCTCCTTGAGGCGACGCCCGTTCGAGAGGGCGACGAGCGTCTTGTCGACGACCATGCTCACCTTGAAGGTGGCCTTGAACGCCGGCTCGTCGAAGCAGGGGAAGGTCTTGCGAGCTTCCGTCGCCTCGTGCTGCGTGGTGACGATGGTGTGGGTCTTGCCCGCCGCGTCATCCCAGGTCGACTTGTAGAAGCCGCGCAGACCCTGGTTGTGCGAACCGGTGAAGCTCAGATGCAGCTTCCAGTCGCCGACCGCGAGCTGGCGCGGGAAGGTGATGGTGGCGACCTCGTTCTCCTTGTTGATCGACACCTTGCCGGTGATGGACTTGCCACCGCGGGTGATGCGGACCTTCTGGATGCTGATGTCGCAGACGTTCAGGGCGACGACGTTGGTCGCCTCCTTGACGGTAACGGCGATCGTCTCTTCACCGCGGAAACGACCGCTCTTGCCCGTGGGGTTGGGGAAAAGCTTGATCACGTAGTCGGTGGGAACGACGTTCTTCGGCAGCCGGAAGCTGTCGAGAGCAACGTGTCCACCGATACCACTGTCGGTGTTATGCAGTTTGCACATTGTGAACTCCTTACCTTTCGGTATCGAAACACAAACCCACCGCCGAGTCAGTCAGACCAGGCGGCAGGCAGGTTGTTGGGCCCGAGCACCACCGGATGTGGTGTCGAGAAGTGAAGGTCAGCTTGACGCGCCGGTCAGGCTGCGCTCTCGCTGTGGCTGTCCTTGCAGACGAGTGATACCAGCCAGCAGAGCAAGAGCATGAAAGAACCAAGCGGTCCGAGCGTGACGATGAAGTCACGGGCCATGTCGTCTTCATGGTTGACCTTGAACAGCCGCGCGTTCCAGACGTAGTTGGCGGCGCCTGAGCCGACCCAGGGAATCAGGAAAGCGGAGAGCAGAGCGAAGCTGTTGGCGTTGCTCCAGCGCTTGCCGAGCCCGTTGCATAGCTTCAGGTAGCCAATCAGGCCGGCGCAGAGGGCGAGCATGATCGAGCCGATCGGGCCGAGCATGACGACCAGGTCACGCGACATCTCGGTGCCGGGGGCATTGCCGAAGACGAGTTTGTAGAGCGGCTTGTTCGCGAATGCGCAGCCGATCCAGGCGAGCAGAGCAGCGATGACGATAATCCAAGTTGCGGTCATAGAAACCTCCTGATGTTGAAAAAGAGAGGGTGCCGGCTGTTACGCCGACACCCCCTCGATAACGATGTCTTCACCCTTGCGGGTTCAGACTACTTGGCCGGAACCGGCTCCTTCGCCGCACCATCATCGGTGGCAGCGACGACCGGCACGAGCTTGGCCGACAGCTTGGGCGTCTCGTTCTGACGCAGCCGGACGTTGACCGCCAGCCGCTCCAGCATCTGCCCGAGGGCGACGTCGCCCTGCTTGACCTCGTGCTTCTCGAAGAAGTCGAGGATCTCAGCCTGCAGCTCGGGCGTGTCCAGCCCCGAGCAGTTCTCGACCATGCGCACCACGCCGCGCGTCGGGAACTTCTGGTTGATGGCGTCCCAGTTCTCCCGCAGGAAGTCCCAGGTCGCCTCGCCCGCGTGCTCGGTGCCGAGGAAGGCAGCGAGGATGTACGGGGCGTCGTCGGTCTTCACCTCAGCCAGCATCATCTGCATGGCCGCGGTGTAGAGCTCAGGCTCCCGGAACTTGCCGAGCGCCGTGAGGAAGCGCAGCTTCTCCTGGTCGGTCTTGGCCGACTTGGCGAAGCCGACGAACTCGTCGTAGCGAGCCTTGTCACCCGTGTGGGCCATGATGCTCACCACTGCCGGCACCACGTTCGGGTCGATGGACGTGGGGTCCTTCTTCCACGAGTCGTAGAGCTCGGTGGCCTTGGCGCGCACATCAGCGTCGCTGCCGACGGTGCCGAGCAGGCCCGCCAGCGAACCGCGCAGCTCGCGAGTGGCAGACGACTCGTCCGCCGCAGGCGTCCAGCCCAGACCCGTGAAGACGGGCTTGACCAGGTCGCGGATCAGGGTCTTCATGGCCTGACGCTCCGCACCCTGGGTGAGGGTGTAGAGGTGGCCGAGGGAGCCAGAGATGATGCTCCAGACGTTCGGGTTGGTCTCGCCACCGAAGTGCTCGACCAGACCGAGGTAGGTCTCGGAGCTCACCCTGTCGGCACGAACGCCCGCCCAGGTGTCGTTCACCAGGTTGAAGCGCTCGATCACCTTGAGCGACGCGAGCGGGTCAGCGGTGAGGCGGCCGAGCAGCCCGTCGCTGTAGCGCACGCGGTAGAAGCCGCTGCCGCCGGCGTTGGCGACGATGTACTGGAAGTCCTTGTCGATGTAGACGGTCTGCTCACGCTCGGTGATGAGGAAGCGCTCCTCCTTCACCTCACCGCCCGTGGTGGCGTAGCGGATGTGCACCGGAATCGGCCACAGCTGCGAGCTCTCGCCCTCCGGCAGGAACTGGAACTGCTCCTGCGTGAACTTGACGAAGCCAGGCTTGTCAGACTCCGAGACGCTCAGCACCGGGTGACCCGACGTGAGCATCCAGGTGTCCATGATCTGGCGCACCGGCGTGGTGTTCTTGTGGAGCTTGCAGCCCTCCTCGAGCGCGTCCCACAGGTCGGTGACCTCGGTGTTGCCGAGGCTGTGCCGCTCCATGTAGATGCGCATGCCCGTGCGGAAGACGTCCTTGCCGATGTACTGCAGGATCTGGAAGAGCAGCGAGCCGCCCTTCTCGTAGGTGATCATGTCGAAGATCTGCTCGACCTCGTCGGGGTGGCCGACCTTGCCGAACACGGGGTGGGTGCGCTTGAGCGAGTCGAGCGCGAAGGCGCCGGCACGCTTGAGACCGAAGTCGTTCCAGATCTGCCACTCGGGCGCGAAGTCGTCCATGGCCATGTACGCCATGAACGTGGCGAACGACTCGTTCAGACCGAGACCGTCCCACCAGGCCATCGTCACCTCGTTGCCGTTCCACTGGTGGTCGAGCTCGTGCAGCACGACCTCAGCGACACGCTTGCGCTCCTGGCTGGTCGCCTTCTTCTCGTCGACGAGCAGCGCGGTGGCGCGGTAGGTGATCAGCCCGGTGTTCTCCATGGCACCGGAGCGGAAGTCGGGGATGGCGATCATGTCGATCTTGTCGCCACCGAAGTAGGGGCGGTTGAAGAAATCCTCGAACCACTTGACGCCGAACGCCGCGGTGCGCAGCGCCAGGCTCTTGAGGTGGTTCTGGCCGGGAATCGACCAGATGCGGATCTCCTTGTTGTTCGCGAACACGGGCTCCGAGCTCTCGAACTCACCGATGCACCAGGCCACCAGGTAGGTCGACTGCTTGGGCGTAGTGTGGTACTTGACCAGCTTGTAGGTCGGACCGGCCGTGACGTAGCGGATGCCGTCGTCGAAGTGCTCCTCCGACTTGATGCGCGCGTTGGAGAGCGCCGTCAGCCGGTCGTCGACGATCAGCTCGATGTCGTAGGTGGCCTTGAGCGCCGGCTCGTCGTAGCACGGGAAGGCGCGACGGGCGTGGGTGGCCTCGAACTGCGTGGTGCCGATCCAGTGCACCTCGCCCTTGTCGTCGGTCCACTTGGCGCGGTAGAAACCCTCCAGGCTCGGCTGCACGAGGCTGCCCTCGTACTCGGCGAAGAACTTCCACTTGCCGCAGCCCAGGGTGCCGGCGAAGGTGAACGTGGCCCGCTCAGCCTCGGCATCGTAGTCGGCGGCGCTGTCGTGCTCGATGTCGGCGTGCTTGCTCGTCTCGGCGTCGGCGAACTTGACCGTGGCGCGGGTCATGAGCGCATCGAGACGGGTGCCATTCTCGTGCACGACGTATGCGGAGGTGATCTTCAGGTCCTTGGCGTTGAGCGCCAGGGTGTTGGTGGGGCGAACCACGTCGATGTCGATCTCGACCTCGCCCTTGAAGGTAAACGTTCCGAAGTCCGGCATCTGCCGAACGCGGTAGTGGCTGGGAACGGCGTACGTGGGGAGCTTGTAGCTCGGCACGGCGCTCTCAGCAGTGTTTGCATGCTTGTTGCACATAGTGTTGACTCCAGTTCGTTGAAGTGTGTCGAAAACCTCAACAAGGTTTCGAACGGACAGTGAACGCTCCTGACGCGAAGGAATATGATACTCCGTTCACAAAGATTCAGTCAGCCTACCTCGCCACTGCGACACACAGCGAGCGGGGCTTGGACCATCTGATATCTATTGCTTAGAGGAGGAAAAGATTCCTGAAGCGAAAGGAGAAAATAAAACTACATCTGGACCAT
>WBZN01000922.1_pt1 | contig 19052 bp, 18 predicted proteins | sample 5204281 | NCBI WGS metagenome assembly WBZN01 (sample SAMN12344347, study PRJNA552823) | activated sludge metagenome | biome: Activated sludge suspended growth; feature: Nitrification reactor; material: Wastewater; isolation source: activated sludge from nitrification reactor of wastewater...
AGCCAATGGGAGTCCCCAGATGAACCTCCGGACCAGGATCACGGTCGCGGCAGTCGCCGCCACCGTGGTGGCGGCAGGAGCCTTTCCGGCGCTCTCGGGCGCCAGCCCCCTCGACGACAAGAAGCGTCAGGCGGCCGAGATCGCCCGCCAGATCCAGGCCAACAACGACAAGATCGTCGGCCTGTCCGAGCAGCTCAACGGGCTCACGCTGAAGCAGCAGCAGACCCAGGCCGCCATCGCCGACGCCCGCAAGCGGGCCGACGCGGCGCAGGCCGAGCGCACCCGCATCCGCGCCATCCTCGGCAAGCGGGCCGCCCAGATCTACCAGAGCGCCGGATCCGCCACCCCGCTCAGCCAGATGGACGTCTCGTCCGTGAGCGACTTCGCCAAGCGGAGCAAGTACGCCTCCGCGGCGGCCGACCACGACCAGGAGCTCATCGCCAAGCTGCACAAGGTCCAGGAGGACCTCGACGCCCGGCGCGCCGACCTCGAGCGCGAGCAGGCGAACGAGAAGGCCCAGATCGACGCGGCGTCCCGGGCCAAGTCCCAGCTGACGTCGGCCAACAACCAGCAGGCCGCGCTCCAGCGCCAGGTCAACGGCGAGATCGCGAACCTCGTCGCCCAGCAGCAGGCCGCGGCCGACGCCGCCGCCGCCCGGCGGGCCCAGAGCATCGCCGCGACCCCGCGGGCCGCGACCCGGTCGGGCTCGTCGTCGCGCACCCCGATCCCGCCGAACTTCCCGAACGTCCCCGCACCGAACGGGGGTGCCGCCGCCGCGGTCGCCTTCGCCAAGGCGCAGGTCGGCAAGGGCTACCGCTACGCCACCTCGGGACCCGACACCTTCGACTGCTCGGGCCTGACCGCCGCGGCGTGGGCCCACGGCGGTGTGTCGCTCGCCCACTACTCGGGCGCGCAGTACCAGCAGACGATGCGCATCGGCGCCGGCGACCTGCAGCCCGGTGACCTCGTGTTCTACGGGCCCGGTGGCTCGCAGCACGTCGAGATCTACATCGGTGGCGGCATGGTCGTGTCGGCGTCCAACCCCGCCACCGGCGTGAAGCTGGCGGGGGTCCGGTACGGGTCGGCCTCCGGCTACGGCCGGGTCCGCGGCTGACCTCCGGGGACGCGCCCGCCGACGGCGCCGTCCGTCTGACGCGCTTCTCGCACGGCGCGGGCTGCGCCTGCAAGCTCTCACCCGCCGATCTGCGCACGGTCCTCGGACTCGTGCGCGGGGTCGACGCCCCTCGTGACCCCGACCTGCTCGTCGGCTTCGACACCGCCGACGACGCCGCGGTCTACCGGGTGCGCGACGACCTCGCCCTCGTCGTGACCACCGACTTCTTCACCCCGATCGTCGACGACCCCTTCGACTGGGGCCGGATCGCCGCGACCAACGCGCTCTCGGACGTGTACGCGATGGGCGGCATGCCGCTGCTGGCGCTGAACCTGGTCGCCTGGCCCCGCGACGGACTGCCCTTCGACCTGTTGGCGCGCGTCATTGACGGCGGGGCCGCCGTGGCGGCGGACGCGGGCGCGCTCATCGCCGGTGGTCACTCGATCGACGACCCCGAGCCGAAGTACGGCCTGGCGGTGGTGGGAACCGTCGAGCCCGACCGGGTCTGGCGCAACGCCGGTGCCCGACCGGGCGACGCGCTGGTCCTCACCAAGCCCCTCGGCCTGGGCGTGATCTCCACCGCGGTGAAGCGCGATCTCGCACCCGCCGAGCTGCTCGCGACCGCCGTCGGGCTCATGACCACGCTCAACCGCGACGCACGCGACGCCGGCCGGGACCTCGGTCACGCGGTGCACGCGGTCACCGACGTCACCGGCTTCGGGCTCCTCGGCCACCTCGGCGAGGTCGTGCGGGCCTCGGGGGTCGGCGCCGAGATCGACGCGGCCGCGGTCCCGGTGATCGCCGGCGTCCCCGAGCTCGTCGCCGGTGGGTGCGTCGCGGGCGGCACGCAGCGGAACCACGCCTTCGTGTCCGAGCATGTCGACTGGGGCGCGCTCCCGATGGACACCCAGCTGCTCCTGGCCGATGCGCAGACCTCCGGTGGGCTGCTCTTCGCCGTCGAGCCGGCCGACGCCGACCGGCTCGTCGCCGGGTTGGTCGCGGCCGGCACCCCGGCCGCGGCCGTGGTCGGACGCGTCACCGACGGGCCGGCCGGACGGATCGCCGTCCGCTGACGGACCGGGGGCACCGCCCCGGGCGGTAGCATTTCCGACGTTCCCCCGCCTATCCACCGATTGGGCCGAACGTTGACGTTACCGTCGGGGGTCGTACTGTCCATCGGTGAGAGGACGCACACGTGCGCAGCGGGTCGACCACTCCGGGTGCCTGGATCCGCCTCGGTGCCGCCCTGACGACACTCGGCGCGGTCGGCGTCGTCGCCGGGACGGGGCTCGCCGGCGCGGCCACGACGTGGACCCGCTCCCCCGGCGCCGGGTTCGCCGGTGCCCCGGTGCACGTCGCGTCGTCGGCCGCCTCGCTCTGCCGCTGGGTCCCGCCGCCGTCCTCGTCCGGCGCGTCGTCGACGGACCCGGGCACCGACGTCCCGACCGGACCGGCCGCGACCGGCGCCCCGTCGAGCTCCACGTCGTCGACGACGGGAGGCGCCCGCGGCGTCGACGGCACCCGGGTCGAGCTCCGGCTGTCGCGTCCCGGGGTGGAGCTCGCCGTCGGGACCGTGGCGGTCACGGCCGGCGGCGCGTGGGCGGGCGAGTTCACCGTCCCGCCCGTCGACCGGGCGCCGGCGGCCGGCTACCAGCTGACGCCGCGCTGCATCGTGGACGACCCGTCGGTCCCCGGCGCGCAGAGCTTCGACTTCGACCCGCAGCCGTTCGGCGTCGTCGAGGGTCCGCCCCCGACCACCGTGACGGCGCCGCCGACGATCCCGCCGCCGGTCACGGTCGACAACCCCACCGAGGTCCAGGGCGCCCGGGTCACGCGCGACCGGACGACGAGCGCCGCGGCCGCGGCCCCGACGCTCCCGAACACCGGCGGCGGAACCCTCGGGATCACGCTCGCCGGTCTCGCCGCCATCGGCCTCGGCGGCGGCGCGCTCTGGTGGGGCGCGCGGGCGGCCCGGCGGGCGCGCACGGTCGAAGCCGGCTGACCGCCCCGACCGCTCAGGGGATGACGAGCATCCCGAGCTCCGCCTCGAGCTGCGGGCGGGGCTTGGCTCCGAGCGCCGCGCGTTCCAACCGACCACCACGGAACAGGGCGATCATCGGGATCGACTGCACCTCGTACTGCTGGGCGAGCGAGGGCTCCTCGTCGATGTTCACCTTGACGACGCGGTAGGACCCCTCGCGCATGCGCGCGATCTGTTCGACGATCGGTGAGACCTGCTTGCACGGGCCGCACCAGGGCGCCCAGAAGTCGACGATGACTGGCAGGTCGCTCGCGAGGACCTCGGTCGGGAACGACGCAGTCGTCACCGACCGCACCGGACCCTCGGGCGGCGGCTCCGGGAGAGCCGCGCTCGGCGTCTCCCCGGCGGCGACGCGTGCGAGCCACGCCTGGGCGTCGCGCACGCTCTCGAGCGCGACCTGGTGGCCCATCGGGTACTCGAGTGAGACGAGGGGGACCTCGTGCTCGGCGAGCGCGCGCGAGAGATCACGCGCGGCGCGGACGGGGATCATCGGGTCCTCGGTGCCGTGCTGCACCAGGACCGGGATCCCGCGTGCGGCGTCCCAGTCGACGTCGAGCAGCTCCCAACCCGGCGCGAACGGGCTCATGGCCAGAACACCCGCCGGTCGCGTGACCGCGCCGGTGCGGAGGCTGACGGCCAGCGCGATGCCCGCGCCCTGCGAGAAGCCGCCGATGACGGCGTCGGCGCGGTCCAGGCCCAGGGCGGCGCACTGCTCGTCGACGAACGAGTCGACGAGCTCGACCGCCGCGGCGAAGGCCGCCGGCTCCACCCCCTCACCCGTGATCGGGAACCAGGCGTAGCCCGGCGCGCCCGGCGCGGGATGGGGGGCACGCGGCATCACGGCGGCGAACCGGCCGTCCGGATCGAGGTAGCCCAGGAGGCCGCCGAGGTCCTGCTCGTCGGCGCCGTACCCGTGCAGGAGCACGAGGAGCCGCGTCGCGGCGGCGCCCTGGACGACGTGCGCGTGCAGTGTCATCGCGTCTTCCCCGTGAGCGGCATCATGGACCCGTGCCCGAGGATCGTAGGCCGCGGGCCAAACCTCTCGACCCGCTGCGACGTGTCCCCCCGGACATGTTGGACACCGTGCCCGTCGTGGCCGCGCCGCGCGACTTCGAGACCGTCTTCCGGACGGCCTTCGAGCCGATGGTGCGCGGCCTGACCGTCGCGACCGGCAGCCGGGCCGTCGCCGAGGACTGCGTACAGGAGGCCTTCTCCCGTGCGTTCGTCCGGTGGCGGCGGATCAGCGGCTACGACGATCCGGTCGCGTGGGTGCGCCACGTCGCGGTCAACCTGGTACGCGACCACCACCGTCGCGAGCAGCGCAAGCGCGCGGCCGTGGACCGGCTCGGCGCGCGTCGCGAGGACGTGGTGACGCCGCCGGAACCGGCCGACGAACCGGCCGACGAACGGGCCGGACGACTGGCGGAGCTCGTCGCCGCGCTCCCCGATCAGCAACGACTGGCGGCCTCGCTGTTCTACGTCGAGCAGCTGAGCGTGCGGGAGACGGCGGCGGCGATGGACCTCTCCGACGGGGCGGTCAAGTACCACCTGCACGCCGCTCGCGCGTCACTGCGACGAGCCTGGGAGGAGCGCGCATGAACGATCACGACGACCTCGACGACCCGGGCCTCGCCGCGGCGCTGGGCGCGCTCGCACCCGAGGCGGGCGGCGACCCGTATCCCGCTGCGCACCGTCGCTTCGTCCGGCACCGTCGGCGCCGACGGGTCGCAGCGGCGGCCGCCGGCGTCGCCGGGGTCGCGGCGGTCGTGACCGCGTTCGCGGTCCTGGGCGGCAACGGGACCGACGTCGCCGGGGTGCGGACGGTGTCGCCGGCCGGCGGTCCGAGCACCTCGGTCCCGGCCGGACCGACCGCGTCGTCGTCCACCTCGACCACCTTGTCCCCGTCGACCACGACCCCGACCTCGCCGTCCCCGACCGCCGGGCCCGACACGCCGGCCGGGAGCGCGACGTCGACGACGACGGCCGTCGCACCGCGGGACGAGACCGTCGAAAGTGCGGGTGGGACCGTCCGCGTGCGCGTCACGCCGACGAGCGTGAGCCTCCTCGGCTCGACGCCGGCGGCGGGATACACCGCCGACGTCCGGGCGTCGGGGCCCGAGGATGTGGAGGTGCGCTTCCGCGCCGGGTCGAGCGGTGGGACCGAGCACCGGATCCGCCTCCGGATCCGCTCGGACGGCACCCTCGAGCGCGAGGTCACCTGACCCAAACCTCCGGCCGGCCCGCGTCGTGTCATCTCCGAACCGACCGACCCGGAGGAACCTCATGTCCCGACCCCGCCCCGCGTTCTGGATCGCCACCGCCACGGTCGCCGCACTCGCGCTCGGCGGTGGCGTCGCCGCCGCCCGCGACGGCGCCGCACCGACTCCGACCGGCCGAACCCACGTGGTGGACCGCGTCCACCGCGACGACGCGACGACCACGTCGACGAGCACCGCGGTGCCCGCCGCGCCCGCGACCCCGAAGCCCACCGTCGACGACCACGGCGCCGACGACCCGGCCACCCACGACGCCGGTGACGACCACGGCACCGACGACCCCGCCACCCACGACGCCGGTGACGACCACGGCACCGACGACCCCGCCACCCACGACGCCGGTGACGACCACGGCACGGATGACCCGGCCACCCACGACGCCGGTGACGACCACGGCAGCGACCGCTCGGGCTCGAACCGTGGTCCGGGCTCGGGCACGGAGACGAGCGGCGACGGGCACGACGGTTCCGGACACGACGGCTCCGGGCACGACTGATCCCCGCGGCGCCCGGTCCGGTCGGAGAACGTCTCCGGCCCCGGACGGGGAGGTGCCCGCCGCGTCGCCTCCGCTACGGTGCCGCCGATGCGGTTCCGGGCGGTGATCTTCGACCTCGGCGGCGTCGTGTTCCCGTCGCCGTTCGACGTGTTCGACGCGTACGAGCGCGAGCACGGACTCCCCCATCGCTTCATCCGCACGGTGGTGGCCGAGAGCGCCGACCACGGCGCGTGGGCGCGCTTCGAACGCTCCGAGATCCCGTTCGACGAGTTCTGCCGCGCGTTCGGCGCCGAGTGCGCCGACGCGGGCGGCACCGTCGACGCCGCCGCGCTCATGCGCGGCATCACCACCGACTTCGCGCCCCGTCCCGAGATGACGACCGCGATCGGCAGGTTGCGCGATGCGGGCCTGCGCGTCGGCGCGCTGACCAACAACTGGTCGCGCGCCGACACCGAGGGGACCGTCGCCCACGACGTGCTCGGCTTCGACGTCGTGGTCGAATCGGCGAAGGAGGGCATCCGCAAACCCGACCCGGCGATCTACGCCCTCGTCTGCGCGCGCCTCGAGGTGGAGCCGTCGGTCTGCGTGTTCCTCGACGATCTCGGCGTCAACCTCAAGCCGGCCCGGGCGATGGGGATGACCACGATCAAGGTCGTCGATCCGGCGGATGCGCTTGCGGAGCTCGCCGGCCACGTCGGGATCCCGCTCGGAGCGACGTGATGGAGCTCCTCGTGATCCGCCACGCGGAGCCGGTGCGCGTCACCGCGGCGGAGACGGGTGGCGCACCCGCCGACCCCGGTCTCACCGACCGCGGCCGCGAGCAGTCCCGCCGCCTCGCCGGGTGGCTCGCCCCCGAGGGCGTCGACCGCGTCGTCAGCTCACCGCTGCGGCGGGCGGTCGAGACCGCCGCTCCCCTCGCGGCCGTGATCGGCGCGGACGTCGAGATCGACGACGAGCTGTGCGAGTACGACCGGGCGGCCGACTCCTACATCCCCGTCGAGGAGATGCGCGCGGAGAAGGACGAGCGGTGGCTCGCAATGGTCGAGGGCCGGTGGGAGGACTTCGGCGGTGAGCACCCCGAGCGCTTCCGCGCCCGCATCGTTCCGTGCCTCGAGCGCATCATCGGCTCCTCGCCCGGGGGTCGGGTCGCCGTCGTCTGCCACGGAGGCGTGATCAACGTGTACCTCGCCGCGGTGCTCGGACTCGACCGGCATCTCTGGTTCGAGCCCGGCTACACGTCGATCAACCGCGTGCGGGCGGCGCGTTCGGGTGCGCGCTCGATCGCCGGCCTGAACGAGACCGCGCACCTCGTCGCGGTCCGGGAACCGGCATGACGGTGCTCGTCGAGCGCGAGGACGGGGTCACGGTCGTCACGATCGACCGGCCCGAGGCGCGCAACGCGGTCGACCGCCCCACCGCCGACGCGCTGGCCGACGCCTTCCGGGAGTTCGACGCCGACGCGTCCCAGCACGTCGCGGTGCTCACCGGGGCGGGTGGCACCTTCTGTGCGGGCGCGGACCTCAAGGCGTTCGGCACCGGGCGGGCGAACTCGGTCAGCACCGAGGGCGACGGGCCCATGGGACCGACCCGCATGATGCTGGCCAAGCCTGTCATCGCCGCGGTCGAGGGGTACGCGGTCGCGGGTGGCCTCGAGCTCGCGCTCTGGTGCGATCTGCGGGTCGTGGCCGACGATGCGGCGTTCGGCGTGTTCTGCCGGCGCTGGGGCGTGCCGCTGATCGACGGGGGCACGGTCCGGCTGCCCCGGCTCATCGGCCAGTCCCGAGCCCTCGACCTGATCCTCACCGGGCGCGAGGTGCGCGCGGAGGAGGCGGCGGCGATCGGACTCGCGAACCGGGTGGTGCCCACGGGCACCGCACGCGCGGCGGCGATCGCCCTCGCGCACGAGATCGGCCGGTTCCCGCAGACGTGCCTGCGCCTCGACCGGCGGTCCGTGCTCGACCAGTGGGACCTGCCACTTGCGGACGCGTTGACCGCCGAGCTGACGAGCGGCCGGGAGGCGCTCCGGGCCGACGACCTCGCGGTCGGGCGCTTCGTCTCGGGCGAGGGCCGCCACGGCTCCGGGGTCTGACGCGATTCGTCCGGTTCCGGCTGGGCCCATCGGATCGTTTCGCCGGGCGCCGGCGTCGGCACCGCAAGTCGGAGCCGCGGTTCGCCGATGTCCACGGTCGCGTCCCGTCCGCTCGAGAGGAGGAGCCGAGCCGTGGATCCGTGCGCCCACCGTCGGTCGAGCCGGCGCCGTCGCGCGGCCGCGCTGCTCGCGACCGGCCTGCTCGGCGTCTCGGCGGCGGCGGCCGCGAGCACGGGCGGCCTGACGACCGGCCGGCTCGGCGCTGACACCCGGGGCGTCGCCGCCTGCGACACCGACGGCGTGACGCTGGCCTGGGACCCGCCGCTCTACAACGCCGCCGGGCGCCGGTACGTCCAGCGGACCCTCGTGGTCTCGGGGATCGCGCCGGCGTGCACCGGGCGCCGGCTCCGCCTCACCGTCGCGCAGGCCTCCGGGGCCGCGATCACGAACGGCACCGTCGTCATCGCCGGCACGACCGCGAACGTCACGCTGGGGGCGAACGCCAACATCCGGGTGCTCACCAACCTCGCCGTCGTCATCTCCTGATCCGCGCGCACCCCGGGTCGGGGGCGCCCGGTCCCATCCGTGCGGAATGTCCGGTCCCGGCGAAGGTTCGATCAAGTCCGCGGCCGCCCGCACCGATGCACGCAGATCCCGGGCGGAGGACCCGGGACGTCATGCGAAGGGAACCCGCCATGGATCGGGAGAGCACGCACTCGCGTCGCGCGCGCCGGCACCGTCGACCTCGGCGGGGCGCCGTCGTGCTCCTCGGCCTGGGGGCCGTCGGCCTCGCGGCCGCGTCCGCCGCCAGCCTCGGCGGCCTCACGACCGGTTCACTCGGCGCCGACAACGGCGCGGTCGCCAGCTGCGACACGAACGGGGTGACCGTCGCCTACGGCACCCCCGCCTACGACGCCGCCGCCGGCCTCTACAAGATCACCACCGCGACGGTCAGCGGCATCGCCGCCCCGTGCGTCGGCAGGACCGTCTACGTCACCGTCGCCGACTCGGGCGGCGCGTCGCTCGGCGGTGGATCCGCCGTGCTCGCCTCGGGCACCGCCGTCACCGTCACGCTGAGCACGAGCGCGAGCGCCAAGGCGATCGTCAGCTCCGCCGTGGCCATCAGCTGACGACGACCACGCTCCGCACCCGCCGCCCCCAGATCGCGCCCGTCCCCCGACTTCGGCCAGGAACGGGTCCCCAGGGCAGCACCGTGCTCACCGAAGTCGGGAGCGCGCCGGAATCACCCGGTCCCCGGGAGGTGTGGGACTCCCGAATCAGGAGGTGTGGGACTCCCGAATCATTCTGCGGGCGACTCGCGCCAACTGTCCGAATCGCCGCTCAAGCGGCCACGGAGCGTGACCGAAAGAGGCGCCGTACCCGGGTGGAGGACCTGGGTCATTCGAAAGGAAACAACTTCATATGGACTCGATGGAGACCACTCCGGCTCCGCGTCGTCGGCGCCGCCGCGGCGCGGTCGTCCTGCTCGGCATCGGTGCGTTCGGCCTCGCGGCGGCATCCGCCGCGAGCCTCGGTGGTCTGACCACCGGTTCGCTCGGTGCCGACAACGCGGCCGTGGCCAGCTGCGACACCGACGGTGTGACGCTCGCCTACGGCACCCCCACCTACGACGCCACCAGCGGCGTGTACCGGGTCAGCACCGCCACGGTCAGCGGCATCGCCGCCCCGTGCATCGGCAAGACGGTCTACGTGACCCTCGCCGACTCCGCCGGTGCGTCGCTCGGCGGTGGATCCGGCACCCTCGCCTCCGGCACGTCGCTCACGGTCACCCTGAGCACGTCCGCGAGCGCCAAGGCCGTGACCAACGCCGCGGTCGCGATCAGCTAGACGCGAAGGACGGGGGCGTCGGCTCCGGCCGGCGCCCCCGCTCTCCGCGTCTCGGACCCCGTACCCCGGATGCGTCGTCGCCGCGCGCTGCGCGTCGTGATGTCCCTGTGCCTGGCGGCTTCGGCCGCCGGGCTCGTCGGCGCGTCCGCAGCCTCGTTGAACGGCACCAGTCCCGCGAAGCTGGGGGGCTGGACGTACCCGCAGACGATCCCCGCGCCCACCGTGCTCGCGTGGGCCAACTTCGTCGGGACGAACGGCACGAACCTCAGCGGACGCGCGCTCAACGCCGGCGGCAGCTGGATCGTCGACATCGGCACCTGGACCATCCAGTCCAACACCGCGGCGGCGAGCAACACCGCGATCGCCAACGTCGGCGTCGTCGCGACCACGCAGAACGCGTCGGTCATCGCGACGCTGAACCTCGGCGCGTCGGCCAACGCCGGCGTGCTCGCCAACGACAACGGCACGGTCGCGCTGTACGCGCTGTACTCCAAGGCCGCCGGGGGGACGATCAAGCTCTACAAGTACACGGGCGGCGCCACCGTCCTCGCGACGGTGACCGGGGTCGGCACCCCGACCAGCGCGACGCTCAAGCTCGACAGCGCGACCACGACGATCAAGGTCTCGTGGAACGGCACGCAGGTGCTCTCGTACACCCTGACCACCGCCGAGGCGACGACGCTGCACGGGGCCGCGAACAACCGCTTCGGCCTCATCGCCGACAGTGACTCGGTGACCCGCTTCGACGACTTCCACATCGACCAGTGAGCCCGGAACCGATCTCCGTGCTCGACCGCGGCACGACCGCACCCCCGTCACGACACGCCCGGCGGACGGGAACCGCCCACGCGGGGCCCGTCCGGCTGCGGCGGAGCGGTGCACCGCTCCCCGCGCCGGCGCCGCGCCGCCGCTCCCGGCTGCGGTCGGTGCTCGCCGACGTCGTGTGGCTCGGCGCGATCGTGCTGCTCCTGCTGGCGATGTGGCCCGCATCGCTCGGCGGCTGGACGTCGTACGTGATCGTGCACGGCCAGTCCATGAACCCGACCTACGCGTCGGGTGACCTCGTCGTGGTCCGACAGGAGTCGCACTACGCGATCGGCGACGTGATCGCGTACCGGATCCCGAGGCCCAGCCCGATCGCGGGTCACATGGTGATCCACCGGGTCAAGGAGATCACGCCGAAGGGGATCCTGACCCAGGGCGACAACCGCGAGACCGAGGACGAGTGGTACCTCCGTCACGACGACATCGTCGGCAAGGCCCGTCTGCACCTGGCGCTGCCCGGCGGCGAGGCGTTCTGGAGCTACGTCCCGTGGGCGTTCTGCCTGCTCATCGGGATCGGCGTGGTGTGGATGATGTGGCCGGGTCGGCCGAGCGCGGCCGAGACCGAGGAGGTCCGAGCGGTCCGGGCCGACGAGGCCCGGTCCGCGAAGCACGCGCACTCGCGTCGCGAGCGACGGGCGATGCGGTCCGCGCGCGCCGAGATCGCCCAGATGGTCACGGGCGCGGTCGCGCTCGTCGGGGCGGCGGTCATCCTGATCCTCACCCTGCACTGAGGACGTAGGATCGGGCACGGCCACTCACCCGACCTCACGGAGGACCCATGGCCGTCACCGAGTCCACCCCGGCGCGCGTCGTCGCCGACATCATGAGCCACCCGGTCGCCACGGTGGCTCCCGGCGACAAGATGGCCGAGGCGGCCGCCACGATGCGGGAGCGCCGGGTCGGCTCGGTCGTCGCCGTCGACGGCTCCCGACCCGTCGGCATCCTCACCGAGCGGGATCTCGTCCGGTTCACCGCGTCGGGCGGTGATGCCGGGACCGCCCTCGTCCACGAGTGGATGACCGCGTCGCCCGACTCGATCGCGCCCGGGGTCGACGTCGTCACCGCGTTCGCGTCGCTGTCCGAGCACGGCTACCGGCACATCCCGGTCGTCGAGGCCGACGAGCTCGTGGGCATCGTCTCGATGCGTGACCTCATGCGGATCGCACAGATCCAGCCGGCCGAGCACCTCGCGCACGAGATCCCGCGTGGGCTCGAGGGCGTGGTCGTCGCCGAGACGACCATCGGCGACGTCCGGGGCCTCGAGGGCTTCTACCACTACCGCCAGTACAACGCCGTCGAGCTCGCCGAGTCGCGCACGATCGAGGACGTCTGGCACCTCATGTTCGAGGGCGAGCTGCCGACGCTCGCCCAGCGGGCCGCGTTCCAGGCGCAGATCGCGCCGCTGCGCGAAATCCCTGCGTCGATCGCCACGGTGCTCCCGGAGCTGGCGCGACTCGGCGCCGAGGCGGGTCCCCTCGACATGCTGCGCACCACCATCTCGCTGCTGGGCGCGCACTTCGGCTTCCGCCCGTCCCTCGACGTCGACGCCGCCGAGCTCCGCGACAACGCGATGCGCGTCTGTGCCGTCGTGCCGACGCTGCTCACCGCGATCCACCGCCTGCAGCAGGGCCTCGAGCCGGTCGCGCCCGACCCCGGGCTGCCCTACGCGGCCAACTACCTCGCGATGATGCAGGGCACCGCGCCGTCGGCGGAGCACGCCCGCGCCGTCGAGCAGTACCTCATCTCGACGATCGACCACGGCTTCAACGCGTCGACGTTCACGGCACGCGTCATCACCTCGACGGGGGCCGACCTCGCCGCCGCGGTCGTGGGCGCGATCGGCGCGCTCAGCGGTCCGCTCCACGGCGGTGCGCCGAGCCGGGCGCTCGACATGCTCGACGCGATCGGGACGATCGACAACGCCGACCCGTGGCTGCGCGGCGCGGTGGAGCGCGGCGACCGGCTCATGGGCTTCGGGCACCGGGTGTACAAGACCGACGACCCGCGCTCGGTGATGCTGCGCGGGGTGGCCGAGCGGCTCGGCGGCCCGAAGGTGGAGCTGGCCGAGCAGATCGAGGCGAAGGCCATCGAGGTACTCGCCGAGCTGAAGCCGGGCCGGAAGCTCTACACGAACGTCGAGTTCTACGCCGGCATCGTGATGGACACGTGCGGCGTGCCCCGGACGATGTTCACGCCGACGTTCGCGTCGAGTCGCGTGATCGGCTGGTGCGCGCACATCCTCGAGCAGGCGGCCGCCAACCGCCTCATCCGCCCGAGCGCGCTCTACGTCGGTCCCCCGCCGCCCCAGCCCCTCCCCCAGCTCCGCTAGACCGGCCGAGCGCCGACGCCGCGCACGAACGGCTCAGCGACCCGAGCCGGAGCGAGGAACGAGCGGAGGCGAGCAGCTCGGGAGGCGTCCGAGCTGACGACGACCGGACGCCCGGCACGACCCGAGCGGAAGCCGGACGAGCAATCAGGCCGTCGGCGTCTGGAGCACCCAGAGCGGGAGCGTGGCGCGATGCTCACCGCCGACGTAGCAGCGGACCTCCACGACGCCGAAGCGCTCGACGGGGATGTTGCGCAGGTCGAACGTGATCGGCAGGTTCAGGTCCTCGTTCACCATGAGCTGGGTCTCGCCGAGCTGGATCTCGCCGGCGATCTCGGCGAGCTCCCCGCCGTCCTCGTCCACCACGACCACCCGCACCTCGTGTGCGCCCTCGGCCTCGATCCGGTCGAGCTCGAGCACGATCGCGAGGTGCACCCCCAGCGGCGCGGGCAGCTGGTCCCGGTAGCACCGGGTGATCCCACCCGAGGAGACGAACAGGAGTCCTTCGCGCACCTGGGCGAAGTCGGCGAGCATCGCGGTCGTGAGATCCATCGCCGGTCAGCGTAGGCGGGCCACCCGCGGGCGCCGGCACCCGATGGGACCGGTCGCGGTCATCCGCGGACGGCGGGCGCGCCGAACCACGGACATGACTCCGTCACAGCTCCTCGACCGCATGGGTGATCCGCTCGACCCGGCGGACTACGACTGGGACGCCGCCGCGGGCGGTCCGCCGCTCTCGGCCGAGGAGACGTTCCAGCTCGTCTACGCGGCGCAGGTGGAATGGGGCACCGAGGGGACCTTCGCGAGTCTCGACGTCTCCGACGATCCCGTCGTCGGCCGCTTCCTCGCGGTCTGGCTCCGCCAGGAGGTCGTGCACGCCGATCTGCTCGTCCGGTTCCTGGCGACGCAGGGCCGGACGGTGGAGCCACTCCACCGGAGCCGGTCCCAACGCCTCGCCGCCCGCCGCGGGCGCTGGATCAACCAGGCCGCGGCCCGCGTCCTCGGCCCCGACTTCTTCGCGGTCCACATGACCTGGGGCGCGGTCAACGAGCTGACGACGCTGCGCTTCTACTCGTTGCTGCGGCGACGCGCCGAGAACCCCGTCCTGCGGGCGATCCTGCGGGACGTGATCGCGCAGGAGGCGCTGCACTACTCGTTCTACTTCGAGATGGCCGGCCGGCTCCTGCGCGACAACCGGCGCGCCCAGCGCATCACGCGGTGGGTCATGTCCCGGCACTGGTCACCGGTCGGGGTCGGGCTGCGCAGCGCCGAGGACGCCGACCGCCTCCTGCACGGGGTGTTCGACGCCGACCCCGCGGAGGTCGAGGCCATCGACGCACGCGTCCACCGGCTGCCCGGGCTCCACCGCCTCGACCTGGTGGGCCGGCTCATGGCGACGCCTCCCGCTCAGGCCGCCTGACCGGACGCGTCGGCGGCGCGCCGGGCCCGTACGCGACCGGTCGCCGGCACCCCGGAGGGTGCCGGCGACCGGACTGCAGAGGCAGTCGCCCCGGATCAGGTGACGTTCACGGCGTTGGACGGTGCCGAGTCCGACCCCGTGCCGACGCCGTTCACCGCGGCGACCCGGAACGTGTAGCTGGCGCCGTGGGTCAGACCCGTGATGGTGCGACTCGTCGACCCGGCGGTGAAGGTCTGCGGTGCCTGGTCGACACCGTTCTTCACCGGCGTGACGATGTAGTTCGTGATCGTCGCACCGTTGTTGGTCGGAGCCGTCCAGGTCACGGTCGCCTGACCGTTCCCGCCGGAGGCGGTCACCAACGTCGGGGCCTGCGGCACACCCACCTTGACCGAGTTGGTCATGGTCCCCGGGCCGGTGCCGTTGGCGTTGATGGCCTGGACCAGGAACGTGTAGGTGGTGCCGTTGGTGAGACCCGTGGCGTTCTGGGTCACGCCGGCGGAGTTGAACACCTGCGCCGTCCCGGCCACGCCACCGACGTACGGAGTGATCCGGTAGCCGGTGATCGCCGAGCCGTTGTTGTTGGCCGGAGCGGTCCACGCGACCTTCGCCGCCGCGTTCAGCGGAGCGGCGCTGGCCCCCGGCGGAGCCACCGGCGCGCCGACCGTGATCGCCGGCGAGGCGCCCGAGGCCAGCCCGGCGCCACGGGAGTTCACCGCCGAGACGGTGAACGAGTACGTGGTGCCGTTGGTGAGGCCGGTGACGACCTGGCTCGTCGCCGTGGAGGCGAAGATCCGGGGCGTCTGGGCGGTGGCGCCGACGTACGGCGTCACGACGTAGCCCGTGACCGCCGCGCCGTTGTTGGTGGCCGGAGCCGTCCAGGTCACCGACGCCTGCGCGTTGCCCGGCGTGGCACCGGCGTTGCCCGGTGCCGAGGCGACCCCGACGATGAAGCTCGGCGAGTTCGCCGAGGCCGGCGACGACCCGAGCGGGTGGCTGGCGACCGCCCGGCACGTGTAGGTCTTGCCGTTGGTGAGACCGGACACGACCGTCGGGCTGACGGCCGTGATCCCGCCGGCCGTGACCCCGCCGTTGCTCGAGGTGCACGACACCAGGTACTGGACGTTGGCCGCCACCTCGCCGCCGGTGTCGCCCGGCGTGAAGCTGACGGTCGCGGTCCCGTTGCCCGTCACCGCGGTCACCCCGGTGGGCGCCGAGGGCGGCGCCGACGGGATGAACAGGCTGGAGATGGCCGAGATCGGGCTCTGCCCGATCGCGTTCACCGCCGCGGCCACACAGCCGTAGGTCTTGCCGTTGGTGAGCCCCGTGACGGTCACGCCGCCGGCTCCGGAGAAGACGAGCTTCGCCGTGCCGCCGTTCGACGACATGCACAGGACCAGGAAGACCTGCACCGGGCTGCCGCCGTCGTAGCCCGGCGTGAAGGTCACGGTCGCCTGACCGTTGCCCCGCACGACGGTCACGCCGGTCGGCGCGTCCGGCACCTCGAGCACCGGGTTCACGGTGACGACCACCGTGTCGGCGACGCTCGTGCTGTAGCCGTCACTCACCGTCAGGCTGAAGGTGAGCTGCTGCGGGCCCTGGATGTGGTGGACGACCGGCGCAGTGAACGTCGGCTGGGCCGCGGTCGTGCTCGAGAGCGTGACCGAGGGACCACCGGTCTGGGCCCACTGGTAGGTGAGCGCACCCGGCGACGGCGTGCTCGAGGCGGAACCGTCGAGCTGGACACCGGCCTGCGCCGTGGTGACGGCCTGGTCGGCGCCCGCGTTGGCCACGGCGCGGCCCCACGGGTCGTTGACGACCGTCATCGTGTCGTAGTCGGTGACCAGACCGTTGCGGGTCGTGATCTCGAACACCATCACCTGCGACGCGTCCCCGAAGTTCAGGTGGGGCGTCGTGATGCCGGCGACCGCGCTGAACGGGCTCGTGATGGTGACCGGGGGTCCGGACACCTGCTTCCACGAGTACGTGAGCGGCCGGCCACCCGCGTCGGTCGAGGCGCTGCCGTCGAGCGTGACGGGCTGATCCGGGTGGGTCAGCACGTCGGTGCCGGCGTTGGCGCCGACGCGGGTCGTGGTCACGCTGATCGCCTGGGTCGTGGCGGTGCCCGGTGCGGACATGCCGTCGTCGACCGTGAGCTTGAACTTGACCGTGTAGGGAGCCGATGCCGGCGCCGTCCATCCGGTGCTGATCGCGTCCGGCGTGGAGAACGTGCCGTGCGACGGATCCGAGGCCGGAACGACCGCCCCGGTGACCGGGTCGACCTGGTCCCAGTGGTACGTGTGCGGCTGGGGCGGCGTCACGTCGACGTCGCTCGAGCCGGACCCGTTGAGGGCCAGGACGCTGTTGAAGTTCGGTGCACTGGCGAGCACCTTGTCCCCGACGGGACTGATCACCGCCGTCGGTGCGTGGTTCGCCAACAATCCGTACGTCCAGTTGACCGTCGTGCTGGCGCCGAAGGCGTCCGTGACGACGACCCGCAGGCCGCACTTGGTCGGGTTGTTGGGACCGAACGTCGGGGCGGTGAACGTCGCCTTGCCCGGGTTCAGCGGGTCGGGCGTGATCGTGATGCCCCGGCACGAGCCACCCGGGTACCCACCCGGGTCACTGGCGAAGAGACATCCGAGCGACTCCCCGAGCCCGCCGCAGGGCTGACCCGAGAAGGCGTACGTGAGGGCACCACCGTCGGGGTCGACGGAGGTCGCGTCGATGCTGATCGGCGCACCCACGTAGATGTTCGCCGTCGCCGGCGGGATGACCACCGAGCCGTCGATCCCGGTGCGCAGCACCGGCGTGCCCGGAACCGTCGGCGAGCTGTTGGTCAGCGTCACCGAGAGGTTGGCCGACTGCACCGTGGCGCCGAAGCCGTCCGTCACGTTGAGACGGAAGAACAGCGAGGCGCTGGCGGTGTTGAAGGCCGGAGCCACGAAGGTGGCGCTCCGCGGGGTACCCGAGACCGGGGTCAGAGTCACGCTGCCGACCGGGCAGGAGCCACCACACGAGGTGGTCGCCGTGGAGCTCGCGGTCTGGATCCACTGGTAGGTGAACCCGGAGACCGGATCGCCGTCGGCGTCGTTGGCCGAGGCCGGCACCGTGACGGTGACGACCGTGCCCTTCGGCCGGCTGGAGGGCGTCACGCTCGGCGTACCGACCGCCGGCGCCCGGTTGGCGTTGATCTGGACGGTGGTGAACGCCGGCGCGCTGGCCAGGCCGAACGAGTCGGTGACCACCACCTGGAACTTGAGCGTCGTCGAGGCCGCGAAGTGCGGAGCGACGAACGTCGGGCTCACGGCCGTGCTGCTCGAGAGGGTGACCGCGGTCGGGTCACCGCCGGTGAGCGGCAGGTTCGTGGCCGGGTCGACCTGGGTCCACTGCCTCGTGATCGTGTCGCCGTCGGGGTCCGAGGACGCCGTGCTCGACAACGTGACCGTGGAGTTGGTCGCCTTGTTGGTCTGGGCCGCACCCGCGTCCGCGACGGGCGGGGTGCTCTGGACCAGGTGGACCACCACCGTGTCCGGGTCGCTCAGGAGCCCGGAGGCGTCCGTCACGTAGAGCCGGAACTGGAGGTCCTGCGGGAAGGTCGCCGGGATCGGCGCCGTGAACGTCGGCTTGGCCGCAGTGGTGCTCGAGAGCGTCACCGCGAGCGGGTCCGACGGCAGGATCGGCGCACCACCGGCCGTCACCTGCACCCACTGGTACGTGAGCGCGGTGGCCTCCGGGTCGGCGGATCCCGACCCGTCGAGGGTCACGAGGTGACCGCGGGCCGGGGTCTGGTCGGGACCGGCGTTGGCGACCGGCCGCTGGTTGTTCAGCACGCTGATGAGGACGTACGCCGGCGCGCTGGCCAGGCCGAACTGGTCCGTGACCACGAGCCGGAACCGCAGGGTGGTGCCGGTCGGCGTGGTCGGGGCCGTGAACGTCGGCTTCTGGGCCGTCGAGCTCGACAGCGTCACCGTCGGCGTCACCGGGTTGCCGGCGAGGTCGACCTGGGTCCACGCGTACGTGATCGTGTGGAGGTCGGCGTCGGCCGAGGCCGAGCCGTCCAGCGTGATCGTCGTGCCCGCGAAGGCCGACGGCTGGTCCGGACCGGCGCTCGCCGCCGGGGCGGTGTTCGCGTTCACGGCGATGTCCACCGTGTCCGCGACGCTCGCGGCGCCGAACGAGTCGGTGACGACGAGCTGGTAGTGCAGCGTCACCGGACCCGTGGCCGGCGCGGTCAGCGTCGGCTTCTGGGCGGTGGTGCTCGAGAGCGCCACCTGACCGGGACCCGGGGGCACCGGGACGCCGAGGCCGTCGACCTGGGTCCACGCGTACGTGATCGCGTGGCCCTCGGGGTCGGCCGAGGCCGAGCCGTCGAGGGTCACCGTGCGGCCGGCGATGATGCCGGTCTGGTCGGGCCCGGCGTTGGCCACCGGCGCCTGGTTGGTGCTGATCGTCACGTCGACGGTGTCGGGCGTGCCGGCCAGACCGAACGGATCGGTCACCACCAGGCTGAAGTGCAGGGTGCCCGAGGCCGGCGCGGTGAACGTCGGCTTCTGGGCCGTGGCGGACGACAGCGTCACGGTCGGCGTGATCGGGCTGCCGAGACCGTCGACCTGGGTC
>WBZN01000923.1_pt1 | contig 19039 bp, 13 predicted proteins | sample 5204281 | NCBI WGS metagenome assembly WBZN01 (sample SAMN12344347, study PRJNA552823) | activated sludge metagenome | biome: Activated sludge suspended growth; feature: Nitrification reactor; material: Wastewater; isolation source: activated sludge from nitrification reactor of wastewater...
CGGACGAGACCGTTGCGCACGGTGACGCCGACGAGCTGCTCGCTGCGGCGGCGCCGCCGGTCGAGCTCCTGACCGTCGCGGGCGGCGATCACGGGCTCGGGGGACGCCATCCCTTCAAGGGCCCGACGCCGCAGCTGGTGCAGGCGATGAACGCCACGCAGCGCTGGTTCCGGCGCCACGTGTAGGAGGGACGCGCGCGGCTCGGCGCGCGCTCAGACCGCCTCGGCCTCGAGTCCCGTGAGCGCGATCACTTCCCAGCCCTCGCCGGTGTCGCGCAGCAGCACCTCGATGCGGCGCAACTGCGCGGTCTCCGGATCGAGCGCCCGGCGCACCGGCAGCAAACCGGCGCAGCGGGCGAAGCCCGGACGGGAGGGGTCGACTTCGGGCTTCGCCTGCCGCAGGAACTCGCCGAGATCGTTGATGTCGAGCAACGCTTCAGACAACTGCCGGCGGACGGCGTCGGGTACTTTCAGTAGGCGGCTCATGGTGGCGTCAGGGCAAAGACCGGGGCGCTGTGATGCGCATCCAGCAGGTTATCGATGACCCAGTCGGCACCGGCCGCAGCCAGATCGCGCGCCAGGGTTCGGCCGGTGGCCACGGCCAGTGAACGCACGCCGTTGTGACGCGCGCATGCCACGTCCCGCAGACTGTCGCCGACGATGAGGGCGTCGGCGGCGTTGAACCACTCGCCCGTATGCTCGGCCGCTCGGCGCAATGCGACGGGCGGCAGATCCGGGCGGTCCTCGCCGTCGTCACCGAAGGCGCCGAAGGCGAAATAGCGATTGAGGTCGAGCCGGCCCAACTTGCAGCGCGCCCCCGCCTCCCAGTTGCCGGTGAGCAGGCCGAGCACCACACCGGGGCGCGCCTGCAGGCGCTCGAGTACCTCGCGCACGCCGGGCAGCAGGCGCATGCGGTCGGCCTCGAGGCCCGCCTCCAGGCGCTCGAGATACGCGGCGCGAGCGCGCGGCAGCCGCTCCAGCACCTGTTCGCGCGCGAGCCCGGCGCCGGTCATCAGGTCGAGCACGATGCGCGGATCGATCTTGCCCGCGAAGTCGTAACCGTCGACGTCGCCGGCGGTGCCGTACACCGCTTCGAGCGCACCGGCGAGGAGCGGCCGGACCTGCCGCCCGCAATCGAGCAGCGTGCCGTCGATGTCGAACAGGATCAGCCGCACGCTAACCCCGGGCCGCCTTGCCGGCGCGACGCGCCATCAATTCGTACCCCTGGCGCGCCGCGTCCGCGGCGAGCGCGATCAGATCGGTGCGGCCGTTGACGCGGTCGGAGTTCGCCATCTCGATCTCACCCGCCGCGAAGCGCGCGTCGTACTGCAGCCACACCAATCCAGAGGCCTCGGCGTCGGCGCGGGCCTGCCGCAGCGCCGCGATCGCCGCCGTGCGATTGGCCGGCACGGCGGCGCGCACACGCGCCTCGGCGATCGCGACCGCGATCCGCGCCAGCCGGTTCTGGCTGTCCTTGGCGTACCCGGCGGCGTCGTTGGCGGCACGCTGCGCGGCGCCCTTGTCGCCGAGCTGCAGCCGGCAGCGCGCCAGGAGGGACGCGGCGAGCGCCTGCTGATCGGGCATGTGCAGATCCGCGAGATCCTGCAGCGCCCCCGCGAGCGTCTTGCTCGCTGCCGCGTAGTCGCCGTTCTCGAGCCCGATCCAGCCGAGCAGCACCTTGCTCTCGGCCGCCGTGCCGCGCTCGCCGATCTGTTCGCGGATCGAGAGCGCCTCGCCAGCCTGGCGATTGGCCGACTCCGGCTCGGCGGAGTGCAGCGCCACCTCGGCGAGCCCGGCGAGCGCGTTCGCGGCGCAGGAGCGGTTCTGGATCTCGCGGCACGCCACCAGCGCCTCGTCGAATTCGCGCTTGGCGCCGGCGAGATCGCCGGAGTCGAGGAGCACGCGGCCGAGGCTGTTGAGCGAGGCCACCGAGCCGATGCGCTGCCCGATCGAGTTGCGGATCGACAGCGCCTCCTCGTGGCGCGCCCGCGCCCCGGCGAGATCGCCCTGCTGGCGCAGGACGCCGCCGATGTTGCTCAGGGCGTAGGCCACGCCGCTCTGATCGCCGATCTCGCGGCGCAGCGCCAGCGTCTGTTCGAACAACGCCCGCGCTCCGGCGAGATCGCCCTCCTGCACGAGCAGCGCGGCCTCGTTGTTGAGCGTCGAGGCGATGCCGGTCTTGTCGCCCGTCTCGCGGCAGATGGCCAGCGTCTGCTCGTACATCGCCTTGGCGCTCGGCAGGTCGCCCTGGTTCCTGAGCACCACGGCGATGTTGTTGAGGGCTCGCGCGACACCGTTCTGATCGCCGATCTCGCGGTACGTCGCCAGCGCCTGTTCGTAGCCTCCGCGGGCGCCGGGCAACTCGCCTTGGTCGTACAAGGCGCCCGCCCACGCGGTGAGCGCGCTCGCCTGGCCGGAGCGATTGCCTGCCTCGCGGTAGAGCGACTCCGCCTGCTGGCAGGTGGTGATGGCGCGCGCCGGATCGCCGAGGTTGCGCCACGCCCAACACTCGGCGACGCGGGCCTGGGCCACCAGCAGCCGGGCGCCCTGCGCGGCCGCGGTGTCGGCCGCCCGCGCCGCGGCCTGCTGCTGCATCTTGAAGTCCGAGCGCGCGCCGGCCGCATTGGCGGCCTCGAGGTCGATGCGCGGGTCGCTCCGCTGCGGCTCCGGCAGCGCACGCAGCGTCTGCACCGTCATCAGCGCCTGGTCCGCCTGCCCCATCGCCGTCTGATTGGCCGCCAGACGCAGGCCGTAGTCGAGGTTGTCGCGGTAAAAGTCGAACAAAGCGCCGTATACCTCGACACCTCGCGCGTAGTCTCGCGTCACCTCGGCATAGCGGCCCTCCACCTCGAGCCTCTGCTCGCGCGGCAGGTCGGCCGAGAGATCGAGCGCCTGCTTGGCCTCTTCGGCGGCGCGGGCGCCATACCCGAGAGCGGACCACGCCGCCGCCAGCGCGGAGCGCGAAAGCGGGCTCTTGGGATCGGCCGCCACCGCCTTCTCGAGCAGCTCGCGCGCCGCCTGCGGCTCGAAGTTTCGCAGCTTCGCCAGACCCTCGGAATAGAGCCGCGTGGCATCCGGGTTCCACCGGTCGGCCGACCACCAGCCGGAGCCGGAGCCGCCGCCCTCCACGCCCAAGCGATCGCGCAGGCTTTCGCCGGCCTTCTTGGTCAGTTCGAACAGTCCGGCCTCGTCGCCCGACTCCGACACGGGTTTGAGCGCCTCGCCGGCGCGCGCGTCCTGCAAGCGCAGATCCAGCCGCAGCGAGCCGCCGGGCAGGGCGGTGTAGGAGCCGGCGAGCACATAGTCGGCGCCGAGCAGCGAGCGCAGGCGACGCAGGGTCTCGGCGCTCAGGCTGTCGGTGTCGCCGAGGCTGAGCTCGACCTTGACTCGCGCCACGCTCTCGCCGGGCACCAGGCGCAGGTTGTCGCCCTCGGCGAGCTCCGTGTTGAGCATCTCGGCGAGAGCGGTCGAGATCCAACCGACTTCGGGGCGGCCCGAGCTGTTCTTGAAGCCGAGCACCGCGACCGAACGGCGCGGCGCGCCGATGCCGGCCATGGCGGCGCGCCGGGCGCGCACCCGCATGACCGCGCTGCCCACCGCGATCGCCAACACGATCGCGAGCAGCGACAGCGCGATGGCCTTCTTGCGTCGGCCCGCCGCGGCTCTCGCCGCGACACCGCGCGCCGACGGCTCGGGCGCGCGGCCGGAGGCCTCGGCCTCGAGCGCCGCGACCGCCTCGACCGCGCTCGCGTAGCGATCCTCGGGGCGGCGTTCGAGACAATGCAGGATCACCGCCTCCCAACGCCGGTCGAGGCTGGGGGTGAAATTGCGCGGCGACACCGGCTCCTCGGTCAACCGCTTGACCGCGGTCGCGATCGCCGTGTCGCCTTCGAACGGCAGGTGCCCGGTGACCATCTCGAACATCACCAGGCCGAAGGCGTAGATGTCCGAGGCCGGCGTGACCGTCTCACCGGCCAGCTGCTCGGGCGACATGTACGCCGGCGTGCCGACCACACCGCCCGCCATGGTGAGCTTCGCGGCCGCGGGATCCTCGGCGGCACCGCGCGCGATCCCGAAGTCGGCGATCACCGCGCGCAATCCGGTCTCGTCCGCGGCGTCGGGCACCAGGAACACGTTCTCGCTCTTGAAGTCGCGATGCACGATGCCGGCCTTGTGCGCGGCGCCGAGCCCGGCGGCGATCTGGCGCAGCAGCGGCAGCGCGGTCGTCGGCGGCATCGGTCCATCGCGCCGCAGTCGTGCGGCCAGCGTTTCGCCGCTCAGCAGCTCCATCGTGAGGAAGACGATCGGTCGACCGTTGGTACCCACGGCAGGCGCGTGGAAGCCGACGTCGAAAATCCGGCAGACGTTCGGGTGCGTGACCCGCCGCGCCAGCTGGATCTCGCGCTTGAAGCGCTCGACCGCATGCTCGTCGGCGGCGACCCGCGGGTCGACGGTCTTGAGCGCCACCTCACTGTTGAGCTCGAGATCGAGCGCATCGTAGACCTCGCCCATGCCACCGCGAGCCAGGAACTTGCGGATCCGATACCGCCCCGCCACCAGATCGCCGGCGAGGAAGACCGGCATGAACGCCTCCGCGCCGAAGGCGTACGTCGGCGTGTCGGGAGACGCGGCTCCCGACGGCGGTTCGGTGCGCGGCCGCGGCTCGGCCTCTGGCGCCGCCGAGACCGGCGGCGTGGCGACCGGCTGCACCGGGGTCGGTCGCGCAACGGGTGGCTGCGGCGCGGGCGCCGCAGCCGTCACCGGCGCGAGTCGCGTCTGCGCCCCCGGCGCGGCGGCTGGAGCCGGGGGGCTCGGAGCCGGCGCGGAGGGCACCGGCGCCGGCGCTCCGCCTTGCGCCGGCGATGGCAGCGGTTCCGATGCCGCTCGCCCAGCGGGCTGCGCCTCGGCCGGCGTCACCGAGGACGGCGAGGGCGCACCGGGAGCGGCAGTCGTCGGGCGTACCGCGGGCACGGTCTGCGTTCCGCCGCGCCGGTACCGTGAGCCGCAGATCGGGCACACCACCACCGTCTCGGCGGGATCGGGCACCTTGAATTCGGCGCCGCACCGGACGCAGCGCAGTTTCACGCGCTTCGTCTCCTAGCCCGGCGCGGCTGGGGCAGGGCTGCGTTCATCGTCAGATCCACGGGCGATACTACTACCGGGTGACGAGCCCCTCCGGTCGCCGAGGATGTCCGCAGCTCCGGCGATCGCCAGCACGAAGACCGCCGGCAGGAGGTGGAAGAGCAGCCGCGAAAAGCTCCACTGCACGTAACGCAGCGAATCCACGGGAGCCGTGGCATACACCCAGAGATAGAAGGCCAGTTGCGCCAGACAGACCGCAGCCGCCCAACGGCCCCGGCGCCAGAGGAGCAAGGCGGGCAGGGCGAGGACGGCCAGCGCCAGGCCACTCCATGCGCCCCCCACGAGCACGCGGCCGAGCTCGGGCGCCACGCCGCGGAAGCGCTCGAAATCGAACGTACCGCTGTTTTGCGGCGAGAAGAGATGGTGCGCGACATTGATCCACAGCCACGGAATCGTCACGGCGGCGAACGGCCAAGCCACGGCCAATCCCCCCCGGAGCGTTCGCCGCCACGGCTCGGCCGGCGCTCGCGCGGCGAGTGCCCAACCGCCCAGCACGAAGCAGGCGAGCGGCACCCCCTCGATCTTCGACGACGCCGCGAGCGCCGCGGCGACGGCGACGCGCGCGGCGGCCCCGGGTGACGCGGGTGCGAGCAAGGCGGGAACGGCGAGCAGCAAGGCCCACGCAACCAGGGGATCGGCGTTCCCGGGGAGCTCGGCGACCAGCGCGAAGGTGCCGCACACCAGCGCGATCGCGGCGTAGGCGTAGCGACGCGCGAAGACCGTCAGTCCGGCGACGGCGAGCGCCTCGCGCAGAGCCAGCAGGAACGCGGCGAAGAGTGCCATCGCGCACAGCAGCAACGGACCTTCGACGCTCTTGCCTCCGGGCCACGTCGACAGCGCGAGCAGCTCGGGCAGCAGCGTCGGGTAGTCGGGATGAAGGTGCCATCCCGAGGGCGGCCCGAGCAGCGCGAAGTCCAGGCCGCCGGCGACGGCGAACTTCCGCGCTTTCAAACCCCAGTGGTAGACGAAATCCGGATTCACGAGCCAGCCGCGCACGGCGAGTCCGGCGATCGCCGCCCAGACTCCGGCGGCGACGCCGGCGCTCCAGTCGAACGTCAACCGTCGACGAGTGACGCCTTCCACGACCGCCGCCGGCGCCCATGGCGGGCCGGTCCGGCGCCGCGCCCACAGAAGCGCTGCGAACGCGAGGGCGGGCGCCATCGCCCAGTGCCAGCGCAGGCCAACCAGGGTCAGCGCCAGGAGAACGGCGTGCAGCGCCACGGCACCCGCGGCGAGCGTGAGGGGAAGCGAACGCGGTGCGTGCGCCGCCAGCCGCCGCAACAGCGCATCGCCCAGAACGGCCAGAGACGCCAGCAACAGCAACGGCGCGAGCCAGGTCACTTCGTCTCACCCGCCGCGGGAATCCCCGGTTCTACCGCATAGAGCCAGCCGCAAAATAGCCGCTGGCCGGCAGCCAAACGGCGATCCACGAGCGGCGAGCCGTAGCTCAGGAGCCAGTCGGCGCCGCGCCAGTCGGCCAGGTCGGCCCGCAGCACGAAGCGCCGCTCGGGCAGCAGGTACTCGACCCAGGCGAATGCGAACGAGCTGTCGTCGAACGTCGGCGCCGCGAACACGATCGTCGCGTCGGCGGCCGTCGCGAGCTGCACCTGATTCAGGCAGCGGCGCAGAATGCGCACCGCGCGACTGTCGAGGCGCCAGATCTCGGGCGAGAGCGGACCGATGGTTGCGGTCGCGTCGCCCTGCTCCCCAGCCGCCTCCACGACGGGAGGCTTGCCAGGGTCCGCCATCTCGCGGCGGGCGCGCTCCGCGTCAGCATGTTCGCCGCTCGGCGCGGCCGCAGGCAGCCTGTCGGTGGATTTCCGCGCGTCCGGCTCGACGCTGTCCGTGCGCTCGTCGCCGGCTCGATGCGCCGCGATCACTGCCCAGCTCTGCGCGACGAATCTCCACGCCGCCCAGGCGACGAGGAGCACAGCGGCCGGCCGGATCAGACGGCGTCTGACCACCGGGGAGTCTTCTTGGTGGCCAGGAAGGTGTCGATGCCGCGCCGGCAATCGGCGGTGGCGCGGGCCTCGGCGTTGGCGCGCGCCGCGTGATCCATGGCCTCGGCGAGCGGCATGCCGACGATGTCGAGCATGAGTCGCTTGGTACGCGCGATCGACTCCGAGCTCGAGCGCTCGAGCAGCTCCTTGGCGAAGGCCTCGCCCGCCTGGCGCAACTCGGCGGTGTCGGCGAGCCGGTTCACCAGGCCGATCGCGAGCGCGCGGTCGGCCGCCAGGAAATCGGGGTTGAGCAGGAGCTCGCGGATGTCGCTGCCCCGCAGACGCAACGGCAGGAACGTGGCGACGAGCGCGGCGACGAAGCCGATACGCGCCTCGGAGTACAAGAAGCGGGCGTCGCGCGCCGCGATCACGAAGTCGTGCGCGGTGGCGATGCCGCAGCCGCCGGCCACGCACGCGCCGTGCACCAGCGCCACGGTGAGCGCCTCCTGTCGCAGGATGGACGCGAAGAGATTGCGCAGCCGGCGGGAGTCCGCCAGATTCTCCTCCGGCCCGGCGTCGCGCAGGGCCTTCAGGTGCTCGAGGTCGGCGCCGGCCGAGAAGTTCTTGCCCGCTCCGTGGAGCAGGATCGCGCGCACGCCCTCGGCACGCCAGTCGCGCCGGTAGCAGTCGGTGAGCTCACCGAGCAGGGCCGGCGAGAGTGCGTTGGCGCGCTCGGGATCGTCGAGCGTCACCCACAGCAGGGCGCCGTCGCGCGCCAGTCGAAGACGCTGGTATTGCGGTTCGGACATGGCGCGCAGTCTACTGCTTCGCGGCGCACGGACAGGGCGGGCAGCCCATGTCGAAGATCACTTTCCAACCGCCGTCCTTCTCGCGCCGCCACACCGAGTTGAAGATGCCCGAAGCGGTCTTAGGCTTGCCGTCCTTGTCCTTGCCGGTCCAGGTCCACGGACCCCGCGTGATGCCGAGCGCGCCGCCGTCCTGCACCTCGGCGAGCTCCGGATGCCAGGCGATGGATTCGGCGTTCGGCCCGAAGAATCCTGCCCAGGCCTCGACGATGGCGGCCTTGCCGCGCACCCCCTTGCCGCCGTCCACGAAGACGGCGTCCTCCGCGATCGCGGCCGCGAAGCTCGCGCGGTCGTTGTCGTGGACGCTCTTCGCGAACGCGAGCTCGGCCGCCCGGAGCGACGACGCATCCGGGCCCGGCTTGGCCGGGGCCTCTGGCGCCTGCGCGCCGAGCAGGGCGAGGGCGAAAGCGGCCAGCACGACGATGGATCGACGCATCGTGAATCCCCTCCGAGGAAAAATTCGTTTCTGGCTCGCGGTGGGCCGAACGCAAAAGGTCCTCGGGGCAAATCCGTGCCGCCCCCGGCCTCGCCTGCGTGCGCTGTCCCCGGCGAGCTCACTGGGAGGACAGCGTGGTCCTAGAGTCCCAGCACCGCTCGGCGAGCGTACGGCGTTCATCGGTCCCGCGCGGAGTCGAAGGGAGCGTCGCTCACGCCCGCAGGGGCAGATCCTTCGGTACGTCGATCTCCATCTGCAGCAAGCCCTGGCCGTGCGTCTTGCCTTGGGCATCGTTCTTCAGGCTTTCGGTACCGCCGCCGCCCAGGCTGTCGTGGAGGATGAAGTTGAGCGCCAGCAGATTCGGAACCTCGTAGCGGTCGACCGCGCCGCGGCACACGGCGTGGAAGTGCGCACGGACGCGCTCCGCCGTCACCTCGCGGCGGATGACCTCGTAGGCCGCGGGCGAGTCGGCGATCAGACCCACGTTGCTGCCGTCGCCCTTGTCGCCCGAGCGGGCGTGGGCGATGGCTGCCAGTCGGACCTTCATCGTGTACCTCCCGGTGCGGACGGCGGAAGCGGCGGTTGCGGCGGCTTCAGAGCGGTGGGACGGCGCAGTAGGGAGCTCGTACTGCCGCGTCCAACGAGCACGCACATCGTCCCCGCGACCGCGAGCACGATGGCCGCCGTGTAGACCGATTGCATCTGCGTGAGCGCCGGGCGGTAGGCCGTGCCCATCATGGCGCGAGCGCCGAGATCGAGGTCATCGCCCCAGCGGGCGACCAGCCGGCCGAGCAGCGTGACGGAGAACGCGAGGATCAGCAGAGAGCGCCCGGCGGTGAACCACGGATTCCACGCGGCGGTGATCCCCCAGCGCAGAAACACCAGATAGAGGGATGCGGCGAACATGCCCCAGAGCGCGAACAGGATCTTGTTGGCGAAGACGCTCGCCGCGCCGCCCACGACGAGCGCCGGCAACGCGCCCGCGAGCGCCGCCAAGTACCAGACGACGCGCCGGTTCACGCCTGCTCCACGCTCACTCGCACGCGTGACTCGACCTCGCGCCGGTCGAGCAGCGCCGGCCAGTAAGCGACCACCTCCTGCGGCTTCGGGCGGCCGCCGGCGAAGCCCGTCACGCCCGGCGGGCCGGCGGTGACCAGCGGCGCGATCTCCTTGCCGAAGCGCTCGAGCTTCGCCTTGTCGCGATCGCGCGCGCCGAGGCGCACCACGACCTCCGGCGGCTCGACCGGCTCGGGCAAGATGCCCGGCAGACAGGCGCTCACACCGAGCAGCTCGGTCGAACGCTCCGAGTCGGCGAAGACCACGCCGGCCCGCTCGAGGCGATGCCACACGATGTCCGCGGCGAGGCGCGCCTTCTCCACCGCTCGCGGTCCGCTGACCGTGAGCTGTCCGGACGATTTGTAGCCCGCGAGATAGGAGGCCGACACTTTGAGGAACGGCGTGTTGGCGCGGCCGCGGATGCCCGACACGGCCACCCGATCCGGGCCCTCCTGGCGCAGGGCGATCGACGTGAAGTCGGCCACCACGTCCGGCGTGATGTATTCGTGCGGATCGCCCATCTCGTAGACCAGCTGCTCGGATACCGTGTCGACGGTCACCATGCCGCCGGTGCCCGGATGCTTGGTGACGGTGAAGGTGCCGTCCGCGCGCGCTTCGACGATCGGATAGCCGACGTTCCAGAGATCCGGCACTTCCCAGAAGCGGCTGAAGTTACCGCCCGTGCACTGGGCGCCGCATTCGATGATGTGCCCGGCGATGGTGCCCGCCGCCAGGCGGTCCCAATCGTCGGCGGCCCAGCCGAACTCGTGGATCAGCGGCGCCAGAGCCAACGCCGTGTCGGTGACGCGTCCGCAGAGCACGATCTGGGCGCCCTGGGCGAGCGCTTCGACCACCGGCCGGGCGCCGAGATAGGCGTTGGCGCTGGTCACCTCGCCGGCGAGCGGTGCCAACGGTTCGCCGGTGTCCATGTTCTTCATGGCATGCCCGGCGGCGATCAGCTCGGCGAGCCGCGGCAGCACGTCGTCGCCCTCGACGACGCCGATGCGCAGCCCCTGGATGCCCAAACCCCGCGCCACCTCGAAGATCTTCTCGCGGCAGGCCGAGGGGTTGAGACCGCCGGCGTTGGTGATCACACGCACGCCCTTGGCGTGCAGCTCGGGCAGCGCACGCCGCGCGAAGTCGATGAAGTCGGTGGCGTAGCCGGCCTCGGGGTTCTTGAGCTTCTGGCGCATCATGATCGACAGCGTCACCTCGGCCAGGTAGTCCATGCCGAGGTAGTCGATCGGCCCGCCCCGCAGCAGGTCGAGCGGGGCGTCCACGTTGTCGCCCCAGAATCCTTGTCCGTTCGCGATACGGATGGTTCGCATGACGGGCGCAGCCTAACAGCGGCTTGCCCCGCGAGCCATTCCGCGGGACGTCGTCAGCCAGCCTCCCGTCCCGCAGGGCGGCCCCGCCCCTGCGTTTCTATGCTTTCATGACAACAATGCTTCCCCTTCGACCCACCTCCGCACGAGCCGCACTTCTGCTTACGCTGTTCGGCACACCGGTCGCGGCGACGGCCGCGCCACCATCCACGGCGCCAGCCACCGCACCGGCCTGCATCCCGATGGCGTTGGCGCGCTACGACTTCGAGGATCCCACCACGTTCCAGAGCCTGATCCTCTTCCAGGGCGCGGCCGGCGTCGACGACTGGCAGGGCGCGGTCGCCTGCGGACCCGCCAACTCCGGCGCGCAGGTGCTGCGTTTCGGCGGCGCCGGCGATTGCGCGGCCGGCTATCGCGACGGTCAGGTGGTCGTGAGCCACGCGCCTTGGATCCCGGTTCCGGCGGGCTCGACCGACGTACGGATGTCGTTCGTACATCGCCGCGACTTCGAGAACGGCCCGGACGGCGGCACGGTCGCCTTGGCGCTCGACGGCGGCAACATGTTCTACATGGGGCCGCCCTCCGCGGTGACCGGCGACACCTACAACGGGAATCTCACCGCGGATCCGACCCGCGGCTGTCCGCTCAACGCCTGGTCCGGCTTGGTCTCCGCCTTCACCGGCACGCAGGCCACGCTCAAGGCGGTCGCGGTCGATCTCGACGCGATGTGCGACCACGCAACACTGAGCACCGGCGGCTGCTCCGGCCACTCGTTGCAGCCCGGCTTCCTCGTGTTCACCGACTGCGCCCAGGGTGGCGCCGGCTGGTTCATCGACGACGTGGTGGTCACGGCGTGCGTGCCGACGCCGCCGGGCACCGACTTCCACACTCTCGCGCCCTGCCGCCTGCTCGACACCCGCGATGCGGCGGGCCCGCAAGGCGGCCCCGCTTTACCGCCGAACGCCGAGCGCCTGGTCACCGCGGCCCGCACCTGCGGCATCTCCGCGACGGCGAGGGCCCTGGCCGTCAACGTGACCGCGGTGCAGGCGCCGGCGAGCGGCCTGCTCCAGATCGGCCCGGCCGCCCTGACAAACGACAGCCCGGCGATCCTGAACCTCCAGCCCGGTCGCACGCGCGCCACCCAGGCCGTGGCGGCGCTGGACTTCGACCTCACCGGTACGTTCCGGATCCGCTCGACCGCGGCGATGCCCGTGGACGTGGTGATCGACGTGACGGGGTATTTCGAATAGGCGCACGCCGCCGCGCGGATCCCGTCCCCGAGGGCCATGCGGGAAGCAAGGCCTTGTCTCTCCGCAGGCGGTCGCCGCAGACTGACCGTAGTTTCTACTGCCAGGTCACGCGATTCTCGGGTAGTTAGTGCGCTTCTGCCGCCCCGGGGGCGGGGACTAGCGTTGCAGGCGTGGTGGTTCGCGCAGCATTGCTCAGATGTCTATCGACTCCGCTGCCCGCTCGCTGCGCGGTGGGCAGCGCCGGTAGCGACGACTCGCGTGGCGGCCAAGGCCCATGATCCCTGGTGTCGAGAGCCCGGGTGATCCGATCGCGCAGGGCCGACTGTTGGTCGTCGACGACGACGAACCGCTGCGTGAACTCTTCGCGACCATCCTCACCGAGGCCGGATGGCTGGTGGACGTGGCGAGCAGCGGCGATGAGGCATTGGCGCTGCTGGGCGAGCGCGCCTACGACGTCTTACTGAGCGACATCGACATGCCGCGCATGACCGGGCTGCAGCTGCTCAGAGCCGCGCGCCTGCGCGATCTCGATCTCCCTGTGCTGCTGGTGACCGGTCATCCGCAGCTCGAGTCGGCGATCGAGGCCATGGAATACGGTGCGTTGCGCTACCTCCTCAAGCCGGTCTCGATGGAGACGCTGACGTCGGCGGTGACCCGCGCGGCGCGCCTGCATCGGCTGGCAAAGCTGCGTCGCCAGATGATGGCGCACCTCGGCGCGGACGACAGGCTCCTGGCGGACCAAGCCGGACTCGAGGCCACGTACGCCAGCGGTCTGAGCTCTCTGCGCCTGGTCTATCAACCGATTCTGCGGCCCGACGGGACCGTTTTCGGCCACGAAGCCCTCGCGCGCACCTCGGAGCCCAGACTGCCGCACCCCGGGGTGCTCTTCGACGTGGCGCAGCGCCTGGCGAAGGTGCACGACCTCGGGCGCGCCATCCGGAATCTGGCGGCGGGAAACCTCGCGCGCGGCGAGGTGACCGTCGCGTTCGTCAACGTCCACCCCCTCGAGCTCACCGACGACGCGCTCCTGCGCGCCGACGCTCCGCTGTCCCGGCACGCGCATTCCGTCGTCCTCGAGATCACCGAGCGCCAGTCCCTGGACACGGTGCCCGATTTCGTGGCGCGTATCGCCGGCCTGCGACGGCTCGGCTACCGCCTGGCGCTCGACGACCTCGGCGCCGGCTACGCCGGGCTCACGACGTTCGCGGTGCTGGCGCCCGACGTGGTCAAGCTCGACATGGTCCTGGTTCGAGGATGCGACCGCGATCCGGTGAAGCAGCGCTTGATTCGTTCGATGACGACCCTGTGCAAGGAGCTCGGCGCCCTGGTCGTAGCCGAAGGCATCGAGACCGAAGCCGAGCGCGAGACCGTGGTGGAAATCGGCTGCGATCTGTTACAGGGATTCCTGCTCGGCCGACCGGCGGAAGTAGCGGCTCTCGGCAATTCCGGAACCGCGATCGGAGCGCTCGCCGCGCCGCCGTCGGGTACGCCACAGTGAGCAAAGGAGTGCCGGCGTGTCGGCGCAAGTTGCCCCTGCGGCGCTCGTAAGCAGGCGCGCGGCCTTCGCCTGCGCGAGCGCCGCGACGCTGCTCGGCCTGCTCGGCGCCGCCGGGTGGGCCACGCCCTGGCGAAGCCTGGCGAGCCTCCATTCGTCGTCGATACCCATGGCGCCGAGCTCGGCACTGGCTCTGTTGCTCCTGGGCGGCACCCTGATGGCCGATGCGCGGCGCCCGTCGCCGCGTTGGGCCATGTCCGTTTCCCTGCTGGTCCTCGCGCTGGCGTTGTCGCATCTCGTCCTGTTCGTCGAGGGCTTGCCGCCGTTGTTCGACACCTTGTTGGTGCCGCAGCCCGAGATGTTCGGAGTCGTGCAGGCTGGACGCATGTCGCCGTGGACCGCCCTTGGTTTGGTGCTCGCGAGTATCAGTCTGCTCCTCGCCAGTCTCAGCCTGCTGCTGATCCGACTGGCCCACCGTCGGCCCGCGCTCGGCATGGTGGGCGGCTTGCTGGCGTTCGGGGCCCTGGTTCTCGGAGGCGTCGTGACGCTCGGCTATCTGTTTCGCGCACCGCTGCTGTATGGCAGCCCGATCGTTCCGATGGCGCTGCCGACGGCGCTCGCGGTCGCGCTACTGGGGCTCGCCCTGCTCGGCCTTGGCCCGAGAGACAGCACTCCCTTGCGGCCATTCCTGGGCGGCTCCGCGCGCGCCCGACTGCTACGGGCGTCTCTTCCGCTGGCGCCGGCGATCCTCGTCGGCGAGTTCCTGTTTCAGAGCGTGGTCCATTCGAATCCGGCGATGCGCGCCGCGCTGACGGCGCTGCTCTCGGCTGTGGTGGCGACGCTGATCGTGTCGTACGTGGCCCACGGAGTCGGCGCGGAGCTCGAGCGGGCGCAGGCGGAGAGCATGCGTTCCCGGCACGACGCCGACCGACTGGCCGCGATCGTACGTTCGTCTTCCGACGCGATCTACGCCAAGGACCTGGCCGGCACGGTTCTCGCGTGGAATGCGAGTGCGGAGCGCCTTTTCGGTCACTCGGCGGCCTTCGCGCTGGGTCGCCCGGCGACGGCTCTCGGACTACCCGATGCGCAGCACGAGGCGAGCGGAGAGTGGATCCAGTCCGGGGCGCACGCGCTGCGAAGAGACGCCACCTTCCTGCGCCCCGACGGCAGCCGCGCCATCGTCTCGGTGTCCGAGTCGCTCATCCGCGATCCGGACGGCAGTGTCGCCGGCGTCTCGGTGATCGCCCGGGATGTCTCGGAGCAGCAGGCCGCGGAAGCGGCTCTGCGGCGTAGCGAGGAGGAACTCCGCAGCAGCCAAAGCCTGTTGCGGATGGCCGGGCGGTTGAGCCGCGTGGGCGCTTGGTCCGTCGAGCTGCCGGACCAGCGTCTGACACTGTCCGATGAGGCGCGCATGCTCCAGGACGTGCCGCCCGAGGCGGTGCTCACCGTCGAGGAGGCGACCGCTCTCTACGAGCCCGGTAGTCGCGCGACGATGACGCGCGCCTTCGATGACTGCGTTCGGGACGGCACGCCGTTCGATGTCGAGTTGCGAGTCCTCACCCTCGGCGGCCGCCGCATCTGGGTGCGGTCGATGGGCGAAGCCGAACGGGACGCGGCGGGCACGATCCTCCGCGTTCAGGGAGCGATTCAGGACATCTCCGAACGCAAGCGGGTGCAGGCCGCGCTCGAAGGGAGCGAGGCCCGCTACCGCAGCATGCTGCAGGGCGTCGAAGCGGGAGTCATCGTCCACGGCGCGGACTCGCGCATCGTCGCCTACAACCACAAGGCAACGGAGTTGCTGGGAGTCGACGATGCGCGGATGATCGCGCGCGAGCCGGAGAGCGCTCTGTGGGGCCGCGTGCACGTCGACGGCTCGACCTTTCTCGAATCGGAGCTGCCCTTTCGCCGCGCCCAAGCCACCCGTCGCCCGGTGCACAACGTCATTCTGGGCGTCGACCGCACGGCCCAGGCGCGTCTCTGGTTGCTGGTGAGCGCCAACCCGGTGCTGACCGCGCACGGCGACGTCGACGAAGTGATCGTGACTTTCATGGACGTCACGGCTCAGATCGCCGCCGAACAGGCCGTGCGCGACGCCGGCGCGTTCGCGACCGCCGTGCTGAACTCTCTCGCGGCGCACGTCGTCGTCCTGGACGAGCGCGGAACCATTCTCGCGGTCAATGAAACGTGGCGCGAATTCGCGCGCCAGAACGGCGGCGGAGACGCCGACTTCTTGGGCGCCAACTATCTTCTCGAATGCGAGAAACCGATCCGACGCGCCGATGCGGCCGGCGCACGCAACGCCGCCGCGGGAATCCGCGCGGTGCTCGGCGGTGAGCGGAGCGCGTTCAGTATGGAATACCCGTGCGACTCTCCCGACGAGGCGCGCTGGTTCCGCATGAACGTGGCGCCACTCAGCGGCGGCCGTCGCGGCGTCGTGATCTCGCACCACGATCTGACCGCGCGACGGCGCGCCGAAACCGCTCTGCTCGAGAGCGAGGCGAAGTTCCGCACGCTGACCGAAGCGATGCCGCAATTGGTGTGGATCGCCGTCGCGGACGGCAGCATGGTGTACTGCAATCAGCAATGGATCGACTACACCGGGCTGACACGAGAGGAGAGCCTCGGTCAAGGATGGACCGGTCCGTTCCACCCCGACGACCGTCGGCGGGCGCAGGACAGCTGGCAGCATGCGTTGGCGACCGACACGACCTATGCAGTCGAATGCCGCTTACGCCGCTCGGACGGCGTTTATCGCTGGTGGCTGATCCGCGCCGTTGCCATGCACGACGCCGGCAACAGGGCGCCGCAGTGGTTCGGCACCTGCACGGACATCCACGATCTCAAGCTGGCCGAGATCGAGATCTCCAACTCGGAGCAGCGCTTTGCGCGCATCTTCCAGTCGAATCTGGTGGCGATCGGCATTGCCGAGATCGCTTCGGGCCGCCTGGTCGACGTCAACCTCCGCCATGCCGAGTTCTTCGGCTACGCGCGGGAAGAGATGCTCGGGCGCACGGTCTTCGAGCTCGGTCTCTGGGCGGACCCCGCGGAGCGGGCACGCCATATCGCAGGCCTCTCGGCTGCCGGACCGCCCGGTCGTCTCGAAGCGAGGTTTCGACGCAAGTCCGGCGAGATCCGCCATGCCCTGGTCTCGATGGAGACCATCACACTCCCGGGCATCGACCAGCCGCTCAACATGGTGGCGCTCGTCGACATCACGGAGCGGCGGCAGCTCGAGGCCCAGCTGCGCCAGGCGCAGAAGATGGACGCGGTGGGCCGCCTCGCGGGCGGGATCGCCCACGACTTCAACAACGCCCTGGGCGTCATTCTCGGCTACACGGAGCTCCTGCTGCGCCAAGCCGGAGACGGGCAGCGCGGCAAGCTCGAGCAGATCCTCAAGGCCACTCAGCACGCCGCCGGCCTGACGCGGCAACTCCTGGCCTTCAGCCGGAAGCAGATCGTCGACCTGCGAGTGTTGGACCTCAACGCAGTTCTCTCCGAGCTGGAGCGGATGCTCGGCCGCTTGATCGGCGAAGACATCGACCTGGCGATCGTGTCGGGGCCCGACCTCGGCAAAGTGAAGGCTGATGCGGGTCAGCTCGAACAGGTGATGCTGAATCTTTGCGCGAACGCCCGGGATGCGATGCCCGATGGCGGCCTGCTGCGCATCGAGACCATGAACTCCGAGGTCGGCACGGATCTGCCCTCCGAGCAGGGTCCCATGACGCCGGGCCGCTACGTGACGATCACGGTCAGCGACAACGGCCACGGCATGGAGCGGGATGTCCTGGCGAAGATCTTCGAGCCCTTCTTCACCACCAAGGAGCCGGGCAAGGGGACTGGTCTCGGACTCGCGACGGCGTACGGCATCGTGAAGCAGGCGGGCGGTTACATCTGGGCAACGAGCGAGCCGGCCCGCGGCACGACCTTCAGGATCTTCCTGCCGCGCGTCGACGAACCAATGTCGCCGCCGATCGGACACGACGACCGACCGCCGGAACGTGGATCGGAGACGATCTTGGTCGTCGAGGACGAGACGTCCCTGCGGGCGATCGCGCGCGAGATCCTGAGCGAGCAGGGCTATCGCGTGCTCGAAGCCGGCAGCGCGGCGGAGGCCATCGCGCTGGCCAGCGGCGATTCCGCGGTCATTCACCTGCTGCTCACCGACGTGGTCATGCCGGGCGGCAATGGCCGGCAGCTCGCGGAATCGCTCCGCACGTCGCGCCCCGCGATGCGAGTGCTCTACATGTCGGGCTACACCGACGACGTCATCGCCCGGCGGGGCGTGCTCGAGCCGGGCACGCTGTTGCTCGAAAAGCCGTTCACGGCGCAAGCGCTCCTGGGACGCGTGCGCGCGACGTTGGCTTCAGAAGGCGAGGGAGGAGCTTCATGACGAGCGAGCGCAGGCTCGACCGGGCGCGCACCGGCATCGGCGGACTCGACGAGGCACTCGGCGGCGGAATACCGCGCGGCCGCGCCACACTGGTGGTCGGCGGCACCGGCGCGGGCAAGACGATCTTCGCTCTGCAGGCTCTGGCGCAAGGCGTGCACATGGGTGAGCCAGGGATTCTCTTCACCTTCGAGGAGAGCCCGGAAGACGTGCGGGCCAACATGGCGGGGTTCTCCTGGAATCCGCGCGGTCGCGCCGCGAGTCGCCTGGCGATCATGGACGGTCGGGAGATCCGCACCGCGTTCCGCAACGGCGGCTTCGATCTTGCGGGCTTGCTCGCAGCGCTGGAGTATCGCTGCCGCCGCATGAAGGCCCGACGGATCGTCTTCGACGGCCTCGACGTCTTGCTGGACATGATCGACGATCCGGTGCTGATGCGGCGTGAGGTGTACCGCCTCGCCGATTGGCTGTCGAAGCACGAGCTGACCGCGCTGATCACCGCCCGCCGCGAGCTCGACGACGATGCCCTGCCGTCGCGCTACGCCTTCCTGCCGTTCCTCACCCACTGCGTCATCATCCTGCAGCATCGCGTCGAGGGTCGCACCGCATTGCGCGAATTGCGCATCCTCAAATGCCGCGGCGTGGCCCACTCCTCGAACGAGATGCCGCTCGTGCTTTCGGCGGCCGGAATCGAAATCGCCCTTCCGAGGACGTCGGAGAGGGAACACCGAATCTACACGGAAAGAATCTCGAGCGGTGTCGAGCGGCTCGACACCATGCTCGACGGCGGCTACCTGCGAGGCACGTGCACGCTCATCACCGGAGCGCCCGGCACCTCCAAGACCTCGCTGGCAGGTGCCTTCGCCGAGGCGGCCTGCGAGCGCGGCGAGCGTACGCTGTTCGTCAGTTTCGACGAGTCGGGCGATGCCATTACCCGCAACCTGGCTTCGGTCGACATTCGCCTGGGGAGGTTCCGCCGCTCCGGGTTGCTGCGCATCTTCTCGGTGCCGGCGAGCGGCACGACGCCGGAGGCGCACGCTCTGCGCATCGGCGCCCTGCTCGTGCAGCAGCAGGCCCGGTGCCTCGTCGTCGACTCGATCTCCGCTCTGATCCACGCCGGCGCCAGCGATTTCGCGGCCGATG
>WBZN01000924.1_pt1 | contig 19029 bp, 17 predicted proteins | sample 5204281 | NCBI WGS metagenome assembly WBZN01 (sample SAMN12344347, study PRJNA552823) | activated sludge metagenome | biome: Activated sludge suspended growth; feature: Nitrification reactor; material: Wastewater; isolation source: activated sludge from nitrification reactor of wastewater...
CATACCCCTTTCTTGGTTGTTCATCACCCGGCCGACGCTATGCTGGCTGGGCTCCCGCCGGCCTGCGCTCAGCGCCGGTGCAAGGGTGCACGACACAAGGCTCGCAACGCAAGTGGCAAAGCCCGCTATACCCGCCAGCAGCTAAGAGAAAATTCTTCATCTCGAGATCTGAATGATGCGGCAATCTCAAGAGACGCTCTCGATCGCCACACGCGGAACGGGGCTGTACGAATTCACACGGCAAGCCGCGCGTTTCACCACCGAAACCGGAATGTCGATAGGACTGCTGCACATCTTCTGCCGCCACACCTCCGCATCCCTGGTCATCCAGGAGAACGCCGACCCGGACGTCCAGCGCGACCTGACGGCGTTCTTCAAGAGGCTGGTGCCCGATGGCGATCCGCTGTTCCTTCACACCTGCGAAGGCCCCGACGACATGCCAGCTCACGTCAAGGCCGCTTTGACTCAGACGACGCTGACGATCCCCGTAGCCCAGGGCAAACTGATGCTTGGAACATGGCAGGGTATCTATCTATTCGAGCACCGCACAGCGCCGCACACCAGACACGTCGTTCTGCATGCGTGCGGCACTTGAGTAAAAAAGACGAGGAGACTTAATCCTCCAGCGCCCGCATGACCGCCTTGGTGATGGACGGCACCGGCTCTTTGGTGAGATCCTTGTCGATCCATGCAGACACGCGTGCACTCAGTCCGTCGCCGGCGGCCTTGCGCATCTCGCCCAGGGCTGCGGGTGGCGCGACGATCACAACGTTTGCGAACGCATTGCCATCGGCGTCCCTGGCAAGGTCGGCGATGATATCGGCAACGAACCGGTCCTCAGCGCGCTGATGAAGATCCGGCCCTTCGGCGGCCGATCTGCGCGTGCCCACGGATTCAAACGTGCGCGGGGGCTTGTCGCGACCCTGCTCGCTTGTCTTGGGATTGTCTTGGCCATAGGTGCGCACCGTGCTCAACGCCGGCTCCAATGCAGTCCCATCGTTGACGAGGACGATGCCGCGCGCGCCATCCGCCACCACAACCCAATCGCCGGTCTTCAAACGCTTCATGGCAAACCTCTCAACACACCGCATTCTGACGCCGTATTGCTCAGATATGGCACTCCAGGCTGATTGCAACATCCCGCGCTGTCAATTGCCGCATCTCCGTCGCGCCAGCGGTACTGGTGAGTTTGGCGCTGACAGTAGGGGTCCCGAGCCTGGGCGCGAGCGCGCAAGCCCGCGGTAGGCGTTTGATCCGCTGACTGGGACAAAATGTCAAAACATGCGTGAACGCACGGCGTGCGGCGGCTGCGTCAAGTGCGCGGCTTGCTTCGCGTGTCGTTATTGTATACCTTTTTAGTATAGTTTAGCAGCCAACGAGAGCGCTCATGAGCCGGTCAAATCGAAACCTTTTAGCCTTTGCCTTCGCGTCCGCCCTGACAATTGCCAGCATCATCTTCTCGGCAGTGTCTTACGCTGCCGAGCACACCATCGAGATGCGCAACAAAGACGACCAAGGGCAGACGATGACGTTCCAGCCAAGCTTCCTTAAGGTCGCAGTAGGCGATACCGTGAAATTCGTCCCCACAGACAAGAACCATAACGCTGAAAGCGTGAGGGATGTGTGGGTTGAAGGCGCCGCCCCGATCAAGGGAGCGCTTAGCGCGGTGGTCGAATTCAAGGCCGAAAAAGAAGGCGTGTACGTTTTCAAGTGTCTGCCCCATTTCGCGATGGGCATGATCGCCGTCGTGCAGGTCGGCAAGCCGGAAAACCTCGATAAAGTAAAGGCGTTCGTGCCACCCGGCGTGGCCAAGGGGCGGCTGGCCAAGATTCTTGAAGGCGTCACGCCATAAATCGTGGACGGTGCGCCGTGGGGGGAAGGTCGCAGTCGTTGCCACCTTCGTCTCCCTCGCGCGCAGGAGTCAGAGCTCCGCCCGGTTTATCAAGCTTCAAGCACGAGAGCGTTCCTCTTCCCGCGTGGCAAAGAGAAGAGGAGCCCCCAAAGGGGCGAGTGAGGGGCGGTCCGCATCGGTTCAGCGCCAGCGTCCGCAATCGTACGCTTATTCGTATCAATGTCCATGAGCCGGCGGCCCGTTGCATGACCCAGTTCGCCGCAATAGGTTCGCAGCGTGAATACGTGTTGATCTTTCCCATAAGACGCGCGCAATAGCGCCGGAGGAGCCCTTAAAAATCCTCCTTGCCCGTCAGGCTTCAAACAGGCGCCGGGAGATCCCATGCCGCAATCGCGAAACCCCGCAAGACGCCAGTCTGCCCTTGCGCCCCGGCGCGTGTTCTTCCAGCGCCTCGCCAAAAATGGGGCTTTCGCCGCCCTGCTCATTCTCCTGTCTCTGGCGGCCGGTATCGCAGGTTACGTCTACTTCGCGCGCATGCCGCTTGTGGATGCGTTCCTGAACGCCGCTATGATCCTGTCCGGCATGGGCCCGGTGGGCGAGCTGCCGACCGCGTCCGCCAAGATCTTCGCCGGGCTTTACGCCATCTACTCCGGCATCGTGATCATCGCTACGACCGGCGTGATCCTGGGGCCGGTTCTGCACCGTATGATGCACAGCTTCCACCTCGCGGACGATCGCGACAACTGAGCTGGAGACGTTAATATCTCCCCGCGTTCACCCGCCGCAGCAATGGCGCACGACCGGGGCTTGTACGAAAGCCCTAACCTGCTAATCACACTCCCGATACCTTGAAGGAGACGCCCATGAAACCGACCGAAGTCACCCCCGAGACCCCGGCCGAGAGCGCCGCGCGCGCCGAAGCCGCCGCGCTGATCCGCGATTACTACGCCGCCTTCAATCGCGGTGATACCGAGAGTATGCTGAAATATCTGACCGAGGATGTCATTCATGACATCAACCAGGGCGAGCGGCGCCAGGGCAAGGATAAGTTTCGCGCCTTCAACGCCCGTATGTCTCACAACTACAAGGAAGAACTCAAAGACATCGTCGTGATGGTGTCGAAGGACGCTTCGCGCGCGGCCGCCGAGTTCAATGTCCATGGCGTCTATAAGAACACCGACGAGGGTCTCCCGCCCGCCACGGGACAGAAGTACGTGCTGCCGGCCGGCACCTTCTTTGCGATCCGCGACGGGAAGATCTCGCGTGTCACGACCTACTACAATCTGACCGACTGGATTACCCAAGTCGCAGGCTGAACCGATGAAGCCTGACGCCAAGAACATCTCGGTGGAAAGTCTCACAGGAGACGCGATCAAGTCCGTGCTCCCGGATCTGGCACGGCTGAGAATCGTCGTGTTTCGCGATTGGCCCTACCTCTACGATGGCTCTCTTGCCTATGAAGAGGATTATCTTGCCAAGTTCGCGGCCGCAAAGGGCGCGGTGTGTGTCGTAGCTCGTGACGGCGACAAGATCATCGGCGCTTCCACCGGAGCGCCGATGATTGAGCATGCCGACGAGTTCGGCGAGCCGTTCAAGAACGCGGGCTACGACATCTCCAAGATTTTCTACTGCGGTGAAAGCGTGCTGCTGACCTCCCATCGCGGCTTTGGGCTGGGGCACGCCTTCTTCGATCATCGCGAAGCCCAGGCGCGCAAGCTTGGCGGTTTCACGCATTCCACCTTCTGCCGCGTCGTGCGCCCCGATGATCATCCGTTGAAACCGAAGGACTATCTTCCTCTCGACGGCTTCTGGAGGAAGCGAGGTTACGCACCGGCCGATGGCATCGTCGCTACCTATAACTGGAAGGACGTCGACCAGGACGAGGAGACGGTCCACCGTATGCAATTCTGGATGAAGGCGCTCTAGTGGCGCTTTCGCCTTGCTGCCGACCATGTCCTTAAGCTCTCCTCAGTCCAGGCCGCCTTGATGACCAGCACATCGATCCTGAAAGTTGCAGCAGCCCAGTATCCGATTGGACAGCCCAAGTCGCTTGCCGAATGGGAAACCAAGATCGCCCTGTGGGTGAAGAATGGCGCGGCAACCGGCGCCTCGCTTCTTGTCTTCCCCGAGTACGCGGCGATCGAACAGGCCGCGACCTTCGGCCCTGAAGTCTACGGCGATCTGCAGACCACGCTGCGCAAGGTCGCGGCGTTAGCCGATAGCCGCGTCGCACTGCACGCGGATCTGGCGCGCACGCACGGCGTCCATATACTGGTCGGCTCCGGGCCGGTGCTCAAGGAGGACGGGCGCTTCGTCAATGCGGCTCAGCTCGTAACGCCGCGCGGCAGCGTCGGCGTTCAGGAGAAACTGGTCATGACGCCCTTCGAGCGTGACTGGGGGATCTCGGCAGGCGGTCCGGTAAGAATTTTCAAGACGGCCATTGGCACGTTCGGCATTGCGATCTGCTACGACAGCGAATTCCCTCTCCTGGTTCATGCGATGGCGCAGGCCGGTGCGGGCGTCGTTCTGGTCCCTTCATGCACCGAGCGGATCTCCGGCTATCACCGCGTGCGCACCGGCTGCAAGGCACGCGCCCTGGAAAATACGATCGCGACCATTCAGAGCCCGACCGTAGGGGATGCGCCCTGGTCTCCGGCCGTCGATTTCAATGCCGGGGCCGCTGGCATTTATGTCCCTTCCGAACATGGCGTATCGGACACGGGCGTTCTTGCCGAGGGCCGTTTGAACGAGGCCGCCTGGGTAGCGGGCGAGATCGATACGGCCAGGCTGGCGCGGGTGCGCGAGACGGGCGAAATGCGCAACGTACACGATTGGGCTTTGCAGCCCGGTGCGCCCTCGTCCAAGGTGGCGGTCGAGACGGTAGACCTCCCCTGAGGGGCTTTGTTCTCTTTGGGTCATGAGGGGTACTTACACCGCGCCCCAATGGCGCCGTTTCCGGCTGCTTGATGATGCCGCGACGGATCTGCGCCGGGTTTAACGTTCTACGGCCTGCACGACGATTCCAGCCAAGCCAGTTCGCTGGAGGTGCTGAACGCTGCTCGCCGGGGGGCTCTGATGGAGAAGCATTCTTTCAAACCCGTTGCAGGAGCATGGCTCCCTTACTGTCGTGGCGCTCTTGCGCTGGCCGTTCTACTTTTGCCCATTGGAAGTGGCGCGCAAGGTCTGCCACGGCGCGCAGATCCCGAGGCAAATGCCTGGGTTGATAAGCCGCCAGCGCAGGAAGACAACGCCTCATGCGCCGGGCTGGACAAGTCTATGGAGAAGCGCGTCGCGGAGATCAATGCACTGCAAGAGGCTATCGACAAGGACAAAGCAGGACCGGCGCCCAGTGTACTTGGCATGATAAAGAATTGGATGGGGGAGCCGTACACGGCCGAGTCCCTCAAGAAGAAGCAAGAACAGCTTGAGCGGGCGCGGCGCAGGGCTGATGCCGTAAACGATCTGCGCGCGTCAGCCGGCTGCGCGCGGATTGACATCGACGAAGAGGTCCGCAAGATCGCGGCAAAGAAGCCTGCGCCCGCAAGCCACCCGCAAAATTGATGAAGATCAATCCCACGCTATTTGCTGGCCGTCACATTCGAATACCGACCGACATCAGAAACCGGCACGAGGATTGACAAAGCCATGACCGCAACCGAAGAGCCAGGCACCGCAGAACAGCCCGCAATGCCGCAGCCGGCCGCGCCTGCGAGTCCGCAAATCGAAGCCCCGCCTGCGCATACCCCACTGCTTTCGCCCGCACGCATGCGCCATGACCCCGACGCGATCCGCCATGCCTTTGAGACCGGCGAATATCCCTACCAAACCCGCATGTCGGTCAAGGTCTACGAAGCGGCGATGGCAGATCTTCAGGTTGAATTGTTGAAGGCCCAGAGCTGGGTCAAGGAGACAGGCGAACGGATTATCGTGCTGTTTGAAGGCCGTGACGCGGCCGGCAAAGGCGGCACGATCAAGCGCTACATGGAACACCTTAATCCGCGCGGCGCACGCGTAGTGGCACTGGAAAAACCCACCGAGCGAGAAAGAACCCAATGGTACTTTCAACGCTATATCGAGAACCTGCCCGCCGGCGGCGAAATCGTCTTCTTTGACCGCTCCTGGTACAATCGCGCAGGTGTGGAACGCGTGATGGGCTTTTGCTCGCCCAACGATTATCTGGAATTCATGCGTCAGTGCCCCGAACTCGAAAGGATGCTGGTTCGCTCGGGCATCCGTCTATTTAAATACTGGTTCTCCGTGACGCGTGAGGAGCAATTGCGCCGGTTCAAATCACGCGAGCACGATCCTTTGAAACAGTGGAAGCTCTCGCCCATCGACAAGGCATCTCTGGACAAATGGGACGACTACACGGAAGCCAAGGAGGCCATGTTCTTCTATACCGATACAGCGGACGCCCCTTGGACAATCGTGAAATCTGACGATAAGAAGCGTGCCCGTTTAGGCTGTATGCAGCACTTCCTCTCAAGTCTCGACTTTCCGAAGAAGAATACCCGGATCGTCACCGGGCCCGATCCGCTCATTGTGGGATCGACGAGCCATGTGATCGGGCGCGATGAGTTCATTTTGGGAAAGACACTCCATCCCGAGAAGCGCCGCGGAAGTCACAAGAGGTGAATCCTCGCGCAGGGGGTGCGCGCTTTTTTAGCGCAATTCTGATCGTCCCCAGAAGCGCCCTGCTCGGCTAGTCCCCTTAACACTTAATTTAAAGCTTGTTTGAAGCGGCGCGGGCCTTCCAGGTCCGCGCCTTTCCCGTTTGCACGTTTCCTGCCGAGCCCCGTCCGAGAACCGCACCAGTGTGCGGATTTGGGACGCGGAGCAAGCCGGCATTAGCCCCCGCGTCGTCACACAAGCGCGAGGCGTACGGCAATGGGTCAAGGTGTTTGGAGTAGCGTATTTGATTGGCCGATCATTGGTATTCAGTCAACTTTGACCCCGGACGGCCGGGTCCTCAGCTTCGGGACCGACGAGCTCGGGCAGCAGGGCGGCATGCACATCTTCGATGTGTGGGACCCGGTCACCAACACCCATCTTACGCTTGAGCACACCGTTCATACCGACTTGTTCTGCTCTGCCGCGATCATCGTGCCCGAAACGGGGGAAATCCTCATTGCCGGCGGCGATACGCGGCCCCTGGGAACGAGCAACGGCGGCGTTGCCGATTCCAACACCTTCAACTACATGGACAACTCCCTTGTGCCGACGCCGACGGGCGATATGTCCTACGCACGTTGGTACCCGACCGAAATCACCCTTGCCAATGGCAAGATCCTCGCGCTGGGCGGCCGCGACGGCGAAGTCAAGGGTGTCAGCACGCCCGAACTCTATACGCCAGGCGTCGGCTGGACCACGCTCAATGGCGCTACCACGGACCTGTTCGCAAAGGGCTGGTTTTATCCTCAAACCTGGCTCGCCAGCGACGGCCGCGCAGTCGCGCTGACGTCATCGGGGCCTAAGGGTTCCAGTACGATCGTCACTTTCGATCCTTCCGGGGAAGGCCGCATTCTATCGACGTCCCTGATCCCCTTCAAGAAATATGCAGATGCACCGGGCGTGATGTTCGCCCCGGATAAGATACTGACATTGGGCAACAACAACACTGCGTGGATTGTCGATATCAGCGGTCCGCAGCCTAAGTACACACAGGTCGCCGCGCCGCGCGGCGCGCATTCGTGGTCGAACATGATCCTGCTCGCCGACGGCACCGTCATGCTGTCGGGCGGCAGCGCGGTTAACAACAAGCTGGAAGGCGTGACCTATGAAGTCGCCCTCTGGAACCCCGAGACGAAAGCCTGGGCCTATGGCGACTCGGCCGAGATCCCGCGCCTGTACCATTCGACGACGCTTCTATTGCCGGATGCCACCGTGCTGTCGCTCGGCGGTGGCGCACCCGGCCCACTCAAGAACCTCAACGGCGAAATCTACAAGCCCGGCTACCTCTTCAATGACGACGGCACGCTCGCGACGCGGCCGACGATCCTTGATGCGCCCGACAAGGTGGAGCAACGCGATACGTTCACGCTCAGCGTCGACAATCCAAATGAGATTACCAAGTTGACGCTGGTGAAGAACGGCTCGACCACGCACTCGACCAATTCGGATACGCGCATCATCAATCTCGACTTTACGATCGGGGCCGATGGGCTTTTGCACGTCGATCTGCCCGATAACGCCAACGTCGTGACCCCGGGCTATTGGATGCTATTCGCATTCAACAACAAGGGTACGCCTTCGGTGGCCTCGATGATCAATGTCGAGACGGGCGGCGAACTGTTCGTGCCCCAGGCCGATACCTTCATGACCCTCAATGGCGCTGCTACGTTCGATAACCCGAGCAAAATATTCACGCTGACCGGGAACAACGCGTGGCAGAAGGGCGACGTGGTCTCCAACTCGGCGATTGATCTGACGCATGATTTCACCATCAACGCCGCCATACGCTTCGGTGCGAAGGAAGCAGGAACGGGCGGGATCTCCTTCATCCTGCATAACGATCCGCTGAAAGGCGATGCTATCGGGGGCACCGGCGGTCACTTTGGCGCTTATGACATCAACAATGGCCTCGGCATCGAGTTCGATGTCTCAAACGACGGCGCGAAGTTCCGTGACATTGGCGCGGATCATACGGGCTTCTTCGTTACCGATGGGGCGGTAAACCACCGGCAGATCGGGGCTGTCAAAAGCCTCGGGAACATCGAAGACAACACATGGCATATGATCCAGATCGTCTGGGATGCAGACACCAAGACGCTGAGCTATAAAGTTGATGGGAAGCTCGCTGGAACGCTCCAGCGTGACATTTCGGAGATGTATTTCAAGGGCGATAATCACGCCTACTTCGGCTTCACCGGCTCGACCGGCGCTGTCGGAAACCTCCAACAGGTGCGCATCTTCACCAACGATATTACCTACGTCGATCCTCATGCATCGCAGACCCACGACACGTCGATGGGAGCCACGGATACCATGATGGGGTCCATGGGCTCCATGACCTACGACACGTTTGATATCTCCAACATGGCCGACCTGATCACATTGTCGGGGGGCGCTCGTTACGACTCCAACACAAACATCGTTCAACTCAACACCGACAGCCCTAAGAAAGTCGGCGGCGTCATGAGCGAAATGCGTATCGACGTGTCCAAAGATTTCGTCTTCGACTTTGACGTCTACCTGGGCAACAATGAAAAGGGCGCGGACGGACTCGCCTTCGTGCTCCATAATGACCCTGTTCAGGGGCGCGCGCTCGGCGGCGGCGCCAATGCGTTGGGCGCCGAAGGCATTCGAAATGGACTGGCCCTCGAGTTTGACACCTACGACAACGGAAAGGCCGCTGGCGATATCGCGGCCGATCACATTCAGCTCGTTGACACCGACGCTGTCGGCAACGCCCGCTTCGTCACGCAGGCGGCCTGGCTTGGCGACGTGGAGGACGGCTTCTGGCACGCCATCCGCGTCAGCTGGGATGCTGACACCAAGACGATGACCTACAGCATAGATGAGCGCACGGTCGGCACCATCCACAGGGATATTGCTACAGCCTTCCTGGGCGGTTCCAATATGGCCTATTTCGGGTTCACCTCCGCAACCGGCGGCGCCTCGAACCTGCATCAGGTGCGCCTCAACAACGTCACGGGCACATTCGAGCCCATCACTGTCGATCATGACGACATGCACAACGCACCCGCTTTCTCGATGCTGGGTTCGGCGGGTTACAACCGCACCGGGGGCGCCGTGCAGTTGACGCCCGACCAGGCGAAGAAAGTGGGTGGCATCATGTCGGAAGACATGATCGATCTGACTCACGATTTCAACATCAAGTTCGACATATTCCTTGGCAGCAAGGATGCGACCGGCGCGGATGGCTTGGCGTTCGTTCTGCACAATGACGAGCGTGGCAGCGACGCGATCGGCGGAAACGGATCAAGCCTGGGCGCCGCCGGAATCGCGAACGGACTTGGGATTGAGTTCGATACGTACAACAGCGGCGGCGCCTATCGCGACATTGCTACCGACCACACCAACTTCTTCGATACGGATGCTTCCCTCGCCACCCGAGCCCTCACGGCAGCCCATAGCCTGGGTAACATCGAGGACGGCAGTTGGCACGCCGTCCAGGTCAAGTGGAACGCGGCAGCCCACACGCTGTCTTATTCCTTCGATGGCGTTGAAGTGGGTTCGCTGACCCAAGACATTGCAGCCGACTACTTCGCCTCGTCGGAGGCGGTGCACTTCGGCGTCACCGCATCGACCGGCGGCCTGGCCAATCTCCAACAGGTCCGTTTTGTCTCGGTGGATGCGATGTTCATGTAGACGGCAAGCCGTTTCGAGCACACCTCTAAGCACAAGGCCGTATCGGGTGCCCCCGTGCGGCCTTGATTGCATCCACAGGCGCCATGCGGCAACCTTCGCCAATTGACACCCCCCCTGCGCCACTTATGGTGCGCGCCACACGCATATCTTCCGCCAGACAAGAAGGACACCTGCCGGATGGCCATTACCCGCACGCCCGCCAAGCATTTCGCTCCCCTCGCCATCGGCGCCCCCGAACCCTACCGGCAATTGCCCGTGCGGCTGGAACGGATGATCCACTTCATCCCGCCGCACAATGAGAAGATCCGCGCCAAACTGAAGGACACGATCAAGCAGGTTGACGTCGTGCTTGGCAACCTGGAGGACGCTATCGCGGTTGGCGAGAAGGAGGCGGCGCGCAAGGGCTTCATTTCCATGGCGCGCGAGTTCGACTTCGGCACGACCGGTCTGTGGACCCGAATCAACTGCCTCAACTCACCCTGGATGCTCGACGACGTGACGGAGATCGTCGCCAACGCGGGCAACAAGGTCGACGTCATCATGCTGCCCAAGGTGGAAGGTCCCTGGGACATCCATTACCTCGACCAACTTCTGGCGCAGCTCGAGGCCAAGCACAAAGTATCAAAACCGATCCTCATTCACGCGATCCTTGAAACCGCCGAAGGCGTCAACAACGTGGAAGCGATCGCGGCGGCTTCTCCACGCATGCATGGCATGAGCCTTGGGCCCGCCGACCTTGCGGCTTCGCGCGGCATGAAGACCACGCGCGTCGGCGGCGGCCATCCAGGCTACGGCGTGCTGGCTGATCCCGGTGATGACAAGGCCGCCGCGCGCGTATTCCATCAGCAGGACTTGTGGCACTACACTGTCGGCAAGATGGTGGATGCGTGTCTCGCCTACGGCTTGAAGCCGTTCTACGGCCCGTTCGGCGACTTTGCCGACAGCGCCGCCTGCGAGGCGCAGTTCCGCAACGCATTCCTTCAAGGTTGCCTGGGCGCATGGTCTCTCCACCCCTCGCAGATCGAAATTGCCAAGCGCGTCTTCTCACCCGATCCAGGCGAAGTCCTGTTCGCCAAGCGCATTTTAGAGGCGATGCCCGACGGCACTGGCGCCGTGATGATCGATGGCAAGATGCAGGACGATGCCACCTGGAAGCAGGCCAAGGTGATCGTCGACCTCGCCAGGATCGTCGCCTCCAAGGACCCCGAACGCGCCGCTCAATACGCGCTTTGACACGCAGAGCCTTTGGCAAAGGCGCACCATGGCATCGCATCAAGCATGAAGGCCCACTGCTATTCCGCAGTGGGCCTTTACGTGTTTGAAGCCGCGTTCATTGCACAGGGATTGAGCCCTCACCCAGTGCCGCCGCGCAGCCGTACGAGCGCCTTGTCGCGTCCTATCAAGGGCAAAAGCCCCTTCAGCTCAGGCCCCTGATCCGTTCCCGTCAGCGCAAGGCGCAAGGGATGAAAAAGCCCGCGCCCCTTCACGCCCGTGGCAGCTTTCACCGCGTTGGTCCACGCGCCCCAGGTGTCGTGCGAGAAGGGTTCTTCGGGTAGCAAAGCGGCCGCCGTGGAGAGAAACTCGGCGTCTTCGATCACCGGGGCAATGTTACCTGCCACCACCTGCCACCACGCTTGCGTGTCTGACAGCACGCCAACGTTCCCGCGTACCACCTCCCAGAACGCGGCGCCGCCGCCCACCCCCATGACCGCGAGGCGATCAGCGACGTCCTCGTAGGGAAGCTTGTGGAGCAGTTTGGCATTGAGGCCCTTGAGCTCCTCGATATCGAAACGGCCTGGTGCGGTGGAAATTTTGCTCAGGTCCAGTTTGGCTGCGAGTTCCTCGCGCGTGCGGATCGGCTCGATCGCATCGGAGGAGCCGACGAGCGCGGCATGGCTCAACACCGCCATCGGTTCGAGGCCCGCCTCGCGGAAGCTTTGCACCGAAAGCGCACCCAGTCGCTTCGACAGCGCGTTCCCCTCCGCGTCGATCAGGAGGCTGTGGTGGCCGAAGGCGGGCGCTTCGCCGCCCAGCGCTTCGAAAATGGCCAACTGCACGCCAGTGTTGGTGACGTGATCCTCGCCGCGGATGACATGCGTAACAGCGAACGCGATATCGTCGACGACGCTGGTGAACGTGTAGAGATACGTGCCATCCGCGCGGATGAGAACGGGATCGGACAACGAGCCGACATCGACGATCTGATCGCCGCGGATGAGATCGTTCCAGCTGACAATCGTCGGCTGGGGTGTCAGGCCCTGACCCGAAGCGGTGTTGGGCAAGCGGAACCGCCAGTGCGGTGCGCGCCCCTCGGTTTCGAGCCTGCGGCGCTCATCTGCGTCTAGCTGCAGCGCGGCACGATCGTAGATCGGCGGCTTGCCGAGCGCGCGCTGACGGCTGCGCTTGCGGGCGAGTTCGTCCTCCGTCTCATAGCACGGATAAAGAATCCCTCGCGCCTTCAGACTGTCGGCAGCGGCATCGTAGAATTGCGTGCGGTCGGATTGCCTTTCCTCCCGGTCCCAGGTGAGCCCAAGCCACATCAGGTCGTCACGGATGCCTTGCGCGAACTCTTGGGTGGAGCGCTCCAGATCGGTGTCGTCGAGCCGCAGAATGAAGCTGCCTGCGCACTTGCGCGCAAACAGCCAGTTGAGTGTCGCGGTACGCACGTTGCCAATGTGGAGACGGCCTGTCGGGCTCGGCGCGAAGCGGAGAATGGGGTTCATGTATGACTCAAGGCTTGGGCAAATTTCGAGCGGCATCCTAGTGCATTTTTCCGATCCTACAGAGCCACTCTTTTCCTCTCCCGGCGACGGGAGAGGATGTCGCGAAGCGACAGGTGAGGGACTTCAACACGCGCCGCTAATTGCGCCAGCCCCCTCATCCGCCCCTTCGGGGCACCTTCTCCCCAAAGGAGAAGGACGTGATCCCATGAGATCGCAATCGGCTATAGCGTGCTTTGCGGAAAAGTCGAGGGAACCGGTTTTCCGACAAGAAGCAAGAAAAGCTAGAGCCGTTCCGCGATTCCATCAAAACGGAATGGCTCTAACGGTGTTTCGGCGGCGTGAAAACAGGCACGCAATACGGCGGTGCGCCGCGCCTCATTCCGCCGAGCCTAACTCGGCCGCAAGACGCAATGCCAAAGCCTGGATGTCGGCGCGGTCAGCGCTGGCAAATACGGCGCGCTCGCCTCCCACCAGCGTGATTGTCAGCTCGTAGTGGCGAACGGCCCTGAGACGGATAGCCTCGATCAGCCCGGCCACACCAAGTCCGCCCAGAAAGAACGTGCCGATCAGGAAGCGCGCCATCGCCCCTTGCTCGAAGACGAAATAGGCAAAGACACTGGCGGCGAAGATGAACGCCGTCGCCGCTACGAACAAGCCCATGGCTTGCCGGTTGCGCACTTCTTCCAGAGACAAACCGGCAATCTGAGATAAGGCAATTCGCTTGTGGCCGAAGCGTACAAAAGCGCTGGCGCCGGCGGGCGGGATCGGCCGTTCGATCTCCCACATGGAGGGACGCGCTGCTTCCAGTATTGCCTTGCCCATGCCTGCGTTCCGTCGGCTCTTGAAAGCGCAAGCGTCTCAAATGTTGGTTGGCGAAAACTTAACCAACGGCGCCCGCGTTGCATCAGCCGTCGCCGCCAGTGTGGGTAGTGGGCTTGACGAGGTGCCTCGTTGCGCCGGCTGCGGCGGCTTGGGGAGCAGCATCAAGGCCCTCGCGGAATCTGTTGGTGATCGGATAACGCCGGTCGCGGCCGAAATTGCGTGCTGATATCTTGACGCCCGGCGCTGCCTGCCGGCGCTTGTACTCCGCCAGATTGAGGAGTCGCTCGACCTTGCGAACGGTCTCGAGGTCGTGCCCCCGCGCCACAACATCGCGCAACGGCATCTCGTTCTCGACCAGACACCGCAAGATGTCGTCGAGCTGTTCGTAAGGCGGAAGGCTATCCTGATCGGTCTGGTTGGCGCGCAACTCAGCTGTGGGCGCCTTGGTGATGATGCGCTCCGGGATCACCTCCCCCGTCGCGCCAAGCCCACCTGAAGGAACATGTGCGTTGCGCCAGCGCGCCAGCGCATAGACCTCCAGCTTGTAGAGATCCTTGATCGGGTTGAAGCCGCCGTTCATGTCGCCGTAAAGGGTCGCATAGCCGACGGACATTTCGCTCTTATTGCCGGTTGTGACCACCATGCCGCCGAACTTGTTGGAGATCGCCATGAGGATCGTGCCACGGACGCGGCTTTGCAGGTTTTCCTCCGTGATGCCGGGCCGGGTGCCCTCAAACAGGTCCTTCAGGCTCCAGTTCAGGGCGGACACCGCGGGCTCAATGGACACCTTGTCGTAGCGCAGACCCAGCGCCTTCGCGCAAGCTTCTGCATCCGTCAGACTGTCGTCGGATGTGAACTTGGACGGCAACATGATGGCATGCACCTTGTCCGGCCCCAACGCGTCAGCGCAGATCGCCGCCACGAGCGCGCTGTCGATACCGCCGGAAAGGCCGAGCACCACGCCGGGAAAGCCGTTCTTTCCGACATAATCGCGCAAGCCCAGCACGCAGGCCTGATAGGCGGCCGCCACGCCTTCCTCGATGGCCGCCACCTCGCCGTGCTCGCAGCGCCACCCCCCATTCGCCCGGCTCCAGTGCGTCAGCGCGACGGCCTCGCGCCATGCGGGTAACTGCACGGCAAGCTTGCAGTCCGCGTTGAGCACAAAGGAGGCGCCGTCAAAAACCAGCTCATCCTGCCCACCCACCTGATTGACATAGGCAAGCGGCAGCCGGTTCTCCGTGACGCGTGCAACCGCAACGTTCATACGGATATCGGGCTTGGGCCAATCGAAGGGTGATCCGTTGGGGGAGACCAGAAGCTCCGCGCCTGTCTCGGCAAGCGTCTCGACGACGTCCGCGCCCCAGATGTCTTCGCAGATCGGCACGCCGATCCGCACGCCCCGCACGTTGATCGGCCCGGGCATGGGGCCCTGAGCAAATACGCGCTTTTCATCGAACACGCCGTAGTTCGGCAGGTCGTATTTGAGGCGCACGGTCTCGATGCGCCCGCCATCGAGCAGCGCAACGGCATTATAGACTTTGCCATCCTCGCGCCAGATGGCGCCGATGAGGATCGCAGGTCCCTCTCGCGTATCCTCGGCAAGCTTTTCGAGCGCGACGCGGGTCGCGTCCTGAAACGCCGGTTTCAGGACGAGATCCTCGGGTGGATAACCGTTGAGGAATAGCTCGGGAAAGACGATGAGATCGGCCCCGAGCGATTTGGCGCTGGCATGTGCATCCAGCGCCCGCCTCGCGTTACCGGCGATATCGCCGACAACGGGATTCAGCTGCGCGAGTGCGATTTTAAGCGAATGAACGGCGGTCTGTGTCATGGCGCTGTTCTAAGGAGCGCGCCGGGTCTCGTCTACGTGTCGATTGCCACGTCCCGCCTGGTTCTTCGCCTTAGCGCGCGATCATCACCGAGCAGTGCGCCCGGCCTGCAATGTCGGCTGCAACCGAGCCGAGCATGAGGCGTGAAATCCCGGTTTTGTCACCCGTACCGGTTATGATGATATCGTACTTGCCTTCTTCAGCGTACATGACGACGCCCGTTGCTGCCTCGCGGCTGCGCAGGAGCACCCATTTCACATCCTTCACGCCGGCTTTTCCGGCGTCGCCGACCGCCGACGTCAGCACGGTCTCGATCTCGGCATCGGGCTTCAGCGAGATGAGCGGCCCGCGCCCGCTGCCTGTAACGATGTTAACCGAGCAAACCGTAAGGGCCGCTCCGAGCTTCGTCGCCATTTCGGACGCCAGTTCCAAAGCTCGGTGCGAGTGGGGCGTGCCGTCGATAGCGCAGAGAATTTTATGGGCCATTGAGTATCCTCCTGAGATCAGAGCGTTCCTTATAGGAAATTAATTTGACCTTACTGCCAGCGACCTTGCTCTACGTCAAGTAAAGGCTGGCAGTAATGTCGCACTCTATTTCTCAAGCGATCAGGGTCTTGGGCTCGGCCCGTTCGTTCAGCCGCTCCTTCTTGAGCTGCTCGGCGACCAGGAATGCCAGTTCCAGGGCCTGGTCGGCATTGAGGCGGGGGTCGCAATGCGTGTGGTAGCGGTCGGACAGATCCTGCTCGGAAATGGCCGTGGCACCGCCCGTGCACTCGGTCACGTTCTGACCGGTCATTTCGACATGGATGCCCCCGGCATGGCTGCCTTCGGCCCGATGAACCTCGAAGAACGACAGGCTTTCACGCAGGATGCGGTCGAAAGGCCGGGTCTTATAGCCCGTGGCGGCCGAGATGGTGTTGCCGTGCATGGGGTCGCACGACCAGACGACCGACTTGCCGGCCTTCTTCACCGCGCGGATGAGCTTGGGCAAATGCGCCTCGACCTTGTCATGACCGAAGCGGCAGATCAGCGTCAGGCGCCCCGGTTCGTTGGCCGGGTTAAGCAGGTCGGTCAGGCGCAGCAGACCATCGGCATCGAGTGAGGGACCGCACTTGAGGCCGATGGGGTTTTTGATGCCGCGTGCGTATTCCACATGGGCGTGATCGGGTTGACGAGTGCGGTCGCCGATCCAGATCATATGACCGCTGGTCGCGTACCAGTCCCCGCTCGTTGAATCCTTGCGCGTCAGAGCCTGCTCGTAGCCCAGCAACAGCGCCTCGTGGCTCGTGTAGAAGCTCGTGGTGCGCAGTTGCGGCGTATTGAGCGAGGTGATCCCGCAGGCCCGCATGAAGCTCAGCGTTTCCTCGATGCGCGAGGCCAGCTCCTCATAGCGATGCCCCTGGGGGCTATCCTTGACGAAGCCCATATTCCATTGGTGAACGCGCTCCAAATCCGCGTAGCCGCCGTTGGCGAAAGCGCGGATCAGGTTGAGCGTTGCTGCCGATTGGCGATAGGCCTCGAGCTGACGATGGGGATCGGGGATCCGCGCCTGCTCGGTGAACTCCGCGCCATTGATGATGTCGCCGCGGTAGCTTGGCAACTCCACGCCGTCCTTCTTTTCGGTCGGCGAGGACCGCGGCTTGGCGAACTGCCCCGCAATGCGCCCGACCTTCACCACAGGCTGGCCGCCCGCGTAGGTCAACACGACCGCCATCTGCAGGAAAACGCGGAAGAAATCGCGGATGTTGTCGGCGCGATGCTCAAGAAAGCTTTCGGCGCAGTCCCCGCCCTGGAGCAGGAAGCCCTGGCCGTTGGCGATCTCGGCAAGCTGGCGCTTCAGGTCGCGCGCTTCGCCGGCAAAGACGAGCGGGGGAAAGGTAGCGAGCTTGGCCTCGACATCCGCCAACGCCTGGGCGTCGGGGTAGTCGGGCACCTGCACGATCGGCAGCTGTCTCCAGCTTGCCGGTGACCATTTCTCACTCGCCCTGAGGCCTGCCATTGTCTAGACTCCAAATAACGCCGCTCCGGCCGGGGCCGGTCCCGCCGCTTGGCAACCTAATTCTCTGTCTCGAGCGGGGCTTATAAGAGATTACGCCTAGGTGCGCCAGCACCGCAAACGCTGCTGTCGGCATCAAAGGTTGCATCAACATGCGCCGTAGCGCGCTTCTCAGCCGCCATTCAAGTTTGGTTTACAGGCCTGCCGCCATACCTCCGTCGACCAGCAGATCTGCCCCTGTACAATATAAGCTGTCGTCGGAAGCAAAGAAGAGCGCAGCACCGGTCAAATCGTCCGGTGAGCCGAGCCTGCCCATCGGCGTTTTATCGATGAGGAACTTACGCGCCTGCGGCAGGCGCAGCATGCGATCGGTAATGGCGGTTTCGATATATCCTGGCGAGATGGCGTTGACGCGAACGTTAAAGAGCGCGTACTCGACCGCAAGCCCCTTGGTCAGAGCGGTGACCGCACCCTTGGTCGCGGTGTAGGCGGCGAGCGGACGCAAGCCGCGGTTGGCCATGATGGACGAGATATTGATGATGGACCCCGCGGCCGACTTGCGCAGGAGCGGCAATGCATCCCGTGACAGCCGCAACACGCCGTCGACGTTGACCTCTCGTAGCTTCGTCCATTCGGCATCCGTGAGGTTTCGCACCTCGCCGCGCACCAGAATGCCCGCGTTGTTCACCAGAACGTCGGCGCGGCCGTGCTCGGCATCGATACGGCGGACGAGAGCCGTCACGTCCTGCCCCTTGGACACGTCCACCACCACGGCGGCCGCCTTGCCGCCCGCCTTGGCGATGCGCGCAACCGTTTCGCCTGCGGTCTCGCCGTTGATGTCCGTGACGTAGACAAAGGCGCCCTCGCGGGCAAAGCGTTCGGCGATGGCCGCCCCGATCCCGATGCCCGCTCCCGTCACAATTGCGATTTTTCCGGCCAATCTGCTCATCGTTCTCGATCCTGCGGCTCTCTGTTGAGCGCTGGTGGTAGGGCGGGCTGCGCCCCCGTGCAAGCGGACAAGTCAGCGCTCGACAGCCCCAGCAGGTAACCTGATGGAACCCCTCGAGGATCCGGCCCTAACCGCGCGGAGGCAACACAGCGGCCGCCGCCCCGGGCGCCATCCATTTATCCCGCAAGGTGACGAACTCTTCCGAGGCACTGGGATGTAGCGCCATGGTGCGGTCGAAATCACCCTTGGTGGCGCCCATGTTCATGGCGATGGCGGCCATCTGCACGATCTCAGCCGCATCCGGCCCCAGAACGTGGAGCCCGGCAACGCGCTGCGTCTTGGCATCCACCACCAGTTTCATCAGCGTGCGTTGATCTCGGCCCGCCAGGATGTTGCGCATCGGCCGGAAACTCGTCTTGTAGATATCGATAGCATTGAACTTCGCGCGTGCCTGGGTTTCCGACAGCCCCACGGTGCCGATCTCGGGCGTCGTGAACACACCCGTCGGGATGTTCTCGTAATGGACG